>Ga0209382_10001947_pt1 | contig 31213 bp, 31 predicted proteins | sample SoiMetdeltSBSDD5_FD_187599 | JGI IMG/M metagenome (GOLD analysis project Ga0209382, IMG submission 187599) | Bulk soil microbial communities from a Populus tree surrounding site in Tennessee, USA - Soil MetaG P. deltoides SBSDD5 (SPAdes) (version 2) | ecosystem: Environmental > Terrestrial >...
CCCGGTCTGCAGCGCGATCATCCGCGCGCCTTCCTCGGGCACGACCTTGAAGATCACGCGGTCCACGAGCGCCTTGTCACCCCAGTAGTCGTTGTGGCGCTCGATGATGACGTGCGTGTTGGTCTTCCACTCGACGAACTTGAACGGGCCGGTGCCGACCGGGGCCCGGCTGAAGTCGGCCCCCTGCTTCTGCACGGCCGTCGGCGACACGATGCCCATGCAGTACATGGCCAGCGTCCGGAGGATGGGGCCGTAGGACTCCTTGGTGACGATGTCGACGGTGAGGTTGTCGACGACCTCCGCGTGGCTCAGCGAGCCGGCCAGGCTCGCCCACCGCGCCGGCGGCGTGCCCTTGAGGGCGCGGTCGTAGGTGAAGCGGACGGCCTCGGCGTTGAACGGCGTCCCGTCGTGGAACTTCACGTTCGGACGGAGCTTGAAGCGGACCTTCGTGGGCGACATGATCTCGTACGAGGTCGCCAGGGCCGGCTTGACCTGCATCTTCTCGTCGAGCGTCAGCAGCCCCTCGAGCATGTTGAAGTAGACCCAGGCGCCGGGCGCCGTGGTCTCGAGGTTCGGTTCGAGCGAGACCGGGTCGGTGGGGCGGACGATCGTCAGCGTGCCGCCGCGCTTCTGGGCGTCGGCCGCGGGGACGAGCGTCGCGGCGATCCCGAGCACGAGGACGCCGATCAACCATCGAGAGGCGAGAGCGCGCATACGTCGGTTCCTTTCCAGTGGTGAGTGTGAAAGGCCCATGCGCTCGCCTCAGCCGCCGAGGGAGAGCAGCTCGTCGGCCACCGTGACCGCCGAGTCGAGGGCGTGCACCGCCCGGTTGCGCTCGCGTACGAGCGCGGCCCGCGCGAACTTGAACGCGTCGGAGTCGGGATCCAGCGCGGGCAGTTCCCGCGCCCGCTGCAGGCCGGCCAGGGGCGGGATCGGCAGCGCCAGGTCGTGTGTGAAGCGGTCGCCGGTCGTGTACGCAAGGGGCACCAGCACGCGCGACAGCCGCATGAGGGCGCGGTTGATCGCCTCCGCGCGCGACTCGGGGGCCGCGGCCACGGCGGTCGCGATGCGCGTCAGCCGCTCGCGCAGGGTTCGCGCCGCCTCCAGGGCCGGTGTCAGGTCGAAGCGGGCGCCGGCCGCCGCCTGCAGCGTCTCCAGCTCGGCGACGAGGCTCTGCACGGCCCGCCCGTGGTCGAGGGGCAGCACCGGCGCGTTCAGCCAGCGCAGCGCCGAGGCCAGGTAGACCTTCGTATCGAGCACGAGCACGTCGGCGTCGATCTTGTCGACGGTGTCGTCCTTCGTGTGCCACCACCACGGGAAGCCGGCGCTCCCGACGAGCCGCTCCATCGCCCGCGAGAGCTCCGTGTCCTGCTTCGGCAGCCCGGACAGGGACATGAACGCGGAGGGTACGCCCGCCCCCCAGAACGACTGGTCGCCCGCGCGCGAGAAGCGGCGGCCGCGCGCGTGCTGGCCGGTGACGTCGGCGACGACGCTCTCCGCGAAGCCGGCGGCGTCCTCGGTGGCGTGGAGGACGGAGTAGTCGGTGGCGCCGCGGGCGCCCGTCGAGTCGACGTTGAGATGGACGACGCAGCGCTGGTGCAGGTCGCGCCAGGCGTGATCGGCGTACCACGCGGAGCCCGCGTAGCGGCCGTGCGAGTGCCCCGACCAGAACGCGAAGCGGACGCCGCGCCGCAGCGACTCTCGCCGCCCGGCCAGCAGCCGCGCGACCTCGAGCATGGTGGCGTTGGCGGTGCCGTTGTCCATGGCGCCGTAGTGCCACGAGTCGACGTGCCCGGAGAGAAGGAGGAAGCGATCCTCGCGACGCCCGGCGAGCTCGCCCACGAGATGCGGGATAGGCATCCAGCCGGTCCGCACGCGTGTCGTCATCCGCAGCCGCAACGGGCCGCGCGCGAGCAGCGCCCGGAGTCGCTCGCCGTCGGTGCCGAGGATCGACAGGCAGGGCACCGCGGGGATCCGCCACGCGGTCTCGGGCGCCGGTGTCCCCCAGATCGTCGTGACGATCATGTTGTGGAGATGGTCCATGAGGACGTGGATGTGTCCCAGCACGCCCGCCTGCTGGGCAGCCCACGCCCGGCCCGGCGAGGCCAGGCCGCGCACCAGTGCGATCTTGCCCGCCGCGCGCTGCAGATCCTCGGGCCGCCCGTCGCCAACGTCCACGACCTCCGCGTCGAGCGCCTCGACGGACGTCGAGAACGAGTGCGTGAGGCCCGCGATCACGGAGCCGTCCGGCAGTGTCAGCCGCGCCTCCACCGGCAGGCTGATGTAGGCCTCGATCTCGCGCCGTTCGACCTCGACGCCGTAGGCCTTGAGCGTGCGCTCGATGTAATCGAAGGCCTGCGCCTCGCCGGGACTGCCGGACTCGCGCTCGAGCGCGCCGATCGTCCGCACGTGCTCCATGAGATGTGCGGCCGAGACGTCGGCGGCCAGCGTGGATTCGAGCGGATCGCGGTACTGCCAGGGCGCCGTCACGGGATCACCTCGCCGAAAGGATGTCGCATGATGCGGCGATCCCTCGAGGGTGTCAACGCCCCGTGGCGACTGCCCATTCTCGACGCATTCGTGCCTATTCGCCGGGCAAACTGACCGGCCATTCGGCGCCGAATTGACGCCAAACACGCGTCAGCAAAGGCGTCTGTCGTTTCGGCACGCGCCTTGCCCCCCGGTCACGCGCATGAGCCAAGGCATGCAGGAGACCCCGTCGGTTGCGCGAGTGTATTGCCCCGGCTGTGAGCCGGAGGCCGACCCGACCGCCGAGATCCTCGATCTGCGCTGGTGCGAGCCTCACTCGCCCATGCGCGACGGTGTCGACGACACCGTGGTGACCGCGGCCGCCTACCTGTCCGGGTCCGCCGAAGCCGGCGGAGAAGACAACCGGGCCTGGTGCGCGCTGTTCCACCGCCGCAACTGAGGCGGCGTGGATCTCAGTGACGGGAGATCGGAGCGGGCTCGCCGCTCCAGCCCCGCTTCCCATTTCGCCGTCCCCGTTTCTTCCTGGTCGCCGCCGACATTCTTCGGCAGGCGCACGACGGCGCGCAGTTACGTCGATGCGATGAACTGGCGTCAGTCTTGCTCAGGTCCCATTCCATGGAGCGCCGGCCCCGAGGACGACTATCGAGCATCGAGGGCGGCCGCCGGGAGGAGAAGGTCATGAAGCCCGCGACGATCACGCCCATCAGCGATGCCCCGCCCCGTGACGGGAGTCCGGCATCGCGCGAGGAGCTCCTGGCGGCCGCCCTGCGCGAGGCGCGCGACGAGATCGCCGCGCTGCGCGAGGAGGTCGACAAGCTCTGCGCGCCTCCGTCGACCTACGGCGTCTTCCTCTCGACCAACACCGACGGCACCGTCAACGTGCTCGCGCAGGGCCGCAAGGTGAAGGTGAACACGCACCCCACCATCAAGCTCGACACCCTCAAGCCCGGCCAGGAGCTCGTGCTCAACGAGGGCCTGAACGTCGTCGAGGCCGCCGGCTACGAGGTGCAAGGCGAGGTCGTCATCCTCAAGGAGCAGCTCGACCTCGAGCGCGCCATCGTCACCCTGCGCGCCGACGAGGACAAGGTCGCCGTCGTCTCCGATCCCCTGCGGGCCGTGCGCCTGAAGATCGGCGACCACCTCCTGATGGACGCCAAGAGTGGCTATCTTTTGGAAAAGCTGCCGAAGAGTGAAGTGGAAGACCTGTCGCTCGAAGAGGTGCCGGACATCGGCTACGACGACATCGGCGGCCTCGGCACCCAGCTCGAGACCATCAAGGACGCGGTCGAGCTGCCGTACCTGTACTCGGACTACTTCAAGGAGCACAAGCTCGCGCCGCCCAAGGGCGTGCTCCTCTACGGCCCTCCGGGCTGCGGCAAGACGATGATCGCCAAGGCCGTCGCGAACAACCTCGCCGAGAAGATCTCGGCGAAGCGCGGCGAGAAGATCAAGGGCTTCTTCCTCAACGTGAAGGGCCCCGAGCTGCTGAACAAGTACGTGGGCGAGACGGAGCGGAAGATCCGCGAGATCTTCGTGAAGGCCAAGGAGAAGGCCAACGAGGACGTGCCGGTCGTGGTGTTCTTCGACGAGATGGACGCGCTGTTCCGCACGCGCGGCACCGGCATCTCCTCCGACGTGGAGTCCACGATCGTCCCGCAGCTCCTGGCCGAGATCGACGGTGTCGAGGGGCTCAAGAACGTCATCGTCATCGGCGCCTCCAACCGCCAGGACCTGATCGATCCGGCCATCCTGCGGCCGGGCCGGCTGGACGTGAAGATCAGGGTGGAGCGCCCGGACCAGGCGGCCGCCGACGACATCTTCCACAAGTACCTGACGAGCGAGATCCCGCTGGCGTCGGGCGAGACGATCGACGGCATGATCGCCGCCGCGGTGGCGTCGATGTACGGCCTCGGCGAGGAGAACCGCTTCCTCGAGGTCACGTACGCCAACGGCGACAAGGAGGTCCTGTACTTCAAGGACTTCTCCTCGGGCGCGATGATCGAGTCGATCGTGCGGCGCGCCAAGAAGCTGGCCCTCAAGCGGCTGATCGCCAGTGGCGCCAAGGGCGTGACGACCGAGGACATGCTGGCGGGCGTGCGCGAGGAGTTCAAGGAGAACGAGGACCTGCCGAACACGAGCAACCCCGAGGACTGGGCCAAGATCGCCGGTCGCAAGGGCGAGCGCATCGTGTACGTGAAGGTGCTCGCCAACGACGCGCGCAAGGGCGACAAGCCCAAGCCGGTCGAGAAGATCGCTACCGGGCAGTACCTCTGAGCTCGGAGGGGGGCTCTTGCCCCCCTTCCGACGTTCGTCGCACGCCTGACGGCGTGCTCCTCACTGCCTCCCCCCAGAAGTAGGATTGCGACGGCAAAGCCGCCGCTCGGAGTGGCCGTGCTACCGTTACCACCATGGCAGCGGCTCGGTTCGGCATCGTGTTCCTGCCCGAATCACTCACCGACTTCGGCCAGTTGTGTCACGAGGCTGAGGCGTCAGGCTTCGAGTGGGTCGGGGTGGCGGATTCGCAGTCGGTGTTTCACGAGATGTATGTGGCGCTGACCCTGGCGGCGTTGAATACGTCGCGGGTGCGGGTGGGGCCGCTGGTCACGAATCCGCAGACGCGGCACCTCGTCGTCACCGCGAGCGCCATGGCCAGCGTCGACGAGGTGTCGCACGGCCGGGCCATCCTCGGGATCGGCTCGGGCGACAGCGCCATCTACACGCTCGGCGCCCCGCCGGCGACCGTGGCCGGGCTGGAAGACGCCATCGTGACGCTGGGCCGGCTCACCAGCGGTGAGACGGTCAAGCGCGAGGCGCGGACCTGGCAGGTGCACCGCACCGCCCGGCGCATCCCCATCTACCTCGCCGCCGAGGGACCCCGCACGCTGGAGCTCGCAGGACGCGTGGCCGACGGCGTCATCGTCGGGCTCGGGCTCACGCCCGACGTGATCCGGTTGTCGCTGGCGGCGATCGAGCGGGGGGCCCGGGCGGCGGGGCGCTCCCTCGCCGACGTCGACGTCTGGTGGTTCGCCAAGACGAACGTGGCGGACACGCGCGCGGCGGCGGTGGAGCCGATCAAGATGGCCCTGGCCGCCAGCGCCAACCACGCCTTCCGGTTCACGCTCGAGGGCAAGGGGGTGCCGGCCGAGCTGCACGACCCGATTCGCGGGCTCCAGCGCGAGTACAACTCGCACCACCACGAGATCGCCGGCGCCGGCAACGCCGTCCTCACCGACCGCTGGGGGCTGACGGACTTCCTCGTCGATCGCTTCGCGATCGCCGGGACGCCGGGGGAGTGCGTGGCGCAGATTCGCCGGGCGATGGCGGCCGGCGCGCATCAGTTCATCACGACCAGCTTCGTGCCCGACCCGCGGGTCTTCATGCGCCGCTGGCGGACGGAGGTCGCGGGGGTGCTGACGACGTAGCGCGGTGCGAAATCTTGACTTCCCCGAGGCGGGGCCCTAGGCTCCCCGCATTCAGCACGCCATCGATCCCCAGCCACGGCAACGCCGCCAGAGGGAGGGCGCATGGCTTCACTGAACGTCAACGGGAAATCCCACCAGGTCGACGTCGAGCCCGACACGCCGCTGCTCTACGTCCTGCGCGACAATCTCGGGCTCCACGGCCCGAAGTTCGGCTGCGGCCTGGCCCAGTGCGGCTCCTGCACGGTGCTCATCGACGGCAAGGCCGTGCGCTCGTGCGTGCACCCGCTCTCGAAGGTGGGGCCGGGCAAGGTCGTCACCCTCGAGGGGCTCGGCACCCCGCAGAAGCCCTCGCCGGTGCAGCAGGCGTTCATCGACGAGCAGGCCGCGCAGTGCGGCTACTGCATCAACGGCATGGTGATGCAGGCCACCGCCTTCCTGGCCGGTCGGAAGAACAGCCCCTCGGACCCCGAGATCCGGCAGGCCCTGCAGAACAACCTCTGCCGCTGCGGGACGCACCAGCGGATCATCGCCGCCGTGAAGCGCGCGGCGACGCTGATGGGGAAGGGGGCCTGACATGGCGACCCTCGAGACAACCCGCCGCGACTTCCTGCTCGGCACCGGCGCCCTCGTCGTGACGTTCAGCCTGGCCCCGCGCGACGCGCTCGCCCAGGCGGCGACGCCCAAGCCCGTGGCGCTGGACCAGGTCGACAGCTTCCTCGCGCTCCACCGGGACGGCACCGTGACGATGTACACGGGCAAGGTCGACCTCGGCACCGGCATCAGGATCGCGCTGCCGCAGATGGTGGCCGAGGAGCTCGACGTCGCCATCGAGAAGGTGAAGCTGGTCGAGGGCGACACCGCGCTCACGCCGGATCAGGGTCCGACGTGGGGCAGCCTCTCCGTGCAGGTGGCCGGCGTGCAGCTCCGCCAGGCCGCCGCCACCGCGCGCAAGGCCCTGATCGAGCTGGCCGTGCAGAAGACCGGCATGCCGTCGGTCGACTTCGCCGTCAAGGACGGCGTCGTGTTCCTGCGTGCGGAGCCGCATCGCCGCTTCACCTACGTCGAGCTCCTCGGCGACCGGCGCTTCGAGCTGAAGGTCGACAAGGACGCCCCCGTCAAGAACCCGAAGGACCACACCCTCGTGGGCCAGCCGCTGCCGCGGCCCGACGTGCCCGGCAAGGTCACCGGGACCCACACCTACATGCAGGACTTCAAGGTCCCCGGCATGGTGCACGCGCGCGTGGTCCGGCCGCCGGCCGTCGGCGCGACGCTGGAGTCGGTGGACGAGGGGTCCATCAAGGCGATCAAGGGCGCGCGCGTCGTCCGCCAGGGCAGCTTCCTGGCCGTCGTGGCCGACAGCGAGTGGGGGGCGGTGAAGGCCGCCCGGGCGCTCAAGGCGACGTGGTCGAAGTGGGACGGGTTGCCGGAGTCGTCCAAGCTCTGGGAGCACGTGCGGTCCTCGAAGGTCGCCAAGGACGACGTCGCCGTGGACCGCGGCGACCCCAAGGCCGCCATCGCCGGCGCCGCCCGCAAGCTCAAGGCCACGTACGACTTCGCGGTCCACACCCACGGCTCGATGGGGCCGTCGTGCGCGGTGGCCGACGTCAAGAACGGCAAGGCCGAGATCTGGTCGCCGTCGCAGGCGCCGCACTGGCTGCTGAAGGAGGTCGCGGCCGCGCTGCAGATGGAGCCCAAGGACGTCCACATCCAGTACCTCGACGGCGCCGGCTGCTACGGGCGCAACGGCCACGAGGACGCGACCTGCGACGCCGCGCTGATCTCCAAGCTCATCGGCAAGCCGGTGCGCGTGCAGTGGATGCGCGAGGACGAGCACGGCTGGGACCCCAAGGGCCCGCCCACGCTGGTCGAGATCAGCGCCGGCCTCGACGCCAAGGGCGACATCGTGGGCTGGGACGCCGAGCTGTGGGTGCCCAAGGCCGACATCACGGAGTGGCCGCGCACGCTCGCCGTGACCCTGGCCGGCCTCCCGCAAAAGGACGCCATCAACCCCGGCAACATCCACCGCAACCTCGACCCGTCGTACCCCTTCGCGCACCAGAAGGCCGTGGCGCACCGGCTGGAGACGACGCCGTTCCGGCCCTCGTGGATCCGCACGCCGGGGCGCATGCAGAACACCTACGCCAACGAGGTCTTCATCGACGAGTGCGCGGCCGCGGCCGGCGCCGATCCCGTCGAGTACCGCCTCCGCTACCTGACCGACCCGCGCGGCGTCGCCGTGCTGCGCGCGGCGGCCGCCATGGCCAAGTGGGACGCGCGGCCGTCGCCGCGTCGCGAGACGTCCGGCCCCATCGCGCGCGGCCGCGGCATCGCCTACGTGAAGTACGAGAACGTGCGGACGTACTGCGCCGGCGTGGCCGAGGTCGAGGTCAATCGCCAGACCGGCGCGATCCGCTGCACACGCTTCTACGTCGCGCACGACTGCGGTCAGATCATCAACCCCGACGGCGTCCGCGCCCAGATCGAGGGGCAGATCATCCAGACGACGTCGCGGACGTTGAAGGAAGAGCTGAAGTGGAACCGCTCGCGCGTGACGAGCGTCGACTGGGCGAGCTACCCGATCTTGAAGTTCCCCGACGTGCCCGAGGTCCACATGGAGCTGATCAACCGGCCCGGCGACCCGCCGTGGGGCGTGGGGGAGCCGGCCGCCTGCCTGCCGCCGCCGGCCATCTCCAACGCGGTCTTCGACGCGATCGGCGTCCGGCTGCGCAGCGTGCCGTTCACCGCGCCAAAGGTGATGGCGGCCGCGCGGGCCGCGACCAAGGCGTAGCACTCGGCGATCCCCGGGCCGCGCGCGCACCGGCGGCCCGGGGACGACGCGCGGAGAGTGACGATGGGTAGACGGGTGCTGGCGACGGTGCTGCTCGTCGCCGTGGGGCTCCTCGGCGTGGTCGACGTGCCGCGGCCCCCGGCTCAGCCGGCCGAGCCGATCAAGCGGACACCGCTGCAGAAGTTCGACGTTCCCGGCACCAACTACGAGACGGTCATCGGCATCGCCGAGATCGCACCCGACGTCAGCGTCGGCCGGCACACCCATCCGGGCCCCGAGTCGGGCTACGTGCTCGAGGGGGACTTCACCCTGCTAGTCGAGGGTCATCCCCCGCGGCCGCTCAAGGCCGGCGACTCCTATCAGGTGCCGCCCGGTGCCGTCCACGACGCCCGCTCGGGCGCCCGGGGTGCAAAGGTGATCGCCACCTACGTGGTCGAGAAGGGCAAGCCGCTCGCCTCACCGGCGAACTAGCGCGGGTCCGACTCACGGACCTCCCACGGGCCGCACGACCCGCGGTTCGGGAAGCGGCTCGCCCGCGCGTCCGGCGTCCGCCAGGCACTGCTGCACCTCCTCGCGCGTCGCCGAGTTGCTGACCAGGAACGTGATCCGCCCGTCGAGGTCCACCCGCTCGAGCTGGGTGTAGGGCGCGGCGCAGCGCGCCCAGCGGGAGTACGCGAGGTCCTGCTGTGGCGTGTTGGTGGTGGCGCACGCGCCGAGCGCGAGAGCCAGGCAGCTGACCGCGGCGATCGTCTTCGTCATGCCGCCCACCATACCGCGGAGCGCTCAGATCATGCGGAGCTGCCGGGCCATCTCCAGGCGTTGCTCGGCGAGGCGGTCGGCGGCGAGCCAGGTCGGGATCGACTCGCGCTTCGCGATGGCGATCAGCTCGCCCATCCGCTCGCGGATCCGCGCGACGTTGCGCCAGGCCCGCTCGCGGTTGAAGCCACCCTTCTGGGCGATGCGGTCGGTGTCGAAGATCGTGCCGCCGGCGTTGGCGATGTAGTCGGGCGCGTAGAGGATCCCGCGCTCCTGCAGCCCCGTGCCGTGCCGCTCCTCGGCCAGCTGGTTGTTGGCGCTCCCGCACACGATCCGGCACCGCAGCTCGGGCAGCGTGCGGTCGTTGATCACGGCGCCGAGCGCGTAGGGACCGTAGATGTCGCATGGCTGGGCGTGGATCTCGGCCGGGTCCACGGCCTTCACGCCGTACTCGCGCCGCGCGCGCTCGACCTTGGCGGCGTCGAGGTCGGCGACGACCACCGTGGCGCCCTCCTTTACCAGCCCCTCCAGCGCCGGCCAGCCGACGGCCCCGAGACCCTGGAGCGCGACCGTGCGCCCCTGCAGGCTGTCGGAGCCCCAGACCTCCTGCGCGCACGCCTTCATCGCCTGCTGGACGCCGAACGCGGTGGCCGGGCCGATGTTGCCGGCGCCGCCGCAGTACTCCGGCAGCGTGATGACGTGCTCGGTCTCCTGGTAGAGCAGCTCCATGTCGTCGAGCGTGGTGCCGACGTCCTCGCCGGTCTTGTATTCGCCGTTCAGTGAGGCAATGAAGCGCCCCATCGCGCGCACGAGCGCCTCGGTCTTCTGCGTCCTCGGATCGCCGATGATGACGGCCTTGCCGCCGCCCAGGTTCACGCCGGCGGCCGCGTACTTGTAGGTCATCCCGCGGCCCAGGCGGAGGGCGTCCATGATGGCGTCCTCCTCGGTGGCGTAGGTCCACATCCGCAGGCCGCCGCAGGCCGGGCCCAGCGCGGTGGAGTGGATCGCGACGACCGCCCGGAGGCCGACGTCCTTGTTGTGGCACAGGACCACCTTCCGAAAGTCGTACTTCGCGAGGTACTCGAAGATGCGGCCCTCCACGGCCGGCGCCTCAGGCCGCCGTCCAGCCGCCGTCGACCATGAGGATGTTGCCGGTCACGTACGACGACGCGTCGGCGGCCAGGAACACGACGGGGCCGACGAGCTCCTCGGCGCGGCCCCGTCGCCCGAGCGGCGTCCACTCGCGGATGTGGCGCTCCTTCTCCTCGTTGTGGATGTTCTCGGCGCCCTGCATGACGTTCTCGAAGTAGGCCGGCGAGAACGCGTTGACCCGCACGCCGTGCCGCGCCCACTCGACGGCGAGCGTGCGGGTGAGCTGGTTGACGCCGCCCTTGGCCGAGGCGTAGGGCACCAGCCAGCTCACGCCGATGGAGCCGGCGATCGAGGAGTTCATGGCGATGCTGCCGCGCCCCTGCCGGATCATCTGGCGACCGACCGCCTGGGCGCAGAGGAAGTAGCCCTTGAGGTTGATGTCGAGGACCTGGTCCCACTCGGCCTCGGTGTAGTCCACGGCGGGCTTGATGATGTCGATGCCCGCGTTGTTCACCAGCACGTCGACGTGGCCCCACGTCTCCAGGGTCCGTGCCACCATCCGGTCGACGTCGGCCTTCACCGAGGTGTCGACCTTCAGCGCGAGCGCCTTGCGGCCGAGCGCGGTGGCCTCGGCGGCGACCTTCTCCACCTCCGGCAGCGTGCGGCTGACCGCGACGATGTCCGCTCCGTGCTGGGCCAGGCCGAGCGCGATCGGCTTGCCGAGGCCGCGTCCGGCTCCCGTGACGATGGCGACCTTGCCGGTGAGGTCGAAGAGCGTGCTCATGGCTGCCTGCCTTTCATGCGCCGACGGTCGCCGGGGCCGTACGTGGGCGCCCGCGGCCGCCGAGCTTGCGGACGTACACGGTCATGACGATCAGCCCCAGGCCGATCACGATCTGGCGCAGCGCGGCCAGCCGCGGCGCGTCGAGCATCGGGATCACGTCCTTCGCGAACCGCGTGCCCTCGAGGACCACCATGAGGATGGCGGTACCCCAGACGGCGCCGCGCATGGAGCCGGGACCGCCGATGATCATGGCCATCCAGGTGTAGAAGGTGATCTCCGGCGTGAACTGGTCGGGGACGACGTAGGTGACGTAGTGCGCCCAGAGACTGCCGGCCACCGCGGCGAGGCCGGCGCCCCAGGCGAGCGACGTCAGCCGGAAGCGCAGGACGTCCTTGCCGAGGGCCATCGCGGCCTGGTCGTCGTCGCGGATCGCCCGCAGCGTGCGGCCGAGCGGGCTCCGCGTCAGGACCGCGCTCAGCACGAAGGCGACGACCACGGCGATCAGCACGAGGCCGAGGTAGGCCACGTGGTCGGGGACGCCGGGCAGGTGGGTCCACGGGCGCGGGATGCCGGGGATGCCGAGCGCGCCGCGCGTCAGGTCGCGCGCGTTCAGCAGGAGCAGCCGCAGGAGCTCGGAGAAGCCGAGCGTGAGGATGGCGAAGTAGTCCTCGCGCAGGCGCAGCGTGGCCACGCCCACGAGCGCGCTGGCCAGCACGGCGAGCACGACGCCCACCGCCATCGCGACTAGGAAGGGCGCGCCGGCCAGCGTGAGCAGCGCCGAGGCGTAGGCGCCCAGCGCGTAGAAGGCGACGTGGCCGAAGTTCACGAGGCCGGTGGTCCCGTAGTGCAGGGTGAGCCCGAGCGTCAGCAGGATCTGGATGCCGACGATCGTGGCCAGCGCGACGAGGTACTCGGTCACGCCCCGCCCCACAGCCCACGCGGCCGGAACATGAGGCACAGCGCCATCGCCGTGAACGCGATCGCCTCCTTGTAGGCCGCCGGGATGACGAGCGTCGACCACTCCTGTACGAGCCCGATGACGAGCGCGCCGCCGAGGGCGCCGTAGGGGTTGCCGATGCCGCCGAGGATCGCGGCGGCGAAGATCGGGATGACGAGGTCCCATCCCATGTTGGGCTGGATCACGAGGTTGAGGCCGAACAGGATGCCGCCGGCGGAGGCCAGCAGCACGGCGATCGTCCACATGGCCAGCCGCGCGCGCGAGACGTCGGCGCCGGCGATCTCGGTGAGCACGGGATTGTCGGAGATCGCGCGCAGCGTGCGCCCGAGCCGCGTGCGCGACAGGAGGAGGTGCACGCCGAGCACGAGCACGGCCGCCACCACCAGGGTGAGGATCTGGTAGACGGTGAGGCGCACCGGCCCCCACACGTACGGGCGCTGCAACGGCACCGCGAACTGCAGCAGGCTGCTGCCGAAGACGAGCAGGACGGCGTGGCGCAGGATGAACGACACGCCGATCGAGATGACCAGCAGCTGCACGGTGCCCGTCACGGGCAGCTTGTCGTAGGCGAGCCGGGCCACGGGCACGCCGACCAGCAGCGCGCCGGCGATCCCCAGCAACGCCGACCAGCCGAACGGCAGGCCGGCCAGGGCGTTGAACGCGAACGTCGCGTAGGCGCCGAGCATCATGAAGTCGGGGTGGGCGACGTTGGCGAATCGCGCCACCCCGAAGGTGAGCGACAGCCCGACCGCGCCGAGCGCGAGCAGGCTCGCGACGAGCAGGCCGGTGACGGTGAGGTGGACGAGCTCGCCGATCAGCTGGTCTGCAGCTCCCCGAACTTGATCACGCGGTCCAGCGCCCACTTGCCGGCCTTGATGCGGTAGACGCCGAAGTCGGTCTTGGCGTCGCCGTTGTCGTCGAAGTCGATGGCGCTGGACGCGCCCTCGTAGTTGATCTTCTCGCCCGCCCGCACGGCCGGCGCCGCTTCGGCCCAGCTCCCCACGACCTTGCCCGGCGGATTCGTGACCTTCCGGATGTTGGCCTTGATGGCGTCGCCGGCGGTGTCGCCCTTCGCGGCCAGCACCGACAGCGCGACGACCATGAGGTGGTCGTAGGCCATCGCGGCGAAGAAGTCGGCCTCCTCCTTGTGGGCGGCCCGGAAGAGCTTGTCCGCGTTCTTGTAGGCGGACGACTGGAGGTTGGGCGCGCCCTCGACGACGATGATGCCCTCGGCCGCCTGGGCGCCGATGCCCTGGACGAACTTCTGGTCGAACGCGAAGCCCGGGCCCATCCAGGTCCCGCCGAGGCCGAGCTGGAACCACTCCTTGAAGACCTGGATGCCGTCCGGCGTGTAGCCGCCGAACAGGATGACGTCGGGTTTGCCGGCGAGGGCCTGCTGGATCTCCGAGCGGTAGCTCGACTGGTTCGGGTTGTAGATGACCTTGCCCGTCACCTGGCCGCCCACCTTGGCGAAGCGGTCGGGGAAGCTGTCGCCGAGGCCGATGCCGTACGGGTTGTTGAGGATCAGCAGGGCCGCCGTCTTGAAGCCGAGCTTCTGCGCCGTCGTCGCGTACACGCTGGCGATGACCGCCTGCGAGTACGCGGTGCGGTAGAGGAAGTCGTCGTCCTTGAAGGTCGAGATCACCGGCGAGCTCGACACGCAGAACTGGGGGATGCGGGCCTGGACGGCGATCGGCGCCACCGCCAGGGTCACCGCGCTCGACCAGGTGCCGAGGATCGCGTGGACCTTGTTGACGTCGACGAGCTTCCGGGCGCCGCGGACGCCGGCGTCGGGGTTGGTCTGATCGTCCTCGGTGAAGAGCTGGATCTGCTTGCCGGCCACGCCGCCCGCCTTGTTGATCTCCTCCGCGAGTAACGTGTACATCCGCGACATCGTCGTGCCGTACACGGCGCCGCCGCCCGTGAGGGGGGTGAGGACGCCGATGCGGAGGGTCTCGGCCTGGGCGTGGGCGACGCGACGCCCGGCGAGCGCGACGGCGCTCCCCGCGAGAGAGGTGGCGAGGAACTGGCGGCGGTTGAGCCTCATCGTCTATCTCCTTGGAAAGGCACGGGATACCGCGGCGACCGGCAGGATTGCACCACAGTTCGCGGGAGCGATCAAGGAGGGCGCTGGCGCTCGCTGGCGCACGCGTTGCAACTCACGGCCGACTGCGATGAGCGCCCTGAGCGAACCGCGTCGCACCGATGACCGTGTCGTGTGGCCCAGCCTGCCGCTGGCGGAGTGGCGGGCGACTCGCGAGACGCTGCACATGTGGCTGCAGATCGTCGGCAAGACGCGCCTGGCGCTGGCCCCGATGCAGAACCACTGGTGGCAGGTCCCGCTGTACGTCACCGCGCGCGGGTTGACCACCACGCCGATGCCCTACGGCGCGCGCGCCTTCGAGGTCGAGTTCGATTTCATCGACCATCAGCTCCGCGTGGAGACGAACGACGGCGTCGTGCGAACGCTCGCACTCCGGCCCCAGGCCGTCGCCGACTTCTACGAGGCTTATCTCCGGCTGCTCGCGAGCCTGGGCATCTCGGTGAGGCTGTGGCCGGTGCCGGTCGAGGTGGACCACACGACGCCGTTCCCGACCGATCGCGTCCACGCCTCGTACGACCCGGGGCAGGTTCGGCGCTTCTTCGACATGCTGCTGCAGGCCGACCGGATCACGAAGCGGTTCCAGGGCCGCTTCGTGGGCAAGTCGAGCCCGGTGCACTTCTTCTGGGGCGCGTTCGACCTGGCGCTGACGCGGTTCAGCGGCCGGCGGGCGCCCGCGCCGAAGGCCGGGGAATGGTCGGTGCTCCGTGAGGCGAACTCGCACGAGGAGTTCAGCGTCGGCTTCTGGCCCGGCAGCGCCAGCGTCACGGAGCCCGCCTTCTACGCCTACGCGCGCCCCGAGCCCGAGGGCCTCGCGGACACGGCCATCCGCCCCACCTCCGCCTCTTACAACCGCGAGCTGGCAGACTTCATCCTTCCGTACGAGGCGGTGCGCGCCGCGCCGTCGCCGGACGACCTCGTGCTGGACTTCTACCAGAGCACGTACGCCGCGGCGGCGAACCTCGCCCAGTGGGACCGCGGCGCCCTCGACCGGCCGCCCTCGGAGTGGCCTCAGCCCCCGAGGTAGAGGCGCCCGACCTCCGGGTTCTCCAACAGCGCCGGCCCCGAGCCCTCCAGGCGCACCTGACCACCGGCCAAGACGTAGCCGCGATGCGAGCGGCGCAGCGCCTCGCGCGCGCTCTGCTCGACGAGCAGGATCGCCACGCCGCCACGGTTGATGGCCTCGATCCGCTCGAAGACGCGATCGACCAGCACGGGGGACAGGCCGGCCGAGGGCTCGTCGAGCAGCAGCAGAAGGGGGTCGAGCATGAGCGCCCGCCCCATCGCCACCATCTGCCGCTCGCCCCCCGAGAGCCCGCCCGCCTTCAGCCGTCGCTTCGCCGCCAGGCTCGGGAAGAGCCCGAGCACCTCCTCGAGACGCGGGCGCACGTCGTCGGTGCGGACCACGGCGCCCATCTCGAGATTCTCCTCGACCGTGAGCGAGGGGAAGACGTTGTCCACCTGCGGCACGTAGGAGAGCCCGCGGCGGACGAGCGCGCTCGGCGCCAGCCCCGTGATGTCCTGCCCGTCCAGCCGGATCGACCCCGTGCGCGGGCGCAGCAGCCCGAACACGGTCTTCATGAGGGTGGACTTGCCGGCGCCGTTGGGACCGATCAGCGTGACGATCTCGGCGGGCCGGACCTCGACGGAGACCTCGTGCAGGATCTCCATCTGGTCGTAGCCGGCGCTGACTCCGTCGACGCGCAGCAGGCTCACGGCGCGGGCTGCGCGTGTCGCGCCCCCAGGTACGCCGCCAGCACGCGCGGATCGCGCCGGATGGCGTCGGGCGTCCCCTCCGCGAGCGGCCGGCCCTCGCTGAGCACGATGACGGGATTGCAGACAGCCATGACGAGGTCCATGTCGTGCTCGATGAGCAGGATCGTGATCCCGCGCTCGGACGCCAGCCACTGAATGTGGCGCGTCAGCTCCTTCATCTGGGTCGGGTTCACGCCGGCCCCGGGCTCGTCCAGCATCAGCAGGGTCGGCTCCGCCATCAGCGCCCGCCCCAGCTCGAGCAGCTTCTTCTGTCCGCCCGACAAGGTCCACGCCGGCGCCCCGGCGAGCCGCGCCAGCCCGACTTGCTCGAGCACGCGCGCGGCCCGCTCACGCAGCGTCGCCTCCTCGCGCCGGATCCGCCCCGGCGCGAGCCAGGGCGTCCACAGGCGCTCGCCGACCTGGTCGGGCGGGACGACCAGGAGGTTCTCGAGCACCGTGAGGTCCTTGAACTCGCGCGGGATCTGGAAGGTCCGGCAGAGGCCGCGACGGAAGACGCGATGGGGCGGCAGGCCGGTGATGTCGTCGCCGCGGAACGTGATGCGCCCGCTATCGGGGCGGTGGAAGCCCGTGAGGAGATTGAAGAGGGTCGTCTTGCCGGCGCCGTTCGGGCCGATCAGCCCGGTGATCGTGCCCTCGTGGACGGTGAGCGAGCAGCGATCCACGGCGCGCACGCCGCCGAACGCCTTGGTGAGGTTGTCGACGGTGAGCAGGGCCGGCATCGGCTGACGGGCGGAAGGATACACGAATGATGCGATGATGACGCCGACATGGCGATCCGGGCTGTCACCTTCGACGCGTACGGCACCCTGCTGCGCAACGAAGATCTGATATCGATCCCGCGGCGCATCGTGGCGGATCACGGGCTGACCGCCAGCGTCGACGACATCTTGCGCGCCTGGATGGACCTCTACTTCGAGGGGACGCAGCGGCTGCCGTTCCGCACGCTCCGGGAGCTCGAGGCCGAGAGCCTGCCCCGCGTGCTGCGCGGCCTCGGCGTGGCCGCCGACGCCACGCCGTACGTGGACCTGTTCTTCGAGGTGACGACCCGGGCGGAGCTCTACCCCGAGGTCCTCGACGTCCTGAACGGACTCGGCCCGGTGGCCGCCGCCATCGTGTCCAATGCCGATCACGAGCACGTGGCGAGCTGGCGCTTCAAGTGGCCGGTGCAACGGGTCGTCATCTCGGAGGCCGTGCGCGCCTACAAGCCGCACCCGCGCATCTTCCGGGCCGCGCTCGACGAGCTGGGCCTCGACCCGCACGAGGTGCTGCACGTCGGCGACAGCGACATCGACGACGTCACGGGCGCGAAGGCGGCCGGGATGCGGGTCGCCTGGCTCAACCGCACCGGTCGCCCGCGTCGTCCCGGCGTTCCGGTGCCGGATTTTGAGATCCGTGACCTGACCGAGCTTCTGCCGCTGCTGTAGCGAAGGCTCCGAGGGGGCGTATACTTTGCCCCCTATCGTCGACAGGGTCGGCTCGAAACCCGGAAAGGACCAGGGTTATGGCCACGACCGCTTCGGCGCGCTCCACCCCCTACGACTCCACCCGCGTCTACCAGGACGGCATCGTCGCCGGCGTGCTCGCCGCGGCCGCCGTGGCGCTCTGGTTCCTGGTCTTCGACACCGTGCGCGGGAGACCGCTGTATACGCCCAGCGTCCTCGGCGCCGCGCTCTTCGGCCGCGGCGCCTCGCTGGCCTCGCTGCAATCGGCGCCCGTGTCGATGGACATGGTGCTCATGTTCACCTGGGTGCACGGGCTCGTGTTCGCGGCGCTCGGCGGCATCGCCGCCCGGCTGCTCGTCGTGGCCGAGCGCTCGCCGCACGTGGGCTTCGGGATCATCCTGCTGTTCGTGATCTTCGAGGCGTGCTTCACGGTGGCGGCCTTCCTGATCGCCGAGCCGATCCTCCACGCGCTGACGTGGCCCGCGGTGCTGGTCGCGAACCTGCTCGCCGCGGCCGTGATGGCGGGCTACCTCTGGTGGCGCCACCCGTACCTCCGGGTGGAGCCCTAACCCGGAGGCGAGGCGTCGCGGCGCTGCGTCAGGAGACGGTCGAGGTGATTGGCGAAGCGTTGGCGGTCGGCGTGGCCGAACGGCGCCGGCCCGCCGATGAGCTCACCGGTCGCCCGTAGCTCCTGCATCAGATTGCGAACGGCGAGGCGTTCGCGGACGTTGTCCTCGGAGTACAGCTCTCCGCGCGGGTCGAGGGCGTGCGCCCTCCGTGCGATGACCTCCGCCGCGAGCGGGATGTCGGCCGTGACCACCAGATCGCCGGGCTGGACGCGCTGCACGATCCAATGGTCGGCGACGTCGAAGCCGGGCGCGACCCGGACGGTCCTGACGAAGTTCGACGGCGGCGTGCGCAGCGGTGTGTTGGCGACCAGCGTCGTCACGACCTGCGCGCGCTCGGCCGCCCGGAAGAGGATCTCCTTGATCGCCTGGGGACAGGCGTCGGCATCGACCCAGATTTGCACCGCGCGCCTCCGCGTGTCGGTGTGAGACCGGCGGCAGAGGACTGCCGCCGGTCGTGACGTGACTAGCTCTTGCGGACGTTCGTGGCCTGCAGGCCCTTGGGCCCACGGGTGACCTCGAACTCGACCTGATCGCCCTCCGCGAGGCTCTTGAAGCCCGTCGCGACCACCGCGCTGAAGTGCACGAACACGTCGTCGCCGCTCTCCTGCGTGATGAAGCCGAAGCCCTTCGCATCGTTGAACCACTTCACTCGTCCCGTAGCCATGTTGCCGATCTTTCCGGGGATGACCCCTCGATATTCCCGCCCAGGGCGGGTTGACCTCCACGCTGGGAGGGCAAACAAAAAGCGCCGCGCGAGCTGGATTCTCTCGCGCGGCGCTATCTCTCGGTGCGTTGTGAACCGAGCAACCGAACAAACTGAACCAGATCCGCGAACAGTGTGGCACGAACGAGGCGCGGCGTCAAAGACTTCCCTTCGTAGCGATCAGCGCAGGAGGCCGAGCAGCTCCTCGTGGAGACGACCGTTAGCGCTCGCCACGAGCGCGTCCGACTCGATCGTCCAGGGACGCCCGTCGAGGTCCGAGATCGCGCCGCCCGCCTCGGTGACGAGCAGGGTGCCCGCGCCCGCGTGGAGGGCCGAGACCCAGAAGACCACGTAGGCCGCGATGCGGCCGGCGGCGAGGTAAGGCGACGCCAGCGTCGTCCCGAGCGAGCGCAGGTCCCAGCGATCCGAGCGAACGGTCGCGGCGATGCAGCGCGCGGCCTGCTCGCGCCGGGCGCCCTTCGACTTGCCGTCGTCGAGGACGATGATCCGGCTCCGATCGCTGGTGGTGAGCCGGCGGCGCGCGTCGCCCTCCAGGCTCCACGCGCCGCCGCCCCGCTCGGCGACGTCGATCCGGCCGGACGCCGGGTCGCCGACGACCGCGGCGGTGATCACGCCGGACTCCACCAGCGCCACGTTCACGCAGTAGAGCGGCATGCCGGAGGCGAAGTTGCGGGTCCCGCAGATCGGATCGACGAGCCAGTACGACGCGCCGTCGGCCGGCGCCTCGCCCCCGCGCTCCTCGCCGATCACCGGCAGGGCCAGCGCGTCCGCCAGCATGCGCCGCACCTCGTCCTCGACGGCGACGTCGGCGACCGTCACGAGGTCCCGCTCGCCCTTGTCGGTGACGTCGTCCGCGGTGACGCCGCGCCGGGCCAGCGGCAGCGCGCGCCTCACCGCGTCGAGCGCCACACGCGTCTCACGACGGACGGGGCCGGCGGGCTCGTTCACACGGTAGGGCGGCGAGGGCTCAGCTCGGCCGGCGGCCGAGGGTGAACTCGACGGCCCGCGAGGGCGTCCGCCCGTCCACGAGCACCTGCAGCCGGTAGCTCGCGGCCGGCGCGTCCATGGGCAGCTTCACGACGATCTGCTCGTCGGTGAAGCTCAGGACCTCGAGCGGGACGCGGGCGAGCAGCACCTTGGGAGCGGAGGCCCCGCTGAAGTGCATGCCTCGAATGACGAGACGATCGGGCTCGAGCTGATCGATGGCGGCCCGGACGACCACCGGCTGCGGCGCCGGCGCTCCGGCCGACACGGGGCCTCCGAGGAGCGACAGGACCAATGCGCCCAGGATGCTCAGGGCCAAGCGCGTGCGCACGTACATCTCAATACCTCCGTTGCGTCTGCGCGTGTCCTCACACTCGCCGGTGGTTGGCAAGGTCGGCGCCAGTCCCGGCCCAGTCTCGGCTACATCCAAATCTACGGCGGACCAGCCAAAGCAGATTCTTCAACGGCGCATCGCGTCACGCTCGTGACGACGGGTGATCCCAGGCGAACTCTCAGCGGGCGCGAACCAGCTCGTCGAGGTTGGCCCAGCTCATCTGCCGCCGCCCGTCCTCCAGCTCCTCGATCATGGCGATGAGCCGCTCGGTCAGCGGCATCGCCATGCCGTAGGTCCGCGCCTTCGCCACGGTGGCCCCGAGGAGCGCCCCGACCTCGGTCTTCCGCTTGCGCACCGCCAGGTCCCGCCAGATGCCGGTCTTGGTCTTCACGGCGGCGCGGTAGTGGGTGGCGATGCTGCCCATGGCGCGCGTGCGGGCCGTGCCGTCGCCCCGGGCGGCCGCATGATAGTCGGCCGGATCGTACTCGTCGAAGGCCAGCAGACGGATGCCGGCCCGCTCAGCCACCGCCATGTTCTCCATCGTCAGCGCGACCAGCATCTGCTGGACCTCGGGCGAGCGCTCGACGACCTCGTAGACGTGCGCGTCGACCAGCGCGGTGGCCACGAGCAGCGCGCCGTAGACGTGCTTGGCCCACGTGTAGCCGAGGATGTTGTCGCTCACGCGGGTGGGCGAGACCACGTCGAGCGTCTTCGCCAGCGCCTGCACCCGCTCGCTGCGTCGGCCGTCGAGCTCGCCCAGCACCAGCGCGCCCTCGCCCCCGTGCAGGATCCGTCCCGGCGCCTGCCAGTCGGCCGCCCAGTTGACCAGGCAGCCGACCGTTCGCTCGGAGCCGACCGCCTTCGCGATGAGCTCCTCGTTGAGCCCGTTCTGCAGCGAGACGATCGTGCCGTCGGCCGCCAGCCGCGGCGCCAGGACCTCCAGCGCCGCCGGGGTGTCCTGCGACTTGACGGCCAGGAGCACGAGCGTGAGCCCGGTGCCCAGCTGCTCGGGCGTGACGGCGCGGACGGGGATCGTGACGCTGCCCTCGCGCGAGTCGATGGTGAGGCCGCTGGCGTTCATGGCGGCGACGTGGTCGACGGCTTTGTCGACGAGGAGGACGTCGTGGCCCGCCCGGACGAGCCGGGCGCCGGTGATCCCGCCGATCGCGCCCGCGCCGTACACCGTGATCGTCATGGAGCAGCACTCTACCAGATAGGAGGACCGGCGGTGGGGGGCCCTGATAGACTCGCGCTCATGAAGACGATGGGTGTGCTCGGCGGCATCAGCCCGCAGGCGACGATGGACTTCGAGGCCCGGGTGCACCGCATCTCCCAGCGCCTCGTGCCACCCGCGTTCAACGCCGGATATCCGCCGATGGTCGTCTGGTATCACCGGCGCCTGCCGGTCTGCGTGGGAGACGACGGGCGCCCGATCGTGCCGATGCGGGTCGATCCGCAGCTGGTCGAGGCGGCCGGATGGCTGGGCAAGGGCGTGGACTTCCTCGTCATCCCGTGCAACGCCGCCCACATCGGCCTGGCCGAGATCCGTGACGCCGCCGGTTGTCCCGTCCTCAGCATGATCGACGCCGCGCTCGAGGAGGTCGCCCGCCGTGGCTGGCGGCGCGTCGGTGTGCTGGGCTTCCGGATGGCCCCGACGGTCTACACCGAGCCACTCCGCCAGCGCGGCGTCGTCTGCGAGACGATCGACGGCGCGCTGCAGGCGCCACTGGACGCCGGGATCCAGGCGCTCACGGAGGGTCGCGAGCGCGCGGCCGACACCGAGGCCGCGCGCGCCGCCGTCGCGGCGCTCCGGGCCGCGCGCGTGGACGGCGTCGTGCTGGGCTGCACGGAGATCCCGCTCCTCCTCGGACAGGACGCGGACGCGAAGGACCTCGTGAGCCCGCTTGCGCTCCTCGCGGAGGCCGCCGTGCGCCACGCGATCGACGACGCCTCCCGCGTCTGAGCGTGGCCAACCGGGCTCCTCGCGCGGGCTGGGTCGTCCTCGCCGTCCTCGTCACCACGCTCGCGGGGTGCGTCGCGTCGACGCCGGGGCCGGCGTCGGGTCCCGGGCCCCGCTTCGCGGTGAGCGGCCCCGACGCCGAGGCGTATGGGGCGCGCGAGGGCTATCCGATCAAGTTCATCTATCGCCCCAAGTTCCTCGTCGGCGGGTTCAGCCACTACGATGAGCTCCTCGAGAGTCGGGTGGTCCGGCGGGCCGCCACGCCGTGGCGCCTCGCCCGCGCGCCCGCCGAGCCGGTCCTGCGCTACGAGCACGAGGGCCAGACCCGCACGCTCGACGATTACCTCGCGCGCAACCCCACTACCGGCCTGCTGATCGCGCGCGGCGAGACGATCCTCGTCGAGCGCTACCAGTACGCGCGCACCGAGCGGGATCGCTTCACCTCGTTCTCGATGGCCAAGACCGTGACGGCGATGCTGATCGGCATCGCGATCGACGAGGGCCGGATCCGCTCGGTGGACGACGCCGCGGCGGCCTACGTCCCGGAGCTCGCCGGCACCGAGTACGGCGGCACCTCCCTCCGCCACCTGTTGCAGATGTCCTCGGGCGTCCGCTTCACCGAGAACTACTCGGGCCAGGACGACGTCTCGCGGTTCTTCGGGGAGACGGTCCTCCAGGCCGGCCCGGGTGGGGCGGACGCCGTCAAACCGTACAACGAGCGGCTCCGCTCGAGCGGCAGCCGGTTCGCTTACGCGTCCGTCGAGACTCAGGTGCTGGGCCTGGCCCTCCGCGGCGCGGTCGGGCGGCCGGTGGCCGACTATCTCAGCGAGAAGATCTGGCAGCCGATGGGCGCCGAGGCCGACGCGACCTGGATCATCGACGCCGCGGGGCAGGAGGCGACATACTGCTGCCTCAACGCGGTGCTGCGCGACTACGCGCGCTTCGGCTTGCTGCTCGCCCACGACGGCCGGCGCGGCGACCGGCCGATCATCCCGGCGGCGTGGCTCCACGCCGCCACCACCGTCGCCCCGGAGGCCTGGCACCTCAAGCCGTACACGGCGACGCGCTACTTCGGCTACGGCTATCAGACGTGGATCTTCCCCGGCGAGCCGCGCCGGTTCGCCCTCCGCGGCGTGCACGGGCAGAGCATCTACGTCGATCCGTCGAGCCGCCTCGTCATGGTGCACACCGCCGTGCGCAAGGGCGCCGCGGATTCCAACGCCGAGACCGTCACCCTGTGGGAAGGGGTCGTGAAGGCGCTGGGCCGTCCATGAACGCCACCGGCGGGGGTTGCCGGAGTGGAGTCGACTCGTCGGCGGCGCGCTCGCCCCGTCCGGCGCTCGCGCACGCGACGACGGCTCGCCCTGATGGCGCGGCCAACCCCACGCGCCCCCACCGCCAGCGCCCAGTCACGGCCCGGTGCCTCGTTCACGAACAGCCCGGGCTAGAATGGCGCACCACGAGCCCAGCCGTCGGGAGGGTGTCGCCATGAGCGGTCCGCTGCGCGTCGTGCACTACGTGAACCAGTTCTTCGGGGGCATCGGCGGCGAGGAGAAGGCGAACGTCGGGGTCAGCGTGAAGACCGGGGCGGTGGGGCCCGGCCGCGCGCTGGAGGCGGCGCTCGGCGAGGGCGCGCGTGTCGAGGCCACGATCGTCTGCGGCGACAACTTCGCCAGCGACCAGGCGGAGGACGCCGTGCGTGCCATCAGCGCCGTGCTCGACCGGCTCAAGCCCGACGTGCTCGTCGCGGGGCCGGCGTTCGCCTCCGGCCGCTACGGTCTCGCCTGCGCGCTCGCCTGTAAGACCGCCCGCCAGCGAGGCGTCGCCGCGATCACCGCCATGCACCCCGACAACCCGGGCGTGGCGAGCGCGCGCCGCGACACGTACATCGTGCCCACCGGCACCGCGACGACGTCCATGCCGGCCGCGCTGGCGGCGCTGGCCCCGCTCGCACTGCGTCTGGGGCGGGGCGAGCGGCTCGGGCCCGCTGAGGTGGAGGGCTACATCGGCAGCGGCGTGCGTCGGGTGCACGACCGGGGGCGGCCGGGCTATGAGCGGGCGCTCGACATGCTGCTCGACAAGCTGCACGGGCGGCCCTACCGCTCGGAGGTGCCGTACGCCGCGCCGGAGCGCGTGACGCCGGCGCCGCCGATCGCCGACCTCTCGCGTGCGCGCATCGCGATGGTCACGACGGGCGGCCTCGTGCGCAAGGGCAACCCCGACAAGCAGGTCTCCGCCAATGCCGTGCGCTACCACCGGCACACGGTGGCCGAGCTCGAGTCGCTCTCGCCCAGGGAGTGGGAGGCCTACCACGCCGGGTACTTCAACCACATCGTCAACAGCAACCCGAACTACATCCTGCCGCTCTCCTTCCTGCGTGACCTGGAGCGGCAGGGGCGCGTGGGCAAGGTGCACGAGCACATCTACGCGCTGCCCGGCGTGAGCACGCCGGTGGCGGTCTCGATGGGCCACGGGCGCAGCATCGCGGAGGATCTGAAGTCGGGCGGGGTGGAGGGCGCGCTGCTCGTCGCCACCTGAGGGACCTGCAATCGTTGCGGCGCAACGATCGCCAAGGAGATCGAGCGAGTCGGCATCCCGGTCGGGATGATCTCGGCCATCTACAACTTCGCGCTCACCACCGGAGCCAACCGGGTGATCCGCGGCGCGCGCATCGAGCACGTCTGCGGCGACCCCACGCTGAGCCCCGAGAAGGACTACGCCTTCGGCATGCGCATCGTGACCACGGCACTGGAGGCGCTCACCATCGCGGTGCCGGGGCCGACGCTGTTCGACCCCATGGCGCCCGGCAAGACGCAGGAGGCCGCCCATGCGTCTTGAGCTGGGCACGTTCCCGGTGACCGACGTCGTCTTCGGCTCACCCACGCGCTACGACGGAGGCCGGCTCACCGTGGACCGCGACGCCGTGCTGGCCGCGGTGCGGCAGGATCCGCGCATCGCCTCGGCCGAGCTCGAGATCGCCCGGCCGGGCGAGTCGGTGCGGATCTGGCCGGTGCGCGACGTCATCGAGCCGCGCGTCAAGGTGCAGGGGCCCGGCGTCTGCTACCCCGGCATCTGCGGGCGCGACATCACCACCGTCGGCGAGGGGCGCACGCACCGCCTGGCCGGGCTCGGGGTCGTCGAGGTGTCGAGCGTCAACTGGCACGACGCCGGCGGCGACTTCGTCGAGACCTTCCTCGACATGTCGGGGCACTACGGCGACATGTACCCCTACCGCAACCTGATCAACGTGTGCCTCGTGGTCGAGCCCGACGCGACGCTGAGTGAGGAGGTGCGGAACTACGCCGTGCACAAGGCCGCCCTCACGGTGGCCGACGAGCTCGCCGAGGCCGTGCGGGCGCTCACCCCGCCCGAGTCCCAGGTGTTCGAGCTCACGCCGGTGGATCCCGCGCTGCCCCGCGTCGTCTACATCTGGTGCGTGCATTCCCCGCAGGCCATGTCGGGCTCGCCGAGCGCGTTCTGCACGACGACGTACGGCCTGACCCAGCTCACGCCGCCCTGGTATCTGCATCCCAACGAGATCATCGACGGCGCGCTCACGGGGCCGTACCGCACCGCGTTCGCCATGTCGTGGACCGTGGCCAACAACCCGCTCTTCCTCGACCTCTATCGCCGTCACGGCACGGACTGGAACTTCCTCGGCGTGATCTCGCTCCGCACCGAGTGGACCACGCAGACCGAGAAGCAGCTCATGGCCAACCAGACGGCCAAACTGGCCAAGCAGCTCGGGGCGCAGGGCGCGGTCGTCACCTGGGACGCCGGCGGCAACGAGTTCATCGAGGTCGTGCGCAGCATCCAGGCGTGCGAGCGGCTCGGCATCAAGACCGTGTTCCTCACGAGCGAGGACGACGCCACCGACGGCGTGCCGACCATGCTGGAGCCGCTGCCCGAGGCCGACGCCATCGTGAGCACGAGCTTCTTCAAGAACGTCACGCTGGCGGTGCCCGAGGCGCCCGCCGTCGCGCGGGTGATCGGCGTGCCCACCAAGAAGATCCTGCGCGGCTCGACGATCGGCCTGCACGGCGGCGCCGACGCCGCGCTGCCGACGACCGGCCCGCTGCCCGTGCCCTGGCGCTACGACGACCACTACGGCTTCGGCAGCCTGAGCTGCATCGAGTAGACGGACGGAGACCCTCGTGGATCGACGGGCGTTCGTCGCCGGGGTCGCGGCGACCCTGGCCGCGCCGCTCGGCGCCGGCGCGCAGCCGGCGGAACGGATTCCGCGGATCGGCTGGCTGACGAGCAGTCTCGTCCACACCCCCAACGTCGAGGCGTTTCGAGACGGGATGCGGGCCCTCGGATATCGCGAGGTCCGGCTCGAGGTGCGAGCGGCGGAGGGCCGGGTCGAGCGGCTGGCAGCGCTCGCCGCCGAGCTGCTCGCGCTCCGCGTGGAGGTCATCGTCACGGACGGCGGCCCGGCCGCGATCGCCGCGAAGCAGGCCACGGCCACGACGCCGATCGTGGTCGGCGCGGCGACCAGCGAGTACCTGATGCGGCAGGAGGTGGTGGAGAGCCTGGCCCGCCCGGGGGGCAACGTGACGGGCTTCACCATCTCGACGGGTGCCGAGCTGTATGGCAAGCGCCTGGAGCTCCTGCGCGAGGCCATTCCTGGTCTCGGCCGCGTCGTGGTCGTCTGGAACCCGAGCAACGAAGGTGCCCGGGCGTCGCTGAGAACCATCGAGGAGGGTGCCAAGGCGCTCGGCGTCCAGGCGCAGCCGGTCGCCATCGCCGACATCGAGCAGCTCGATCGCCGCCTCGGTGCCGCGGCCGGCGGCCAGGCGACCGCCATGCTGACGGTGGCCGACGCCTTCCTGTGGAGCCAGCGGAAGCGCATCGTGGCCCTGGCGGCACGCCATCGCCTGCCGGGGATGTATCCGGAGCGAGAGTTCGCCGTGGACGGCGGCCTGATGGCCTACGGGACCAGCGTGCCGGACAACTTCCGGCGCGCCGCCGGCTACGTCGACAGGATTCTCAAGGGCGCCCGGCCCGCCGATCTTCCCGTCGAGCAGCCGACGAAGTTCGACCTGGTGATCAATCTCAAGACGGCGAAGGCGCTCGGCCTCTCGATCCCGCCGTCGCTGCTCCTGCGGGCGGATCAGGTCATCGAGGATTAGATCTACCGCCGGCCGAGCGCGGCGCAGTCGCTCCGGGTGATCGTGCGGTCGCCCGTGACGATGCCCGGCCGGTCGAAGACGACCACCACGACGTCGGTCGGGCCCGCCGCGAGGCGGCAGAGGTCGCGGCCGACGCCGCGGAAGACGCGGTCCTCGGGGTAGGACGGCACGCCGAGGTCGCTCATGGACCACTCGTAGAGGTCCAGGACGTTGGCGCCCATCCGGTTCCGGGTCACGTGCCGGCGCGCGCTTTCCGGAAGGCGCGTGACGACCTCGTCGCTGACGGCCGCCGCGCCCGCCTTGATGTTGCCGGAGTAGAGCGCCCCGGAGAGGTACGCGTCCCAGCGCCCGGCGAAGCTCAGCGCCGGCAGGATCCCGAACAGGACGAGCGCGACGGCGTGGGCGCCGACGCGGCGCGGGACGACGACGTGGCGTGCGGGCTGGCGATCGTTCCAGAAGAGGATGGCGGCCAGCACGGCCATCGCCGCGTTCCACGGCCAGACGACGGCGTTGCTCGCGTGGCCGAGCGGCCCGAGGAGGCCGAGGGCGACCACGTGGATCACGACCGCGCCCGCCACGGCGGCGTTGCGGAGCCGTGGCACGAGCAGGCCGAGGGCAACCAGGATCTCGAGGATGGGGACCGCCATCCAGCCGCCGAGCAGCACCCAGTGCAGCGGCGCCGGCAGGACGGCTGCGACGGGCTCCACGAGCCAGGGGAAGAGATACGTCATGAAGGTGGCGTTGAGCTTCTGCACGCCGCTCCAGAGGTAGAGCCCGACGAGCACCGCGCGCCAGGTGGCCAGCGTGTCGCCGGCGTCGCGCGCAACCGCGAGCGCGCCGAGCATGACCACGTACTGATAGAACCACGGCTGCCAGCGCGACTGGTCGTCGAGAGCGAGCACGACGGCGAGCACCGTGGCCGCGAGCGCCCACCAGCGCGGCCGCGGCGCCAGCGCCACGCCGCCCAGCGCGACGAGCAGCGCGCCGAGCAGGGCGACGTCCAACGGCGCGGCCAGCGGCGGCCAGCCGTCGAGCACCGGCACCCGCGGAAAGGCGCGGCCCGCCAGGAAGAGCCGCGGCGCCAGCAGCAGACCGGCGGCGAGCGCGACCGCGAGCACCACGCGCGCCCACCGCAACCGCACGAGGTCCGCCATGCCACCTCCCGCGCGCATGGTGGCACATCGCGCACCGGACCACGTCAGGCGATCTGGCCGAGCGCCACACGAGGTACACTGGCGCCCGATCGAGAGGCGTCACCAGGCTGAGCTCCGTACGGAGGCCACCATGACAGGCCGACGCATCCGATGGTCTATCGCCGGGATCCTCGCTCTCGTGACGGTGACGTCCGAGCCCGCGCGTGCGGCCGAGCCCCCAGCGGGACAGATGACGTGGGCGCTGCACTTCAACCCGGCGCCCACGCTCTACGAGCCGGCCGAGACGGCCGGGCTCATCACGCCGTTCCTGTTCCTGTACGCGCTCCACGACGCGCTCGTGAAGCCGTTGCCCGGGCGGAGCATGGCCCCCAGCCTCGCCGAGTCCTGGACGGCGTCGGCGGACGGGCTCGTCTACGAGTTCGTGCTGCGCAAGGGGACGAAGTTCCACAACGGCGAGCCGGTCACGGCCGACGACGTGAAATTCTCGTTCGAGCGCTACCGCGGCATCTCCGCGAAGGCCCTGAAGGAGCGGGTGGCCGCGGTCGAGGTCGTCGACGCCGGCCGCATCCGGTTCCGGCTCAAGCAGCCGTGGCCGGACTTCCTGGCGTTCTACGGCACCCCGGCCACGGGGGCGGCGTGGATCGTCCCCCGCAAGTACGTCGAGAAGGTGGGGGAGGACGGCTTCAAGTCGGCGCCGATCGGCGCCGGGCCCTATCGCTTCGTCTCGGTCACGCCGGGGGTGGAGCTCGTGCTCGAGGCCTTCGACGGCTACTGGCGCAAGACGCCGAGCGTGAAGCGCCTGGTGTTCAAGGGCGTCCCCGACGCCACCACGCGGTTGGCGATGCTCAAGCGCGGCGAGGTCGACGTCGCCTACGCCATCAACGGCGAGCTGGGCGAGGAGGTGCGCCGCTCGCCGGGTCTCACGCTGCGGCCCACGCCGTTCGTGGCGACGCACTGGCTGCTCTTCGCCGACCAGTGGGACGCGAGCTCGCCCTGGCGCGACCGGCGCGTCCGGCTGGCGGCCACCCACGCGGTGGACCGGCAGGCCGTCAACGAGGCCGTGACGCTCGGCTTCTCCAAGATCACCGGCAGCATCATCCCCACCAGCTTCGACTTCTTCTGGCAGCCGCCGCTCATCGCCCACGATCCCAAGCGGGCGCGGCAGCTCCTGGCCGAGGCAGGGTACCCGAACGGCTTCGACGCCGGCGACTTCTGGTGCGACGCCTCCGCCGCCACCTATGCGGAGCCGGTCCTCAACTATCTGCAGGCGGTCGGCATCCGGACGCGGCTGCGCCCGCTGGAACGGGCGGGATTCCTCAAGGCGTACCAGGAGAAGAAGCTCAAGAACATCGTCTGGGGACTGAGCGGGATCTTCGGCAACGCCGCTACCCGGATGGAGCCGTTCGTGGTCTCGACCGGCGCCTTCGCGTACGGCGGCTACCCGGACATCGACGGGCTCTTCCAGGAGCAGGTGGGGGAGCTCGATCCCAAGAAGCGCGAGGCGCTGCTGCACCGCATCCAGCAGCTCATCCACGACAAGGTCATGGTGCTGCCGATCTGGCAGCTGGCGCTCCTGCAGGCGCATGGCCCGCGCGTGGCGGAGCCGGGCCTGGGCCTCATCGCCGACTATCCGTGGTCGGCGCCGTACGAGGACCTGCGGCTCAAGGGGAAGTGATCGCGGAGCCGCCGGATATACTAGGCGCCACCATGCGCCTGGAACTGCACTGGTCCCAAGTCGACGACGCCGTGGCCGGGCCCGCCACGCAGCTGGTGGGCCGGCGGCTCGAGGTCGATCTCGACGGGCTGCGCGCGCTGCTGACCGCCGACGCGCGGCTCACCGGTGTGCGCCTCGACCTCGTGCATCCGGGCGAGCGCTGCCGCATCGGGCGCGTCTTCGACGTGGTCGCGCCGCGGGCGAGGCTGGACGGCGAGGACTTCCCCGGAGTCCTGGGCGGCGTCGCCAGGGCCGGCGACGGGCGGACATTGGCCCTGGCCGGCGTGGCGGTGGTGGCCACCGACCAGCAGATGGACAGCGTCGGCACGCTGGCCGTGATCGACATGGCCGGGCCGACGGCGGCGCTCTCGGCGTTCGGCGGCACGCACAATCTGGTCGTCTCGGCCTGGCCGGCGCCCGGCACCGGGCGCTCGGAGTATCTCGCCGCCGTCCGGCTGGCGGCCCTGAAGGCGGCGGTGCACCTGGCGCGGACGGCGCGCGAGCGGGAGCCCGACCGCGTCGAGGTGTTCGCGCTGCCGCCCTCGCCGCGCGTGCCCGCCGAGCTCGCGCACCTGCCGCGCGTGGCCTACGTCTTCCAGATCCACTCGCACCAGCGGCCGACCGGCCTCGACGAGGGCATCCTCTACGGCGATCCCGTGCGGCGCATGCTGCCGACGGTGATCCACCCCAACGAGGTGCTCGACGGCGCGGTGCTGCGCGGCTTCATGGGCCGCAGCGTCACGACCTGGGCCACCCAGAACCACCCGGTGATCCGCGCGCTCTACGCCCAGCACGGCCGCACGCTGTGGTTCGCGGGCGTCGTCGTCACTGTCGCGCAGGCGACGGAGCCCGAGCGCGTCCGCTCGGCGTTCCTCGCCGCCGGGCTCGTCGCCCATGCGCTTGGAGCCGACGGCGCGGTGCTCACCAAGATCGGCGGCGGGGCGCCTCACGTCGACATGGCCCAGGCCGCCTC
>Ga0209382_10001948_pt1 | contig 31206 bp, 30 predicted proteins | sample SoiMetdeltSBSDD5_FD_187599 | JGI IMG/M metagenome (GOLD analysis project Ga0209382, IMG submission 187599) | Bulk soil microbial communities from a Populus tree surrounding site in Tennessee, USA - Soil MetaG P. deltoides SBSDD5 (SPAdes) (version 2) | ecosystem: Environmental > Terrestrial >...
GACGGTGTGCATGTCGATCTGCGGAACCTTCACCGGGAAGGCGCCGACCATGCCGTCCGAGGTCGCCAGCGGCGTGAGATCCCGCACGAGGCAGACGTCGGTGGACGTCCCGCCCATGTCGTAGGTGATCAGGTCGCGCACGCCGACGACGCCACCCACGAAGCAGGCCTGGCTGACGCCCCCGGCTGGGCCCGAGAAGATCGTCTTGATCGGCAGGCGCCGCGCCGTGTCGGTCGTCATCATGCCGCCGCTGGAGGCGACGGTGAGGACGCCGTGCGCGTACCCGACGTCGCGCAGGCGCTGCTCGAGGCCGCTCAGGTAGCCGTCCATCAGCGGTTGGAGATACGCGTTGAGCACCGTCGTCGAGAAGCGCTCGAACTCCCGGTATTCGGCGACGACGTCGGCCGAGCCCGAGACCGGCAGCCCCGGGCACCGGCCCTTGGCGAGATCGGCGATGGCGCGCTCGTGGGCGGGGTTCAGGTACGCGTGGAGCAGGCACACGGCGATCGCCTCGGCGCCCGACGCCACCGCCGCGTCGAGCGCACGCTCGACGCTGGCGACGTCGAGCGGTACCAGCACCGAGCCGTCGGCGGCCAGCCGCTCGGTCACCTCGAACCGCCGGCGGCGCTCGACGACGGGCCGGGGCCGCACGAAGGTCGGCACGAACAGCGCGGGGATGTTGCGCTTGGTGCGGCCAATCTCGATGAGGTCGCGGAAGCCCTGCGTCGTCAGCACGGCGACCGGCGCCCCACGGCGCTCGAGCACGGCGTTCGTGCCGACCGTGGTGCCGTGCACCAGGCGCCGCACGTCGCGCGGCGCGATGCCGAGCGCGGCCAGGCCGTCCAGCACCGCGGCGGCCTCGTTGCGCGCGCGCGACGGCACCTTGGTGACGACGACGCGCCCGGTGCTCTCGTCGACCGCGGTAAGATCCGTGAAGGTGCCGCCGACGTCGATCCCGACGATGAACATGGGCGGATGATACATTACCGGCATGACGACCAACCCCGCCGCCATCAAGCATCTGTGGACGCACAAGACACAGGACCACGCCTGGCTGCCCGACGAGGATCTCGTCGTCGACCGCGCCGAGGGCGTGTGGGTGTGGACCGAGAAGGGCACGAAGCTGCTCGACGGCTTCGCGGGCCTCGCAGTCGTCAACGCCGGCCACGGGCGGCGGGAGATCGCCGAGGCCATCGCCGAGCAGACGGTGCGCCTCGCCTACTACCCCACCACGCGGCAGTTCTCGAACCGTCCCGCCGCCGAGCTCGCGGCCAAGCTCGCCACCCTCACGCCGGGCGACCTCGACTACACGATGTTCGCCGTCAGCGGCTCCGAGGCCAACGAGCGCGCGATGCAGATGGCCCGGCACTACTGGCTGGCGAAGGGCAAGGCGGGCAAGCACAAGGTCCTCTCGCTCGAGGGCGGGTACCACGGCGCCACGATGGGCACGTTCGCCATCTGCGGGCTGCCCCACATGACCGGGGCCTACGCCCCGCTGCAGCCCGCGGGCTTCGCGAAGGTCAAGCCGCCGTACCCGTTCCGCGACCGCGGCGCTGGCACCGACGCCGAGCTGGTCGAGCGTCGCGCGAGCGAGCTGCGGCAGGCCATCGAGAAGGAGGGGCCCGACACGGTCTCGGCCGTGATCATGGAGCCCGTGATCTCGTCGGGCGGGTTCGTCATGCCGCCCATCGGCTGGCTGAAGGCCGTCCGCAAGATCTGTGACGACCTCGAGGTCCTGATGATCGCCGACGAGGTCATCACCGGCTTCGGGCGCACCGGCCGGTGGTTCGCGGTCGAGCACGACGGGATCGTCCCGGACATCATGTCCGTCGCCAAGGGCATCACGTCCGGCTACATCCCGCTGTCGGCGGCCATCGCGCGGCGCAAGCTGGCCGACGCCTTCCCGGAGGACACCACGCAGGAGAACGTCCATCCGAACACCTACGCCGCCCACCCGGTGGCGTGCGCGGCCGGGCTGGCGAACCTCAAGATCATGGAGAAGGACAACCTCGTCGCCAACGCCGAGGCGATGGGCGCCCGTCTCCTGACCGGCCTGACGGAGGCGGTGGGCAAGAGCCGCATCGTCGGCGAGGTGCGGGGCCGCGGCCTCATGGTCTGCGCGGAGTTCGTCGCGCCCGACGGCTCCGGGCGTCCGCTCGACGGCGCCGAGGTGGCCAAGCTCGACCGCAAGGCGTGGGACCGCGGGGCGATCGTCTACGCGCGCGGCCAGGTCGTGCGCCTGGCGCCGCCGCTCTGCATCACCCGCGAGGAGGTCGACGCGCTGGTGGACGTGGTGGCGGCGAGCATCACGGAGCTCGAGCGCGAGCTGACCCGCTAGCGCCGCCGACCGTGGCGTGAGGACGGCGCGCGCGCGGATCCGCCGCCGGCAGCTCGTGACGAGCGTGCTGGTCGCCTGCGCGATCGCGCCGGTCTTCAACGTCCTCACCTCCGAGGCCTCGTGGCGCGAGGCGATCCAGGGCGTCGTCGACGCGGTCCTCATCGGCGTGCCTGTCAGCGTCTACCTGCTGTTCGTTCGCGACGGGCCCCTGCGCCCGTGGTTCCGACGGCTCGGCTTCTGGACGGACCTGGTCCTCAGCAGCGCGATCGTCCTGGTTCTGTTCCTGCTGGGCCGTGCGGCCGGCCAGATGGTGATGCATCTCGAGCCGCGGCGGTTCGTGACGAGCTTCTCCGACGCCCACCTGCGCTTCGCCATCCCGTTCTTCGTCGTGCTCGCGGTGGCGATCCAGTTCGTATTGCAAATGAACCGCCTGATCGGCGTCAACGTGCTGGGCTACTTCGCGGCGGGCGTCTACCGCCGGCCCACGCCCGAGGAGCGCGTCTTCCTCTTTCTCGACCTGGAGGGCTCGACCCAGCTCGCCGAACGGCTCGGCAGCGCGGGCTACTTCGAGCTGCTCCGTCGCTTCGTCGACGACCTGACCGACCCGGTGATCGAGGCGGAGGGGGAGATCTACCAGTACGCGGGCGACGAAGTGGTGGTGACCTGGCCGCTCGCGGCCGGCCTGCGCGGCGCGAACTGCGTCGCCTGCTTCTTCGCGATCCGCGACGCCGTGACGCGCCGCGCGGCCGACTACACCCGCGCGTTCGGCACGGTGCCGCGCTTCCGCGGCGGGCTGCACGGCGGCCCCGTCACCGCCGGCGAGCTGGGCGACCTCCGGCGTCAGATCGTCTTCGTCGGGGACATCCTGAACACCGCCGCGCGGCTGGAGGAGTACGCCAAGCGGTCGAATCTCGACCTCGTCGTCTCCGGTGCCCTGCTGGAGCGGCTGACGCTCCCGCCGGGCGTCGAGGCCCGGAGGTGCGGCGAGCTCGAATTGAGAGGCAAGGAGGCGCGCGTGGCCGCCTATGCGCTCACCGGCGAGGTACAATGAGTGCATCCGGAGGCACCATGCCGCGAACGGTCCTCGAGCCTCGCTTCCAGGTCGAACACCTGTCGATCCTCGACAGCGACGGCAACCTCGACGCCGCCCTGGAGCCCGACCTCTCGGCCCAGGACCTGACGAAGCTCCACCGGGGGATGCTGCTCGGCCGTCGTCTCGACGAGCGCATGATCCGCCTGCAGCGGCAGGGCCGGATCGGGACCTTCGCGCCCATCAAGGGGCAGGAGGCCGCCCAGGTCGGCGCCGTCTCCACGCTGCGGCCCAGCGACTGGATGGTGCCCTCGTTCCGCGAGACCGCGGCCATGTTGTGGCGCGGGTGGCCGATCGAGAAGCTGCTCCTGCTCTTCGCCGGGTACCTCGAGGGCGGCCAGCCCGCCCCCGGCCAGAACGACCTGCCGATCACGATTCCCGTCGCCACCCAGCTGCCGCACGCGGTCGGCCTCGCCTACGCCGCCCAGTACCGCGGCGACGACGCGGTGGTGATGGCGTTCTGCGGCGACGGCGCGACGTCGGAGGGTGACTTCCACGAGGCGCTGAACTTCGCCGGCGTCTGGCACGTGCCGGTCGTGTTCGTCGTGCAGAACAATCAGTGGGCGATCTCGGTGCCCCTCAAGAAGCAGACGCACTCGCGCACGATCGCTCAGAAGGCGCTCGCCTACGGGCTGCCCGGGCTGCAGGTGGACGGCAACGACGTGCTCGCGGTCCACGTCGCCTGCCGCGAGGCCGTCGAGCGGGCCCGCCGGGGCGACGGGCCCACGCTCATCGAGTGCGTGACCTACCGCCTCGGCGTCCACACGACCGCCGACGACCCGACCAAGTATCGGTCCGTCGAGGAGGTCGAGGCGTGGGAGCGCAAGGACCCGCTCACCCGCTTCGGCGTGTATCTGCAGAAGAAGAACCTGCTCGACGAGGGCCTGGCCGACGCGGTGGACGCGGAGATCGCGGCCGCGGTGGAGCGGTTCGAGGCGTTCGGCGCGGCCGACGCGCTCACGATGTTCGAGCACGCCTACGCCCAGCGGTCGCCGCAGCTCGAGACCCAGCGCACGCAGCTGGCGGCCTGGCTGCGCGACGGCACCGGCGCCAACGCTCCCGACACCACCGTGCACCCCTCACCCCCGATGCGCGGCCAGCGCACGACCCGCCGCTGAATGCCGAAGCTCAACGTCGTCAAGGCGCTGAACCTGGCGTTGCTCCAGGAGATGGAGCGTGACGAGGACGTGCTCGTCATGGGCGAGGACGTCGGCGTCGACGGCGGCGTGTTCCGGGTGACCGAGGATCTCCACCGCAAGTTCGGCTCGAAGCGGGTGATCGACAGCCCGCTGGCCGAGGCGGCGATCATCGGCGCGGGCGTCGGCATGGCCCTCTACGGCCTGCGGCCGGTGTGCGAGATCCAGTTCTCTGGCTTCGCCTTCCAGTGCTTCCACCAGATCGAGAACCACGCGGCGCGCTACCGCATGCGCTCGCAGGGCCGGTTCAGCGTGCCGATGGTGATCCGGATGCCCTACGGTGGCGGCGTGCGCGCGCTGGAGCACCACTCCGAGTCCGAGGAGCAGTTCTACGCGCACATTCCCGGGCTGAAGATGGTCATCCCCTCGGGCCCGCGCAACGCCCGCGCGCTGCTCGTCAGCGCGATCCGGGATCCCGATCCGGTGATCTTCTTCGAGCACAAGGGCCTCTACCACGCCGCGAAGGAAGACGTGCCCGACGAGATCGAGACCATGCCGATCGGCCGCGCCCAGCTGGTACGCGAGGGCGGCGACCTCACGCTGATCGCCTATGGCGCCATGCTGCGCCTGGCCCGCGAGGCGGCCGAGACGCTGGCCGAGGAGGACGGGGTGCAGGCCGACGTCATCGACCTGCTGACGATCTCGCCGCTCGACCGGGAAACCATCGTGGCCTCGGTGCAGAAGACCGGCCGCGCGGTCGTCGTCCACGAGGCGCCCCGCAGCTTCGGCCCCGGCGCCGAGATCGCCGCGTCGATCATGGACGGCGCCTTCCTGTCGCTGGAGGCGCCGATCGCCCGCGTGGCGTCGTGGGACGTGCCGTTTCCCGGCTTCGCCCGCGAGAAGGCCAACGTCCCCGACCTCGCCCGCGTGCTCGCCGCCGCCCGAGAGACGCTCGCGTTCTAGAACGACACGGGGGGCCCACGATCGGCCCCCCGCACTCCTGCGTTTCCTGCGCCGACCGGCGGATGCCGGTCAGCCGATCTCATCGACCGTGGTGGTACGCGTGCTTCTTGTCGTTGAGGATGCGCTCGGCTACCTCGTGTGTCTCACGGAACTCGTGGACGGCGCGGCCCCACTCGTGGCGCCGCATCGCCCCCTGGCCGTTGTCGAACGAGTGCTGGGCGGACTTCAGTCGCCAGTCGCCCGGCTTCGACGACTTCGCGGCGTTGAGCTTCGCCTGGGCAGCAGACTGGGCGGCCGCCGCGATGTTGCCGTCGACACGGTCACCGAACAGCCGGTCCACGAACGACTCGACCATGGAGCGGGCGGTGTTGAGCTCGGCCTGCAGCTGTCCGTTCTCCTTGCCGAGCGCCTGGCTGATGGCCTGCAACGACGCGATCTGCTGCCGAGCCGCAGCCAGTGCCTGCTCGAGGACCGTCGTGTCGCAGCCGCTGGCGCTCACCGGCGTCACGGGCAGCGTCGGGGTAGAGGATCCGGCCGGCGCCGGCACCGGCGAGCTGTAGAGGGGAGGCCGATCTCCCAGGAGACGGTCGAGGAGCACGTGGACCGCCCGAAATGCATGCACGGCGTGCTCCCAGTGGCGCCGCCGCAGGGCCTGCTCGCCGTGGTCGAAGGCGTTCTGCGCGAGACGGATTCGCCAGTCGCGCGGCGCCGAGGCCCGCGCAGCCGCGAGCTCCGATTGGGCCGCCGCCCGGACCGTCAGCGCCACGTTGCTGTCGGTGCGATCGCCGAAGAGACGGTCCACGAACGACGCGATGGTGACGCGGATCGAGGTCAGCTCAGACCGTAGCCTCGCGTTGTCCGCGATGCGAGCCTGATTGGACGCCTGCAGTGCAGCCACCTGCTGGCGGGCGGCCGCCAGCGCCTGCTCGAGCGCGGTCGTGTCGCAGCTGCTCGCCGCCGGCGTCATGAAGAGGCCGAACGCCGTCGGCTGACCGCCCAGGGCCAGCGACGTTGAGACCGTGTTGCCCGCGGTGGTGAGCACGTACACCGCCTGGCCGAGACCCATCTGCCCCTGACTCGCGACGTACACGTGGCTGCCCGACGGCGTCACGCCGATGCCGTAGAGGCCCGCGCCCAGGTACGGGGTGGCCACGACGGTGTTGCCGACGGTCTCGATGACCGACACCGTCCCGGACGAGCCGTTCGCGACGTAGACGTGCCTGCCCGACGGATGCACGGCGACACCACGGGGACTCAGCCCGACCGACACCGTGGCGACGACCGAGTTGGTGGAGGTGTCCAGCACCGAGACCGTGCTCGACGACGATCCGGGCGCCACCGCCGCGTTGGTGACATAGGCGCGGGCGCCGGAAGGATCGATCGCGATGCCGACCGGCGACGGACCGACGGTCACCGTCGCGACGGCGAACGTCGTCGTATCGATCACGGATACCGTATTGGAGCCGTTGTTGACGACGTACAGCCGCGTCCCGGCCGGGTTCACCGCGATCCCCAACGGGAGGGACCCGACTCTGACCGGCGCCCCGACCTCGGTATTGGTGGCCGTGTCGAAGATCGAGACCGACCTGTCGAACTGGTTGACGACATAGAGCCGAGAGCCGTTCGGGTGCACCACCAGGCCGGCCGGCCCGACGTCGGGACGCATCGATATCGTCGCCACGACGGTGTTCGACGCCGTCGCGATCACCGAGACCGTGTTCGAGTCCGTGTTACCGACGTACACGTGCGAGCCGGAGGGATGCACCGCCACCCCAAACGGGGTGAAGCCGATGCCGTTCCAGTCCTCCTCGCCGCCCAGGATCGTCGTGACCACGGTGTTGTTGGCGGTATCGATCACGGCGACGCTGTTCGAAGACGACTGAGTGATATAGGCGAACGGGGCGGCGTGCGCCGCGGAGACCATCGACAGCAGCGCAGCTCCCAGAAGGAGTGCTCCGAGTCGTCGAGTACCCATGGTGACCCAGCCTTCGATGATTGGCTCGCAGCGAAAATGTCGCGCCGTTGCGCTTGGCCGGGCCTGCGAGTGCCCGATGGTGGTGCTCGGGGGGTGGCAACTGCGAAGGGGATGCCATTCTCGGCGCGCTGCGAAATCAACCAGGTCCACGACACCCGATCCGGGGTGTGCCTGGCTGTCAGCCGTCAGGGCGCGATCCGTCAAAGTGTACTGAAAGCGTACAATGACGCCATGTCACGCTCCTTCACGCTTCCCGATCTCGGCGAGGGGCTCACGGAAGCAGAAATTCGCCAGGTGCTCGTGCGCGAGGGCGACGTCGTGCGCGAGGACGCACCATTGCTCGAGGTCGAGACGGACAAGGCGACGGTCGAGATTCCCTCACCCTTCGGTGGGCGCGTCGAGAAGATCCACGTGCAGCCCGGGCAGACGGTGAAGGTCGGCCAGGTGCTCGTGAGCTTCGCCGACGGTGCCGCGCCAGCCGGCAAGCAGGCCGCCGACACGCTCGATCCCATCCGCAAGCTGGCCTCGGAGCCGACGACCGCCGTCACCGACGGTGGACGCGCGCGGCAGACGCCGGCGGCCGCGACGCCACCGCCGCGACGCGAGGGCCCGGTGCCGGCCACACCGTCCACGCGACGGTTGGCGCGCGAGCTCGGCGTCGACCTCCGCGCCGTGAGCGGCAGCGGTCCCGGCGGGCGCGTCACCGACGACGACGTCCGCGCGGCGTCCGGCGGGGCTGCCGCGGCGGCGCCGGCCGAGGAGCGCGCCCCGGCCCCCGCCGCCGCCAAGCCGCTGGCGCGCGCGGGCGTCGAGCCGCCGCCGCTGCCGCGGTTCGAGCAGTGGGGTCCGGTCGAGCGCCAGCCGCTCACGCACCTGCGGCGGACGATCGCCGAGCGCATGACGCTCTCGGCGACGCTCATCCCGCACGTGACGCACTTCGACCGCGCCGACGTCACCGAGCTCGACGCGCTGATCCGGCGCAACCTCGAGGCGGGCCAGGCGCGCGGCGTGACCCTCACGCTCACGAGCTTCATCCTCAAGGCCGTCGCCGAGTCGCTGCTCGAGCACCCGCACTTCAACGCGAGCCTCGATCCCGGCGCCGGCGAGCTCATCGTCAAGCGCTACGTCCACCTGGGCGTGGCGGTGGCCACCGAGCGCGGCCTCATCGTCCCCGTGATCCGCGACGTCGACCGCAAGCCGCTGCTCGAGGTGCAGCGCGAGCTGGGAGCCCTGGCGGCCCGCGTGCGCGAGGGCAAGGCGACGCTGGACGACCTGCGCGGCGGCACGTTCACGGTGACGAACATCGGCGCGCTGGGCGGCACCGGCGCGATTCCGATCATCAACTACCCGGAAGTGGCCATCCTGGGCGTCGCGCGCGGGCGCGAAGAGCCCGTGGTACGCGACGGCGCCATCGTCCCGCGCCTGCTGCTGCCGCTGTCGCTGACGTTCGACCACCGCGTCGCCGACGGCGCCGACGGCGCCCGCTTCGCGTCCGCGATCGTCCGCCGGCTCGAGCGGCCCGACCACCTCCTGCTCGGACTATGAGCGTCGCTCCCGCGCCCGCGGCCCAGGGAACGCCGTCGCCGTGGTGATGGGCGATCTCGTCCGCGAGGTCGACGTCGCCGTCGTCGGCGGGGGCCCGGGCGGCTATTCGGCCGCGTTCCGCTGCGCCGAGCTCGGCCTGGAGGCGGTCGTGGTGGACGCCGACAAGCGGCTGGGCGGCGCCTGCCTGTTCGAGGGGTGCATTCCCTCCAAGGCCCTGCTGCACGTCGCGGCGGTCCTGGGCGAGGCCGAGCGCGCGAAGGAGTTCGGCGTCGACTTCGGCGAGCCGCGCATCTCGCTCGACCCGCTGCGCAAGTGGAAGAACGAGCGCGTCGTCGGCAAGCTCGCGCGCGGCCTCGCCTCGGTGGCGCGGGGCAAGAGCGTGGAGGTGATCGGCGGCCGGGCGGTCTTCGAGGACTCGCGGAGCCTCCGCGTCGAGGGCGACGAGCCGCAGAAGATCCGCTTCAAGCACGCCGTCGTGGCGACCGGATCCACGCCGAGCCCCCTGCCCGGCGTCGAGCTGCGGTCCGAGCGAGTCATGGACTCGACCGCCGCGCTCGAGCTCCCCGACGTGCCCGCCCGTCTGCTGGTGATCGGCGGCGGCTACATCGGCCTCGAGCTCGGACAGGTCTACGCCGCCCTCGGCAGCGAGGTCACGCTGGTGGAGATGCTCGACGGCCTGCTCCCCGGCGCCGACCGCGATCTCGTGCAGCACCTCGCCCGCCGCTGCGAGCGCGCCTTCAAGAGCATCCGGCTGTCGACGCGGGTCACCGGCCTCCGCGACACCGGTTCCGTGGTCGAGGCGCGCCTCGGCGACGGCGAGACCGCGACCTTCGACCGCGTGCTCGTCGCCGTCGGCCGGCGTCCGCGCAGCCAGGGTCTCGGCCTGGAGACGACCCGGGCGCGCCTCACCGACCGGGGCTTCGTCGAGATCGACGAGCGCGGGCGCACCGCCGACCCGCACGTGTGGGCGGTGGGCGACGTCACCGGCGAGCCGATGCTGGCCCATCGCGCGATGCGTCAGGGCAAGGTGGCCGCCGAGGCGATCGCCGGGCGGCCGGCCGCCTTCGACAACGTCGTCGTCCCCGCCGTCGTCTTCACGGATCCCGAGGTGGCGTGGTGTGGTTTAACCGAGCACCAGGCGACCGCCGCCGGACGGGCCGTGAAGGTGGCCAAGTTCCAGTGGGCGGCCTCCGGACGCGCGGCTACACTGGGGCGCAGCGACGGGCTCACCAAGCTCGTCGTCGACCCCGAGACCGGCCGGGTGCTCGGCGTCGGCATCGTCGGCCCCAGCGCGGGTGAGCTGATCGCCGAGGGCGCGCTGGCGGTCGAGACGGCGATGCTGGCCGAGGACCTGGCGCTCACGATCCACACGCACCCGACCCTGTCCGAGACGCTGATGGAGGCTGCCGAGACCCTGCTGCGCTGACGACTCCACAACAGGAGGATTCCCGATCATGTCCCGATCGTCCCGTGCCGTCGTCGCCGTGCTCCTCGCCCTCGCGGTCGGAGCCGGCGGGCTCGCCGTGCCCCCGGCCGAGAGTCAGACGCCCAAGTCGGGTGGCTCGCTCAACGTCATGCTTCGCGAGGACTTGTCGCAGGGCTTCGCCATCCACGAGACGTCGACGATCTCGACCGTCTTTCCGGCGAGCCCGTGCTTCAACAATCTGGTGTACTTCGATCCGCTCAAGCGCCAGGAGAGCGTCGACACGATCATCGGCGAGCTCGCCGAGAAGTGGTCCTGGCAGGACAACTACCGCAACCTCGTCTTCTTCCTTCGCAAGGACGTCAAGTGGCACGACGGCAAGCCGTTCACCTCGAAGGACGTGAAACACACGTTCGACATGGTGCGGGAGGCCCCCGACGCCCAGATCAAGCTGCGCATCAACCCGCGCAAGGACTGGTACACCAACATCGACGCCATCGAGGCGCCCGACGCGTACACGGTCGTCTTCCGTCTCAAGCGCCCCCAGCCCTCGCTGATCATGATGCTGGCCTCGGGCTACTCGCCGGTCTACGCCGCCCACGTACCGCCCACCACCTACCGGACGACCTGCCTGGGCACCGGCCCGTTCAAGGTGAAGGAGTGGCGGCTCGGTGAGTTCGTCGAGTACGTGAAGAACCCCGATTACTTCGTGAAGGGCCGGCCCTACCTCGACGGTCTGAAGTACATCGTCATCAAGGAGCGCGGCACCCGTACGGCGGCGCTGCAGGCTGGCCAGCTCGACGTCGCGATGCCGGGCGAGACGACCAAGGCGGCATCGGAGCAGCTGAAGGCCGCGGTCCCGAAGCTGGTCGTGACACCCTTCAGCACGAACGTCACCGACAACATCATCATGAACCTCAAGAAGCCGCCCTTCGACAACCCCAAGGTCCGGCTGGCGGTGTCCTACGCCATCGACCGCCGCGGCCTCATCCAGGCGGTGCACCAGGGCGGCGCCGTGCTGGGCGTGGCCATGGCCCCGAAGCCGCACGGGGTGTGGGGGCTGCTCGAGAAGGACCTTCTGACGCTGCCCGGCTACGGCAAGCCCGCCGACATGAAGGCGCACGCCCGCAAACTGCTGGCCGAAGCGAGGATCACCCCGCAGAACCCCCTCAAGATCGAGATGGTCACGCGGGCCATCGCCATCTACGTGGACATGGCGTCCTTCGTCATCAACGAGCTCAAGCAGGTCGGCATCGAAGCCACGCTCAAGCAGATCGAGACCGCGCAGTGGCACGCCATGGCCACTCGCGGCGACTACCAGATCGGCGCCAACCTCACCGGCCTCGGCCCCGACGATCCCGACGCGAACTTCTACGAGAACTACGCGTGCGGCTCGCCGCGCAACTACAGCGCCTACTGCGACGAGCAGGTCATGACGATGATCGAGGCCCAGTCGCAGGAGCTCGACGCCAAGAAGCGACTGGCCCAGGTGTGGGCGATCCAGAAGAAGCTCGAGGAGGACGCGGCCCGGCCGATCCTCGGCTGGCGCCTCGACTACCTCACCGTCTGGCCGCACGTGAAGAACTTCGTGCCCCATCAGTCGATCTACAACTTCGGCCGCTTCCAGGAGGTCTGGCGCGACGGCTAGCCCGTCCCGGTCGGCGGCGTCCATCCTCGATCCGCCCGGGCGGATCGAGCGGCGGGCGCCGCCGCCGGCCGATCGTCCCCACGCCCTCGCCCGGCACGTCGCAGAGTTCCGGACGATCCGATAACATCGAGCCCGCATGGACCTGGATCTCACCGACGCCCAGCGCCTGGCGGCCGAGACGTTCCGCGCCTTCGCGAGCAAGGAAGTCGCCGCGCGCGCCGCCGAGATCGACCGCACCGACGAATTCCCGCGCGATCTCTACCAGCGCATGGCCGACCTCGGCCTGCTCGGGATGACGCTGCCGGCCGAGTACGGCGGCGCCGGGGCCGACACCCTCACCTGGACGCTGTGCCAGGAGGAGCTGGCCCGCGTGTCGGCGTCCGTCGCCCACGGCCAGCTGCTGTGCACGATCCTGAGCGAGCTCCTCGTCGCGCACGGCAGCGAGGCCCAGCGCCGTCGGTGGCTGCCGGCCATGGTGCGCGGCGAGGCGATCTGCGCCATCGCGCAGACCGAGCCGGGCGGGGGCTCCGACGTCGCCGCCCTGCAGACCACCGCCCGGCCCACCGCCGACGGCTGGGTGCTCAACGGCACCAAGCGGTTCATCACGGCCGCGACGGTGTGCGACCTGGCCGTCGTGGTCGCCACGACCGACCCGGGCCTCGGCCGCGAGGGCATCGCGCTGTTCCTCGTCGAGCCTGGCACGCCGGGCTTCCACCGCGGCGGCAAGGACCACGTGATGGGGCTGCACGGCGCCGGCACCGGCGAGCTCGTCTTCGAGGACTGTCGCGTGCCCCGCTCGGCCCTCCTCGGCAGCCAGTCGGGCGGCTTCAAGCGCGCGATGGAGTCGCTCAACGTCGGCCGGGTCGGCATCGCCGCCCAGGCGCTCGGGGTTGCGCAGGGGGCGCTCGACGCCGCGGTCGCCTACGCGAAAACCCGCGTGGCCTTCGGGCGGCCCATCGCCGAGCTGCAGGCGATCCGGTTCATGCTCGCCGACATGTCCGCGCAGATCGAGGGCGTGCGGCTGCTGGTCCGGCGCGCCGCCTTCCTGCGCGACCGCGGCCGCGCCATCGCGCGCGCGGCGTCCGAGGCCAAGCTCGTCGCGGCGGAGACGGCCGTCCGCGTCACCCACGACGCGCTCCAGATCCACGGGGCCTCCGGGTACGTCACCGACTTCCCGATCGAGCGTCTCTACCGCGACGCCCGCGTCTATCCCATCTTCGAGGGCACGAGCCAGATCCAGCGGCTCGTCATCGCCCGCCAGCTCCTGCGAGAAGGATGAGCGTCATGGCGAATGGGTCTCTCGACCTGAAGGTCGGCCAGCGCGCGCGTCGCACCCAGACGGTGACGGCGCGCGAGGTCGAGCTCTACGCGCAGATCACCGGCGACCGCAACCCGCTGCACTTCGACGCGGACTTCGCGGCGAGGACACGCTTCGGCCGCCTCGTCGCCCAGGGCGGCATCGCCAGCGGCATGCTCAACGCGCTGGTCGCGATGGACATGCCGGGCCCGGGCACGGTCTTCCTGAGCCAGACGCTGACCTACAAGGCGCCGACCTATCTCGGCGACACGCTGACGGCGGAGGTCGAGGTGCTCTCGGTCAAGCCCGACAAGCCCGTCTGCCAGCTCAAGGCCACGATCACCAACCAGGACGGCACGGTCCTCCTCGAGGGCGAGTGCTGGACCTACACGCTGCGGCCGGCGTGAGGCTCGCGATCTGGGCCGGCCTCGTGGTCGGCGCGCTCCTCGTGGCCAGCCTGGCCAGCTTCGCGCTGGCAGTGCGGCCGCCGCGCATGACGGTGCCGCTCAGCCCCGACGACTACCGGCTCAAGGTCGAGCGCGTGGCCATCCACACCGACGACGGCGTCCGCCTCGCCGGCTGGTTCGCTCCCCGGCCCGGTGCGCCGGCCGTGATCCTGCTCCACGGCTATCCGGCCGAGAAGGCCGACCTGCTGCCGATCGCCGCCGCGCTGGCCCCGCAGTTCGCCACGCTGCTGGTGGACCAGCGCTATTTCGGCGACAGCGAGGGCCGGGCGACCACGCTGGGGTTCCGCGAGCGCACGGACCTCAAGCGCATGCTCGACTTCCTGGACGCCCGCGGCGTCACGTCGGTCGGCGTGTTCGGCTTCTCGCTCGGGGGCGCCGTGGCCCTGCTCACCGCCGCCGAGGACCCGCGCATCCGCGCCATCGTCGCCTACGCCCCGTTCGCCGACCTCAAGGAGCTCGGCCGCGAGCTCTACGGCTGGATGTGGCTCGCTCGCTACCCGTTCGTGGAGGCGATGCTCGTCTGGTCGCGCCTCCTGCTCGGCGCCGACATCTCGCGCCCGTCGCCGGCCGAGGCCGCCGCTCGGGTGACGGTGCCCGTGCTGCTCATCCACAGCCGGACAGACGAGCAGATTCCATTTCGCCACGCCGAGCGCCTGCGGGCGGCGTTGGCCGGCAACCCCCGCGCCGAATTCGACTTCATGGACCGCGGACGCCACGGTGAGCTCGGGGCGGGCTTCGAGGCCCGCCTGGCCGGGTTCTTCCAGCGGGCGCTCGCCAAGGAGGCCGCGTCGTGATCATCGGTGTGCCGCGCGAGATCAAGCCGGGCGAGGAGCGTGTGGCGCTCACGCCCGCCGGTGTCCGGGCGCTGGTCGAGGCGGGCCACCGCGTGGTCGTCGAGCGCGAGGCCGGCGCCGGCAGCAGCATCCGCGACGAGGAGTACGCGCGCGAGGGGGCGACGACGGCCGGGGTCGACGAGGTCTGGAGCCAGGCCGAGCTCGTCCTGAAGGTCAAGGAGCCGATCGCCGAGGAGTACCCGCGGCTGCGCGCGGGCCAGGTGCTGTTCACCTACCTGCACCTCGCCGCCGTGCCCGAGCTGGCCCAGGCGCTGAAGACCGCCGACGGGATCGCGATCGCCTACGAGACCGTGCAGCGGGCCGACGGCAGCCTGCCGCTGCTGGCGCCGATGAGCGAGGTGGCGGGCCGGCTCGCCGTGCAGGAGGGCGCGTTCTACCTGGCCAAGGCCCACGGCGGTCGTGGCATCCTGCTGGCCGGCGTGCCCGGCGTGCCGCCCGGCAACGTGGTGGTGCTCGGCGCCGGCACCGTGGGCGTCAACGCGGCGCGCATCGCGCTCGGCCTCGGCGCCGACATCTCGATCCTCGACATCAACCTCGACCGGCTGCGTGCCGTCGACGACCTCTTCCATGGCCGCGTCATCACGCTCATGTCCAACAGCTTCAACATCGACCAGGTCCTCCGCCGCGCCGACATGCTCGTCGGCGCCGTGCTGGTGGCCGGCGCGCGGGCCCCGGTGCTCGTCACCAAGGAGATGGTGGCGACGATGAAGGAAGGCTCGGTCATCGTGGACGTGGCGGTCGACCAGGGCGGCAGCATCGAGACGATCCGGCCGACGACGCTGCTCGACCCGACCTACGTCGTCTCCGGCGTCGTGCACTACGGCGTGGCGAACATGCCGGCGCTGGTGCCGCGCACGTCGACGTTCGCCCTGACGAACGCCACCCTGCCCTACGTGCTCGAGCTGGCCGGCCGCGGGCTGACGGCCGCCGTCCGCCGCAATCCCGCCCTCGCCAAGGGCGTGAACGTCTGGCGCGGCCGCACCGTGCACCCGGCGGTCGCCCACGCCCTCGGCGAGCGCGCCACGCCGCTGGAGGCGCTGCTGAGCTGACGGCTCAGGACGCCGAGGACGTCCAGCGGATCGTCCGCTTCTCCAGCTCGCGCTCGTCGACCTCCAGGCCCAGGCCCGGCGCCTCCGACAGCAGGAACGTGCCGTTCACCGGTCGCACCGGCGTCTTGAAGACCACGTCCTGCACGTCGCGCGGGCCGTTGTACTCGGCCGGATGGTGGGAGTGCGTGAGCGAGGCCACGAAGTGCAGGTTGGCCGTGTGCCCGATCGAGGGCTGGGTCTGGTGCGGCACGAGGTCGACCCCGTAGGCCCGGGCGAGCGCGGCCATGTCGCCGAGGCCCGTGAAGCCACCGGTCTTGACGATGTCGGGCTGCACGATGTCGACGCCGGCCTCGATCAGCCGCTTGATCCCCTGCAGCGTGTACTCCTGCTCGCCGGCCGACACGGCGATGTCGAGCGCGGCGGCCACCTTGGCGAAGCTCTCGACGTGATAATGCTGCACCGGCTCCTCGAACCAGACGTAGCCGAGCTCCTCCAGCGCGCGGCCGACGCGGATGGCGCCCTGGACGGAGTAGCCGTTGTTGGAGTCGAAGGCGAGCGGGAAGGCGTCGCCCACGAGCTTGCGCACGGCCCGCGCCTTGGCGATGTCGCCGGCCAGGTCGACGTCGCGCGCGGTCTTGTCGGCGTCGAAGCGGATCTTCACCTGGGCCGGCCCGAGCTTCAGCCAGTCCTCGACGACCCGGCACACCTCGTCGACCGTGCGCTGGCCGTTGCCCCCGATCGACGCGTAGAAGGGCAGCTCGCGCCGCCAGGCGCCGCCGAGCAGCCGCCACACCGGCTGGCCCAGCGCCTTGCCCTTGAGGTCCCACAGCGCGATGTCGATGGCGGCCAGCGCCCCGGCGTAGGCGCCCTCGGGCCCGACCTTGATGTGCTCGTGGAAGAGCCGGTCCTGGATGACGCGCGGCTCCAGCGGATCGGCCCCGAGCAGCATCGCCTTGAAGGCACTGCTGATGATCTCGAGCGACGCGTTGCCGTGCACCATCGGGCTCGCCTCCCCGAGCCCGGTCACGCCCGCGTCGGTCCCGATGCGCACCCACGCGCTCCGGTTGCGCTTCCCACCCCAGTCCACGTGAAACGCCTCGACCGTCGTGATCCTCATTGCTGTCTCCTCGCGTCCATGCTATCGAGCGTCTCCTCCGAACGAGATCCGGGCGGGTTCGATGGTGGGCGAGCCGCGACACCCGTCCGTGGCCTGGAACGGCCCGAACACGGTCTCGGCGCCGAGGATACCGCCGCGTTGCACGATGTAGACGAGCTCGGTGGATCGCTCGACGGCCAGCCAGTGAGCGAACCCATGCATCACGAGGCCAGCGTCGGACAACGGGGCTAGGCCGTACAGCGCCTCCGCTGGAGGCTCCGGCATCGCCTGCGGCAGCTCGCGACGGAGCCCCATCGGGCTCACACACTCCGCGAACACGGCCAGGAGCCGAGCGTAGCGCAGCAAGGGCAGCGGGGGCGGTTGCTGCTGCATGAGCTGCGGACTCGGCGGCGTCGACACGGCGCACGAAAACAGCAGGGCGGCCACGAGCACCGGCAGCACCGCCCTCACCGCGGATCCGATCATGGCGCCCCAGGCGGCGGCACCCGGCGCTTCGTCGCCTGCTCGAAGGCGTAGGCGATCTCGATCAGGCGGGGCTCGCTGCACGCGGAGCCGGCGAAGCTGACGCCGAAGGGCGCCGGGCGCGCCTCGAAGCCGTCGGGGAACGCCGGGGTCGGCGCGTTGCGCACCATGCCGAACGGAACGATCACGGTCGGATAGCCCGGGCGCGCCACGAGGTTCGCGCCGGACCAGCCCGGGAACAGCACGGCGTCGAGCTGGTGGGCCGCCATCACCGCGTCCATGCCGCGCGTGCCCGCCAGCTCGACGTCCTTGGCGCGGTCGGCCAGGTAGCGAGCGCGGTCGGCCTCGAGGTCCATCTCGTCGGAGTTGTCGAGGTTCCCCTGGCCGTACTTGATGGCGGTGCGCGACGAGCGGGCCAGGTTGAAGGCGCGCAGATCGGCCAGCGTCTTGACCGGGGCGCTCGGGCCGAGCGTGCGCAGCCACGCGTTGAAGTCGCGCTTCATCCCGTACTTGAACACGACCGAGCAGCTGGCGTCGCTCGCCTTGGCGCCGGGGGCGCCCGCGCAGATGCCCCAGCGCAGGAAGTTGGCGGCGGGATCGGGGTCGACGACGCTCGGGATGTCGGCAGGGTCGACGATCACCGCGCCCTCCCGTCGCAGCGTCTCGATCGCGTCGGCCATCACGCGCGCCTGGTCCGGGGCGAGCCCGCCGCGCGCGTTCGTCTCTCCCGGCAGCGTGATCGCGTCGTAGAAGAACGCGCGCGGGACACCGATGCGCGCGCCCTTCAGGCCGTCGCGCTTGAGGTGCGGCGTGTAGTCGCGGTCGCGCGGCAGCGGGCAGGCGCCGGTGGCGGGATCGTTCGGGTCGGGCGCGGTGCCCTCGAGCACGCCCAGCAGGATCGCGGCGTCGGTGACCGTCCGCGCCATGGGACCGGCGGTGTCCTGGTCCCCGGTGATGGGAATGATGCCGTACCGGCTGATCCGGCCCACCGTGGGCTTGATGCCCACCAGCATCGTCTGGTTCGCCGGGCTCAGGATCGAGCCGGAGGTCTCCGTGCCGACGCTCGCGGCCCAGAAGCTGGCCGCCGTGCCGATCCCCGAGCTCGACCCGCCGGTGGCTAGGGCCACGCGGCCGTCGTTGCTGCCCTCGCGGGGGTCGCGCCGAGCGTCGTAGGGGTTGAAGCCGTAGCCGGCCAGGCCGCTGTAGTTGGCGGGCATCGGCGTGGGCGCGCCCGCCACCCAGTTGGCGAGCTCGGTGAGCACGGTCTTGGCGATGATCAGGGCGCCGCCGGCCCGCAGCAGCCGCGTGATCGTCGCGTCGTAGGACGGCCGGTAGCCCTCGAAGGCGATCGCGCCGCCGGTGGTCGGCATGTCGGTCGTGTGGATGTTGTCCTTCAGCGCGATGGGGATCCCGTGCAGCGGCCCGCGGAGCCGTCCCTGGGCGCGCTCGCGGTCGAGCACGTCGGCCTCCTCGAGGATGCGCGGGTTCACCGTGATGATCGCGTTGAGCTGGCTCTCGTAGAGCGCGATCCGCGTGAGGTACTCGACGACGAGCTGCCGCGAGGTGAGGCGTCCCGTGGCCAGCGCGCGCTGCAGCTCGGGGATCCCGGTCTCGACCACGTTGAAGGGCTGGCCCGACGCTCGCGCGCCCGCCATCGGCCGCGCGCAGCCGGCGCTCAACGCGGCCGCCAGCCCGAGCACCAGAATGGTCATCGATCGCACGCTCATGCGTCCTCCTTGCGCGTCAGCGCGGCAGGCCCGGGCACACGAAGGGCGCGGTGGCCGCCCGCAGCTCGAGATCGACGGTCTCCCGCACCAGTTCCAGGCGCAGGCGCGCCTCGCGCTCCCCGACCGCGAGCACGCGCACCCCGTAGCTGACGGCGGGGTCCTCGGTGACGACGAGCCGGTCGTCGCCGGCCACTCGCCACGTCGCCAGACGATACGTCTCGACACACGAGCTCATCAGGAGCGTGCCGTCGGCGAGAAAGACATAGAAGCTGCCCGGCGCGCGTCCAGCCGGCCGGTCGACCCGCCACACCCGGTTCATCAATCGGCTCGGTGCGGCCGGGTCCGGGGCGCCCGGGGCCGTCGCGCAGGCGCCGAGACCGAGCACCGAGAGCAGGGTCACCGCGAGCCAGCGACGGGCCCTCACCGGTCACCCGGACCGTCCAGCACAGTGCGTGACCGGGGCACCGTCACTGGGCGAGCGTCTTCTCCATGAAGAAGCGCTGCTGGCCGGGCGGATAGTCGTCGAGCACGCCGAAGACCCGGTAGCCGAGGCGCTCGTAGAACGGACGCGCCTGGAAGCTGAAGGTGTCCAGGTGCGCGCGCGTGCAGCCACGCGCGACGGCGGCCCGCTCGAGCTCGGCCATCAGCCGGCGGCCCAGCCCCCCGCGCCGGCAGGACTCGGACACCCACACGAGCCCGACGTGCAGCCAGTTCCAGTTGGTCGTCCCCACGATGCCACCGACGATCGCGCCCCGGGCATCGCGCGCCACCACGGCGATCGGCCGGAAGCCGGGCACGCGCGTCGTCGGCAGCGCGTGACGGGTGAGGCCCTCCTCGATGAGCCGCCGGAGCTCGGGGCTGATGTCGTGCTCGACGCTGATCGCGTAGTCGCTCATCCCGACAGGGACACCGCGAGGAGGTCGCGACCGACCACGACCGGCCCGGCGTAGTCGCGACCGACGTCGGCGGCAATCGACTGGATCGTCGCCTCGGCGGCCGGCCGGAAGTGGGTGAGGACCAGCCGCTGGACCCTGGCCCGCCGCGCGATGTCGCCCACCGTGTCCGCGCACGCAATCGTGTCCCGGGCCAGCCGGACGAAGGCGGGCGTGGTGATCTCCGCCCGCGCGAGGTAGCAGCACTGGACGAGGACGTCGGCGTCCCGCGCCAGCCGGTCGAGCCCCTCGCACGCCACGCAGTCGCCGCTGAACGTGACCACCTTCCCCTCGGCCTCCACGCGATAGCCGAGGCACACCCACCGGGCCGTGAACGCGGGCGGGAAGTCGAGCCCGTGGCCGTGCACGACGACGTCGGCGAAGACCCGGTAGTGGCCGCCGTCGTGCACGAGGCCGCTCGTGACGTCGGCGGTCTCGACCGGCGCCCACCGGATGCCCAGCGCGCCCTGCGACCGGAAGCCGATGTCGGCACCGTAGACCTGGTCGAGCAGCGCGGCGACGATCGCGCGGGTGCCCGGCGGGCCGACGACCGTGAGCGGCTGCCGCCGTCCCTGCATCCAGCCCGTCAGGATCACGTCGGCGAGGTCCCCGATGTGGTCGTAGTGGTGATGCGTGAGGAAGATCGGCCCCACGCGCTCGATCGGGATGCCGGCGCGGGCGAGCTGCAGGACGACGCCGCGGCCGGTGTCGAACAGGAGCCGCGTGTCGCCGATCTCGAGGAGGGCGGCGGAGCCGTGGCGGCCGGGGTCGGGCAGCGGCCCGCCCGTGCCGAGCAGCGTGAGCTTCACGGGCCGCGCCTACGCGACGACGCGGTCTGCCCGCGGCGAGAGCGCTCCGTCGTCCACGACCGCGGCTACGACGGTGTCGGCGCGGGGTCGGACGGCGACGACCGGCGGAGCGGCACGAAGGTGCGCTCGACGAACGTGCGCGCGGCGGTCGGGTCGACGCCGTTCGCCTCCATGCACGGCGTGGCCTCGGCCAGGATGGCCGCGGGATCGCCGGAGAGCATCCAGCGCTTGTAGGTGTCCTCGAACTCGATGCCGAGGCCCCGCGCGAAGACCGAGAGGTAGTGCTCGATCACGAGCGGCGCCTGCGCCTCGAAGCCGCAGATCTGGCGCTGGCAGCCGTGATAGATCGTCGCCAGCGTGTCGGCGCCGGCCGCGTGGGCCCGGCCGATCTCGTCCCGCACGAGCCCGTTCCACGTCTCGAGGCCGAGCTGCTGCTGGACGGCCGCCGCACAGATGCGACCGAAGCGCGGCTCCGGCTCGATGGGCACGAAGGTGAGCCCGGGCACGGCCTCCAGGAGCGTGCGGCCGGCCGCGCCCTCGCGGCGGCGGGCGTCGTTCTGGGTGTGGGAGTGGAGCGCTACCTGCTGCCGCACCTCGCGGGTGAAGCGCAGCGCCGGCAGGTGCTCCACGAGGAACTCGGCAGCCTGGCGGAACGGGAACGGCATCGGCAGCTGCTGCACCTCGTCGTAGAAGTAGATGCACGAGGGGCACCACATGACGACCTCGCGCGGCGAGAAGCGCTCGAAGAGCCGGATCGTGCCCTGGCTCATGCCGCGCGCGGCCTCGACGTCGCCCTGCGTGTGGTGCACGATCCCGCAGCAATAGCTCGGACCACCGACGGCGACGTAGTCGAGGCCGAGGAGGTCGAAGATCGCGGTGACCGTCTGCACCATGTGCGAGGTGCGCAGGACGTTGCAGCCCAGGTAGAGCACGACGTCGTGGTGCTCGCCTCCGACGGGCGCCGGCGTCAGCCGCCACCGCCGCTCGTCGCGGCGCGACATGAGGTCTTGCGTCAGCGTCACCTCGCCGAAGTGGGCGCGGTAGTCGTAGCTCATCGGGGCAGTACCTTCCCGGTCGCCTCGACGGCCTCGCGGGCGACCTCGTGCGGATCACGCTTCCAGGCCTTCTCGTTGGGGGCCTCGTAGGAGGCGAAGCCCGCATAGCCCTTGCCCGCCATCAGCGCGAAGAACTCGCGGAACCAGAACGAGCCCTGGCCGGGCGGCAGCCGGTCCAGCGCCTTGCCGGGCTCGAGGCCCGTGCGCGGCGGGTCGCTGAACTGCACGTAGACGATCTCCGCCGGCGCCACGTCCTCCACGTCCTTCGGCATCGCGCCGCTGCGCCCCAAGTGATAGGCGTCGACCAGCAGGCCGCAGCGCGGGTGCCCGGCCCGGGCCAATACCTCGCGTGCCCGCTCGAGCGTGTTGAGCTGGGCGCACTGGGAGTTGAACTCGAGTGCGAGCCGCACGCCGTGGGCCGCGGCGATGTCGCCGACCTCGCGCACGCTCGCCGCCGCGCGAGCGACGTCACCGCGGTCCTTGTCGACCGGGCTCATCACGGTGTCGCAGCCGAGCGCGGCCGCCCGACGGCACTGCTCGTCGAAGACCGCCAGCAGGCGCGCGCGCTCGTCGCCGTCGGCCCACATCCAGCCGAACTCGACGCCGACGCAGGCCACCGGCAGCCCGCTGGCCCGCACGAGGTCGAGCACGGAGTCGGCGGGCCGTCCGGACTCCTCGGCCCGACGGAAGTCGAGCCGGCGGAGCTCCACGCCGTCCCAGCCGGTCGCCTTCGCGATGCGCAGCGCGTCGGCCAGCGGCGTCGAGTCGAGCGTCCAGGTGTGCAGGGCCAGGCGCATCACGCCGCGCCCAGCGCGCGCGAGGCGCGCGTGACGTCGCGCGGGGCGACCCAGAGGAGCGCGCCGTAGCGACCGGACCCGGAGCAGACGGCGTCCAGCGCGGTCACGTTGATCTTGGCATCGGCGAGGCGCCGCATGATCTCGGCGACCACGCCCGGCCGGTCGTCGCCGCTGATGAGGAAGGCGCGCTTCGGTCCGGTCAGCTTCCACTTCGCCTTGCGCGCCGCGGCCCGGAAGGCGGCGGGATCCTCGGGCACGAAGTCGACCTGGGCGCCGCGACCGCTGGGAAATCCGCTGAAGGCGAGGAGATTGACGCCGGCCTGCTGGAGCTCGGCCAGGAGGGCCGCCCCCACCCCGGGCTTCTGCGGCGCCATCACGTAGAAGTACTCGACGACGCGGACCGTGTCGGGCATGGGCGGCTCCTTCCCCCGCCCGTCGACATGGGGCCGGGTGCCCGAGACGTTACCACCATTCAGGCAGGACGGCTCATGACCTCGTCGGGGTGCTCCAGCCGGTTGATGATCCTCACGCGCCGGCCGAGCCGCGCCGACTCGCGCTCCACCGCCCTGACGGCGGCGTCGCGGGCGTCACGAGAGGGGACCCAGCCACTCAGCTCGATGCGGGCCGGACCGCGCAGCGGCAAGGTGACCAACGGAACGACGGAGACGCCGGAGAGGGCCGGCTCGCGCGCGAGCGGCTCCAGCAGCGCCTGCTGCAGGCGGGTCGCCTCCTCGTCGTGGCGACTCTGCGCCTCGAGGTACCGCACACCGAGTGCGATCAGCGCGCCCACCACGAGCACCGCCGCGAACCCGCCGGCGAGCCAGGGCCCGGTGAACCAGTCCATCGTCGATGGATTCGAGCAAGCCGCGTGCCGATGGCTACAACACGTGAGATCACGTGAACGGCGCACATCGCGTGTCGCGCGATGTACGCCGGCCCACCGCACGGCGGCAACAGTGTCACCGGTGCGACGCCAGCTGGGTTACCATGGCGACCCTATGGGACCCACACCGCGGGCGCTGGAGGGCCTGCGCGTGCTCGATCAGACGCAGGTCATGGCCGGCCCGTTCTGCGCGATGCTGCTCGCGGACATGGGCGCCGACGTCATCAAGATCGAGCCGCCGGGTGGCGAGAGCACCCGCGGCATGGACCTCCAGCTCCCATCCGGCGTCTCCGCGCCGTTTCTGGCCGTCAACCGCAACAAGCGCGGCATGGTGCTCGACCTCAAGCGGGCCGAGGGCGTGGCGATCTTGAAGTCGCTCGTGGCCACCGCCGATGTCCTCGTCGAGAACTATCGGCCCGGCGTGGCCCGGCGGCTGGGCGTGGACTACGCGACGCTGTCGACGATCAACCCGCGCCTCATCTACTGCTCGATCTCCGGCTTCGGTCAGACGGGGCCCTATGCCGACCGCGGGGGCTACGACCTGATCGCGCAGGGCATGAGCGGGATCATGAGCGCGACGGGCAGCGAGGGCGGCGCGCCCGTCAAGGTGGGCGTGCCGATCACCGACCTCGGCGCCGGCCTGTTCGCGGTCTTCGGCATCCTCTGCGCGGTCCGCGCGCGTCACTCCACGGGGCGCGGCCAGCTCGTCGACACGTCGCTCTTCGAGGCCGGCCTGTCGCTGTCGGCCTGGGAGGCGACGGAGTACTGGTTCACCGGCCAGGTCCCGCGCGGCCTCGGCACCGCCCATCGCCTCAACGCGCCCTATCAGGCCTTCCGCGCGAGCGACGGCCACTTCACCGTCGGCGCCGCCAATGCCAACCTGTTTCCCCGCTTCTGCGCGCTGCTGGGCCTCGAGCACCTCGTGACCGACCCGCGCTTCGACACGGTCGCCCGTCGCCTGCAGAACCGCGCGGTGCTGGAGCCGATCGTCGAGGCCGTGACCGTCTCGCAGCCGCGCGCGCACTGGCTGGCGAAGTGCGAGGAGGCCGGCGTCCCGGCCGGGCCGATCTACAGCGTGCCGGAGGCGCTCGACGATCCCCACGCGCGGGCGCGCGGGATGGTGCAGGAGCTGACGCATCCCCAGGCCGGCCGCGTGAACGGCCTCGGCAACCCGGTGAAGCTGTCCGCCACGCCGCCGGTGATGGCCAAGGCGGCCCCGATGCTCGGCGAGGACACCGACGCGATCCTGCGCGAGCTCGGCCTCGCCGACCCCGAGATCGCGCGGCTGCGCACGGACAAGGTGATCGCGTGAGCGTGCGTTCGGTGGCGGGGCGCACGCCGCGCATCCATCCCGGCGCCTGGGTCGATCCCGCCGCGCTGGTCATCGGCGACGTGGAGCTGGCCGAGGGGGTGAGCATCTGGCCCTTCACGGTGGTGCGCGGCGACGAGGGCCAGCACATCCGCATCGGCCGCAACACCAACGTGCAGGACAACTCGGTGGTGCACGTCACGCCCGAACAGTCGTGCGTCATCGGCGAGGGCGTGACGATCGGCCACCGGGCCGTGGTGCACGCGTGCACCATCGGCAACAACGTGCGCATCGGCATCGGGGCCGTGGTGCTCACTGGCGCCGTCGTCGAGGACAACGCCCAGGTCGGCGCCGGCGCCGTGGTGGCGCCGAACAAGGTCGTGCCGGCCGGCACGCTGGTGATGGGCGTCCCCGCCAAGCCGATCCGTCAGATGAACGAGGCCGAGCTCGACGACATCCGGCGCAACGCCATCGAGTACCTGGAGCTCTGGCAGCGCGACTACCGCGACGGTGGCGCGCCCTCCATGGCCCTCCCGGTCGACCGCGTGGAGAGCCCGTGAAGGCGCTCGCCGGGCTCCGGGTGGTCGACCTCACGCAGGCGATGGCCGCGCCGTTCTGCTCGATGAACCTCGCCGACATGGGCGCCGACGTCATCAAGGTCGAGCCCCCGACCGGCGAGGACATGCGCCACGGTTCCGCCAGCAAGAACGGCCACAGCGGCACCTTCCTGACGATCAACCGCAGCAAGCGCGGGATCACCGTCGACCTCAAGCAGCCGGCCGGTGTCGAGATCGTCCACCGGCTGGTCCGGACCGCCGACGTCTTCGTGCAGAACTACCGCCCCGGCGCCGCCCGGCGCCTCGGCGTCGACTACGAGACGCTGCGAGCGATCAACCCGCGCCTGATCTACTGCTCGGTGTCCGGCTTCGGCGCGACCGGGCCCTACGCGAGCCGCGGCGGCTACGACCTCATCGCGCAGGGCATGAGCGGGATCATCAGCGTCACCGGCGACGAGGACGGCCCGCCGGCCAAGGCCGGGCTGCCGGTCAGCGATCTCTCGGCCGGCCTCTTCGCGGCCTACGGCGTGCTGTGCGCGCTCGAGTACCGCGAGCGCACCGGTGAGGGGCAGCTCGTCGACACCTCGCTGCTCGAGGCCGCGCTGTCGCTGACGGTGTGGGAATCGACCGAGTACTGGGTGACGGGCCAGGCGCCCCGGCCGCTCGGCTCGGCCCATCGCCTGGCGGCGCCGTACCAGGCGCTGCGCGCCAGCGACGGCTGGTTCACGGTGGGCGCCAACAACGACCGGTTGTTCGAGGCGTTCTGCCGGGCCATCGAGCGGCCCGAGCTCTCCGTCGACACGCGCTTCGTCGCGGCCGGCGACCGCATGCGGCACCGCGACGCGCTCATCGCCGAGATCGAGAAGACCACGGCCGCCGAGCCGCGCGCCCACTGGCTCGCGCGGCTGGACGCCGCCGGCGTGCCGTCGGGGCCGATCAACACCTACCCGGAGGCGCTGGCCGACGCCCACGCGCTCGCCCGCGAGATGATCGTCGATCTCGTGCACCCCGGCGCCGGTCCCATCAAGGCGCTCGGCGTGCCGGTGAAGCTCTCCGACACGCCCGGTGCCGTCGACCGGCCGGCCCCGCTGCTGGGCCAAGACAACGCCGACGTACTCACCGAGCTCGGCTACAGCGAGACCGAACAACGCATGCTGAAGGACCAGGGAGTCATCTGAGGAGGACCGATTCGATGCTGACACGCCGCGCCTTCGCCACCCAGTCCGCCGCGTTCCTGGCCGCCGCTGGCCTCCCCGCCCGCGCCCTCGCGCAGGGCAAGTACCCGACCCGGCCCATCGAGGTCGTGGTGCCGTTCGCGCCCGGCGGCGGAACCGACAACCTCATGCGCACGATCGTGGGGATCATTGACGAGAACAAGTGGTCGCCGGTGCCGATCAACGTCAACAACCGGGCGGGTGGCAGCGGCGCCATCGGCTACACCTACCTGCTGAACAAGAAGGGCGATCCCCACGTCGTCGCCGGCGCGGCGCCGACGATCGTGTCGGCGAAGATCGAGGGGCGGCTGCCGAGCAACCACCGGGACATGTCGGTGCTGATGATCGTGGCCATCGACGAGCTGATGCTCTCGGTGCGCTCGGAGTCGAAGTACCAGACGATCGAGGAGTTCGTGAAGGACGCCAAGGCGCGCCCGGGCCAGCTCACCATCGCCGGCACCGGCACCAACTCCGAGGACCACATCTTCACCCATCTCTTCGAGCAGGCGGCCGGCATCAAGGTGAAGTACGTGCCGTTCAACTCCGGCGGCGAGTGCACGACCGCGCTCATGGGCGGTCACGTCGATGCCGGGGTGATGAATCCCAACGAGATCGTGGCCCAGGTCGAGGCCAAGAAGGCCAAGAACCTGGCCGTCGCCGCCAAGCAGCGGCTGGCCGACGCGCCCGACCTGCCGACGTTCGCCGAGAAGAAGATGGAGTTCTACTGGGAGCAGATGCGCGGGGTCGTCGGCACCGGCGGGATGCCGCCCGAGGCCGTGAAGTGGTGGGTCGACACGCTGAAGAAGGTCACCGACACCAAGAAGTGGCAGGAGGGGTACATCAAGCGCAACATGCTCACCCCCGTGCAGTGGACGGGCGACGAGGCGGTCAAGTACCTCGACGGCCTCAACGCCAAGTACGAGAAGGCGCTGGGGGACCTGGGCGCGCTGAAGAAGTAGGAGCCCGGCGTGCGACGGGCCGACCGCGTCGGCGCGGTCATCCTCCTGCTGTTCGGGGTCTGGTTCGCGGCGGTCGCCCTCCGGGACTACACGTACTGGGGCGCGACCGGGCCCGGCCCCGGCTTCTTCCCGTTCTGGCTCGGCCTCGCGATGGCGGCGCTCGCCGCGCTCCTGCTCGTCCGCGCGGTCCGCGAGACCGACCCCGGCCCCGCCTGGGCACCGCGCGGCCGGGGCCTCGCGCGCTTCCTGAGCGTCCTGGGTGGCGTGGTGGTCTTCGTCGTGCTCATGCCCTGGCTCGGCATGGCGCTGACGACCGTCCTGTTCCTGATCGGCATCCTGCGTCTGCTCGAGGGACACGCGTGGACGACGGCGGTCAGCGTCGCCGTCGCCACCGCCGTCGCGAACTGGGCGATCTTCACGTGGTGGCTGCGGGTGCCGTTCCCCACGGGCGTGCTGGGGTTCTGAGCCGTGGACATCCTCGCGAACCTCGCCCTCGGCTTCTCGATCGCGTTCTCGCCGTTCAACCTGATGATGGCCTTCCTCGGCGTGATCCTCGGCACGCTGATCGGGGCGCTGCCGGGGGTGGGCCCCGTCTCGGGCGTCGCCCTGCTGCTGCCGCTGACGTTCGGGATGCCGCCGACGTCGGGAATCATCATGCTGGCGGCGCTGTACGCCGGCTCGATGTACGGCGGGACGATCACCTCCGTGCTGATCAACACGCCGGGCGAGTCCGCCTCGGTAGTGACGTGCATCGACGGTTACCAGATGGCGCTGCGCGGCCGGGCTGGCCCCGCCCTCGGCATCGCCGCGATCGGGTCGTTCGTCGCCGGCACCATCGGTGTCGTGCTCCTGATGGGGATGTCGCCGCTGCTCGCCCGCTGGGCGCTGTCGTTCGGCCCGCCCGAGACGTTCGCGCTCATGCTCCTCGGCCTCACCACGGTGACCGGGCTCACAGGCGAGAACGCTCTCAAGGGCTACATCAGCATGGTGCTGGGGCTGATGTTCTCCATGGTCGGCTTCGACCTCATCTCGGGCGACGCGCGCTACACCGGCGGCATCAACGAGATGCTGGACGGCATCGACTTCCTGCCCGTGGCGGTGGGACTGTTCGGTCTCGGCGAGGTGCTGGCCGGCGCCGAGCAGACCGTGCGCCAGGAGATCCTCAACGCGCGCTACGGCCTGCGCGACGTGCTCCCGAGCGTGGCCGACTGGGTACGCTCGCGCTGGGCCATCGCCCGCGGCACCGTGCTGGGATTCGTGATCGGCGTGCTTCCGGGCGCCGGCCCCACCATCGCCACGTTCCTCGCCTACTCGCTGGAGAAGAAGGTGTCGCCGAACCGGGCCGAGTTCGGCCACGGCGCCATCGAGGGCGTCGCCGCGCCGGAGTCGGCCAACAACGCCGCCTCGGCCGGCGCGATGGTGCCGATGCTCACGCTGGGTATTCCCGGGTCGGCAACGACCGCCGTGATGATGGGCGGCCTGATGATGTGGGGCATTCGACCAGGGCCACTGCTCTTCGAGAAGAACCCGGACTTCGTCTGGGGGCTGATCGCCTCGCTCTACATCGCCAACGTCATGCTGGTGATCCTGAACATCGGCTTCATCCCGATCTTCGTGCGGGCGCTCCGCATCCCGTACTCGATCCTGATGGCGCTGATCGTCGTGTTCTGCATCACCGGCGCGTACTCCCAGAACAACAAGCTGTGGGACGTCGGCCAGATGCTCGTGTTCGGGGTGATCGGCTACGGCATGCGGAAGCTCGACTACTCGCCGGCGGCGATGACGCTGGCGCTGGTGCTCGGGCCCCTGGCCGAGCGCGCGCTGCGCCAGGCGCTGATCATCTCGGACGCCGGCGTCCTGATCCTGTTCCAGCGTCCGATCTCGGCCGTCCTCACGACGCTCGCCCTGGCCGCCGTCGCGGTCCCCGTCGTGCGCGGGCTGCTGCGGCTGCGCGGCCACCCGCGGAGCCTCGTCTAGTTAGGTGGGGGGCCCCGACATGGCCCCCCACACCCCCCAACATTCGTCGCGCCCCGGCGGAGCCGTGGCGCTCCTCGATGATGCGCCTGCTGGACGGGGCCCCGACATGGCCCCCACACCCCCCAACATTCGTCGCGCCCCGGCGGAGCCGTGGCGCTCCTCGATGACGGCGGCAAGGCTGTTGCAGCGTCTTCGTTGGGAGGCCGTCATGCGATCATCGCTGCTGCTCGACCGGGGGGAGCGGACGTACGTGGTGGTGTTCGACAAGGGCGACGAGGTGGTCGAGGGGCTCACCGACTTCGCCGGTCGCGAGCGGCTGCGCGCCAGCCACCTCACCGCGATCGGCGCGCTGCGCGACGTCGTCCTGGGCTACTTCGATCCAGCCGCGCGCGAGTACCGGAAGCTCCCCCTGAAGGAGCAGGTCGAGGTGCTCTCGCTGCTCGGCGTCATCACGCTCGACGGCGAGAAGCCGAAGCTGCACGCGCACATCGTCGTGGGGCAGGCGGACGGCAACGCCCGCGGCGGGCACCTGCTCGAGGCGCACGTGTGGCCCACGCTCGAGGTGGTCGTGGAGGAGCTGCCGAAGCACCTGCAGCGTCGTACCGACCCCGAGACCGGGCTCGCCCTCATAGATCTCGGCGACCGCACGAAAGCCGCCTGACTCCGTCGGCATCGGGCTTGCAGCGTTCGGGCCCGTCATGGCGGTGCCCGAGCGCGCTCAGCGGCCCGATGTCGACGTCGCACCCGCGCCGCGCCCGCGTCCGGCCGCGCCCAACCGGGCCGCCTTTCACATCCTCCGCGCGGCCTTCACCGCCCTGCCGCTGATCGCCGGCGTCGACAAGTTCTTCGACGTTCTGACGCCGTGGCCCTCGTATCTCTCCCCGGAGATCTCCGACCTGCTCGGCGTCGCCCCGTGGTCGATCATGCACGCCGCCGGGGTCGTGGAGATCCTCGCCGGAATCATGGTGGCCCTCCGCCCACGCATCGGCGCCTGGCTCGTCGCCGTCTGGCTCTGGATCATCGCCGCCAACCTCTTCCTGCTCCCCGGCCACTACGACATCGCCCTCCGCGACCTCACCCTCTCCCTCGCCGCCATCGCCCTCGCAAGACTGGCCGCTGACTCGTAGCACGCCAGCAAGTCCTAGAGCGCGATCGCCGGAGGCGGGGCGGCGCGGGGCGGCGCGCGGCGGCGCTCGTGGGCCGGCTACTCCGGGCCCGCCATCAGCGCGAGCCGTGTCGCCGCCGGCGTTCCGGGCGAGGCGCAGCGCGCCGCCGACGATCGACTGTCCGCCCACAACCCCCGCCGGGGGATGGGGGGCCCGCGCAAGCCTCGTTCGGAACGCCGAGCGGCGTACAGGCGAGCGCTGCGGGCGGACCCGGAGTAGCCGGCCCACGAGCGCCGCCGCGTGCACGCTCCGCCTCCGGCGATCGCAGCGCTAGAGCTTGCGAGCGAGAACCTTCGCGATCGACTCCGGCTTGAACCCGAGCTGGAGCAGCGCGACACCCTCGTCGAAGTACTCGCGGTAGCGCGCCACCCGTCCGCCCTCCAGCTCGAACACGCTCATGCCGCGGAAGCGGACCTTGCGGCCGGCGCTGCGCGGGATCGCGTCGCTGACGACGTAG
>Ga0209382_10001950_pt1 | contig 31184 bp, 26 predicted proteins | sample SoiMetdeltSBSDD5_FD_187599 | JGI IMG/M metagenome (GOLD analysis project Ga0209382, IMG submission 187599) | Bulk soil microbial communities from a Populus tree surrounding site in Tennessee, USA - Soil MetaG P. deltoides SBSDD5 (SPAdes) (version 2) | ecosystem: Environmental > Terrestrial >...
GCATCGCTTCGAGGATGACGTGACCGAAGTTCTCGCCGTGCGTCGGAAAGAAAAACAGATCGTGATCGCGCATCACCTGCCCGACTCTGGAGTGCTCCACGCTGCCTGCGTAGCGCGCCGACACGTTCGCCGGCAGCTGGCGCAGCAGCGCCTCGCAGCTTGCCCAGTATGCGGCATCCTCGATCGGTCCAAAGATCTGCAGCGCGACCTGCGAGCGCACGCGGGCGAGCATGCGCAGGAGGAAATCCAGGTTCTTCTTCGGCGTGATGCGCGACAGAAAGCAAATGCGCAACGGACCCTGCTGCCGAGGCTGCGCAGCCATCGGTGCAGCGGTCAGCGGCAACAGATCGGGCGCGACTGCGACTCGCTGCGCGGTCGCACCGAGCGCCGCGCGGATGTCCTCGCCCTCGTAGGCGCTCGATGCCTGCCACGCCAGGTCGCGGTACAAACCAGCGAGCCCGGCGAGCAACATGTACGCGCGCTTCTTCGACGCCTTGAGCGCGAGAGCGCCCTGCGAGAACTCACCGCGCGGCGCAATCACCGTCGGCCGCGCCGGTATCAGGCCGAGGCGCCGCGCGAGCAGCGGGCGCAAGGTGAACACAGGGTCGAAGAAGCTGTTGAGGTACAGCACGTCGTGCGACGTCGCGCTGATGAGGCGCGCGAGACGGGTCAGCGAAAGACTGCGAGGCGACGCATAGAACACCCGCGCTTTGCCGACCGGGTTCCATTGGTCTACGCGCACCTGCGAATAAGGCTGCTCGTCGTTGAGATCGCGGTCCGTCGCGACGATGCTGAAGTCGAGCTCGTCGCCCAGGTGCTCGGCCATGTTCGCGATCGTGCGCACCGGGCCGCCCGACTTGTAGCCGGGAAGGTAGTAGCGGACGAGGCACAGAATGACGGGGCGCGACGCTGGCACGATCGGTGTCAGCTCGCGCGCACGCGCTCGCCCGCTCCCGCAAAGAGCCCGGCCACCGCCCGCTGCAGGCGCTCCGCTTCGAATTGCCATTTGTTGGCAGCCAGGAACGCTGCGAAGGCCCCTCGATATCGGTCCCGGTCGGCGCGGGCGCGGACGATCGCGTCGGCCATCTGCTGCGGCGTCGGCGGCTGCAGCGCCTCGCCCGCGATGCAGCCGATGCCGGATTCGCCGACGAGCTCGACGAGCGTCGGCTGACCGGTGGCAACGATCGGAATACCGCCGTGTGCGTACTCGAAGACTTTGTTCGGCGCACAGTAGAGATTGTTGTAGCCGGAGAACGAGTAGGTGACGACGCCGGCGTCGCACAGCCGCAGCATGTCGAACAAGTCGCCGCGCGGCACGCGACCGACGACGTCGATGTTCGCTGCTCGGCTGCGCTCGCGCACTTTGTCGAGGTCCTGACCGCCGCCGATGACGAGCAGACGGTAGTCGGCAGGCAGCAGGTCGAAGGCGTCGAGCAACGTGCCGAGGCCGCGATCGAGGGCCACGTCGCCTTGATACACGCACAGACATTCAGACTGCGAGCGGCGCTGCAGCGCCGGGTAGCGAGCGAGTACTGCCGCATCGTCAAGCTGACTCACCGGCGCCGGCGTGAGATTGCGCACGGGCGTCGGCGTTTGCTTGAGCCGGTAGTGCTCCGCCATCTTCGTGGCACGCGCGCCGTTGGCGGCGATGACGAGATCGGCCCGCCCGACGACTGCTTTTTCGAGCGCATACCAGACGCGCTCGCGCAACGGCACGCGCGCGTACCCGAGCGAACCAGGAACGATCAGCTCGTGCGCGTCGTAGACGAAGCGCGCGCCGGTCAGTCGGGCCGCGAGCCAGGCGGGAAACGCCATGAAGAAATCGTGACCGTACACGACGTCCGGCCGCAGGCGCCGCGCCACCCGCAGCAGGTGGCGCAGGAAGCGCACGTGCAGACCGCGGTTCGTGCCGAACTCGCCCGGCCGCATCGGCACCACGATGAGCTCGTAGCCGCTCGGCTCGAAGCCGTGCCCGCCGTCGAGGGCGAGCACTTTGACGTCGGCGATCTCGGCCAGCGCTTCCGCGGAGCGCTGCACGCGCCCGTCGAAGTCGAGCGCGTTGAAGACAGCCATCAGCACCAGCGGTCGGTCACGGCGCATGCGCAGGTCCCGAAGTTGCCGCCGCCTTGAGCCGCTCTTCAGTCCCGATGCAGATGCCGAGCAGCGCCAGGAACAGCGCTACCAGCTTCTGGTCGTCGATGAGCGTATTGATCAGGAACGCCATGAGCGCCGGCAGGATCAACGCGGGAAAAGCCAGCGTACGCCGAAAGAAAAACACCAGGATTGCCCCCAGGGAGATGAGCCCGTACGAGTAGGTGAAGCGCAGCACGTCCGAGTGCGGGCCCTGCGCGACGCCGGCAACTTCGAGGACGTAGCCGGTGCCGAGCGGCAACGGCAGGTGACTGGTCCAGAATCGCTCCCAGATGTAGAGACGCGAGCCGCCGGTTGCATATTGCTCGGACGACGCTTCGAACAGCCGTTCGTAAGCCAGCTTGGCGATTTCGAAGTTCTCATTGCCCGACACTTTGAAGTAGATGAGCACGGCCGCGAGGCTCGCGGCCACGAGCAGCAGGATCCCGGCGCGGCGCACGCTGAGGAACACCCGCGCCAGCCGTTGCGGCGGATAGACAGTCAACAGGCCCACGAGCGCGTATGCGACCAGCGCACCCCGGCTTTGGGTGAGAAAAACCAGCGGCGCCAGGCTCGCCAGCAGCACCAGCTGCGAGCGCAGCGAACGCGAGCTCATGAGCAGTCCGGAAGCGGCGACCAGCAGGAAATACGCGGCCGTGTTCGGGTCGGTGAACAGGTACGAGAAGCGCAAGTGCTCGGCGAGCGTCTCCTCCGAAATGACCAGCCTGCCGTACACGACGCGGATGAAATCGCCGGTCGCTCCCGGGCGCAGCACGAAGGCGATCGAGAGGATCCAGAACCAGGCGAGGAACACGCGCAGGACCGGCCGGACGTCCACCGGCACGCGGCTTGCGACCCAGCGGAAATAAAAGAAATAGACGAACGTCGAGAGCACCTGGAAGAGACGCTTGGTGTTCTCCGTAAGGTACTCGGACGAGTAGTTCGCGAAATACGAAACCCCGACGCTCAGCACAGCGCCGGCGACCAGGACGCCGAACAGCAGCACATAGGAGTCGGTTCGGATCCGCGTGTCCAGCACGAGCACTGCCAGGAACAGCAGCGGCAGGCTGAAAGGCAGGATGACGAGCTGAAAATACGGCAGCAGCAGCAGATCGAGCAGCGCGAACTGCGCGACAAGACGCGCCAGCCCCATGTGCTGGGACAGAGCATCCGCCGGCGTGCCGAGAGAAGGGAGCGCGCTCATTGAATCTGCTGCACGCCGTACGCGGGCGAGAACGGCACCGGCTCCGCCGGCGCGAACAGGTCGGCAGAAGCGGGGCGCCAGCCTGCATGCAGTCGGTATTCGTCGTGGACCTCGATCCGATCTGCCAGGAACAGTATCGTCCGTTGCACGCCACCCGCTTCAGTCGTCAAGCTGCCGACGAATGCGCCGGAGTCGAAACGCGAGCACCGCCCGCGCGTGACTGCCGGCGCCGAGAAGATTGCACGTCCCGTGTCGGAGGAAGGCCCGGTTAGCGACGGCGCACAGTGCGCACTCGCGGACCGGTAGCGATTACGCCAGGTACCCGACGGCGTATAGATATAGGTGCCAGGGTCGGCCGTCACGGGCCGGCCGTCGATCATGAGATCGAACGACAACTGGTCGTCATGGGCATGCACCCCTGCGCCGTCCCGGAGCGCGTACCCGCAGCGTATGACCAAGTGCACTCGATCCGACCGCACGATGTAGACCCCGAACAGCGGATACGAATCGTAACGTGTGTTCGCGAACAGATCCCCGCCATCCGCTCGCAGCGTGCTGGAAAGTCGCTGCACCGGCGCGTTGCTCGCAGCCGATTCGGACTCGTCGCTCGCCGGCGCTGCCGATCGTGCAGTCACCGCGCGCGCAAGCGCGGCCGGCTTTGCGACGGCAGTCGCGAGCGCCGCCGCGGCAGACGATGTCTCGGCCTGACGGTCGTCCAGCAGGTCGTCCCTGCCGAGCACAGCGCTCGCCCACGCGAGCCATTGCTGATGACTTGCTCGCGACTGGACCGGATAAGGCGCGTCGTCAGTCAATTCCGCGTAGCCCTCGAGATTTCGGTGCCGCGCGCGATAGCTCGCAACGGTTCCCGCGTCGACCCAGCCGCCCACGCGCAGGAAACGGCCGGCATCATCGTCGCCGATGTGCGGCACCGAGCCGTCGCTGCGCGTCAGGTTGCGAGTCAATTCCGCGGCGCGTCCCAGCCGCTCGTAAAAGAGCGGCGTCAGCACGGCTCCCGTTCGCTCATAGTGCGCCTGCAGGTCGCCGACGTCGGCGCGACTCAATCCGGGACCCGATGGTATGGCGCCGGCGCGCGCTGCCGAGAATGCCGCAGCAATGCGCTGCTCGGGCACGCGGCTCAGAAATGCGGCGCAGACCGCCAGCATTTCCGCGCACAGGCGGTGATAGCTCGTCGATGCTTCGAAGTGCCCGCCGTCGTCGAGGAATTGACGGGCGGCCTCGACGTTGAGCTGGCGTGCCGCAAACAGCAGCCAAGTATCGGTGCGCGTGCCGGGCGGCAAGTACATCGCAGCGAACAGCAGACCGGCGATGTTGCCGAGATAGTGATTCGCGCGGCGCGTCTCGGACCATTCCAGGTTGCCGCAGATATGCAGCGCGTGGTCTGCGACCGAACGCGCCAGCGCACGCTCGAAAGGCGCAGCGAATTCGGCGCCGCCGGCGCGGAACAGGTCGAATGCGATCAGCCAGTTCGCGACACGGATGCCGACGTCCATGGTGCACGCCCAGTTCACGCCGAAGCGCGGCGGGTTCTGCGCGATCCAGTCGAGCACCTGGTGAGCGAACTCGGCCGGCAGCGCGGCATCCTGCGACGTCGTGTAAGCCGCGGCGAGATCCGGCAGGTGCTGCATTCGCGACAATTCCCACGGCACCTTCACGTCGACCCCGGCCACGTCGCCGTAGCGGATGTCCCGATACCAGGTGTTCTCCGACCAGCGATAGCCCGACTTGAAATCGAGATGCCAGTCGATGGGTCGATAGCCCGCGGGCAGCTGCGCGCGCACGGCGCCGGCGAGCTCACGATTGCGGCTGTTGATGCGTCGAGCCAGTTGCGCCTCGTCGACGCGCGCGGGCTCGAACACGATTCCCTCGAAGCCGCGGCACTGCATGCCGTAGTGAACGCGAACCCATCCGGACCCGAGCAGATCGAAGCGGTGTTGCGTGAAGTACCGGACGGCGCATCGATCTGCGCCGCTGAGCGGAATGCAGGTCGCTGCCGGAATCAGCCGAGCGAGCGCATCGATCTCGCCGGAGTCGTGCGAGGTCCGCAGCGTGTCGCGGAAACGATGGAAGCTGCGCCGAGCCAGGCCGCGGGCGCGGCGAATGCTAGTGCGCACGTGGCGCTCTCTTCATGCGGACGGTGTGATCGCCTGCTCCACGAGAAGCGCGATGCGCGCGACCTGGAGCTGTTGCCACCAGGGAATCGGCCAGCTCCCCGCACGGATGCCGTCGGCGAACGCCTGCAGCTCTTCCATCAGGCCTTTCTCCTGCGACGAAGTCCGCAGCGAACGCGACTCTGCGCCCGCAACCGTCAGACGCCGGTAGTCCTCCAGCACTGCAACCTTTCCGTCTACGTACAGGTCAGCCATTTCCTTGGGATGGTCCCGGGAGCCGAGCGCCGTATACGTGAGCGTGGCAACTGAGCCGTCGCCGAAGGTCATCGTCGCCACAAAGTTGTCGCGTGCACCATAGAACTGCGAGCGTGGCACGATGGCCTGCGCGGCCACGCTCGCGACTTCAGCCGAGGCGAGCGACGTGAACAGGTCGTAGATGTGGCAAGCCTCGCCGAGGTTGCGGCCGCCGCCTTCGGGTCCGTGCACCCAATGGTCCAGCGGAATGTGCCCGGCGTTCATTCGATAGTTGCAGATGAACGGCGCGCTGCGCCCGCTGACGAGCTCGGCCATGCGGCGGCCATACGGCGAGAACCTGCGATTGAACCCGGTGAGCAGCACCGGCAACGATGCGCCGCGCCTGCTGGCGATGAAAGCGTCGAGCGCATCGAGCTCGGCAGTGGCGAGCGCCAGCGGCTTTTCGACCAGCACGTGCTTGCCTGCCTGCAACGCTGCCAGCGCCATCGATGCATGCAAGTGATGTCGGGTTGCGATGATGACCGCATCGACGTCGGGATCCGCCAGCACCGCTTCGTAATCCGTCGTGGCGTAGTGCGCGCCGAACTGCTTGGCTGCGGCGGCGGCGCCATGGCCGCTGCGATTGACCACTGCTCGCAACGTGAACTGCTTGCCCAGACGCTGCAGGTTCGGCAGATGAGCCGAGCGCGCAAAGGCGCCGGCGCCCACCATGGCGACCCGCACCGTCCCCTGCTGCCCGCGTGAGGGCGCAGCAGTGACGACTACGTCGCGCTTCGGGGCCTCAGCGCTCTGCGGATAAGTCAGCAGCACGAGCAGCGGTTTGGCCGCCGCCGACTGCGTCAGCGAGGCGTATGCCGCCGTCGCTTCCGCCATCGGAAATCGCGCGGAGACCAGCGGCGCGAGTTGAACGCGGCCCTCGGCGACGAGGCGCAGGTACTCCGCCATGTTGCGGTTCTCGGTCCAGCGCACGTAGGCGAGCGGATAGTCGAGCCCCTGCTCTTCGTAGCGATGGTCGTAGCGGCCGGGCCCGTACGACGAGGAAATCAGCAGGTCGATTTCCTTCGCATAGAAGTCGTTGCGATTGAGATTCAGGCCCACGTCGCCGACCAGCACGACCCGGCCCTTCTTGCGACACATCTTGAAGGCCGTGGAGATCAGCGCGTCGGAAGCGGACGCGGCCGTGATGATCACGCCATCAGCTCCGTAGCCATCGGTGAGACGCGCGACCGCATCGACGTCGCTGCCTTCATCGGAACGCAGCGCGGCGTCCAGGCCCAGCCGCTCCGCGAGCGCACTGCGCGCCGGGTCGAGATCGACACCGATCGCGCGGCAGCCGTTGACGCGCAGTAACTGTGCCGTCAGCTGACCGAGCACGCCCAGACCGATGACGACGAAGCATTCACCGAGCGTTGGCTGTGCACGACGCACGCCCTGCATCGCGATTGCCCCGAGAGTCACCGTAGCGGCGCTGTCCCAGTCGACCGTGTCCGGCACAGACACACAAAGGTTGCGCGGCACGCGCACGAATTCCGCGTGATACGCATGCTGCGCACCGGCACAAGCGACGCGATCGCCGGGCCGCACGTCATGAACGCCGCTACCGACGCCAACGACGATGCCAGCCGCGGAATAACCCGTCGGATGGGCTGCATCGCGGCGCTCTTCGATGAGACTCCAGGTGCGATGCAGTCCCTGATCGGCAATCATCCGCAGCGCCGTCGCGAGTTTCTCTGGCTGACGCACCACGCGCTTCCACAGCGGGATGGCGCTGTGCCGCACGCCGCTCAACTCGGTGCCGATGGAGATACACGACGCTTGCACGCGCACCAGCACGTCGCCGGCTTCGATGCTCGGCGCAGGAACCTCGGCGACGATCGCCGCACCCTTGTGGATGAGGACTTGCTTCATCGCTTTAGCGAACTGCCTTGATTGCCAGGAACCAGCCCAGGGACTGCGGCAGCAGGTTCGCGGCAAAGGACGGGAGCCGGCGCGTATCGTGAGTGGTCAGAATCGGCGTGACGTTCGTTTGTCCGAACGCCGCGAACATGCGCCGCATCTCGTTCGTGGTGTACGCCTTGGTGCCGATGCTCTCGACGTGGTGATACAGCACGTCGGCGAACGAACGCCACGGCTTGCCTGCCAGCAGCCCGTGCTTCAGCCACACCTTCAGCGTGACCAGGGACGGGCGGTGATAGAACATGCCGATGAACTCGCCGCCGGGACGCAGCACGCGGCGGATTTCCGCGACGATGCGCTCCGGCCGCTCCGAGTGATGAATGACTCCCCACGAGTAGACGACGTCGAAGGTGCCCTCCTCGAACGGCAGCAGCTCCGCATCCACCTGTTTGAGCTTTGAGCTCAGACCGTAGGCCTCGAGGTGCCGCTGCGTCGTGGTGATACCCGCCTCAGTGAGGTCGACACCGTACAGGTCGGCTCCTGCGCGGGCCCACTGCAGATGATCGGTGCCGGCGCCGACGCCGACCTCCAGCACGCGTTTGCCGCGATAGCGGGTGAACTGCGCCACCGAGTGGATGCAGGGCTCGACGCGGTAGCGGTATTCCTCGATCGCGTCGAACCACTCGCGGGAATAGCGCTCCAGCTTGCCGTCGACGATGGAGGGCGCGGTACCGCAGGGCTCGGCCTGCCAGTAGTCCTGGACCCGATCGTTCAACGATTTTTCATTGGCCGACATGACTGCTCACTCGCTCCGTTGGTGCTTCGCCTGCGATGAACGTCTCCCACCACATCGCGAAATTCAGTAATGGCCAGGCGCTCACGCGCTTGTTGCCGGCCAGGAGCGCTTCGACGGCGCTCCAGTCGAACAAGTCGCTCTCCTGGCAGAGCCGGCGCAGCCGCTGCTGCGCCACGTCGCCGACGCGGTCGAAGAACCACTCCTGCACCGGCACGCCGAAGCCCTGCTTCGGTCGATCGATGATCTGATCCGGGATCACGCCGCGCACGGCCTTCTTCAATATGTACTTGAGCGTGCCGTTGCGCGTCTTGACCTCGGTCGGGATGCTCAGCGCCAGCTCGACGAACTTGTGATCCAGGAACGGCACGCGGCCTTCCAGCGAGACGCCCATGCTCATCTTGTCCACTCGCATCAGCAACAGCTCAGGCAGGCGCAGGTTCAGGTCCAGGTAGGTCATCCAGTGCAGCGGCGTCGGTTCCCAGGCACGAGTCTCGAAGCGCTCCCGCAACGTCGCGAGCGCCTGCCAGGAGGTTCGACCGGCGAAGCGCGCGCGCAGACGCGGCGACAGCAGGCGCTGCTTCTGCACCTGAGTGAACGCCTCCGCGCCGCCCCAGAATACCGGTTGATCGAGGCTGCCGCGACGCAGGTATTCGTAGCGGAAATCGCCGTCGCGCCCGGCAGCCGCCAGCAAGCCGAGCCCTGCCCGCTTCAGCACGCGCGGGACCGGCAGATCGTCATAGCGCTGCAAGGCGAGATTCAGCCGCCAGCTCGGGTAGCCGCAGAACAGCTCGTCGGCGCCTTCGCCGACCTGGCAGACGATGACGCCATTGTCGCGCGCGAGCTTGGAAACGTAGTACAGCGGCACACACACCGGATCGCCGATCGGCTCGTCCTGCAGATAGGCCATGCGCGGCAGGAAGTCGAGCAGGTCGTCGATCGTGAGCAGCCGCTCGTGGTGCACGGTGCCGAACTTCTCGGCGACTGTGCGCGCGTAGTGCAGCTCGTTGCGATAGCTGTCGTACTCGGCGTCGTAGCCGACCGAGAACGTGTTGACCGGGCGCGTCTCGCCTTCGCTGAACAGCGCCGTGTTGGTGCTGGAGTCGATGCCGCCCGAGAGGAACACGCCGACCGGCACGTCGCTCACCTTCCTCAGGCCGACGGCGACGCGCAACTCGGCGAGCAGCCGCGCCGCGATCTCTTCTTCGGTCACGCCGGTGAGCGGCTGCGTGTGATCCCAGACGTCCCAGTACTTGGACGAGTCGATCTGGCCGTTCTCCCGCACGCGCAGCCAGGTGCCGCCGGCGAGCTTGTGGATGCCCTGGAACAGCGTGTCGGGCGCAGGCACGGTCAGGAACGACAGGTAGTCGAACAGCCGGTCCTCGTTCACTGCGCGGACCTGCTGCGGATCCTGCAGCAGCGCCTTGATTTCCGAAGCGAACACGATGCGGCCGTGATGCACGCTGTAGTACAGCGGCTTCACGCCGATGCGATCGCGCACCAGCCACAGCTCGCGCTTGCGCCCGTCCCAGAGCGCGAACGCGAACATGCCGCGGAAACGGTGCACGCACTCGATGCCCCACTGCTCGAAGGCATGCAGGATCACTTCGGTGTCGGAGTGATCGGTCTTCCACGTGTGGCCGCCGAGCGCCTGCAGCTCCGCGCGGATCTGCGCGTGGTTGTAGATCTCGCCGTTGAAGACGATCCAGATGGAGCCGTCCTCGTTGCACATCGGCTGGTCGGCGAGGTTCGACAGGTCGATGATCGAGAGCCGGCGGTGACCGAGGCCGACGCTGCGATCGGGAGCGATCCACAGGCCGGCGCCGTCCGGGCCACGGTGTGGCATCGCATCGCGCATGCGCTCGATGTACGACGGTGTGATCACCGACGCTGCGTTACGAAAAGTGAGCGCTCCGACTATCCCGCACATGCTGTCGCCTCCTGGATGACCTGCTGCAGCCGGTCTCCGCGCGACCTCCAGGAGTTGCTCGCCGCAAAATCCAGGCGCTTCGCGGCGAGCGCCTCGGTGTCCTCATCGAACGCAGTGTTGACCGCCGCGGTGAACTGAGCGGAGTTCGCCGCGACATAGAGAAAGCCGCGCGGCAACTGCATCAAGCTCGGCAAGTCGGAGCACACAACCGGCCGGCCGCAGGCGAGGTACTGAAACAGCTTGTTAGGCGCGCTGATTGCGCGCACCGCCGCCTGGCGCGTGTCGTAGGGCATCACGAGCACGTCGGCCGCCTGCAGCTCCGCCTGCAACTGCTCGCCGGTCAGCGCACCGATGTGCCTGACCGCGCGGACGGCGAACAGCTCGGCAGAGTGCTGCGGCTCTTCGATCGGGCCGACGAGCGTGAGCTCGATCTGCGGCTGACGGGCCAGGTCGGCCAGCCAGTCGACGCGCAGCCGCGCGTTCACGAAACCCATGTAGCACACGCGTATCGGTCGCTCACGCTTGCGCAGCGAGTTGCGCGCGCACGGCGCGAACTCGTGCCCCGGGAGAAACAGCTCCGCGCGGGTGGCGGACTTGCGCAGCATTTCGAGCAGCGGCGGACTGACGGCGAAGCACGCGTCCGCCGCCGCGATGACAGCGGCTTCGGCACGCCGGTGCATCGCGCGCGTCCACCAGCGGTGGCCGCTCTGGAAATCGTCGTTGCACAGGTAGAGTTTCGTGACGAAGCGCGGCAACTGCATGATCTCCGGCAGGTCGAACTGAAAATTGACGAGGACGGCGCGCTCGTAGCCCAGCTCCTCGATCGCACGGTCGACGCGGCATGCGAGCCGGCGTCCCTCGCTGCGCTGACAGTATTCTAGGTGCGAGCGCAGCTTGCGGCCGAGTTTGCCGCTCCGGGGCGGCCTGAAGATCAGCACGCTCTCGTCGAGCGCCTGCCATTCTTCGCAGGCGTCGCCCGGATGCGGCGACAGCTCGACGTACAGGACATTGTAGAAACGCGTGAGCTGGCGCGTGACCTGGTGACGCATTCTCGGCGGCTCGCGCCAGGACGTGACTGTCGTAACGACGGCCAGCGGCCTGTGCGCGCCGAAGCGTGGGCGAACGCGACCCGTCATCGCAACCGGGCAACGGCCTCGACGATCCGCGCCGTCGTGTCGTAATCCTGCTCGGGATAGATCGGCAGCGAGAGGATGCGCGCGGAATTGGCGATCGCACGCGGCGTCGACGCCGTCGCATCGAGGTAGCGATAGGCTTCCATCGCGGGCAGCGCCACCGGGTAGTGCACCGCCGTTTCAATCCCCTCCGCTGCAAGCTTCGCCATCAGCTCGCGGCGCCGGTCGACCTTGATCACGTAGAGGTGATAGACGTGCTTGGCGCCGTCGCGTACGCGCGGCGCTTCTACGCCGTCGACACGAGAGAGCAGTTCGTCGTACCAGACCGCGACCTGCCGGCGCGCAGCGGTCCACTTATGGATGTGCGGCAGCTTCGCGCCCAGGATCGCAGCCTGAATGCCATCGAGGCGCGAGTTGATACCCTCGATCACGTGGCTGTGCTTCTGCAACGCGCCGTGATTCGCGAACATCCGCATCCGGCTCGCGAGCGCCTCGTCGTGCGTGACGATCGCGCCTGCATCGCCATACGCGCCCAGGTTCTTGCCGGGATAGAAGCTGAACGTCGCGACGTCGCCGAACGTGCCGACCCGCCGGCCCTGCCATTCGGCGTAGTGCGCCTGGGCGCAATCCTCGATCACTTTCAAACCATGCTTGCGCGCCAGCGCCATGATGCGGGTCATGTCGGCCGGCTGACCGTAGATGTGCACCGGGATGATCGCTTTCGTACGCGGCGTGATGGCGCGCTCGATGAGATCGGCGTCGATCGTGTAGTAGTCGTCGACGTCGACGAACACCGGGCGGGCGCCGGCCTGCGAGATCGTCTCCGACGTCGCTATCCAGCTGTGCGCGCTCGTGATCACTTCGTCGCCGGCGCCGATCCCAAGCATCCGCAGCGCGATGTAGATCGCGTCGGTGCCGTTCGCGACGGGAATGCAGTGCGCGATGCCGTAGTCGGCGGCGAACGCCTGCTCGAACTCGCGGACGAAGCGGCCGCCGATGAACGCGCACTCGCGAATCACTGCGGCGATCGCCGTATCGATCTCCGGCTTGATCGACAGGTACTGCGCGTGCAGATCGACGAACGGCGCCTTCACGGATTTACCTTCAGCCACGACGCTCTCCCAGTCGGCAACGGTTCGGATTGAATCGCAACTGCACGGCGCGGCCGGTCTCGATCGATTCGTAGATCGCGGAGATCAGCTCCAGGCTCTTGCGCCCTTCCAGCCCGTCGACCAGGTGCTTGCGGTTGTTCGCGATGCAGTCGACGACGTGCTCGTAATACGCCTGGTGGCCGAAGCCGTACACGTTCGGCGGATTGACGGAGTACTTCTGCATCACCTCCGCGTCGCCCGGCTGCGGCTGGGCGAAATTCCACACGCGCATCTCGTTCACCGCGAAGCCGGCGATCTCTACCGAGCCCTTTTCGCCGAGCACGGAGATCGAGCCCTCGAGGTCCTTGGGCCGCGTCGCGGTCGTCGCCTCGATGACGCCGAGCGCACCGCTCTGGAAACGCAGCGTCACCACCGCGGTGTCTTCCGCCTCGATGTCGACGAGCGCCGTCGCGCTCATGGCGTGCACGGTGTCGACGTCGCCCATCATCCATTCGAGCATGTCGATGTGGTGGCTCGCCTGGTTGCTGAGCACGCCGCCGTCCATCGCCCAGGTGCCGCGCCAGGCGTCCTGGTCGTAATAGCTCTGCGGCCGGCACCAGCGCACGCGCACGGTGCCGAGCACCAGCTTGCCGAAGCGACCCGCTTCGAGCGCCTCGCGCAGCTTCACGACCGGAACGTTGAAGCGGTTCTGCTTGACGACGAACAGCTTCACGCCTGCCTGGTCGCAGGCAGCGATCATGCGATCGGCGTCGCGCAACGTCAGCGCCATCGGTTTCTCGACGACGATGTGCGCCTTGTAAGGCGCGAGCGCGACGACGTGGTCGGCGTGCAGGCCGCTCTCCGTGAGCACAGATACGACGTCCACACGCTGCGCACGCATCATTTCGTGCATGTCGGCATAGGCCGGAACGCCGAACTGCTTGCCGAGCGCTTGCGCGCGCTCGGGCTTCACGTCGCAGACCGCGACCAGGCGGGCGTTGCCGATCTGACGATGGCCGAGCAGCTCGGCGTGGCGCTTGGCGATGCGGCCGCAGCCGACGAGTGCAAAGTTAAGTTCTGGCATGGCTCCCCTGGAACACGAGCTTGTAGCTCTTCTTGAGAAAACGATGCATGAAGCCGCGGCGCGTGTTGGCGAAGAGCCAGTCCCACAGCGGCTTCTCCGAGGCGTAAGCGGAATGGGGCTTGCCGGGGCGCGCCAGGTATTCGCGTAGCTGCGCCTCGCTCCAGCCCATCTTCTTCATGAAGTACTGCTTGTCCTCCGCGAGCGCCTGTGCGGACGCGTACGGAATGCCCTCGAGCCGCTGCAGCGCTTCCGCGCGCGTCATCTGTCCGGAAATGATCAGGCTGCCGAGGTGCACGCGGCGCTTGTCGACGCCGAATTTCTCCGGAAGGATGCAGCCCTGATAGAAGCGCGTGAAGATCGACTCGTAGTGTTTGAACAGGTACGGCTTGTAACCGTAGTCGCGCTGGAGCACTTCGAGTGCACGGGCCTTGTTGTAGTCGAAGTAATCCAGGAACGGGATCCAGCGGATGCGCCGCACGAACTCGCTCCAGAAAAACCCGAGCGTGCCGATCGCGGGGAACGTGTCGAGCCGCCCCACGGCGTTGCGCGCGCCGAGCGCCTGGATGTTGCGCTTGTCGAACTTCAGCCAGTTCCAGGACGCCGGCATGCGCATCCCTTCGGTCGACGTGTTCGATCCCGCCAGGATGTACTTCACGCCGTACTTCGCCGCCTGCTGATAATTGACCGCGAGCATCGCGTTGTCGTACAGCAGCTCGACGTCGATGACGTCGGCGTCGAAGAACCCCTGCATCAAGCCGCGGTATTCCTCCCAATCGATCACGTGGGTGTGCAGGTCCACGCCGAGCGTCCGGATCAGGTTGGCGATGTTGTTCTGCGCCAGCTCCGAGTTCCAGCCGTTGTCCATGTGCGCGGCGAGCGGGCGCAAACCCAGTTGCACGGCCTGCACCAGCGCCCACGAGCTGTCGACGCCGCCGGAAACACCGATCACGCAGTCGTAGCGTTTGCCGCGGCCACGCGCTTTGACCTCGTCGACGAAGCGGCGCAGGCGCTCGGCACGCTGCTCCGCCGACTGGTTGAGCACGCCCGCCGATTGCGCGAGAAATTCACTGCAATAGTTGCAGACGCCGCTTGCATCGAACGCGATGTCGGCGACGCTCGTGTCCATCACGCAGCGGGTGCAGATGCGGTAGCCGGTCTGGGTCATGTCACGCTCAACAATGTTTCAAGCTCCCGATAGCGCGGATAAGTGATCAGCACGGCGCGATGCGGGCCGTGGAAGACGAAGAACGCGCCCGCGGCGACCGCGCTCGCGCCGGCGGCGACCGCAGCTTTGATGTCAGCGAGACTGCCGACACCTCCCAACGCAATCACCGGCACCGGCAGCGCCGCCGCGGCCTCGCGAATCAGCTCCAGGTCCATGCCGGCCATCGTGCCGTCGCGATCGACGCTGTTGACGACCAACTCTCCGGCGCCGGCAGCCACGCATTCCTCCAGGAAAGCCCGCCACGGCCGCGACACGTTCTTGCCGCGCGCCGCCGCGTAGAGCTGACGGCGGCCGAGCCAATCTTTCTTGATATCTGCGCACACCAGCACGGCCTGGCTGCCGAAACGCTCGGCGATCTGCGTCACGAGCGTGAGATCTTCGAGCGCGGCGGTCTGCACGCAGACCTTCTCGACGCCGAGCGCAAACAGCCGCTGTGCCTGCTCCACGCTGCGGATGCCGCCGCCGTAGCAGAGCGGCATGAAGCACTCGCCCGCGAACTGCTCGATCAGCGAGTAGTTCGGCTCGCGTCCTTCCTTGCTGGCGAGAATGTCCACGACCATCAGCTCGTCGACTTCCTTCTCGTTGAAGATGCGGATCGCGTTGATCGGATCGCCGACGTACTTCGGACTGGCGAACTTGAGGGTCTTGACCAGGCCGCCATTGCGCAAGAGCAGGCAGGGAATGAGGCGATGCTTCAGCATTGGAGATTCACGAAGTTCTGCAGCAGCGCCATGCCGAAGCGATGACTCTTCTCCGGATGGAATTGCACGCCGTAGATGTTGTCGTGATTGACCGCCGCGACGAAGTCCGCGCCGTGGTGGGCCGTCGCGAGCACATCGCCGTCGCGACGGCAGGCGACGTAGTACGAGTGCACGAAGTAGAAGCGCTGCTCGCCGTCCTCGCCGTCGAGGAGCGGATTGCTGCGCTTCACGCGGACCGTATTCCAGCCCATGTGTGGCACTTTCAGGCCTGAGCCGGCCTCGGGCCGCAGCCGCTTCACCTCGGCATCCACCCATCCCAGGCCGGGCAGGCCGCCCTCCTCGCTCGACGTGCACATCAGTTGCATGCCGAGGCAGATGCCGAGCGCAGGGACCCGGCGCTGGAGAACCATTTCGTTGAGCGCGTCGATCCAGCCACCGTCGCGCAGATTCGCCATGCCGTAATCGAACGCGCCGACGCCGGCGATGATGAGGCGGTCGAAGTTCGCCAGCTCCGCAGGCGTGCTCACGACCGTGGCGCGGCCGCCGCACTTGTCGATCATGCGCAGCACCGAGGCGAAGTTGCCGACGGGAATCCCTGGAATGGCGATGGACATTGCTAGCGCACCGTGACCTGAAAAGCGTCGAGCCAGTGTCCGAAGCCGATGAGCCGCGTCACGAACGGGCTGAACGGCTCCTGGCCGTCGATGATGCGGTTCGCGCGCTCGAGTGCGAGACCGTTCACGATCCCCTCGCCGCGTGTCACCGCGGCGGCGGCCAGTGCTTTGAAGCGCTGCGGCTGATCGCGACGAATCCAGATTTCCTCCGGCGCGACGAATCCCACTTTGTCCTGCCGCGTCACCGTCGCCGGCGGCAGCACGTCGCGCATCGCAGCGCGCAGCAGCCGCTTGGTCGTGCCGCCGGAGATCTTGAATTCGCTCGGGCAGCCGAGCAGGAACTCGACCACCCGATAGTCGAGGAACGGCGCACGGCTCTCGATGCTGTGGGCCATGGAATCGCGGTCGCACCAGCGCAGCTGCATCGGCAGGTTGCTGGCCAGCAGTTGCGAAACGGAGAACGCGTCGACCGAGACCTGCCACATGCCGAGATCGGACCGCAGGTCGCGCTCCTCGATGCCGAGCGCGCCGGTCTCCATCCAGCGCGTACCCGCATGCCCGTTGCCGAGCATGCGCCTGACTGCACGCGTGACGTGGCCCGGCGCACCTAATCCGGCCAGATTGGCAAGAGCGAACCGGGCGCCGTAGCCGTGCTGCCGCTGAGTGACACGCATCTCCGAGAGCAGGCGTGCCCACCTGCCGCGCCAGAACAGATCCGCGAAGTGGTGCCCGAAGTAGCTGTGATAGCCGGCGAGCAATTCGTCCGCACCGTGGCCATCGAGCGTGACCCTCACGGGGGTCGTCGCCGTCAATGAGTAGACACACCACTCGGCGAAGATACTGCTGTCGCCGATCGGCTCATCGTGATGCCAGGCGATGGTCTGCAAGCGATCGAAGAACCCGGCGACGCTGGGGTACACGTAGTGGGCGCTGACCCCGGTGTGCTCGACGACCTGCTCGACGTGCCGGCGCTCGTCGTACTCCTTCACGTCAGAACAGGCGGAGAACGTGTTCTGGACAGCGGCGGCGTCCTGCGCCCGCAGCAACCCGTTGGCAGTACACACGATCGACGAGGAGTCGAGCCCGCCCGACAGACCGGTACCTACAGGAACATCCGCGTGCAGGCGCAACGACACTGCATCAGTGAAGAGCTCACGGAAGCGCCGCGCGGCATCCTCCATTGACATGCGAACGCGGCTCGGCGTCGGCACGTACCAACGCTGGATGCGCGTGTTCGCTTCGCCGCACTCCGACAGCGAGCAATCGAGGTACTCGCCGCCGCGGAGCTGCGTCACGCCGCTGAACATCGTGTGCCGATCATGATCGGTGATACCGAAGCTCAGAAAATCGTAGGCGCGCTGCGCGTCGAGCCGCGCACTCCAGCCGGGCAGTTTCGTGAACTGCTTGATCTCCGAGGCGACTGCCAGGAAACCGCGCGGCGAGCGCCACAGGTAGCACGGCTTGACGCCATAGCGATCGCGCGCAATGAGCAGACGTCGGCTGCGCGGCTCGAACAGCACGAACGCAAACATGCCATTGAAGCGCCGCAGGCAAGCCGTGCCCCATTCGAGCCACGCGTGCAGAATCACTTCGGTGTCCGAGCGGCTCTCGAAGCGGTGTCCGAGCGCGACCAGTTCGGCGCGCACTTCCTCGTGGTTGTAGATCTCGCCGTTGAAGACGATGACCGCGTCGCCGCCGCGCGTCACCATCGGCTGATGTCCGCCCGGGCTGCGATCGAGAATCGCGAGCCGCCGATGACCGAGCGCGACCATCGCCGCCGCATCGCTGCGCGCACCATCGCGCTCCGGCCGGGCGGCTATCCCGGACGTGTAGATGTCTGCGGGCGTATCCGGGCCGCCGAAGAACTGTAGCGACGAGTCTTCGCTCCAGAGTGCATACCCTTCGCCATCCGGGCCGCGATGGCGCACCACGTCCGTCATCGCACGCACGTGCGCCAGCAACGGTTGCGCGCCGGTGAGCGAGATCAATGCCGAGATGCCGCACATCAGCGACAGGACTCCTGAATTTCAGCGACGAGGCCTGCGGCGGCATCGTCGTAGTGCGGCGCCCGCGCAGCGCGCGAGCGGTCGAGGTTGCACTCGATCCAGCTCTTGATGCTGTCCGCGTCCTGCGGCAGCAGCTCAGCGAGACCTGCGTTGCGTTGCTGAGAATACATGTGACTGAAGCGTGCGCCGGGTTGGAACAGCGGGTTGAGCAGTGCGGACTTGAGGCCGAGCCAGCCGGCCTCGATCACGACGGAGCTCGAATCCGTGATGTGCAGATCGACTTCGCTCAGCACCAGCGGCAGCGGCGCGCGGCTCGCGTGCTCCCATTCGACCGTAGCGAATGCTCCGTACGTTGCTTGCAAATAGGCGAGCGTCGCTTCGCCGTCCGGCCCGCGGAGCTGATTCGGGTGCAGACGCAGCAGCCAGCGATAGCGCTGTGCCGTGCTGCAAATCGTTTGCTCCAGAGCATCCGCGAGCACGCCATTGAAGCTGGTATCGGCGTAGAAGAAGGACTTCAGGCCCCATTGCAGCGATACCAGGATCGTCCCGCGCTCGTCGCGCAGCCGCGGCGTCGCACTCAGCGCCTCCTGCACGAGCACATCGCGCGCGTCGCGCCGGCTGAAGCGCGCGAACCACGGGTTGCCGATGATGTGAACGTGCAATCCCTTCTGAGGCGCCCAGCCGCGCAGGTAATCGGCGGAGGCTTCATCCCAGCACAGAAACCCGTGCGGCAGATCCTGCGCGTCCACGCTGGCGCCGCTGCGCTCGTCGTACCAGGGATTGCCCGCGTCGACGACGCCGTGCTGCATGTCATAAACCGTGACAGCGCACAGCCGCGCCGCACGACACAGCTCCGCGTCCGGATTGATCGCGATGACGAACCGCGCGCCCGACAACCGCAGCATCCTCGACCAGAGATCGATCTTGCGTTGCTTCAGCCAGCGCACACGCGCCTCGCGACCGGATCGCATCCGCACGACAATGCCGCCCAGCTCGGCGATCGCAGTCGAACGATTGCAGGACACCGGATCGAAGTGAGCACGATCCCCGACCAGGCGCGCGTACGGTTTTGCCACTGCGCACACAGCGAGCCCGCGTTCGGTGAGCAGGTCGCCGATGCTGTCCACCATCGGCGAATACGATCGGCCTCGAAAGCTGTAGCCGCAGTCGCCATCGCCGCGGACCAGCAGCACGTCGGAGCGTCGCAGTTGTTCCCAACTGTCCGCGGCAGCAAGACCGCCGCCGATGATGGCGGCCATGGTGCGCAGTCGGCTCACCAGCAGGTCAGGCCGCCGTCGACCACGAGATTCTGGCCGGTGACGTAGCGCGAGGCATCCGACGCGAGATACAGCAGCGCGCCGACCATCTCCCCGCGCTCCGCCATTCTCCCGAGCGGCACCCGCGCAGAGTAGCGGCTGCGGAACGTTTCGTTCTGCCCGCTTTCCACTCCGCCCGGCGTCAGCGTATTCACGCGAATGCCTTCGGCTGCCCAGTAGGTCGCCAGATAGCGCGAGAGCCCGATGACACCTGCTTTCGACGCTGCATAGACGGCCGGCGTGTTGATGGCCCGGCCGAGGTACTCCGAGCCTTCGTAGATGCGCTGATCCGGAGCCACCACGCCGTAGATCGAGCTGGTATGAATGATCGAGCCGCCGGATTTCTGCTTGACCATCTGCGCGCCCACTGCTTGCGCGACCAGGAACATGCCGTCGAGGTTGACGGCCATGATCTTGCGCCATTCGCTCAGCGCGTAAGTCTCGAACGGCGCGAAGAAGGCCTCGAGGTCGTCCGACTTGGTCGCCGCGTTGTTGTGCAGGACGTGAATTGCGCCGAAGCGGCTGACCACGTCGGCCACGAGCTGCGCAACGCTGCGAGGATCGGCGACATCGCAAGCGAAGCCGACGCACTCACCGCCGATCTCCGCCGCGACCCGGTCCGCATCTGCCTGACGCAGGTCCACCACCGCGACGCGCGCACCGTGAGCCGCCAGCGCGGCGCAGAACTGCGAGCCGAGCAGACCCGCTCCGCCCGTCACCAGTGCGGTCTTGCCGCTCAGATCGAAGAGCCGGCTATATTGCGAAGTCGCTGATTGCGACACGAGGACCTCCGGGAACTGCAGCCGTTCCTGCAATCAACACTTGCATCGCCAGCAACGTATCGGCGGGCGCGATCGGCGGCCGCCGGCGCCGGCACATCTCGAAGAACGCTCCGAGCGTGGCGCGAAACGCCGCGAAGTTGTCGTGCATATCGACGTGCACGTGCGTGCGGTCGCCGAAGAAATCCAGATGGAACGTCTTGGGCCCGGTGCCGATCGCATCGAGCGCCAGCACGCTGCCGTCGTTCATCGCAAGCGTGAAGGACTCGTGCGCAGCCGGATTGCGCGCGATCTCGATCGGCCGCGACTTGACGCTGGCGAACACTGCATCGAGCAGGTGCACGGCGTAGCGTTCCCAGTTCAGTACCACGGCGCCATGAATGCACTTGAGCGCGCCGAGGTCGGCGACGCTCGCCAGCTCGCGCGCAAAGCGCAGGCCCGAGCACGACATGAGCTGCCCGGACTCGAGGAAGCCGCGGAAGTACCGCAGCTCCTGCGCATCCAGCGACAACGGCTTGTCCACGAACACCGGCAGGCCGGCATCGAGAAAAGGCTGTGCCAGCGGCAGGTGCGAGCGCCAGTCGTCGCGAGCGACGATCACCGCATCCACCTTGCCGAGCATGTGCAGCGGATCCTCGACTGCATGGTCGATCAGCGACGCCCGGCACAACTTGGCTGTCACGTCGGCGTGCTGCGTCCAGGCGTGCGTGACGCGGACGCCGTCGAATCCGAACTCATCCCGCGCACGCGCCTTCAGGTAGCCATGAATGACGGGCCAGCCGCTGTCCGCGAAGCCTTCGTCCGAGAATCCGTTGACGATCGCGGCGAAGGAGAACGGATGGCCGTTGCCCTTCGACAGGCCGATGATCCCGACCCGCATCACCACACTGCCCAACCGCCGTCGACGCAGACGTTCTGGCCCGTGATGTACGCGCCGGCATCGCTGCACAGGAGCGCCGCCGCGCCTTTCAGATCGTACGGGCGGCCGATGCGATCCAGCGGATTCTTGGCGCGCAGCCGCGCGATGAAGTCGGGATTCTCGCGCTGCGTGCTTTCGAACGGAAACGGGCCCGGGCTGATGCAGTTGGCGCGAATGCCGTGCGGCGACAGGAAGCTGGCGAGGTACTTGGTGAGCTGAATGACGCCTGCCTTCGCGGCACCGTAGCTCGGCGGATTGGCGAAGCGCTCGCTGTCGTACATCCGGTAGTCCGGCGCCACGTGGCCGTACATCGATGCGATGCTGAGGATCACACCGCGGCGCTTGCGCAGCAGCGGTTCCGCGGCTTTCACGGTCCTGAACACGCCGCTCAGGCAGATCTCGACGTCGTTGTTCCAGTCTGCGTCCGAGATCGACTCGAAGGTGTTCTTGCGGCCGGACCAGCCCGAATTCACGAGAATGTCGAGCTCGCCGCCGGTGCGCTCCGCCGTGGCCGCCAGCAACTGCCGGATCGAGTCCGGCTTCGAGATGTCGACGGACAACGCGCAGTGACGCCCGCGCGGATGGTGCTTGGTCATCTCGGCGACGAAGTTTTCGCACTTCGCCTGATCGCGGCTCGCGACGATCACACCGGCACCGAGTTCCGCCAGCGCGTACGAAATCTCTCCGCCGAGCAGCCCTGCGCCGCCGACCACCAGTGCGGTGCGCCCTTCGAGAGACAGCAGCGTCGCGAGACTAGGAGCGCTGTGAGGATTCGAGTATTGCATTGGCCACCATGAAGTCTCGTTCAGTGTCGATGTCGACCAGCGTGTCGCCGGGCAGGATCTCCGCACCCATCCGCCCGAACAGGATGCTCGGCCCGGACTCCGGCAAGCGATCGAAGCGGAATGCGTAGACGGCCGCATTCAACCGGTACGCGGGCGCAAACGACTGGCGCGGCTTCCACGGCACGGCGCCTTCGATGTAGGGCGCGGGCATGCCGGCCTCGATCCGCCACACCCGCTGCGGATTGATGTCCGTCTCGCTGAAGGTGGCGATCGAGTCCAGGTCTTCGGCCACGAGTCGCTGCAGGCAGCGCGAGATCATGCCGGGCGTGCGAAACGGCGCAGTCGCTTCCAGCAACGTGACGATCCCGGCGCGCTCCGCGAGCTGCGATCTCAGGTGCCGGACCGCGTCGACCACGAGCGAAGTGTCGGCGGCCAGCTCGGGCGGCCGATGATGAATCGCGGCGCCGAAGCTCGCAGCGACGGCCGCGATCTCCGGGTCGTCGGTCGACACGATGACCTGATCCACTTCCGGCGTCTGCTGGGCAACCTGGATCGGCCAGGCCAGCAACGGCTTGCCGCCGAGCGCGCGCAGGTTCTTGCGCGGCACGGTCTTGCTGCCGCCGCGCGCCGGAATCAATGCGAGTACCCGATGACCGCCGAGCATCAGCGCGTCTCGCGCACCCACTCGCGCTGCGCACGCTCGAGCTCTTCCAGGCGACCGATGTCGACCCAGTACTCGCGCAGCGGATAGGCCGCAGTGTTCTTGCGGGCGGCGATGAGCCGGCCGAACAAGGTCGGCATGTCGAGGAAGGTCTGGGCCGTCACGAACTCCAGCGCCTCGGGCGCCAGCGCATAGATGCCCGCGCTGACGAAGTGCTTGGTGATCGGCTTTTCCTCGATGGAGCAGATGCGGGTGCCGTCGAGCGTCAGCACGCCATAGGGCACCTGCTGGCCGTATTCGCGCACCGCCATCGTCGCGCAGGCCGCGTGCGTTGCATGGAACTGCAGCAGGTTGGCGAAATTGGTGCGCGTGAGCAGATCGCCGTTCATGACGATCATCGGCTCGGTCGGCTGCTCCGGCAGCAGCGACAAGGCGCCGGCCGTGCCCAGCGGCTGCTGCTCGTCGAGGTAGTGCATCTGCACGCCCCAGCGCTCGCCGGAGCCGAAGTACTGACGAATCATCTCCGCCTTGTAGTTGACGGCGACGAAGATCCGCCGGAACCCCTGCTCGGCAAAACTCTCCACGATGTTCTCGAGCACTGGCTTGCCACCCACCGGTAGCAGCGGTTTCGGCAAATCTTCGGTCAGCGGGCGCAGCCGCGTGCCGAGGCCGCCGGCCATCAGCACGATCCAGTTCGGACGCTCGACCGCGCCGAGCAGCTGATCGAGCGTCGCCAGGCCGACGACGCGACCCGCGCCATCGACCAGCGGCAAGTGATGGAATGCGCGGCGCCGCATGAGTGCCAGCATCTCGTCGCGGTCCATCGTCGCAGCGACGCTCGTCGGCGAGGGGTTCATGACCTGCTCGATCGGCGTCTGCAGACTGGCGCGACGCAGGATGGCGCGCCGGATATCGCCGTCGGTCACCATGCCGGCCAGCGAGCCATTCTCGTTGACGACCACCGCGCATTGCAGCGCCGACTTGTCGATGCACGCGATGACCTGCTCGAGCGGCGTCTGCGGTCCGACGATGACATCTTTCCAGTTCGCCATTACTTTCCCGTTCCGATTCTGGCCGCAGGATTACCGACGACGGTGCAGCCTCGCGGCACGTTTTCGATCACGACAGCGCCGGCGCCGACGATCGCATCCTCGCCGATGCGGATGCCCGGCAGGACGACCGCAGCAGCTCCGACGAAGGCGCCGCTCTCCACGACGACGCTGCCGGTCAGCACGGCTCCCGGTGCGATGAACGCGTGACTGCAGATCTCGACGTCGTGGTCGACTGCAGCGCGCGTGTTGATCACGGCGTTGTGCCCGACACGAACTCGATTCTGCAGGACCGCGCCAGCCATGATTTGCGCGCCTGCCGCGATCTCGCATTCGCGCCCGAGGACCGCGGACGGGTGCAGCACCGTGCCGAACTCGTAGCCGCGCGCTTGCCAATTCACGAACAGCTCCCTGCGTCGCGCCGTATCAGGATTCGCACCGACGCCGTTGAGCAGCAGCACGTCGTCGGACTTGCGTTGCGACAGCCAATCGTCCCCGCCCAAAACCTCGATGCCGAACACCGACTGCCCGATCGACAACCCGGCATCCACGATGCCGGCGACAGCAGCGCCACTCGCCAGCAGCGCGTCGAGCACCACGCGGCCATGTCCGCCGGAGCCGATCAGGTAGACGCTTTTATTCGTCGAGCGCATCGTCGACTTCATAGGATCGGCTGGCGCGCCTGCCCAACACCGACCAGTAGCGGGCCGCGCTCATGCCGCCGCCCGCCCGCTTGGATGTGACGTTCTCTGCAGTGAGCTCGTCGCCTGCACGAATGGCCGCTGCGGCGACCAGCGTCTGACGCGCCACACTGCGATTGTCCCATTCGGCAGCCGTCGGGCACTTGATGCCGTCGCCGAGCGCTGCTTCGATGTCGCGGATCTGACGCACGAACGCGGCCAGCTCTGCGGGTTCGAGCGAGGCGGCATGGTCCGGCCCGGGCAGGGAGCGATCGAGTGTGAAGTGCTTTTCGATCACGCACGCGCCGAGGGCGACGGCTGCGAGCGAAACGTGCAGACCCGTTGTGTGATCGGAGTAGCCGACTGCCGTACCAAAAGCAGCGGCCAGCGTTTGCAAGGCACGTAGATTCGCGCCAGCCGCCGGAGCTGGATACTCGGTCGTGCAATGAAGCAGTGTCACACGCTCCTGCACTGCGCGCCGGCCTGCGGCCGAGGCGAACGCGCGCTCGAAGGCTTCCGGGCCGGGTTTCCCGGTCGATCCGCTGAAGCCGAATGCGAGCGCGCTCAGCGCCGCCTCGATCTCGCCCAGCGTGCTCATTCCCGTCGACAGGATCGCACGCTGCGCGACCCTCGCGATCTCCAGCAGGAACGGCGTGTTGGTGACCTCGCCCGAAGGAATCTTGATCGTCCGCAAGCCAAAGCGCGCGGTGAGCAGTTGCAGGCTGCCGGAGTCGAACGGCGTCGAAAGGAACTCGATCCCGCGCTCGGCCGCATGGGCAATCAGCGTCTCGTGCTGCGCCGGCCCGAGCTCCAGCCTGCGCAGCATTTCGAGCTGGCTTTCGGCGGTGCCGGTCGCGCGCTTCTGATACGCCGCCTTCGGCGCACTACGGCTGACGAGTTGCTCCGCCCGGAACGTCTGGAACTTGACGGCATCGGCGCCCGCCGCCGCCGCCGTATCGATGAGCCGCTTCGCGAGCTCCACGTCGCCGTTGTGATTGACGCCCGCTTCGGCGATGACGAAGACACTCATGACTGGCGCCCGTGGTCGATGTCGAAGAATGACTTGACGGTTGTGAGCTCGACCGTCCTCAGCGTCTGCGCGATGCGGCGGCTCACGTCGCCGGCGCCGTACATGGACTCGGTCGCGGCCAGGCTCGCGCGGAACTCGGGCGACAGCGCGCGCTGGAGCGCGGCAACGATCGCAGTCCGGTTTTCTTCCGCATCGATGACCGACGACGCTTTGAGCCGGCCGGCTTGCCGGGACCCGACGTTGACAGCCGCCTTCTTCAGTGCGGGAGCCTCGATCAGAGCGCTCGAAGAATTGCCGAGCAGCACGTCGCACTCGCGCATCAGGCTCGAATAGCGCAGTTGCCCGAGCGATGGGCAAGCGCGGGCACGACGTTCGTTCGCAGCGATCCAGCGCTCGAGTCGCTCGATCAGGGCCCGGCCGCCGGTGTCGGCGTTCGGATAGGTGAAGACGACGGTCGCCTGCGGGAACTGGTCGAGCGATGCCAGCACTTCCTCGAACGCTGCGACGGGCGAAGTCCGCCCGAGCGTCACCGGATGGTAAGTGACGAGAAACAGCGGCGACTGCAACGGCAGCCCGAGCGAGGCTTCGAGCGCCTTACGATCGATCCACGCCAGCTCCTGCAACAGATCGAGAGCCGGCGCGCCGTAGTTGAACACGCGCTCCGGCGCTTCGCCGAGCTGCACGACGCGGCGTCGATACTGCTCCGCGGCCACGAAGTGCCACTGCGACATCTTCGTGATCGCGTGACGAAAACACTCGTCGTAGGCGCCTTCGGTCACTTCTCCGCCGTGGATGTGCGCGATCGGAACACGCGCGACTACTGCGGCTTGCGCCGCGGCGAGGATCTCGAAGCGATCGCCGAGCACCACCAGCAGGTGCGGTCGCAGTCGCTCGAGCGCGTCCGCGAAGCCGATGACTCCCAGGCCCATGGACTTCGCCGTGCCGACGGCAGTGTCGGACGACAACAGCATTTCGACGCGGGCGTCGATCGTGAAGCCGTCGCGCACGATCTCCTGATACGTCAGCCCGAACTCGGGGGACAAGTGCATCCCGGTGGCGATGACCTGCAATTCGAGCTCGGCATCGTGCGCAATTTCGCGCATCAGGGGCTTCAGCAACCCATATTCCGCACGCGTGCCGGTAACGACGCAGATCCTGCGCTTGCCGGTCATCGCGCCGGCCCCATGAGCTTGGCACTGCTCGGCAGGTTGATCAGGCTCGCCTCGAGCCGCTCTGCCGTCGGCACCGCCGCGCGCGGGCAATCCACGTACATCGGCAACTTGTGCAGCAGCGTCCAGGTGGGGCGGCAGTGATAGCCGGCCTCGTTAGCGGCAGTCAGCAATGCGTCGCGCACGCTCAGGTCGGGTTGTTCGAGACGAACGGTACTCAGCCAATAGTTGCTTTGGCAACCGGCGGGCTCGCGCATGAAGCGCATGCCGGCCTCACCAGCGAACGCGGCCTGATACTTCGCCGCCAGCGCCCGCTTGCGCGCGAGGAAATCATCGAGCCGCTGCAACTGCGCGCAGCCCAGCGCGGCATTCAGGTTCGGCAGGCGGTAATTCCACGCGACCTCGTCGTGATAGAACTCCCAGCGATGCGGCCGCTTCGCCGTGGTCGTCAGGTGCTTCGCGTGACGAGCGATGGCAGCGTCGTTCGTGACGATCGCGCCGCCGCCGCCGGTCGTGATGATCTTGTTGCCGTTGAAGCTGAGTGTGCCGAGCAGCCCGAACGTCCCCATGTGCCGGCCCTGGTACGTGCTGCCCAGCGACTCGGCGGCATCCTCGACGATCGGCAGACCGTAGCGGCCGGCGACTTCCAGCAAGGGCGCCATGGCTACCGGGTGACCATAGGCATGCATCGGCACCACGGCCGCAATGCGCCGGCCGGTAGCGCGATTGCGCAGGCCGTGCGGCGTGCGCTCGCCGATGCGAGCGAGATGTGCAGCGAGGCTGTCCGGATCGAGTCCCATCGTCTCGGCGCTGCTGTCGACGAAATGCGGCAACGCGCCGCAATGCGCGACCGCGTTTGCAGTCGCGACGAACGACAGCGCCGGCACCAGCACTTCTTCGTCCTGTCGAACGCCGGCCAACTTGAGCGCCACGTGCAGCGCCGCGGTACCGTTGGCGACCACGACCGCATACCCCGTGCCGAGGTACTGCGCCAGCATCACCTCGAATTGATCGACGAACTTGCCGACGCTCGATACGAACGTCGAGCGCAGGCACTCCTCGAGCAACGCCGCTTCACCCGGACCGAATTCCGGTTCGTGCAGGGCGAGCGGCTCGCGCGCCGGTCCGAGCACCTGCGCGAGGCGCTGCAGAAACGTTTGCTGGAGGTCGGGCACGGGCCAGCGCTCAGAGGTTGTATTCATCGGCCTTGTAGCGAGCCAGGTTGTCGCGATCCTGAAACCACGCAACGGTCTGTGCGATGCCGCGCTTGAAGCCTTCGTGACCGCCGTAGGCGGGCTCCCAGCCGAACAGCTCCTTCGCCTTGCGATTGTCCGCCCACAGCCGTTCGACTTCCGACTTCTCAGGGCGCAGCCGCGCCGCGTCGGTGTCGATCTCGATCGTCGCGCCCATCGTCGCGGCGATGACCTGCGCCGTGTCGCCGATCGAGATTTCGAAGTTGCTGCCCAGGTTCGTCACTTCGCCCAGTCCGCGCTCCGAGCGCAGGGCGGCGATGAAGCCGGCGACGGTGTCGAGCACGAAGTTGAAGTCGCGCGTCGGCGTGACCGCGCCGAGGCGAATGCGGCGCTTGCCGCTCGCGATCTGGGTGATGATCGTCGGGATGACGGCGCGCGCCGACTGCCGCGGTCCATAGGTGTTGAACGGTCTCACGATCGTCACCGGCAGGCCGAACGCGGCATAGAACGAGTAAGCGAGGTGATCCGCCGCCATCTTCGTGGCCGAGTACGGCGACTGCGCCTGCAGCGGATGCTGCTCCGTGATCGGCACGGTGCGTGCGGTGCCGTAGACCTCGCTCGTCGAGGTATGAATTACGCGTTGCACGCCGAGCTCGCGTGCAGCCTGCAGCACGTTGAGCGTGCCCTTCACGTTCGTGTCGACGTAGGTGTCGGGCGAGTGATACGAGTACGGGATCGCGATCAGGGCGGCCAGGTGCAGCACCCGATCGCAGCCCTGCATCGCCGCGCGCACGCCGTGCGGATCGCGAACGTCGCCCGCGAACACGTCGAACTTCCCTTTGACGTCGGCGGCGCAGTGATCGAGCCAGCCCCAGGAGTTGAACGAGTTGTAGTAGACGAACGCGCGCAGGTCGTAGCCGGCGCGAACCAGGCCTTCGACGAGATGCGAGCCGATGAAACCGTCGGCGCCGGTGACGAGTACTTTCACTCTGCTGCTTCCATTGCGCGCGCCCTGCCGGGTGCGAGCGCCTTGAGCCAGGGCATGCGATGCGAGCCGCGCGCGAGCCACCACGTGCCGACGAACAACAGCGCCTGCGAGATCATGAACGCCTGTGCGGCGCCGACCGCGCCGTTGCGCTTGATCAGGCACCAGGTCAGGGCCACGTTGCAGGCGCCGGCCGCCAGCGTGACCATCGCGAGCCGCGCGGTCCGGCTCGCGAAGAAGACGTAGTTCGTGACCATGTAGTACATGCCGCCGAACGCAAATCCCATCGCGATGTACAGGACCAGCGGAGCCGCCGCCTGAAATGCCGGTCCGACGATGATTCCGAGCAACCACGGCGCAGTCAGCCCGAGCGCCAGAGCGAGCACGGTCACGATCAGGAAATACGAGTACGTGCCACGCACGATCCGCACATCACGCGCCGCGTCGGGGCGCGCCAGCGCGCCCATCAGCCACGGCGCGTACACGCGATTGAATGACTCCGTGAGCAAACCCATTCCCATCCCGATCTGCAGCGCGACGGTGTAGAGCCCGGCCTGCGCGACGTCGAGCATGTTGGCGATCATGAAGCGGTCCGCCAGGCCGATCGCCAGGCTGCCCGCGACGTGCGGAATGAGCGGCACGCCGAACTTGAGAATGTCGCGCGTGTCGTCCGATCCCACCGGCCGTGCAACCTGTCCGCCTCGCAGCCACCAGAACGCGAGCAGCATGAAACCGACGGACACGAACACTTGCGCGAGCGCCCGCCCCTGCCATGCCATGCCGAGCGCCAGCACGAACAGCAGGGACAGGGTCACATTGAGCAGGCTCTGACTGACCTGGAACGCACCGAACTTCGTCGCTTGCTGCCGCATTTGCCACAGCGACAGCCGGATCGAGATGACCACGTTCGCGCTCGCGACCAGGATCCCCGCGAACAGCCACGACCGCGGCAACTGCGTGATCGACTCGAACCACGGGGCGCCGACGGCAATGACGACGAGCGCCGCCAGTGTCGCGATGACCAGGATGCGCAGGCAGGCGCCGATGTATCGCGCGAACCGCTGCTCGTCGCGCTGGAAGTAACGGACCGCGACGGCTCCGTGCATGCTGAGCCCAGTAAACGCACCCGCCAGGGTCACGAAGAGCGTGAACATCGCAACCAGGCCGTAGTCCGTCGGCGTGAGCGCCCGGGTCAGCACCGGCATCAACAGGAACGGGATGGCCGAGTTCGCAACGTTGGCAGTCAGGTAGATCAGCGCACTCGCAGTGAATTGCTTGCTCACGTACCAGCCGCATGCGCTACCGGCGGCGGAAACGGTGGCGGGCGTTGTAGAACAGAGCCACTACCACGCCGAACAGGCCGCCGATCAGCCCGCCCACGATCACCATCAGCGTGCGCTGCGGGCTGCTGCGAATTTCCGGCGCGACGGCCGGGTCCACCAAGGTGAACGCGAACTCGGCCCGGCCGTTGGCGAGCATGAGCTGCTTCGTTTCGGCCTCGATGAGGCTGTACATGACCCGCCGCATCTCGACCACATCGGTTTTTTCGATCTGGTCGTTGAGGTACTTGATGTTGCGCGTCGAATCTTCTATCGCGCGCGCGCGCATCAGCTCGTTGGCGAGCTTGACGAAGTCGTTGGCCCAGCGTGCCGCCTTGTCGGCATCCTTCCACTGCATGGCGATGGTCGTCGTTTGCTTGCGCCCGTCGTCACGGATCTTGAGCACGTGCGTCTGGAACTCCTTGACGGCCAGCCACAATGTCGGCGGCTTGTCCGGGTCCGCATCCGCAAACAGCTCTTCCAGCGGTACGTGACGCTTGATGAATTCCTCGACGAGATGCCGGGAAGCCAGCACGGCCTCCGCATCCCGGGTGCCGAGGTCACCCGGCAGCTCGACACCCATCATGCTCGCGATCCCGCCGAACTGGCTCATGAGCGAGGCGCCGGCGCCGAGATTCTCGTTGTGCGCACGAGTGACGACGGCTTCCGCGCGGTACTGCGGAGTAGCCAGCAGCGACAGCACGATCGCCAGCACGGCGAACGCGACGGCCGTGATCACGATGATGTACTTGTGCGCCCACAACACCCACCAGAGGGTGATCAGGTCCATTTCCTCGCGTTCGTTCGCAATGCGGTCGTTGGCGATCACCGTTACACCCGTCAGTCGGTTGCAGGCACGCTACCGCCCTGCAAGGTTCGCTGAGAACCTCGCATCTGCTGCGGGTCGCGCCGGATAGCGGCGGCGCGCGCCCGTCAGGACGTCATGCCGGCGCGTGTCTTGCGAGTGGAGCTGCCGCTCTGCTCGCCTGCGCCGTCGCCCTGCAATTTCGCTTCGCGGCGGATCTGCTTGATCTCCGCACGCAGCGCCTCGTACTCGCGCATCTTCGCCTGCAGGAAGCGCACGGTGAGAGACGCCTTCTGCTCGATG
>Ga0209382_10001951_pt1 | contig 31148 bp, 30 predicted proteins | sample SoiMetdeltSBSDD5_FD_187599 | JGI IMG/M metagenome (GOLD analysis project Ga0209382, IMG submission 187599) | Bulk soil microbial communities from a Populus tree surrounding site in Tennessee, USA - Soil MetaG P. deltoides SBSDD5 (SPAdes) (version 2) | ecosystem: Environmental > Terrestrial >...
CGGTTCCGCCGACGAAGGTAGCCCACGTACGGCGCCGGTGAAGGACAGCCGCGCCTCCTCGTCCCCGCTGACCACCTCCGGTGCCACCCCGAGGGTCGCCGTCACCATCGCGTGGAAGTCCTCCGCGTTGGCGGCGTCCCGGGTGGCCGAGGTGGCGACCATGCGTACCCGGTCCACCGCCAGCCGGTCGATCGACGCGGCGTAGTCGGCCAGGGTCAGTCGCGTGCGCTCGATGGCGGCCGGGTTGAGCCGGCCGGTACGGTCCACGCCCTCCCCGAGGCGGACAATCTCCATCCGCCGCACGACGTCCCGCAACGGACCGCCATCGACGGGCAGATCGGCGACGAGCAGGCGGATCGAGTTGGTGCCACAGTCGACGGCGGCTACCCGCATCACGACGGACCGTTCAGGAGCAACAACATCCGGGTGTTCCCCAGCGTGTTCGGCTTGACCCGTTCGAGGCCGAGGAACTCCGCCACACCCTCGTCGTACGAGCGCAGCAACTGCTCGTACACGTCCGGTGGCACGGGTGCCCCGTCGATCTCGCTGAAACCGAACGAGCGGAAGAAGTCCACCTCGAACGTCAGCACGAACACTCGCCGTACGCCGAGCTCCCGGGCTGTCGCGAGCAGCTCCGAGACGAGCCGGTGGCCGATCTTCTTGCCACGGTGGGTGGGGTCCACCGCAACCGTGCGTACCTCCGCCAGGTCCTCCCACATCACGTGCAGGGCGCCGCAGCCCACGATCGTGCCCTGCCAGTCGGCCACCCAGAACTCCGGCAGGTCCTCGTAGAGCGTGACTGTGGCCTTCGAGAGCAGTACCCGCTGGTCCGCGTACAGGTCGATGAGCCGGCGGATGCCGCGGACATCGGCCGTACGGGCCCGGCGGATAGCGACGTCCATGCGCGCAGGATACGTGTCGCACGGATGACACACCCTTGCGGTATCCGGCGACCGCCGGCACATTCGGCGGCATGACCCGCGCTCCCCGCCGTGTCCTCACCGTCGTCGTCGCGCTCGTGCTGGGCGTAGTCGGCCTCGGCTGTGGCTTCGTGAACCAGGCCAAGAACGTCATCGACACCGCCGCGATCCTCGGTGACTTCGCCGACCGGCTGGGCAGGTCGGCGACGCTGACCTACACGGCCGAGTACCAGGTGACCGGCGGCGAGAAGGTGACGCTGGCCCAGGACCCGCCGAATGTCGCGTTCGTGAGCAAGACCGGCCGGTTCATCCTTACCGCGAACCACATGATCATGTGTGACACGGCCGGCGGTCAGACGACGTGCCAGCGAGCGCCGAACCAAGCTACGCAGACCGAAGCGCCGACCGATGCCGCTACTGCCGGACTCGTCGCCGGCGTGGCCGGACCGGGATTCGTGACGCCGGAACTGGCGCTCGGCATGGTGGCCGCCGCCGCCCTCGCGCCAGGGGCCAAAGTGGACAGTTCAGAGCGGAACTTCGCCGGCGAGCGTTCGCTGTGCGCCGACGTGACCGGGTTGGAGAACGCCTCGCAGGGTTCCGACTCGTTGAAGGACTTCTCGGTATGCGTGACCGAGCTCGGCATCCTGGCCTCGTTCAGCGGCACGCTGGCCAGCGGTCAGCGGGGCTCGATCGAGCTGACGAGCTACCGCGACTCCGTCGAAGCAAACGCGTTCGCCGCCCCCGAAGGCGCCAAAGTCACGGACGTTGCGACTCTCGAGAAGTGACGCACGGTCCATCTGTCCACCACGCGCCGATCTCTTCGCGTACCTCGTCCCCGAGCGGGTTCACCCCTGGCCCGGCGGCCAGCGCGTGCGCCAGGTGAACGTGCAGGCACTTGACGCGATCCGGCATGCCGCCCGCGGACACGCCGGCGATCTCCGGCACTTCCTCGATCTCCGAGCGCCGTGCGAGGTAGTCGGCGTGCGCCGCGGCATACGCCGAGGCCAACGACGGCGACGCCGCCAGCCGCGCTTCCATCTCGCGCATCCGACCGGCCGACTCCAGCCGGCTGCAGGCGGCCACGGCCCGCGGACAGGTCAGGTAGTACAGCGTCGGGAACGGTGTGCCGTCGGGCAGTCGCGGCGCGGTCTCCACCACGTCCGGCAAGCCGCACGGACACCGGTGCGCGACCCTTCGCATCCCCCGAGGCGCGCGCCCCAGCTGCAAAGCGACGGCCGCGTCGTCGGCCAAGCTCACTTATTCGCCTCGCCGATGCTCGACCAGAGCTTGCCGTACCACGGAACCGGGTCGGGCGCGGGTGGCGGGACGCCGGCATCGCGCGCCGCACCCTGCGGATCGAAGATCACAATGTAGGTCCGATCGCCCCGCTCGACGAGGTGGAACCGCTTGCGGGCCTGCGCCTTGACGTACTCCGGGTCGTCCCACTTGGCCCGCTGCTCCGCGAGCGCGCCGATCCGGTCGCGCTGGGCAGCCTGAGCGGCCTCCAGCCGGGTAATCTCCGCCTCCTGGGCGAGGTAGACGCGGATCGGGTACGCGTACGCCAGCAACAGCCCCACGAGGGCGAGCCCGAGCACGGCCGCCCGCCCGGTGATGCGCCGGGGTTGGACGGCGACGGTCCGGGTCGCCGCGCCCGCCATCGCGGCGCGGCGTGCCCCCGCTGGCCGGGTCGCGGACCTGGCCGGCGCCGGTGCCGGCCGCGAAGCCGACCGCGTCGACGTGGCGGTCCGCGTCGACGTCGATGTCGACGCGCGAGTCGTGGTGGCGGTGGGTCGGTTCCCCCGCCCCGGTCCACTGGCCGTACGCGTCATCACCCTCCCCCTTCCCGAGCGACCGCCCGCGGGGACGGCCGACCCGAGTCGAGGTCAGGCTAACCGGGGAAAGGCCGTACGCCCGGCATACCGCGCCGCATCGCCCAGTTCTTCTTCGATGCGCAGGAGCTGGTTGTACTTCGCAACCCGCTCCGAACGCGCCGGCGCGCCGGTCTTGAGCTGGCCGCAACCGCACGCCACGGCCAGATCCGCGATGGTCGTGTCCTCGGTCTCGCCGGAGCGGTGGCTCATCATCGTGCGGAAGCCGGCCCGGTGCGCCAACTCGACGGCATCGAACGTGTCGGTCAGCGAACCGATCTGGTTCACCTTGACGAGTACGGCGTTGGCCGTGCTCTCCGCGATCCCCCGCGCGATGCGGGACGGGTTCGTCACGAACAGGTCGTCGCCGACGAGCTGGATCCGCCCACCGAGCTGGCCGGTCAGCGCCGTCCAGCCCGCCCAGTCGTCTTCGGCCAGCGGGTCCTCGATGGACACGATCGGGTACTCCTCGACGAGCTTTCCGTAGTAGGTGGCCATCTCGTCGGCGGACTTCGTCGACCCCTCGAAGACGTACCCGCCGTCGCGGAAGAACTCGGTCGCGGCCACGTCCAGCGCCAGCACGATGTCGGCGCCGAGCCGGTACCCGGCAGCCGTGACGGCCTCGGCGATCAGGTCGAGCGCGGCGGCGTTCGTCGGCAGGTCGGGCGCGAAACCACCCTCGTCACCGAGCCCGGTCGACAGGCCCTTCTGCTTGAGTACCGCCTTCAGCGCGTGGTACACCTCCGCGCCGGCGCGCAGCGCCTCCCGGAAGGTGGGCGCGCCAACCGGCGCCACCATGAACTCCTGGATGTCCACATTGGAGTCCGCGTGCGCGCCACCGTTGAGAATGTTCATCATCGGTACCGGCAGCAGATGCGCATTGGGCCCGCCGAGGTACCGGAAGAGTGAAAGCTCCGCCGAGGATGCCGCGGCCTTGGCGACGGCGAGCGACACGCCGAGAATGGCGTTGGCCCCGAGGTTCGACTTGTCGGGCGTGCCGTCGAGGTCGGCCATCGTCTGGTCGATCAGTCGCTGGTCGCTCGCCTCGAGCCCGAGCAGCTCGACCGCGATGCGTTCGGTGACGTTCTCGACGGCCCTGGTCACGCCCTTGCCGCCGTACCGCGCCGCGTCGCCGTCGCGCAGTTCCACCGCCTCGAACGCGCCGGTGGAAGCGCCGGACGGAACGGCCGCGCGGGACGTCGACCCGTCGTCCAGGCCGATCTCCACTTCGACCGTCGGGTTGCCCCGGGAATCAAGGATTTCGCGAGCGACGATTGCCTCGATGGTTGCCATGCAAGGGAGCCTAGACGAGGCTTGTCGCCATGCGTTCACGAGTCACCGCGGTCCTGGTCCTCGCCGTCCTTGCGGCGTCCAGCGGCTGCGACGCGCTCGACAACGCACGACGCGCGGGAAGTCAGGGGCAGCTCTTCACCGATCTGGCCGCGCGGCTGGGCCGGGGCAGCGAGCTGACGTACACCGCTGAGTACCAGCTCGATGGCGGGCGATCGGCCACCGTCGCGATAGCTCCGGGTCGGGCCGCCTATACGTTCGTGGGCGGGAAGATCAGCGTGACCACGGACACGTTCATGAACTGCCGCCGGGCGGGCGCGGCGACCACGTGCACGCTCACCTCGGTTCCGACGGCGGCGCCCGGCCAGCTGGTGGCGTACTCACTCGGTGCCGATCTGCAGGCGACCATCGTCGCGAGCGGCTTCGTCCCGCCGTCCGTGGTGGCCGGCCTGTTGTCGGCGGCCGCGCTCGACCCCGACGCGACGGTCCGCCAACACGACTCGACCATCGCCGGCCAGCACGCGACCTGCGTCGAGGTCGGCCAGGTCGACAACGCGGTCGCGTCGGCGTACGACGTGTGCGTCACGACCGACGGGGTCCTCGGCAGCTTCTCCGGCACGGTGCTCGACAAGGCCGTGGAGGTGAGCCTCACGGACTACCGCGACGATGTGCCGGATGGTGCCTTCGCGCCGCCGCCCGGCGCGACAACCGTCGACCTGCGCGTATCCCGACAATGACCCGGTTCTTGCCGGGCGCGAGCGCCGCCGCACCGCCGCGGCCGGACGACGTCTGCCTGGCCGTGGCGGAACGCCGGCTCGTCGTCGCGGTCGGCCCCGACGGCGCGTGGCGCTTCCCGACGGTCGGAGAAATCGGGGGTACGCCGGAAGCCGTGCCCCTGGGCACCCTCGACGGCGTGCCGGTGTGGGGTACAAACGTACCGTCCACAGTGGACGCACCATACGAGACCCATAGCTGGCCTTCGGTGGCCGCCCGGCTCGCCGAGCCGCTCGCCGCACTGGCCGGTCGTGCTCTGCAGGTGATGACCTGGCGGCGCACCCACCGGTACTGCGGCGCCTGCGCGCAGGAGTTGGCGGACGTGCCCGACGAGCACGCTCGCCGGTGCGCCGACTGTGAGCTGTTCGTACCGATGCAGCTGTCCCCCGCCGTGCTGACCCTGGTCCGTCGGGGCACCGACGAGATCCTGCTGGTACGCCACACGTACGGCCCGACCGCGCTGTGGGCGCTCGTGGCCGGCTTCGTGGAGGCGGGCGAGTCGCTGGAGGAGGCGGTCCACCGGGAGGTAGCCGAGGAGGTCGGGCTGGCGATCGATGGTGTCACGTATGTCGCCAGCCAACCCTGGGCGATGTCCGGCCCCGGCGTCCTGCTGGCCGGCTTCACGGCGAGTTGTACCGACGCCGCAGCGGAGCCCACTGTGGACGGTCGGGAACTGGCCGAGGCAGCCTGGTTCCGGCTCGACGCGCTGCCGGAGTCGTTGCCGCCGAAGTTCTCGCTATCCCGTTGGCTGATCGATGCCGACGAGCGTGCGTACGTGTCGGGGCGCCGGTGACCCGTGCGCGAGCATGCGGTCGTGCCAGACCCGCAGCGGCGTACCGGCCGGCCGCGCCCGACCCACCTCGGACACCTCGACCCAGCCGACGAAGTACGTCGACAGCTGGGTGGCGGTGAGCAGCGCACGGCGCCATTTGCCGGCCGCCTCGCCCTCCTCCTGGAAACCCCGTTGCGTCATCAGGGCCATCGCGTCGGCCTCGGTCATGTCCTCGCAGTGCACGAGCTGGTCGAGGATCGCGTTGATGCTCGACCGCAGCTGCATCTTCAGCTGCTGCATGCGCACCGGCAGGCCACCGAAGCCGTGCTCGACCATGACCTCCTCGGCGTACACCGCCCAACCCTCCACGAACGGGCTGGAGTAGCCGATCGCCCGCGCCCGGGTCGAGCCGCGGTACCGGCGGGAGTGCGCCAGCTGCAGGTAGTGCCCCGGCATCGCCTCGTGCACGGTCAGGTTGCGGACCAGGTGGTTGTTGTACTCGCGGTAGAACGACTCGACCCGGTCCGCCGGCCAGCCCGCCGGAGTCGGTGAGATGCAGTAGAACGTCGGTACGTCGGCGGTCTCCAAAGGCCCGGGTGGGTCGCAGTACGCCACGCCGACCCCACGGGCGAACTCCGGCATCTCCTGGATGACGCACGGATCGTCCACAAGGGACACGAGGTCGTACTCGCGGACGAACGAGGTCGTCTCGTCGAAGGCGATCTTGGCCGTGTCCACAATGGACGTGTTGTCGGGGTGCTCCTCGGCGAGCCGGTCGAGTGCGGCCCGCACGGTGGCGTCGGTAGCCGGACCGCCGACCAGCTCGGCGGCCGCCTCCCGCAACTGTTCGCTTACCCGCTCGAGGTTCGCCCAGGCCCGGTCGAGCACCTCGGAGGCTGACAGCTCGGTATCCAGCGCGTACCACAACTGCGCGTCCCAGAGCCGGCGACCCAGCCGCGGTTCCCGACCGTCGCTTTCGGCGTCGAGCCGCCCGCGCAGCCAACCGACGAAGTCGTCGAGCGCCGCGGCAGCGGCCTCGGCGGCCGGATTCACCATGGGCTCCAGCGATGGCGCCTCGGCCAGCAACGCCGGCATCTCGTCACGGATCAGCGCGGCGGTACCGCCGAACTGCCCGATCGCGGTCTCCAGGTGCACGCGCGGGCAGTCGCGCAGCGTACCGCGGGCGATGGCGAGCACATCCGGTATGCCGCCCAGCCGCTTGGCGAGGTGCGTCAACCGCTCGGCCGCCGGCGCGAACGGCCGGGCCAGCAGCGCGTAGATCAGGTCACCCGGGTTGTGCCACAGGGGATCCCACTCGTGCCGGCGTACCTCCGTCAGCCCGAAGATCCGCCCCTCCACGAGGTTGAGCAGCGCGGCCTGGTCGACCCGCTCCTCGGCGTCCAGCAGCCCGATGTCCACTTCGGACAGCGCACGGGCGGCGTCCCGCAGCATGCTCACCTCGGCCACCACACCGTCCGGTGACAGGTCCGACAGCCGGTCGTCGAACCGGTGGTCACCGGCGTACGAGGCCGTACGCGGTTCCGCCTCGAGGATGGCGTCGACGATGCGCTCGGCGAGCGTGGCGAAGTCCTGGCTCATGATTCTGCTGAACCTACCTGGTCCCCTCGGCCGCGCGCACGCGGTTCAGGTAGTCGAGCACCGTGCGGCGCAACGCCGCCTCGGCGTCCAGGCCATGCGCTCGCGCTTCGGACACGAGGGCGAACAGCCGCGCGCCCAGTGGGTCCTCCGCTGGCAGTGGCACCTCGAGGCCGGCTCGCTGGACTCGGGCGAGCGCCTTGTCGGCGAGAGCCAGCGCGGGCTGGGCAAGCGCGATACCGTCCACAATGGACTCACGGGCCTTCTCAGCCCGCTTGATCCGCTCCCAGTTCGCGGTGATCTCGTCGAGGTCGGCCACTGACTCGCCGGCGAACACGTGCGGGTTGCGCCGGACCATCTTGTCGACCAGGTCGCCTGCCACGTCGTCGACGGACCACCGCTCCTCTTCGGGCAGCTCCTCGGCCAACCGGGCGTGCAGCACGATCTGCAACAGCACGTCGCCCAGTTCCTCGCGCAGCGCTCCGAGGTCACCGGCCTCGATCGAGTCGTACGCCTCGTACGCCTCCTCGAGCAGGAACCGGGCCAGCGTGCGGTGCGTCTGCGCTCGCTTCCACGGGTCCCCACCGGGAGACACGAGCCGGTCCATCACCGCGACCGCGTCGAGCAGCCGGGCGCCGGGCGGATCCCACGACCCGTACATCAGCTCGAGCTCCGCCCGGCCCGGTTCGCGCGCCAACCGCAGGCCCAGCTCCCGCGCCAGGTCCGGGTCGCCCGCCGGACCAGCCAGCCAGACGACGGTCCCGTGGGCCGCCACCGCGTCGAGCAACACGTCCGCGGACGGCTCGGCCACCACGGTCAGCGCCGCGCCCGTCGCCCTCAGCGCCGCGGTCTGCCCGCTCTCCGCGCCGACGAACACCGGGTGGGTACGGCACACGTCCCACGCCTGCGCCGTCAGCAGCCCGGCCGGCAGGCGTGGCGACGTGACGAGAAGGACAATCCGGTCGGGCAACCTAGTGACTCTGGTCCACGACGACGGGTGCGCCGGTGTCCGCGTCGAGCGGCACCGTGACGAGTGGGTACCGCTGGCCGTCCTGGCTGGTCAGCTCGAGCACGTTGAGCTCGGCCGGTGCGTACCGCGGATTGATCACCACGTTGTCCTTGCTGGCCTGGGCCGCGAGGTCGTTGCGAACCTCCGAGTACCGCGCGATCAGGCCCAGGTTGTTCGCGCCGAGGCCAGCCCTGGCCTCGTCCAGCGACGTAGGCTCGGCGAGCCCCGCCTGCACCAGCCTGTCCAGTACCAACTGCAGGTCGGCGTCGCTCGGCGAGGTGGCTGTCTTCTGCCCGACCAGCGCCTCGACGTGCGCCACGTACTCCGAGAACACCTTGATGTATTCGGTGTCCGCCGGTATGCCGAACTGCTGCGAGAGGAACGTCCTGAGCTGGCTGATCGTCTCGGCGTCGGGCTCGACGCCCTTGGCGGCGGCGGTGGCCATCGCCAGATCCCGCCCGACCAGCGCGCTCAGCACCTGCTGCCGGCTCACCGGGGCTGCCGGCTGCGGCTGCGCCCCCGGAGACGGAGTGGCATCGGGCGACGGCGAGAGCGACCGCGCGGTCCGTACCTGGTCGTAGATCCTCTCGACCTCTTCGGTCTTGTAACTGTGATCGCCCACGTACGCCGCAACGGTCGGTTCCGATCGGCAGCCGGCCAGACCGGCGACGGCCAGCACGCCCAGAGCCGCGGCGGTGGCGAGGCGGCGCGTGATCACGATCGATCCTCCGTTTGATCGACAGAATGCGCTCACTGTCTCACGTGTCGTCGCCCACCTCGTGCATCGGGGTCGCCGCGCGGAGGCCTAGCCGTCAGTCGATCGTGCCCGGCTCGGCGAGCCAGGCGGTCGGCTGACCCGTCACCCGCGTGATCGGGTCGAAGTCGTGGTCGTAGTGCACGAGCACCAGGCCGTGAAACTCCGCGGTCGCGGCAACCAGGAGATCGACCGTGCCTGCCGAGCGATGCTCACCGCGAGACGTGAGCGCCGCCTGCACCTCGGTCGCCCGGTCGAACACGCGCTCGGGGACGACCACCCAACCGAAAGCGGTGTGAAGCAAATCGAGCGTCTCCTCGCGATCCGCCTTGGATCGGGCGCTGTACAGCAGCTCGAGTTCCACGATGGGGCACACCGCGACAAGGCCGGCCGTTATCTGCTGCTCCCACCTGTCCTGGACAGCAGGCAGGCGCAGCACCCGTACCAGCGCGCTGGTATCCAGCAAGAAGCGGCTGACGCTCATCCGCGGTAGGCGGTCTTGTCGAGGAGTTCGTCGAATGCGCCGGACTCGCCCATCTCGGCCAGGCGAGCCAGCGCCTGTGCCCGCCGGAGACGCTGCGCGGTCTCGCGCAAGGCGACGTTTACTGTGTCCTTCTTGGATTTGGTGCCCAACAGCTCAGCCGCCTCTGCGAGAGCGTTGTCATCAACATCGATGAGAACCTTCGTCATTTCCGCCACCTCGCGTATATACCGAGTCGAGGATGAGTATATACCGCTCGGGTCACGACACCGAGGTCGCGACGTTGGCTCGTACCCAGTCCACGATGGACTGTGTGGTCGCACCCGGTGTGAAGATCTTCGCGACGCCCAGCCGCTCCAGCTCGGGGAGGTCGGCGCCCGGGATGATGCCGCCGCCGAAGACCACGACGTCTTCGGCGCCGCGCTCGCGCAGCAGCTCGATGACGCGCCGGAAGAGGGTCATGTGCGCGCCGGACAGGACGGACAGGCCCACCGCGTCGGCGTCCTCCTGGATCGCGGTCTCCACGATCTGCTCCGGCGTCTGGTGCAGACCGGTGTAGATGACCTCCATGCCGGCATCGCGCAGCGCCCGGGCGACGACCTTGGCACCCCGGTCGTGGCCGTCCAGACCGGGCTTCGCGACGACGACCCGGGTACGAGAGCTCATGAACGCACGTTAGCCGGTGTGGACAGTGCGGCGGAAACCAATCCGACACATCGATGTAACCGATCGTGATGAATCACGGTTAACGACCCCGCTGGCAAAAGGTCACGAACTCGGGCACTCCCGAACGCGCGACGCACAACGCGTCCGGGAATTTGGCCGATTGCCTTGTGGGGCGGATAACGAGTTGGCTACGGTGATCCCCGCAGTTGTCATCCGACTCACCCCCTGGATGGCAACCACAGTCTTTGACTACGGAGTGTGTGCGTGCAACACCGGCCGCCGACCGGGCGCTATCGAGGACGTCGTCGGGTCGTCACACCCCCACGTGGGCGGTACGCGGCTGTCGTCACCACGGCGGTCGTCGGAGCCGGTGTCGTGGCGCTCGCGGCCGGCGCGAAGGTGCCCGACGTCAAGCAGCAGGGCCAGACGGTCTACGAGTTCGACGCGTCGACGTACGACAGTCGCGCGGTAGACGCCGAGCGGGCCACGCGTGACAGCCGCAACACCCTGACGACGTCGATCGGGCAGGCCAAGCCCGACGCCTGGCTGCTGCCCACGCACGACTACAACTTCACCTCGCCGTTCGGCCAGCGCTGGGGCCGCCTGCACGCCGGTGTCGACCTCGCCCGCCCCGAGGGGACGCCGTACTACGCGGCGCACGCCGGTGTCGTGACCCGCTCCTCGTGGTACGGCGGGTACGGGTACGCCGTCGTCATCGACCACGGCAACGGCATCGAGACGATCTACGGCCACTCGTCGAAGCTGATCGCGCGGGAGGGACAGCGCGTCGAGGTCGGCACCCTGCTCGGCCTGATCGGTAACACGGGTCACTCTTTCGGCCCGCACCTGCACTTCGAGGTGCACATCAACGGCGAGCCGGTCGACCCGGTGACCTTCATGCGCGCCCGCGGGTGCGACATCCCTCGACAATTCGAGGCAATCTACAGTTAAGCCGCAGCCCTGCCACGCTCCGAAACCGCCCGCACACTGCCTGTCCGGGCGGTTTTTCTAACCCCGGTTCGCCGAAAAGTGTCCTGCGCCACTGCGGCAAACGAGACGGCGGCCACATCGGGGCCGTCCTGACTTACTGGTCAGTAGCTAACTAATCGGGCATATCAGCCCGTGCCCGACGTGTCCCCGCACACCCTCCGGGCCTCCTGCGGTCACGCCCCGTACCGGCCACCGACAACATTGACGGGCCGTGTCAACGAGGACTACGGAGGTCATCTAGTGCAGGACAGCAAGCCGAACACGTACCGTGCCCGAGTAGCCGAGATCCGTGAGCGGATCGCGGCTCGCCTTACGGGGCGAGCCCGCTACGTTGCGGTTGGAGCCGCCGCCTTCGTCGGCTTCGGCCTCGCCGCCACCGGTGTGGTCGTCGCAGCCAATGACGATCCTATTCCGGTAAGCGCGGCGGTCGCTCAGCAGGGTGCCGCGGACCGCGGTGACGCCGCGAACCGCGCCGACAGGTCGACCCGTACCAGCCCGAGCGCCTCGCCGAGCCAGGCCAAGCCGAGCGCGACGAAGGCTCAGACAAAGGCCCCCACCAAGGCCCCCGCCACCAAGACCCCCACGAAGGCTCCGTCGAAGGCGGCGACGACCGCGCCCAAGCCGGCTCCGGCCTGGGTGCACCCGATGCCTGGCGCCGAGGTCACCTCCTGCTTCGGGCCCCGCTGGGGTACCGCGCACGAGGGCATCGACTTCGCGAGGCCGGCCGGCACGCCGATCCACACCATCGGTGCCGGGACTGTGGTCAAGGCCGGCGATGTCTACGACGGGTACGGCATCTCCGTGTTCGTCGACCACGGCAACGGCTACCTGACGCAGTACGCCCACATGTCGAAGACCGCGGTGAGCTACGGCCAGAAGGTCAAGCCCGGCCAGGTCATCGGGTACGAAGGCAGCACCGGCGACTCCACCGGCCCACACCTGCACTTCGAGGTGCACCAGGGCATGTGGAACCAGATCGAGCCGGCCGGCTGGCTGCGGGCGCATGGCGTCAACCCCGGTGGCTGCTAACCCCCGGATAGAAGCAACACCCCTCCCCCCGGATAAGCGAGCCCGGCCTGCGCCCCCCGCGCGGGCCGGGCTTGCTCCTCCGTGAGAGACCGATCGTCGAACGTCGTCCTACCGTTTGCCTTCCCGGCGACGTCAGACTTTTTCGATCGGCGCGTGCCGCAACACGATCCACATCACCTGGTCGCCGAAGTCCACCTGGGCCTGGGTGCGTGGCCCGTGCCCCTCGACACTGACGACCCGACCGAGGCCGTACCGCTGGTGGTTCACCCGGTCCCCCGGCGCGAGGCTCGGCACCCGGGGCAGGTCGCTCGCGGCCACGAGACCTGGGACACCCAGCCGATCGCCGAGCCGGCTGGCGCGGCCTCCGACGCCACCGTTGCTGCCGGACCACGACGTGTACGCCGCCTCGGTGCGCTCCCACCGGACGAGATCGACCGGCAGCTCGTCGACGAAGCGGGACACGATGTTGTACTGCGGCTGCCCCCACGCGCTGCGGGTCACCGCCCGGGACAGGTAGAGCCGCTGTCGGGCGCGGGTGATGCCGACATACGCCAGCCGCCGCTCCTCCTCCAGCTCGCGGGCATCGCTGAGCGAGCGCAGGTGCGGGAACACGCCCTCCTCGAGGCCGGTGAGGAACACGACCGGGAACTCCAGCCCCTTCGCGGTGTGCAGGGTCATCAGCGTGACGACGCCCTGGTACGCCGGGTCGTCCGCCGGTACCTCGTCGGCGTCGGCGACGAGGGACACCTGCTCGAGGAAGCCGGTCAGTGTGGCCTGCTCCTCCAGAGCGGCGGCCCGTTCGGTGTACTCGCGGGCAACGCTGACCAGCTCCTGCAGGTTCTCCACGCGCCCGGCGTCCTGGGGGTCGAGGCTCTCCTCGAGCTCCACGAGGTATCCCGAGCGCTGCAGCGCCACCTCGAGTACCTCCTCCGGCGGCGCGTCCGCGGCCAGCTCGCGCAGGCCGTCCAGCAGCGCCACGAAGTCCGCGATGCCGTGCGCCGCCCGCGCGGAGATGCCTGGCGCGTCCGCGGCCCGGCGCAGGGCTGCACCGTACGAAATCCTGTCTCGCGCGGCCAAAGCCTCGACGCACGCCTCGGAGCGGTCGCCGATGCCCCGGCGGGGCGTGTTGAGGATCCGCCGCATGTTGACCGCGTCGTCCTCGTTCGCGATCGCCCGCAGGTACGCCAGCGCGTCCCGGACCTCCTTGCGCTCGTAGAAGCGCACCCCGCCGACCACCTTGTACGGCAGGCCGACCCGGATGAACACCTCCTCGAAGACTCGGGACATCGCGTTGGTGCGGTAGAACACGGCCACGTCGCCCGGCCGCGCCTGACCGGCGTCGCACAGCCGGTTGATCTCCCGGGCCACCCAGTCGGCCTCGGCGTGCTCGGTGTCCGCCACGTACCCCACGATCGGCTCGCCGGCGCCGGCATCCGTCCACAACCGCTTCGGCTTGCGCTCGGTGTTGCGGTCGATGACCTGGTTGGCGGCGGTGAGGATGGTCTGGGTCGACCGGTAGTTCTGCTCGAGCAGGATCGTCCGGGCGTTCGGGAAGTCGCGCTCGAACTCCATGATGTTGCGGATCGTGGCACCTCGGAACGCGTAGATCGACTGATCCGCGTCGCCGACGACACACAGCTCGGCCGGTGGCGGCTCGCCGTTGGCCGGCCCGACCAGCTCCCGGATCAGCGCGTACTGGGCGTGGTTCGTGTCCTGGTATTCGTCGACGAGCACGTGCCGGAACCGGCGCCGGTACCGCTCGGCTACCGCCGGTTTGGCCTGGAACAGGTGGACCGTGGTCATGATGAGGTCGTCGAAGTCCAGCGCGTGCGACTCGCCCAACCGCCGCTGGTACAGCGTGTACGCCTCGGCGAGCGCCCGTTGCTGCGGTCCCTTGGCCGTCCCCGCGAACGTCTCGGGGTCGATCAGCTCGTTCTTGAGGTTCGACACCTGGGCAGCCAGGGACCGCGGCGGATACCGCTTCGGGTCGAGGTCCAGCTCGCGGGCCACGAGCTGCATGAGCCGGCGCGAGTCGTCCTGGTCGTAGATCGAGAACGAGGACTTCAGGCCGGCGTGTTGGTGCTCCGCGCGGAGGATCCGTACGCAGGCCGAGTGGAACGTGGACACCCACATCACCCGGGCCCGGCCGCCGACCAGGGCCGCGACCCGGTCCTTCATCTCGCCGGCCGCCTTGTTCGTGAACGTGATCGCGATGATCTGCGCGGGATGGACCTCGCGGGCGGCCAGCAGGTACACGATCCGGTGCGTGAGCACGCGCGTCTTGCCGGACCCGGCGCCGGCCACGATCAGCAGCGGTGACCCGACGTGGGTGACGGCCTGCCGCTGAGGCTCGTTCAGCCCGCGCAGCAACGCGTCCAGGTCGGTAGCTGGACGGCGGGCCCGGACCGGTTTCGTCTCGAGCGGCGGCGGTTCGAAGAGAGCGTGCATCTCGCCGGCGAGTCTATGCCGCCTGACGCCCTCCGGGCGGAAGGCATAGCCCGGACTAGACAGCGGACATCGAACGGTCACCTCGCGGGTCTGGCGATGTTCGATCGATAGGTGAACGATGACTGACGTTCATGTTCGTAACTGGGACCAAGGGAGGACCCCAGTAATGACCCGTTCGAGCCTGAAGATACTGCGGCTGCTCGCGGTACCCGCGCTAGCTGTTGCGGTGGTGGCGAGCCTGCCGGTCGGTCGTGGTTCGGCCCCGGCGGACGCCGCGCCTCGCTGGACACCGATGTCACCGGTGTCAGTGACATATGACGCGAATGTGCTCGCGGGGGACACCGCCAAGGGGCACCTGCTCGGCTTCAACGACTTCCACGGCGCGATCGACCCACCCATCGGCACGGTCAACGGTGTGCCCGCCGGCGGCGTCGAGTTCCTCACTACCTACGTCAAGCAGCTACGCGCGGCCGCCCAGGCCGGTGGCGCAAAGGTGATCACCGTTGGCGCCGGTGACCTGATCGGCGCGACGCCGCTGGTCAGCGCCGCGTTCCACGACGAGCCGTCGATCGAGGCGATGAACCTGCTCGGCCTGGACATCTCGTCGGTCGGCAACCACGAGTTCGACGAGGGCACCACCGAGTTGACGCGGATGCAGCTGGGCGGCTGCCATCCGGTCGACGGGTGCCAGGACGGGACCGGCTTCGCCGGCGCGGACTTCCCCTATCTGACCGCCAACGTGGTACGTCGCAGCAACGGGCTGCCGCTGCTGCTGCCGTTCACGATCCGCTTCATCGACGGCGTACCGGTGGCGTTCGTCGGCATGACCCTCGAGGCCACGCCCACGATCGTCAACCCCGCCGGCATCACCAGCGTCGAGTTCAAGGACGAGGTCGAGACGGCCAACCGGTACGCGGCACTGCTGCGGCTGGCCGGCATCCGGTCGATGGTCCTGCTGATCCACCAGGGCGGCTTCCAGAACCCGCCGCCACCCACCATCGACCCGAACTCGTGTGCCAACTTCACCGGCGATATCGCCCCGATCGTGGCGGGGCTGCGGCCCGAGTACGGCATCGTGGTCTCCGGCCACACCCACCGGTTCTACTCATGCGCGCTACCGAACTCGTCCGGCGTGAACTCGGTCGTGACCAGCGCCGGCGCCAACGGCACGCTGGTCAGCGAGATCGCGTTCACGCTGAACAAGCACACCCGCAAGTTCGCCTCGATCGAGGCGCACAACGTGATCGTCGACTACGGCGTCAAGCTGCCCGACGGCACGTACGCGCGGGACGCGGCGGGCAACTTCGTGCAGAACCCGGACAAGGTCGACCCGGCCGCGAAGGTGCTCGCCGACAGGTACCGTGTCGCCGTCGCGCCGATCTCCAACCGGATCGTCGGCAGCATTAGTACGGACATCTCCCGGGACCCGGTCGCCAGCGGCGAGAGCCCGCTCGGCGACGTGATCGCCGACGCGCAGCTGGCGTACACCCAGTCGGCCGGCGCGCAGATCGCCTTCATGAACCCGGGCGGTATCCGGGCGCCGCTGACCTTCAACAACTCTCCCGGCGGCGAGGCGCCCGGCCAGGTCACGTACGGCGAATGCTTCACCGTCCAGCCGTTCAACAACCTGGTCGTGACACAGACGTTCACCGGAGCGCAGATCAAAGACGTGCTGGAGCAGCAGTTCGTCGGCTTCGGCGGGCAGACCACCCAACGCATCCTGCAGCCGTCGGCCGGATTCGCGTACACCTACAGCGCGGGGGCGGCGCCCGGCTCGAAGGTGTCCGGGATGACGCTGAACGGCGTGGCGATCGACCCGGCGGCGACGTACCGGGTCACCACGAACGACTTCCTGGCCAACGGCGGGGACGGGTTTACCAACCTGCGGTTGGGTACGAACCGCGTGACCGCACCCGGCTTCGACGTCGACGCGCTGACGGCGCACCTCGACCCGGGGCCGGTCGCACCCGGACCGGCGAACCGGATCACCCGGGTCGCCTAACTTGGGGACAGGGCGGGGTGTGGACCGCATGGTCCACACCCCGCTACACTTTTGCCCATGAAGGCGCGGTTCTACTTTTACTACGGCTCCGGGAGTCCGGCAGCCGTAGGTCGCGCTTGATCCAAGACCTACGAAGCCCCGGGCTCCGAGAGCCCGGGCTTTCTCGTCTCCGGGCTCCACGAACCCGAGGCAGACGCCCAGGGAGTACGAGATGAGCACACCGAGCACCATCGAGGCGGATACCTCCGCCGAGCAGATCGCGGCCCTCCGCAGCCGCATCGACGAGATCGACGACGCGTTGATCTCGCTGTGGCAGGAACGGGCCGCGCTGTCCCGCCACGTCGGGGCGACCCGGGTGGCCGCCGGCGGTACCCGCCTCGTCCTGTCCCGCGAGCGGGAGATCCTGGACCGCTTCCGCAGGGCGCTCGGCGCCGACGGTACGCAGTTGGCCCTGTTGGTTCTCCGCGCCGGCCGGGGGCCTTTGTAGTGTTGCTGGGGTGAGCTTTCCTCCGTCGCCCCCACCGCTGGACGACGTACAGCGCGTCCTGTGCGTGTTCGCCCACCCCGACGACGTCGACTTCGGCTGCGCCGGCACCGTCGCCCGATGGATCGACGAGGGTCTCGAGGTGGCGTACGTCCTGGTGACGCGCGGCGACGCGGGCGGCTTCGACGACACACCGCGCGAGCGGATGCCGGTCCTCCGGGAGGCCGAGCAGCGCGCGGCCGCGGCCGCCGTCGGGGTCAAGCAGGTGGAGTTCCTCGACGGGTACGCCGACGGCACGCTCGCCCCCACCCTGGCTCTGCGCAAGGACATCTCCGCGGCGATCCGCCGTCTCCGGCCCGACCGGGTGCTGACCAACTCACCACTGCGTCGATGGGACCGGCTGGCCGGCCCGAGCCACCCCGATCACCTCGCGGTCGGCGAAGCCACGACGTGCGCCATCTACCCCGACGCCCGCAACCCGTTCGCGTTCCCGGAACTGCTGGCGGCCGGACTGGAACCGTGGACGGTACGGGAGATCTGGTACAGCGGCGGGCCCAGCCCGGACCACCCGGTCGACATCACGGACACGTACCCGCGGAAGCTGGCGGCGCTGCACGCGCACGCGACCCAGACCTCGCACATGGACCTCGACGCGGTCCTCCGCACGCGGCTCGCGGCGGTTGCCGAGGCCGCCGGCCTATCGGCCGGACGGTTGGCCGAGGCATATACGATCATCCGGTCCGCTTGAGCTGATCGTTAAACCTGACTTCGCGCACCTTTCTGCCATGACATTCACACAAGTGAATGGTGCTTTCCTCACCGCGCACTGGTGACGTTGGACACTTGGGGACGCGGTACGCCATCGCCAGGATGTCCAACATGGACGACAGATACGACGCGTTCTGTATGGCGGACCCGCTGTTCTATGACGTCCTACATTCAGGGCAGTCGAGCGAACAAATGTTCGCTACCGCGACCCGTGCGTTGCCCGACGGGTGGACCCGGCACGAGCAGGACGACTGGGTGGTGTTCCGGTCCGCCCGCACAGACGTGCCGGCCCAAGGTTGGAAGATCCACGCATCGGCCTGTCTCGAGAATGCCGACCGCATTCTCGACGCCGTGTGGGCGTACTGCATTCCCCGTGGCGTCGAGTTCAAGTTCCTGCGGTCTCGGTCGGCGCTGTGGTCGCGGGTGTCCAAGTACGCGCCGCGCGGGTACAGCGGGAAGCTCGTCACCATCTACCCGGAGAACGACGCGGCGTGCGAGATCATCCTGCGCGAGCTGGGCGAGATTCTGTCCGGCGAGCCGAATCCGTACATCCTCAGCGACCTGCGCTGGGCGGACGGACCGCTGTACGTCCGGTACGGCGCGTTCCTCAAGCGGTACTGCGTCTCGCCCGAAGGGCAGATCGTCCCCGCTATCGCCGATGGTACCGGCACGCTGGTACCCGACCGCCGCGGTCCGACGTTCCACGTGCCGTCGTGGATCACGTTGCCGAGTTTCCTCGCCCCCCACCTCGCCGCCCGCAACGCGGTCACCGTGGCGGACCTGCCCTACACGATCGAGCGGGTACTGCATTTCTCCAACGGAGGCGGCATCTACGTCGCCCGCGACACCCGTACGGACCGGCAGGTCGTCCTGAAGGAGGGCCGCCCCCACGCCGGCCTGGACGCCCGGGGCGACGACGCCGTCCAGCGAGTCGAGCGGGAGTACGAGGTCCTTCGGCGGCTGGCTGGCATACCCGGCATCCCCGAGGTGTACGAGATGTTCTCCGTCGGAGAGCATCGCTTCTTCGCCATGGAGCACATCGAGGGCCGCACGCTGAACCGCGCGATCGTCCGCCGGTACCCCCTCATCGACATCACCGCCGGTCCCGCCGAGTTCGCCAAGTTCACGGACTGGGCGCTGAGTGTCCACCACCGGGTCCAGTCCACTGTGGACGCCATGCACGAACGCGGCGTGGTCTACGGCGACCTGCACCTGTACAACGTCATGGTCCGTGACACTGCGGACGACGACGGCCCACCCGAGATCACTCTGCTGGACTTCGAGGTCGCCTCGCTGGTCGAGGAGGCCACCCGGCCGGGGCTCGGCAACCCCGGCTTCGCCGCCCCGCCCGGTGTCACGGGGGCGGCCGTCGATCGGTACGCGCTGGCCTGCCTACGGCTCGCGCTGTTCCTCCCGATGACCGAACTGCTGTGGCTGTCCCGGGCCAAGGCCGAGCACTACGCCGAGATCATCGCCGAGTACTTCCCGGTATCGGCGGACTTCCTGGCCGAGGCGCTCTGCGTGATCGTGCCGCCGGAGGTCCGGTTGACGCCGAGCCCCCGCACGGAATCCGATCCCGCCCGTTGGCCGGCACTGCGGGAGAAGCTGACCACCGCGATCCTGGCCAGCGCCACACCCGAACGGGAGGACCGGCTCTTCCCCGGTGACATCCAGCAGTTCTCGGTCGGCGGGTTGGGTCTGGCCTTCGGTGCGGCCGGCGTGCTGTACGCCCTGTCGGTCACCGACGGGGGCCGCTACCCGCAGTTCGAGGAGTGGCTCGTCCGGAAAGCGGCCAACCCGCCCTCGGGGACTATGCCGGGCCTCTACGACGGCCTGCACGGCATCGCGTTCACCCTCGAGCATCTGGGTTACGACCAGCAGGCGTTGGACGTCCTCGACATCTGCCTGCGCGAGAACTGGGAGTCGCTGGGGCTGGACCTGCTATCCGGCCTTTCCGGAGTAGGGCTGAACCTCCTGCACTTCGCCGACCGTACCGGCGAGCCGGCCTTTCGGGTCGCCGCCCGGCGGGCCGCCGAGCTGGTCGCGGAGCGGCTGGGCGACGTGGACTCGGTACCGGAGACGAGCGGGCGGGAGAACCCGTTCGCCGGTCTGCTGCGTGGCTCGTCGGGGCCGGCGCTGTTCCTCATGCGCGCCTATGACGACACCGGCGACACCGGCTTTCTCGATTACGCCGCCATCGCGCTGCGACAGGACCTGCGCCGGTGCGTCGTACGCAGCAGCGGTGTCCTCGAGGTCAACGAGGGCTGGCGAACCATGCCGTACCTCGAGGTCGGCAGCGTCGGTATCGGCATCGCCCTCGACGAGTACCTCAATCGGCGCGATGACGAGCAGTTCGAGGAGGCGAGCCGCGGTGTCCAGCTCGCCGCGACCTCGCCGATGTATATCCTGCCCGGACTGTTCACCGGCCGGGCCGGCATCCTGCTCTACCTCGCTGGCCGGACCTCCTCGGCGGCCCGCGATCCGCACGTCGCCAAGCAGGTACGCGGGCTGGCCTGGCACGGCCTGCCGTACGGCGGCGGGCTGGCCTTCCCCGGTACCGCACTGCGCCGGTTGTCCATGGATTTGGCCACCGGCACGGCGGGCGTGCTACTGGCTCTCGGCGCAGCGTTGCACGACGAGCCGGTACACGCTCCGCTGCTCGGCCCTACGGCCGCGCGGCCCTCACAGACCCCCGTACCGACCGGTGCGGGTTCAGTTCCCATCACCACCTGAAAGGAGGTGTTCTCCATGGCGCTCCTGGATCTGCAGGGCATGGAGACGCCGGCGTTCGAGACGAGCGGCGGCAGCAGCGCGAGTGGCCACAGCTGTGGCAGCGACATCAGTGTGACCCTCTGCGGCGGCCACGGCTCCGAGCTGAGCGTTGTGGCCTGCGGCAAGTAACTCCAACATGCGGCGGTCCCGGACGAAACGCACTCGTCCGGGGCCGCGGCTATAGCTAGGAGTCTATGTGACGACCCTGCGCGGGGTCATCGGCCGAAGCGGTCCATGGCTTCCCCTGATCGGCGTTTCGGCGATAGTCGGAACGCTCGGCACGCTGGCCATGCCGGTCGTCCTCGGCCACACGATCGACGCGGTCATCGCCGGCACCGGTACCGGGCGCTGGCTCGCGATCGTCGCCGCGCTGATCGCGGTCGGGGTCTTGTGCGAAGCCGTCGACGTGCTCGCCGGGACGGCGTGCCTCGCCGGTACCACGGCCTGGCTCCGCGGCCGCCTGGTCCGGCACCTGCTCGCCATCGGACCGCGGGCGCTCCGCCGCTTCGACACCGGTGACCTGGTGAGCCGGATCTCCGGCAACGCGACCGACGCGGCGCACGTGGGCGTGAGCGCGGTGTCGATCGCGGTCGCGGTGCTGCCGCCCGTGGGCAGCCTCGTCCTGCTGGCCGTCATCGATCCGGCCGTCGCGGTCGCGTTCCTGGCCGGTCTGGCTCTGGTCGCTCTCGTGCTGCGTGCCTTCACCCGACGTACCACCGAGGTCGTCGGGGACTACCAACGGGCCCAGGGCCGCATCGCGGCACGGCTCGCCGAGTCGCTGACCGGTGCGCGCACGATCGCCGCCGCCGGCACCGTCGCGCGCGAACGGCAGCGGGTCCTCGAGCCGCTGCCCGAGCTGCGGGCGCACGGGATCCGAGCCTGGCGGGCGCTGTCCCGGACCAGTGCCGAGGCCGGCATCGTCGGGCCGCTGGTCCTGGTGGCGGTGCTGGCCGCCGGCGGGTTCGCGCTCGTCGACGGCCGGATCACGGCAGGCGAACTGCTGGCGGCGAGCCGGTACGCGGTGATCGGGGCCGGACTCGGCAGCCTCACCGGACAGCTGGGCGGGCTGGCCCGCGCCCGGGCCGCCGTGGGCCGGGCCGACGAGGTGCTCGGGGTACCGCCGGTCCACTATGGACATCGCAGCCTCCCGCGCGGATCGGGCCGGCTAGATTTCCGCGGCGTGACCGTCCACGCTGGACAGACGAAACTGCTCGACGGCGTGGACCTGACCGTGCCCGGGGGCGCCACCGCCGCGATCGTGGGCCGGTCCGGCTCGGGCAAGTCGATCCTCGCCGAACTGGCCGCCCGGCTGCGAGATCCCGACGAGGGCTCGGTTCGCCTCGACGGCGTACCACTGGCCGAGCTGCGACACGACGCCCTGCGCGCCGCCGTGGGATGTGCGTTCGAGCGACCGGTTCTGGTCGGTGGGACCGTTGCGGATGCGATCGGGCTGGGCTTCGACGGCGATCGGGTACGGGCTGCCGCGCGCGCCACGCACGCCCACGACTTCGTCAGCCGGCTGCCCAACGGGTACGACACGCCGCTGGCCGAGGCACCGATGTCCGGTGGCGAGGCACAGCGGCTGGGCCTGGCCCGCGCCTGGCACGCGACCCGGGTGCTGGTACTAGACGACGCCACGTCCAGCCTCGACGTGGTGACCGAGCTGCAGATCAGCCGCGCGTTGGCCGGTGACCGGGGCGAGCGGACCCGGCTGGTCGTCACCCACCGGACCGGTACCGCGGACCGGGCGGATCTGGTCGTGTGGCTGGAGTCCGGCCGGCTGCGCGGGGTGGGACTGCACCGTCTACTGTGGAATGACGCCGACTACCGGAGAGTCTTCCAGTGAGGCGGGAACTGCGCCACGGCGTCGCCGGGCTGCGCCGCCGGTCGTTGCTGGGCCTCGCCGCGTGGTCGGTACCGGAGGCCCTGCCCGCCGCCGTGCTCGGGCTGGCCGTGGCCCGCGCGGTGGACACCGGGTTCCTGGCCGGCGCACCGCTGCGCGGGCTGCTGTGGCTCGGCGGGCTGCTCGCGGTATCCGCGGTCGGCGCGATCGGCTCCCGGCAGGTCTTCCGGCACCTGGGCGGCCTCGTCGAACCGTTCCGCGACGACCTGGTACGGCGAGTCGTGGAAACGGCGCTCCGGCGCGGCGTCGCGGGCAGGGCGGACGACGGTGCCGTGGCCCGGCTGACCCGGCAGGTCGAGATTGTGCGGGACACGTACGCCGGACTCGTCATGGTGATCCGCGGGTTCCTCGTGACGGTCGTGGGCGCGGCGTTCGGGCTGGTGTCGATCGCGCCGGTCGTGGCGGTACTGATACTGCCGCCGTTCCTACTGGGCTTCGGCCTGTTCCTCGGCACGCTCGGGCTGGCCGCGGCTCGGCAACGCGCCGCGGTCCGGGCCGACGAGCGGCTCGCGGCCACCGCGGGTGCGGTGCTGGCCGGTACGCGTGATGTGGTCGCCCGGGGCGCGGAGGACCATGCGGCGCGGCTCGTCGAGGGGCCGATCGAGGCGCAGGCCGCCACCGAGCGCGCGCTGGCCGGCGTGGCGGTACTGCGTACCCTCTGCTTCGCGGTCGGGGGCTGGCTGCCGCTCGTGGTGCTGCTGGCCGCGAGCCCGTGGCTGGTCGGCCGCGGTCTGTCGGCCGGTGCCCTGATGGGTGGGCTCAGCTATGTCCTCTTTGGACTTCAGCCGGCCCTGAGCCGGCTCGTCGGCGGGCTGGGCGGCAGCGGCCTGCGCTACGTCGTCACGCTCGGCCGCATCCTCGACGCGGAAGCCGCGGCCGCGGCTCTGCCGTCGCGGGACCCGGTGCCGGCCGTCGTGCCCGCCGGTCACGACCTGACCCTGCGGGGCGTGACGTTCGCCTACGGCCCGCACGCCGAACCCGTCCTGCGAGACCTCGATCTGACCGTGCCCGAGGGAGACCACCTGGCCGTCATCGGACCGAGCGGCATCGGCAAGTCGACGTTCGCCGGGCTCCTCTGTGGACTGTTGCGACCGGACGCCGGAGCGGTACGCCTCGGCGGGGCCGACGTGACCGAGCTACCGACCCACGGTCGGGTACTCATCCCGCAGGAGGCGTACATCTTCACCGGTACGGTCCGGGACAACGTCGCGTACCTGCGGCCGGTGGCCACCGACGCGCAGGTCGCCCATGCGGTGGCCGCGGTCGGGGCCGGCCCGCTGGTGGACAGGTTGGGCGGGCTGGCGGCGCCGGTACGCCCGGCGGACCTGTCGGCCGGCGAACGGCAGTTGCTCGCGCTCGCGCGGGCCCACCTGTCGGTAGCGCCGCTGGTGGTGCTCGACGAGGCAACGTGCCACCTGGACCCGGCGGCGGAACGGCAGGCCGAGGAGGCGTTCGCCGCCCGGCACGGCACGCTGGTGGTCGTCGCGCACCGGATCAGCTCGGCGTTGCGGGCGCGCCGGATCCTCATCTTCGACGCCGACAGCCCGCGGGTGGGCGACCACGCCACGCTGCTGGCTACCTCGCCGCTCTACGGCGAGCTCCTCGGCGGCTGGCGGACGGTTCAGATCCAGCCGGCCTCGTGAGCGATGTTGATGGCCTCCAGGCGGGTACGGGCGCCCGTCTTGGTCACGATGCGGGCCAGGTAGTTGCGGACGGTACCGGCGCTCAGGAAGAGGCGTTCGGCGATCTCCCTCGGTGGCACCCCGTCGCGGGCCAGCCGGAGTACTTCGCGTTCGCGCTCGGTCAGCGGATTTCCCCGAGCGGTCAGCGCGGCGACCGCGATCTCGCTGTCCAGTACCGCCTCGCCGCGGGCCAGCCGGCGGACCGCGTCGACGAGCGTGCCGGGCGACGCCTCGGTCGCCACCATCCCCACCCGTGGGACGAGCTTGGCCAGTTCACCGCCGACCGCCCCGACGGCGCGGCGATCCAGCGTGACGAGTACGGCGCAGTCCAGCTCCTCGCACAGGCCGACGATCGTCGAGGTGCCCGGCAGGTCGTGGCCGAGCACAGCCACGTCGACCTGCTCGCGCCGGGCCATTCGTACCACGTCATTTGCACGTGCAAGTTCAGCGACCACCTGCAGATCGCTCTCGTTGGACAATACGCCCGTGAGCGCACCACGCAACAACGCGCTTTTCTGGGCCAGCAGGACTCGGATCACCTCTACCTCCGCCGCGGTAGTGGCTTAGATTCGACTCCCAATGGTGGCCCTCGGGGGCAAGGTTGACGGATTGCCGACACGCGGTAGGCGTCAGATCCAGCCGGATTCCCGAGCTTTCCTGACCGCCTGGATGCTATTGACCGTACCCGTCTTGGCAAATATGCGCGAAAGGTGGTTGCGAACCGTACCCGGTGACAGCCCGAACTTCATCGCGATCTCACATACCGGAAGGCCCTTGCCAACCCCTGCCAGGACCTCACCTTCCCGGGCCGTGAGCGGGTTCTCGGTGCCCAGCGCGGCCGCCACGAGCTCGGCGTCGATCACGATCTCGCCCTGCGCCAGGCGGCGTATGCCGTCGATGACCCGTTGTGGCGTGGCGTCCTTGCCGACGAACCCGATATCGGTGCTGTAGCTAGCCATCATGCCGGCCAGCCGCCGGGCATGGCACCGGTCGACCAGGGTCAGCATCCGGGGTCTGCCGAGCCGTTCGCGTACCGCAAAAGCCCTGATCACATCGTGATCGACGACCGTGACGTCGGGTCTTTCGGCAATGGTTGTCGCTTCGACCTCGGTGAGTTCGTCGAATTCGCCGACGACGCGCAGGTCAGCCTGTCTCGATAGCAAATGGGCGAGGGCGCCTCTGACCAGTCTACCTTCGAGGACCAGCAGCGTTCTGATCATCTCTCCCCACGATTCGTAAATTGATCAGAGTCATTGAAGCACGGGACCGTGTTACCCGCTCGGCAACTCCTATAACCAACCGGCGTCCTGAGCTCGGCGGACCGCCTCCCACCTGTTTCGGCTTCCGGTTTTCCGCAAGATCGAGGATAGGTAGTTCCGTACCGTTCCATGGGTAAGAAACAGTCGTTCCGCGGTCTCCTTAGCGGACAATCCATCGGCGGCCGCCCGCAGTACCTCGCGTTCTCTCTCGCTGAGGGGATTGTCGAGAGTACGCAGGGCGGCGACCGCGGCGACCGGATCGATGACCCGTTCGCCCGCGTGCACCTGCCGGATGAGCTGGGCCAGCTCGCTTGGTGGCAGGTCCTTGCCGACGAACCCGCGTACGTTGGCCGCCAGCGCGAGCCGCAGCGCGCCCGGCGTCCGCTCGGAGGTCAGCACGATCACCCTGCCGCGTGCGTGCCCGGTCAGCCGCCGTACGAGGCTCAACGCGTGCTTTCCGACCGAGTCGATGTCGACCAGGACGACATCCGGTCGATCGGGCAGTCCGGCGACCGAATCCTCGTGAATGGCGTCGACACCGATTACGACCTCGAAGTCCTCCTCGTTCGACAGGACGGAGACGAGTGCGTCGCGCAGCAGACCAGGCTTCCCGACGATCACCACCCTGATCACGAGGAGTCCTCCACGCCTGACTATCGGTCGATCTAGCCGGCGTGCAACGTGGTTCTACACCAAGCGACGGTCCGCGGCCCAGCGGGACAGCTCGTACCGGTTGGACATCTGCAGCTTGCGCAGCACGTTCGAGACGTGGGTCTCCACGGTCTTGATGGAGATGAACAGTTCCTTGGCGATCTCCTTGTACGCGTACCCGCGCGCCAGCAGCCGCAACACCTCGCGCTCGCGGTTGGTCAGCTGGTCCAGCTCCGGATCGGCCACCGGTACGTCGGGCCGGGCGGCGAACGCGTCGAGCACGAACCCGGCCAGCCGCGGGCTGAACACCGCATCCCCGTCGGCGACCCGGCGGATGGCCGCGGTCAGCTCCTCCGGCGAGATCGTCTTCGTCACGTAGCCGCGGGCCCCGGCCCGGATCAGGCCGATCACGTCCTCGGCCGCGTCCGACACGGACAGGGCGAGGAAGCGTACCTGCGGCTGGGCGCGGCGGACCGCGTCGAGGACGGCCCGGCCACCGCCTTCCGGCATGTGCACGTCGAGCAGTACGACGTCCGGGACCAGCGCGCTTATCTGTGCCACGGCATCGGCCACGGTGCTGGCCTCACCGACCACGTCCACCTGGTCGCTCTGCCGGGACAGCTCGGCCCGTACCCCCGCGCGGAACATCGCGTGGTCGTCGACGAGGAAAACCCGCAACGTCATGACTATTTCTCCTTCACCAGCAGGGTGAGCCGGACCTCGGTACCTTCGCCCGGCTCGCTGCGGATCTCGGCCCGACCACCGTGCCGCTCCATGCGACCGAGGATCGAACCGCGCACCCCGTGCCGATTATCATCCACAGTGGAGGGATCGAAGCCGACGCCCCGGTCCCGCACGAACACGCTCAACTGCTCTGGTTCGACCTCGGCGTACAGCGATACCGACGGCACCTTCGCGTGCCGGGCCGCGTTGACCAACGCCTCCCGCGTCGCGGCCACCAGCGCGCCGACCGGGCCGTCGACCGCGCGGTCTCCCACCACGACCGTCTCCACCGCGATGGCGTACGTGTCCTCGACCTCCGCGGCCACTTCCTCCAGCGCGGCGGCGAACCGCTCCGAGGGGGAGCCGGTCGGCTTGTACAGCCAGTTGCGCAGCATGCGCTCCTGCCCGCGGGCCAGCCGCTGTACGGCCTTCTGGTCGCCGGCGTTGCGCTGGACCAGCGCCAGCGTGTGCAGCACCTGGTCGTGCACCATCGCGGCGACCTCGGCCCGCTCCTGCTCGCGGATGCGCGCCTCCCGCTCGGTACGCAGCTGGCCGAACGTGCGCCAGAGCATCGGGGAGGCGACCAGCGCCACGCCGAGCAGGGACGCGAACCCGATCAGCGCGCCGGTCAGGATCGCCGACAGGCCGGCGTCGCGTACCGGTGAGAACGTCACGATGATGCCGATGACCCCGACGGCCACCAGCAGCCCGCCCCCGAGGAACCGCAGCAGGTAGCCGCGCCGGTCGCTCTCGACGAACACCGCGCCCAGTACCGGCGGTACGTTCGGCACCCCGTCCCGCGCCTGCCGGCGGGCCGGCCCGGCCTGGTGCCAGATCACGCCGGCACCTACCCCGATGATCGCGATGAGCCAGAACAGCGCCGCGTTGACGCCGCCCCACCCGACCAGCGACTGCAGCAGCAGGATGCCCGCGGCGATCGCCACGAACGGCAGCATGTGAGTCAGGTCGCGGCGCGGAGGCTTCACCTGCGCTGGCAGCCCCGGAGGCGGCGGCTGTACCGGCAGCACCGCCCAGAACACCGCGTAGAGGATCGCGCCGAGCCCGTTGAACCCCAGCAGCACCACGAACCCGATCCGCACCGCGGTCACCGGTACCCCCAGGTGCCCCGCGATGCCGTTGGCGACGCCGGCGAGCAGCCGCCGGTCGAGCCTGCGGTACAGCCGGGGAAGGGCGGTCGGCGCGCTGATGGGTCCGCTCCTGTCCTGAAATGTTCTGTCGGTTACGACGAGCGTGATGTACCCGATCGTCACACGCCGCGAGGGGCGGCGACCATGCGGATCACCCCGAACTTCGCCCGGGCGGAATATCAGGGGTCGCTCAGGGTGCGTGCCTGAGGTGGGTAGGCCCAGGTCGGAGTGACGATTCAGACATGACACAGGACGCCGAGCCGACGACCGCGGCCGCTCCACCGCCCGGCGCGCCGCCGCCGCCGGATCCACCGCCGCCGCCACCGCCGCCGGGCGCCTCGGCTCCGCCGGAGTGGAACAGCATGGCCGGACGGTACGGCCTCGTACGGCCGCTCACCGGCCGGTACCTCGCCGGCGTCTGTGCCGGCCTCGGCCGCGTCACGAACACCGATCCGATCCTGTGGCGGGTACTCATCGGAGTTCTCGCTCTCTTCGGCGGGATCGGCGTGGTCTTCTACATCCTCGGCTGGCTGCTCACGCCGGCCGAGGGCGACACCGCCTCGCCGATCGAAGCCCTGGTCGGCCGCGGCAGGTCCCGGACGTCGCCGTACACCGTGGTCCTCGTCGGCATCGGCGGGATCATCCTCCTGATGGTGGTCCTGTCGGACAGCTTCTACGCCGCGGTGCTCGGCGTGGCGGTGGTGATCGGCGTGATCCTCCTCGCCAACCGCAGCAGCCGTACCGCCGCCGCGGTGCCGTCCCCACCGCCGTACCCCGCCATGACCCCTCCCTACGGTCCCCCCGCCGGACCGCCACCGACCCAACCGCCCGTGCCTCCGACCGCCCATGAAACGCAGGTGACCGCCATGCAGCCGGCAAGTCCCTCCGTACCTCCGCCCGCTGCCCCGCCGGGCGGCTACCGTCCCCCGTTCGCGCCGTACGGTCCATACGGCGGTCCGCCCCCACCACCTCCCACGCAGCCGCTACCCCTACCGCCGAAGCCGCCGCGCGAGCGATCCGCGCTCGGTCAGATCATCCTGTCCCTCGCCTGCGTGGCCATCGGGATCCTGGCCGCGATCGACCTGGCCACCGGTCGGGTCCTGGTATCGGGCTACTTCGCCGCGATTCTCGGCGTGATCGGCGCCGGACTGCTGGTGGGCGCCTGGTTCGGCCGCGCCAGGCTCATGATCATCGCAGGTCTTCTGGTCGCCGCCGCACTCGGCATCAGCAGCGGCGTCGAGAGCTCCGACCAGATCCGGTTCGAGGGCGGGAACGTCCGCTGGCACCCGACCACGATGGAGGACCTGGCCGTGCGCTACGACCTTGGTGCCGGCGATGCCGTCCTGGACCTGACCGACCTCGATTTCACCGGCCAGAACCGGGAGGTCAACGTCGGAATGTCGGTGGGCTCGCTGCGGGTCCTGCTGCCGAACGATGTGGACACCGACGTCCACGTCGACATGGGGGCCGGTGACGCCAACGTCTTCGGGCACCACTGGGGCGGCTTCAACCAGGACACCCGCGACCTCACCGACCTCGGTGAGGACGGCGTGGGCGGCGGCAAGTTGCGCCTGAACATCGATATCAAGGCCGGAGATGTGGAGGTCACCCGATGAAAGCTCATTCGACTGACGGGCTCTCCCTCACGTTCGGCGTCATCTTCCTCGCCATCGTGGGTTGGTGGGCGCTGGCGAAGAGCGTGGACATCACGCTGCCGAACCTCGGCTGGTTCGTGGCCGGCGCGCTGATCCTGCTCGGCGTCCTCGGACTGCTCGGCGCCCTGCGCCGCCAGGCGTCCACGACCGTCGACGAACCGGCCGCCGTCACGTCGGCACCGCCGTACAGCGAGCCGACGCGCAGTGAGCCGGCACGCAGTGAGCCGGCGCGCGACGACCTGATGGACGCCACGGACGACGACACCACGATCGACCCCGACCGGCTCTAGTCCGGTCGGCCACCTAAGCTTGGCCGGTAGCGGGCGACCGCCCGCTACCGGCCTTGCTGTGCGGGGAGCAAACGAGATGACTCAGCCACCTGCCGCGGTCGAGAGCGCTCGTCCGGCCCGGGTACGCCTGGGACAGCGCGGCGCCAGGGCACTGACCGCCGAGTTCGGCCGGCACGTCGGCCCGAAGACCGCGCTGGTCGTGGGCGCCGAGATCGACTCTCCGGTACTGCAGGCGGCCATCGACGCGCTGGTTCCGGACGCGAGGCTCGCGGTGGTCGGCTCCCCGGCCGCGGCGGGAGCGGCGGCCGCGCTACGGATCCAAGTCGAAGCGCTGGGCTCTTGGGTGGCGGACCGGGTACGGGTACTCGACTCCGTCGCCGAATCCGATCCGGTGGACTTCGTCATGGTGGCCACGCCGTTGCGGGGCACCGCCGAACAGATCCGGGCGGAACTCGACGACCTGGGCAAGCGACTCAACCCCGGAGGGCTGCTGTCGGTGTACGCGCCGGCCGCCCTGCCCGGCATGCGCGACCTGGGAGCCGAGGAGCTGGACCGCCAGTCCGCCCTGTACGGCGTCGGCTCCGACCTCGTGCTGCGCAACCGCCCGCCGGTACGGGTGCACCGGCTCCGGTACACCCCCGCCGACGTGGCGACCGTGACCCGGCTGGTACCGGCCGACCGGACGTCGAGCGTGCCGCTGACCCGAGGCATGCACATCGACTCCAACGGCATCGCCGCCGCGGGACTGGCGCTCGGCCTGGCCGCCGTGGCCCGGGCCACCCGACCGAAGTCACGGCTGTGGCTGCTGCCCGCGCTGGCGGCGGTACCCGTTGCCGCGTTCTTCCGTGACCCGCAGCGCGACGTCCCGGCGGACGACGCGTCGGTCGTAGCCGCCAGCGACGGCAAGGTGCTGTCCGTCGAACGGGTCCGCGACGAGCGCTTCGGCGACGGCGAGTTCCTGCGGATCGCCGTGTTCCTGTCCGTCCTCGACGTCCACGTGAACCGATCGCCGGTAGCCGGCAAGGTCGCCGACTTCTTCGTCTCCGACGGCGGGTTCGCGGCCGCGATGAACCCAGCCGCCGAACACAACGTCTCGGCGTACACAGTGCTGGAAACGCCCCACGGCACCGTGGTCGTAGCCCAGCGGACCGGGCTGATCGCTCGCCGGATCGTGCAGCGGGCGCCGGTCGGTGCGCTGCTGGCCAAGGGCGAGC
>Ga0209382_10001952_pt1 | contig 31146 bp, 31 predicted proteins | sample SoiMetdeltSBSDD5_FD_187599 | JGI IMG/M metagenome (GOLD analysis project Ga0209382, IMG submission 187599) | Bulk soil microbial communities from a Populus tree surrounding site in Tennessee, USA - Soil MetaG P. deltoides SBSDD5 (SPAdes) (version 2) | ecosystem: Environmental > Terrestrial >...
GGGAATCTCCCTCTCTACGTTCTTGAGCGCGGCGACGCGAGAGCGCTCGCCACGCAGGTCAGCTGCGGCCAGGACATCGCCGGCGACGGCGCGTTCTCGCTCGGCATGATCGCCGAGTACCAGGCGAGCCTCGTCGCGCACGGGCCGTCGTTCTACCGGCGCCTGTACTGGGAGGCGGGCGCGATCGGGCAGGTGCTCTACCTCGAGGCGGAGGCAGCGGGCGTGCGCTCGACCGGCATCGGCTGCTTCTTCGACGACCCGGTGCACCAGGTGTTCGGCTTGCGCGACCTCGCGTTCCAGTCGCTGTACCACTTCACGGTCGGCGGCTACGTCGACGATCCGCGCCTCACCACGCTGCCCGCCTACGGCGCGCCGGTGAAGGCGCGGCAGCGCGGGATGGACCTGCCGTAGAGAGCGATTTTCCGATTGGGCGCGTCTTTTGGGGTCGGGTTCAGCGTCTCGGGCTGCCCTACGCCTTCACGAAGGCTCGATCCTCCACAACCACTGCTCCGTCGATTGGCTTCGGCTTGGGAGCACCTGGCATGCCGCCCGTTCCGCCGCCGAACCCCGATGATTTGTCCGCCTCAATCCGTTCATAGATCTTGGCGTTGACTTCCATGGGCGTTGGCTCCGCCACTTCGGCGTGCTTGATCGACGCGACCAGCAGGTATCGAGCGACCCCTTGGTCCTCTTTTTCGATCCACCCCTGCGCCTTTGCAACGATCCCCGGCTCCGTGTCGAGGTCCATGAAGCGCAGGTAGCGATTGCAGATCTGGTGGCTGAGGGGGACGACGCGGTCATGGAGGCGCGCGTCGTTTTCGCCAATCAGAAGCGCGGTTGGCGTCTGCAGCACGCAAGCATACGAGCTCAGTGCAGCGTAGTCGCTGCCACCCTCTTTTTCCGAAAACTGCTGAAAGGCAACATTGTCCCCGTAGCCGCGTATCTTCTTGTGATTGTATAAGAGCAGCAGGGCATAGCGAGTGCGCTTGCAGATGCGGTCGAGCTGTTCCCAGTCTATTGCGTCGTACCGCCCCTCCTTTTGCGGGTACGTTCGCTTTGCTTCGAGAAACGCGACTCCGCGTGTTGACGCAATGGTCGACCGCGTTGATGTAGTCCCTGAAGTGCATCGCGGACCTCTCGTCAGCTCGCGACGTTGATCGTGATGAGGTGGCACGGATCCGCGTCGGCACCAGGCCTGAAGCCTTCGGTGTTGTAAAGATCGGTTTCGTGGTCGAGCGCATCGAGCAGCGTCTTGCGCGGCACCTCGGTCTTCTTCGTCGCGGTGCCGTGCTTGCCTTTCAACGTCGAAAGCGCGGTCTTCATCCGACGGCCCTTGGCCGCGCCGCGCCGCGCGAAGTTCTCCCATAGCAGGGTCTTCGGCGTGGCATTGCGGCTGCCATGGTGGCCGACCTTGTAGAAATCGACCCCCGACAGGAGCTCGCGCGTCTTCTTGGCGTCGGGAGCGTCCTCGAGCGCCCAGCTCCAATTCTCGATCTGAGCATCGCCCGGAAAGAGCAGCTTCTTCTTGCCGACCTCGATGAGCAGGATGAGACTGGTGTTGTTCATCTGGTCGTCGAGCACGCGCACGATTTGCAGCAGCTGCTCGGACGAGAGGCTCGCGACGCGATTGCGGAACCAGCGAGCTTCCGCGGGTACCGGCTTCCCGTTCACTCGCCGCGCCTCCGGGTCGATCGAGGCGAGCTTCGGGCCACTCAGGCCCTTTCCGCCGAGCAGTTGCCAGAACTGGTCCGGGTCGCTGGAGCGCATCTTGCGGATCTTTTCGGTCTGCTCGAGGTTGGGCGGCCCGAGGACGTGGACCTTGACGCCCTCCAGCAGCCTTTTTCCGACCAGGCCGGAATCCGAGCCGTGGTGCGCCCACACGGCTTTCGCGCCACTGCGGCGGCCCATCGCGATCAGATTCTCGACCGCCGAGCGGTTCTTGATGTTGTCCATGCCGAGGAAGCGAAGTTGTTTCGCGGTCGCAACGCTCATGCTAGCCGGAGGAGTTCGCGCGATCCGATAGACATGCTCGGCCAGGCGGTGCATGGAATTGAGCCCCGCGACGAAGCCCTTCGGCGAACGACTGCTGTCAAGCGTTGCCTTCGTCGCGTCCCTGGCCGCGTCCGGATCCTCGGTCCACGGCTGCAACACGACCTTCGGTTTGCATTCGGCAATGATGCTGCCCGCGCCGCCGCTCCTGCCGTCGGTCGCAAATCCGCTGATGTGGTCGGCGTGGCGGTGGGTCGCGACGACCGCGGTCAGCTTTCCGCCGCACGTCTTATGGATGTGCTTCGCCACGCGCAGCATGTGCGCCGACGGCTTGCCGGCATGTTTCGGCAGCTCCGTCGTGCCGAAGTCGATCAGCACGTGGCGCTTGTCGTCGGCTGCGTAGACGAACGATACGAGGAAGCAGTCGCCGAAGCCGACTTGATAGGCGCGTATCTCGACCGACTTAGGTCTGTTGGCTGGCATGGCTACCACCTTTCTTCGCGAATGCGGCGCACCCCGATCGCCCGCGCCCGGTGCAGATCCGACAGGCGGGCGGGCGACAACCGCGCACCGTCGGCGCCGGCGCGCAAGTGTCCGGACTCCCACAGGTACTGCAGGCGGGCCGTCTGTCGGCTGCCGAAGACATCGTTGTGTACGTGATACTTGACCTTGCCGTACTCGTCGAAGATCAGCACGCCGCCGCCGTACACGGGCGTGACCGGCGCGCTATCGGAATCGTCTCCGGCTTCGTCCGGGTCGCTTTCGCCGAGTCTCTTGTCGCGATTGCCCTTTCGCTCGTCGCGGTTCCTTTCGACTTCTTTCACGTACTCCTCCGGCAGCTTGATCTTCTTCTGCTGCAGCTCGGCTTCCGTGAGCCGGGCGACCTGGTAATACTCGGCGACCGTTTCGCGCAAAATGAAACCGTCAATGCCGGTGCGGGTGCACGGCCGGACGGATAGCACTTCGGTGTAAGCGCCCGGGCGGAGGTCGAGCTTGTCGCGGTTATCCCAAATGAAGCGGAACACTTCGTCCTTGTCGGTGCGCATCGAATCGAACCGCACGCGGTCGTAGCGCATCTTGCGGTTCTCGTACGGCCAGGCTCCCGCTTCGTCCGCGCGCGTGGCGCGGGGCTCGATTCCGTACGCGCGGAACGACGCGAGCGTTCGCGCGCGCAACCCATAACGCTTGTCGTCAGGACGCACTTCCGAGTCCGCGGTAATCGCGGCGGACAGCGCATCGCCGAACTCCATGTGCACCGGCGGCATGTAGTCGAGCGCCCGGATCCACATGGTCACCAGCGCGGCCGCGATGTCCGAGCCCTCTTCGGCCACGCGCTGCCGCATGTGCTTGGTCTGGTCGGGTGCTTTGGCCGCCTGAAGCCGCGCTGTCCAGACTTCGAGGAATCCGTTCATCACGGCGGCGACGAAGACTTCACCGCGGCGATGAGGTTCTTCGAACTCGGCGTCCTTCATCCACTTGCGGTCGGGCCCCATCTCTGCGCTTCGCCTCAGCGCATCGCCGCGCACCGCGTCCATTTCCTTGCCCATCTGGTCGGCAAGGCCGAATAGCGCGGTCTTGCGCAGCGCCTCGGCTCTCACATCGTCGTCGTCGAGGTACTCGCGGCCGCCGGGACCGCGCCGCAGCAGCTCGGCGACCAGCTCGACCTGCGAAAACACCGAGAGGAGCGCGATTACGTCGGCGAACCCCTCGTGGAAAGCAGCCTGGTCGGGCCCCGACGGATCCATGTAGCGCTGGCGCTGGGCGTCGAGCAGCGCGTGGGTCGTCTCGTGCACAACGATGTCGTGCGAAAGGCACGTGTAGACGTTCTTCTGGTCCAAGCCTGGGAAGTAGCCGAACACGAGCCCTTCGTCGTCGCGGCTGTAGAAGGCATTCGCATCCATCATGCCGTGCGGCGCTACCTTCAGCTGGTGAACTTTGAACGACCACCCCACGCGGCGGCCGAGCGCGAACTCGAAGCGCGCCAGCGTCTGCATCACGAGCGCATAGGCATTCTGCGCGTGGAAGGCGAAATTCCGGACGATTGCCGGATCGCCGTCGATCCAGGCCTTGGGCTCTTTTCCTTCCGCGGGCAGCTCGTACGCTCCGCCGTACTTTCCGGTAGCCGCGTCGTAGTCGACGATCTGCACCCGGTAGCCCATCGGACCCGGCTGCAGATCTTCCGCCGGGACGTCGATTTGCGCCATGAGAATGTTGCCGTTGGGTCGCGTGATGCTCGGGTCCTGCGCGATCACGCTCATCCGCCGGGTCGCACGCAACTGGAACGTGCTGTCACCCACGTGCTTTTTCGGTTCGTCCATGTTTCCCCCTGGAAAGTGCCGAACCACGCTCGCAACTGCGATCAAATAGCCTTCTTTTCGTCGCGATGATGCTCGCAGACCGAACGGGGCGCCATTACCCAAATGGGTGATGGCGTGGGGTCATCGGCAAGTCAGCGGCGCGCTGCCTCGAGCGCTTCAGCGCGGCAGCGTGATCCCGAGCCGGGTGCTGAGCGACCCCGGCGTGATCTGCAGCAGCGCCTGCCCGGCCACCGGCAGGCCGAATCCCCAGAGCGCGCAGCGGAAGTAATCCATCGGCGTGCCGAATCCCGGCGACGCGACGATCAGCACCATCACTCCGATCAGCACGGTCAGCACGCCCCAGATGATCCACGACACGATCGCGATCAACCGCATCTCGATCAGCAGGTTGAAGGGTGCCATTTCGCGCTGCGGCGCCGCGGCGGCCTGCACCGCAACCGCGCCCGCCGCCGGATCGTTCGGCTCGAAAGCAATGGCCATGTGCATCCCCCCTTCGAGTACGCACGCTAATCCAAACGCGGCGTCCTGCCTATCCCACAAATGGACGAGCCCGCCGAATTACGCTAGGTTCCCTCTCGGGGGACAATCCACTGCGAGGCACGCATGGCGCAAGCCGGCGAGAGGGAGTTGTGGCTTGACCTGCGGGACGAGAGCCGCTCGGTGCTCTCGGCCGCGCACGCCGAGGCGGGCCAGCGCCGCCTCGCGCTGTGGACGGTCGGCATATCGCTGCTCGTTTTCCTTGCCTCCCTGCCGTTCGCGAAGACGCAGCTCGCGGCGGTGCCGGCATTCATCGCTTCGTACCAGTCGGCGCTGGTCGTCTGCGACCTGGTCACCGCGGTGCTGCTGTTTGCGCAATACGTTTTCCTCGGCGCAACGCCGCTGCTTGCGCTCGCGACCGCATACCTGTTCACCGCGCTGATGGCGACCGCGCACGCGCTTTCGTTCCCGGGCCTCTTTGCGCCGTCCGGCCTGCTCGGCGCGGGGCCGCAGAGCACCGCGTGGATGTACATGTTCTGGCACGCGGGCTTTCCCGCGCTCGTCATCGCCTACATCGTGTTGCAGCGGCGCGGGGTCGACGCGGAAGTGCGGCCGGTAGGCAAAGCTGCGGCCGCGGTCGCCGGCAGCGTCGCCGCGGCCGCTGCGGCCACGTGTGCGCTGACGCTGCTCGCGACCGCCGGTCAGGGCCTGCTGCCGCCGATCATGCAGGGCAACCGCTACACGCCGGCGATGCTCTTCGTAGTCGGCTCGGTCTGGGCGCTCAGCGCGATTGCCCTCGCGATGCTCGCGCGCAAGCGCCCGCACACGCTGCTCGAGCTGTGGCTGATGGTCGTGCTCGCCGCGTGGATCTTCGACATCGGCCTCTCGGCGGTCTTCAACCACGGGCGCTACGACCTCGGCTTCTACGCCGGCCGGATCTACGGGCTGCTCGCGGCGTGCCTCGTCCTGATCGTGCTGCTCGCCGAGAACGGCCGGCTCTACGGGCGGCTGCTGCAGGCGTACGCGGGCGAGCGCGAGGAGCGCCGCCGCGCGCAGGAGACGAGTGCAGAGCTCGTAGCGACCAACCAGGAGTTGGATTCATTTGCGCACTCGGTGTCGCACGACCTGCGCGCGCCGCTGCGCGCGATCGACGGCTACGCGCAGATCCTCGAGGAGGACTACGGTGCGAAGCTCGACGACGAGGGGCGGCGCCTGCTCGGCGTGGTGCGCGCGAGCGGCGACAAGATGAACCGGCAGATCGAAGACCTGCTCGCGTTCGCGCGGCTCGGGCGGCAGACGCCGCGCAAGGCACCCGTCGATATGGCGCAGCTCGCGCGCGAGGTGCTTGGCGAGCTCGGCAACAGCGCGCGCAGCGCTCAGGTGCACATCGAGGCGCTTCCCGAAGCGTCCGCCGACGCCGGACTGATGAAGCACGTATGGGCCAACCTGATCGGCAACGCGATCAAGTACAGCGGCAAGCGGCCCGAGCCGCGCGTCGAAGTCGGCGCGCGCCGCGAGCCCGCGGAAACGATCTACTGGGTGCGCGACAACGGCGCCGGCTTCGACATGCGCTTCGCCGACAAGCTGTTCGGCGTGTTCCAGCGCCTGCACCGCCCGGAAGAATTTCCCGGCACCGGCGTCGGCCTGTCGATCGTGCAGAGAATCATCACGCGCCACGGCGGGCGCGTCTGGGCGGAAGGGCAGCCCGGCGCGGGCGCGACGTTCTACTTCGCGCTGCCGGAAAAATAGGGACGGACCCCATTTCCGGCTGCGTTAGGAAAATGGGGTCCGTCCCTATTTTTCCAACCGCCGCAGCCGCGCGCGCAGCTCGTCGATCTCTGCCAGCATGTCCGCGACCAGCGCCGCGAGCTCAGGTGCAGCTTCGAACTCGCGCTCGATGTCGCGCATGCGCTGCGCGCGCCGCAAGTCGGCGCTGCTGAAGCGCCATTCGCTGACGACCGCGCCCGAGATCGGGAACAGGCCTTCCTGGACGTGGCGGATGATCCATTCCTGCTCGATCGAGCAGACCGCGCAGAACTGCTCTACCGTGAAGCAGGCGTCTTCGACGATTGCGGCTACCACGATGTCTTCATCGCTCATGGCTCATCCTTTTGCACCGGCGCGCGGATCGAACGCGAGATCCCGCGCCATGGTTTCGTAGAGCTCGCGCGCCTTGGGCGTGGACGCATCCGGCAGCACGACCTGGATCTCGAGGTACAGGTCGCCGGGGGGATCGGCCGGGATGCCCCTGCCGCGCACGCGCAGCCGCCGGCCGCTTTGCGCGCCCGCCGGAATGCGCACGTTGAGCGCGCCGTCGGGCGTCTCGACCGGCACGACCGCGCCGAGCGCTGCTTCCCACGGCGCCACCGGAAGCGTCACGTGAAGATCGCGGCCGTCGGCGCGATAGCGCGCGTGCGGCCGGAAGCTCACTTCGAGCAGCAGGTCGCCGGGCTTGCCATCGCCCATGCCTCCTGCGCCCTGTCCCGCGAGGCGGATGATCTGGCCTTCGCGGATGCCTTTCGGGATCCTGACGTTGAGCGTGCGCGTATCGAGCGCGATGCGGCCGTTCGCATCGACCTTCGGCACGCGCAGCGAGACCTGCCGCGTCGCGCCGCTGAACGAGTCCTCGAGGTCGAGCAGGATCCGCGCGTGATGGTCGTTGCCGTGCGCCTGCGCTCCGCCGCCGCCCATGCGGCCGAACAGCTCGGAGAAGAAGTCGCTGAAGTCTGCGGCTTCGGCGCCGGAGAATCCGCGTCCGGAGAATTCGAAGCCGGTGTCCCAGTTCGGCGGCGGACGGAAGTCCTGCCCCGGCTGGTAGCCGCTGCCGAGCTGGTCGTAGGCGGCGCGCTTTTCCGGGTCCGACAGCACCGCATAGGCCTCGTTGACCTCCTTCATCCGCGCGTCGGCATCCGGCTCCTTCGAGACGTCGGGGTGGTATTTGCGCGCGAGCTTGCGGTAGGCCTTCTTGATTTCCTCGACCGGGGCATCGCGTGCGACGCCGAGGGCCTGGTAGTAGTCCTTGAATTCCACGGGGCGCGCCTTGGTTCGACCGGGAACCTCAATATATCCGGGATGCAGGCCCGGATTTCAAGCCATTGAAAATGTCCCGGCCGCCCCTATTTTTGGCCCTGGGTAGCGCCACCGCGCGTGGCGTTCCGATCAACTTTCGAATGGAGGACGATTGCATGGAACTTTCCCTATTCCCCCGCGACGTCTTCGCGGAGCTGGACCGCCTGCAGCGCGAGATGCAGCAGGCCGTCGAATTCTCTCCCAGCATACGCGGCGTCGCGCGGCGGGGCTATCCCGCGCTGAACGTCGGCGGCACGCCGCAGTCGGTCGAGATCTACGCGTTTGCACCCGGCCTCGATCCGGCCGCGATCGAAGTGAAGCTCGAGCGCGGCGTGCTCAGCATCGCCGGCGAACGCGACCCCGAATTGCCGGATGTCGACGGCAAGCCGACCGTGCACGTCAACGAGCGCTTCGCCGGCCGCTTTCACCGCGTGATCACCCTGAGCGACGATCTCGACCCCAATGCGATCGAGGCGCGTTACCGCGACGGCCTGCTGCACGTCAGCATCAAGCGCCAGGAAGCCGCGCAGCCGCGCCGGATCAACGTCCAGTGAAGGAGACACTCATGAACGACGAGACCAACGTCATCCGGCAATCCCAGGCAGCGCGCGAAGAGGCGGCGCTGCTGCCGCCGGTTGACGTGTTCGAGGACGCAGCCGGCATCACCCTGTACGCGGACCTTCCCGGTGTTTCGAAGGACCGGCTCAACCTGCATGTAGACGGCGAGACGCTGACGATCGAGGGCGACATGAACCTCCAGATGCCGGCGGGCATGGAGGCAACGCATGCCGAAGTCAGCCTGCCGCGCTTCCGGCGCCTGTTCACGCTGTCGAAAGAACTCGACACCGGGAAACTGTCGGCCGAGCTGAAGCAGGGCGTGCTGAAGCTGCGGATCCAGAAGGCCGAGCACGCCAAGCCTCGCAGGATCGAGGTTCGGGCGGGGTAGAAGCAGCGGAAACGCTCGCCCGAATCCGGGCACAATCACGATCGTTGCACGAGGAGCGATCGTGATGAGCTGGCGTAAGGCGAGCGATCCGGTTTGCACAGACCATCCGGCGAGCCCGGCGATCGAGACGATCATCGCCGGGCGCAAGCGCGACATCGGCGGGTTCAGCGTCGAGCGGCTGCTGCCGGCGGCCGCGCGCAGGCGCGTCGGGCCGTTTGTTTTCTTCGATCACATGGGGCCCGCGGCGCTGGCGGCGGGGCAGGGCCTCGACGTGCGGCCGCATCCGCACATCAACCTCGCGACGGTGACCTACCTGTTCGAGGGCGAGATCGTGCATCGCGACAGCCTCGGATCGCTGCAGCCGATCCAGCCTGGCGCGATCAACTGGATGACCGCCGGACGCGGCATCGTGCATTCCGAGCGCACGAGTCCCGAATTGAGAAAAACCGGCTCGCGGGTGCACGGCCTGCAGCTCTGGGTCGGGCTGCCGAAGTCGCACGAGGAGGTCGAGCCTGAATTTGCGCATTACCCGGCGGCTACGCTTCCCGAGCTGCAGGAAGACGGCATACGCCTGCGCGTTCTCGCCGGAAAGGCCTACGGCGCCGAGTCACCGGTGCGAACGCTCTCTCCGCTGTTCTACGTCGAGGCGCTGATTCCGGCGGGAAAAGAACTGCCGGTTCTGAGCGAGCACGAGGAACGCGCGGCGTACATCGTGGAAGGCGCAATTCAGTGCGGAGCAGAGCGCGTCGACGCATCGCAGATGATCGTTTTCGCCGCCGGCTCGGCGCCGGTGTTGCGCGCGGCCTCGGCGACGCGCCTCGTCCTGCTCGGGGGCGCGCCGCTCGACGGCGATCGTCACCTGTGGTGGAACTTCGTCTCCAGCTCGCGTGAGCGCATCGAGCAGGCGAAGCGCGACTGGAAGGAAGGGCGGTTCGCCAGGGTGCCGGGAGAGACCGAGTTCATCCCGTTGCCGGATTAAACACTCTTCTCCACCGCTTCGGTCTTCATCTCCACCGGCGGCTCGTCCGCGTCGCCTGCCTCGATGCGCTCGTACTCCGCGATGACCTGCGCCCCCAGGAGCAGCAGCGTGGCGGCAATCTCCACGCTCAGCAGGACCACGATCGCCGTCGTCAGCGGACCATAGACCACCTCCACGCGGGAGATCGTCGCGAAGTACCACGCGAGCGCGTGGCGGATGATTTCCCAGAGCACGCCGGCGGTGGCGCCGCCGATCAGCGCGTGCGTCAGCGGCATGCGGCCGACCGGCATGAAATAGTAGATCGACGAAATGATCAGAATTTCGCCTGTCACGCCGGCGAGGTAGAGCGCGAGGCGCGAGAATCCGCCCAGCGACCACGAGTGTCCGAGGATCAGCAGCCGCTCCTCGCCGATCGCGATCAGCTCCGCGAGCGTCAGCGTCGCGAAGAAGAGCGCCGTGCCGATGAATACGATGTAGCCGAGCGGCAGCAATGTCGAAACCAGGATGTGCCGCCTGCGATGCGCCACGCGATGCAGAAAAATCACCGAGATCGCGTTCTCCAGCACTTTGAAGGCGAGCGAGCTGAAGAAGATCATGATCACGAGCAGCACCCAGCCGATCACGTCGGCGTGCGCGAGGATCTCCGCCAGCCCCTGCACCATGGCCTTTCCCTGGCCCGGCGCCATGTACTCCAGCGCGCGCCGCAGCGTCTCCAGCAGTTCCGCCTGATTGACCACGTGCGACAGCGCGATGACCATCAGCACCATCAGCGGCACCATCGAAAGCAGCGTGTAGTACGCCACCGCGCCCGCCAGAAGCAGGCCCTGGTTGGCGCGAAACGCCTTCAGCACCTGCAGCGCGAACCTGCCGGGGTGCTCGAGGATGTGGGTAATCTGGGGATTGATGAAGGTCAAAGGGTCCTCGGTGCGGTATCTTGACGCAAAATGGGCCGAGTCCCGGTGACCCCTTCCGCAACCCGCCAAACCGGGACTACACTCGCTTCCTGGTCCTTGCCTTCAAGCCCAACCTCACGGGAGCGATCCATGAAAGCAAACTTGAAGTGTGTGGTGGCGTTGGTCGGATTTGCAATCTCGATGCAGGCGGCGGCGCAGATCACTCTCTACGAAAACTCGGGCTTCCGGGGTCAATCGGTCACGGTCGATCGGCCGACCGGCAACCTGGAGCGTCAGGGCTTCAACAATCGCGCCTCTTCCGCCGTCGTCAACGGCGAGCCTTGGGAGGTCTGCGACGGCCCGGGCTTCAGCGGCCGTTGCACCGTGCTGAATCCGGGCCGGCACCAGTCGCTGCGCGACATGAACGACGGCATCACTTCGCTTCGGCCCGTCAGCGCGCGGGGCGGACCCGTCGCCGGGGCGCCTCCGCCTCCGCCGGCCGGCGGCGGACTCACGCTGTACGAGCGTCGCGAATTTCGCGGCGCATCGATCAATATCGACCGGCCGCGTCGCCGCCTGGAGCGTGCCGATTTCGCCAATGTCGCTTCGTCGGCCGTGGTCAGCGGCGAAGCATGGGAAGTCTGCGACGGCGAGGAATTCAGCGGCCGTTGCGTGGTGCTGCGTCCGGGGCGGTATGCTTCGCTCGACAAAGTGGGCATGAATAACAGGATCCAGTCGGCGCGGCCGGCAGGTGCCGGCGCTCCTCCTCCGGGACCCGGGCCGGGACCAGCGGTCGGACAGGTCACCTTGTACGAGCATTCGGGCTTTCGCGGTCAATCGGTCACGGTCGATCGGCCGAGGCGCAACCTCGATCGGATTGGCGCTGGCAATGCCGCCTCGTCGGTCGTGGTCGCAGGCGAGGCATGGGAGCTTTGCGACGGCCCCGGATTCAGCGGGCGATGCGTGGTGCTGCGTCCGGGCCGCTATACGTCGCTCGGCTCGATGGGCCTGAACGACGCCGTTTCATCGCTGCGGCCGGTGCAGCGGTGAGGCTGGGCCGCCTGTCGCCGATGAGCTAGACCGGCGTTGGCGGGAGCGCCTGGATTCGAACCAGGGACATTGGTCTTCATGTTCGGTTTCGATTGAAAAAGCCCGGCCGGAACCTTCCGGCCGGGTGTTCAACGGATCTTCACCAGATCCTTCAGCACTGCGTCGAGGCCACCGAACACCGAGATCTTGTCGATCTTCTCGGTGACCTTCTCCAGAGTCTCGAGCTCCTTCAGCCGCAGCGCGGTCGGGTTGTCTTCCATCACCCGCGCGGTGTTCAGTAGCGAGCGGGTCGCCGCGGTTTCCTCGCGGCGGCGGATCACGTTCGCGAGCGCCGCCTTTTCGGCCTCGACCACCTTCGCCAGGATCACCTTCATTTCACCCGGCAGGATGATGTCCTTGACGCCGACCGAATCGACCTCGAGCCCGAAGCCCTGCACGCGTCGCTCGATGTGCTCGGCGACCGACTGGTCGATCTGCACCTTGTTCTCGAGCAGCTCGTCCAGGGTGCGGGTGCCGACCGCAGCGCGCAGGCCGAACTGCAGCTCCTTGTACAGGTAGTCCGCCGGCTTGGCCTGCTTCGCGTACGCCACCAGCACGTCGGTCACGCGGTAGCCTGCGTTCAGGTTCACGCGTAGCGGCACCTTGTCCTTGGTCAGGATTTCCTGACCCGCCACTTCCAGCACCTGCAGCCGCAGGTCGACGGTCTCGACGCGCAGCTCGCGCAGGAACTTCCAGAAGAAGTGCATCCCTGCATCGAGCAGCTTCGCCACCTTGCCGTCGACGTACAGCACGCCCGCGTGGTACTGCGGCACGAGCGCCGCCAGCACGCCGTCGATCCCGGCGATCTTCACGGTCCCGCGAGTCAGCGCAGCAACCAGCTGCGGCACCTGCTTCGTGTCGACCGCGATATCGCTCGCGATGTCGATGCGCTCGAACGCGAGCTCGATGAAGCCCTTCCAGTACAGGCGGCGGGTGTTCGGCGCCAGCACTTCGGCGAGCACGCGGTTCTCGAAGCGCAGACCGACCTCGGTCGGGCCGAGCTCGAGCACGTGGAATTCGCGCGCGACCAGCTCCGGCTCCGCCTTCACCAGGAAGTCGGCCAGCCGGTGCTCGAAGCGGGTGTTCGCGAGCGCGAACTTCTCCACCGCCAGACGGCGCAGCGGATCGAAGCGCAGGTATTCGCCCGGGCGCAGGATCTCTGCGAAGTCGCCCTTGTAGAACAGCAGCGCGCGTTCGTCCTTCTTCACATGAAACTTGCGAAACATTTTCGTTCTCCTTTCTTTTTCTCTCATCAATAAACACGTCGTTAAAAAATCGGGAATCCGGCCTCCCGAGCATCCGACGGGCTCCGTCCTCATCACGCGGGGAGGCAGCCGCGCCGCGCGCCCATGCTTTGGCGCTTGGCTGTTGCTGCTCCGCTCGTGACGTCGAACGGCGCTCTCGGTCTGATGCCCGGTGCGCGCCTGGCGATGCTTTGCCCCGCGCGCTGAAGCCGGCCCCGGTACTGCGTAAAGGCGTATCAGGCCTTTGCTGCGTTGGAGCGGGAGTCGAACCCGCGACAGCCGGTTTACTGGACCGGTGCTCTACCCTCTGAGCTATCCAGATGGTGGCGAGTGCCGGATTCGAACCGGCGACCTCCGCCTTATGAGAGCGTTGCTCTACCGCTGAGCTAACTCGCCCAACATTCGTCGCGCACGCGCCGCGGTACGCGCCACGCCAATATTTCAGGCAGGCGCGCCAGCGAGGACTCACGAGCCTCGACCGCTGCGAGCGCGTTTTGCGAAGAATTCTTGTTGCGGATGTGGCAAAGGCAAGACTAGATGCAAGACTCTCTTGATAGCCGGGGGTCGAGACGAAGGTGCTTCGCGCCGACGAGACAATCTGTGGAACTGAAGGAGACCCTACGGCTTCGTGCTCATCGGCTGCCGTTAGAAAGCCGTTCCCCGCTTGAGAAAAAAGTCTAGGAACACTTGGTGAAAGAACTTGGCCCTTAGTACCCGATCGCGCCTTCTTGCTGCCGGAACCAGCAATGAAGTCGTCAGGATGGTCGCCTCGTCCAGCTCGGGAATCCCGGTGACTTCACGAGCGATTGCTAGCACCCTACCTATGTCAATTGATCCAGACGGCACGTCAGCTTGCTTGTTTTGAGGCGCAATTTCTGCTGCGACTTGCGCCATCACGTTGAGCATCCCCCCTATGTAGTGCTCGGCATCAATCCGAACGTTTGCTTCCAATCTTGGGGCCGTTAGATCGCGCCGGATCTTCCTTCGCACCCAAAGCTCCACCAGTTTGTCTTCATCGCCGACCAAGCTCTCTTCTCCTTCCATGATGAGGTCAAGGCTCATCTGGAGAAACAGGGGATGACCAAGCAGGGCGGCAGACAGTGGCGACGCGCTGGACAATTGCCCAAGCAGGCCCCGAATACCCGCTACTTGGCGATCTCGCTTCGCTAAAGGGAGCGCGCGCTCTACTAGCTCGCGTGCCTGAGCTGGCGACCACGCGCCCAACTCGAAGAGGTCTACGATCCGGCCCTCGCCCCCCTTTCGGCTCAATGTCTCGGTAGCGATCTCATAGTTTCCTATCAATGACAAGAAGTGCTCCTTGCGCGTTGCTAGCACGATCGGGCATCTGAGCTCGGCCAACTCATTTGTGAGCCAGACAAGCCCGTGCGCAGTTCCGTAGAAACTATGCTCGTCCAGCCCGTCGATGACGAGGACGAACTTTTCGTTCGGCTGACGGAGTACGCGTCCAATAGCGGCGCCGATTACTTCGTGCAGCACTTCCGCCGTATCGGAAGGCAGATCATCGAGCAAATCGAGCTCGTCATTGAGGTTGCGGAGCAGATAGTTGGTTCCCTGGCTGCCGCGCTCTCTGCGGATCGTATGTGCGGGCACATAGATGACAACTCGATCCTTCGCGCCAACGGCTCGAAGAACCGTCGTCGTCTTTCCGATCCCAAATGCTCCGATCAAGATTGCATACCGCACTCGCCGGGAAGCGGTGATGAGGCTGGCAGCATCCTCGTCAACGAACGGCGCTTCGGGGATGTCCCGCCGAACTAGCGAGCCGGGCTCCCATGTGGACCGGCTAAGTGGCACTGTGGATACAACAAGTTCACCGAAGTGAAAGAAGCGTTGATGTTCGCGCAGAAGTTTCTCAGATCGGGCTTTCAGCTTGTCACGAATGCGGCGATCAATTTGGTTACGTGTATCCTTTATGAACCTGTCGCGGTCCCAAAGTGTTGCGTGCTTCGCTTTTCCTTCAGCGACGAGCCTATCCAGCTTTCCCTGGATTTCTCTCGCCAGCTCCCGATCGGCGCCTTCGCGGTTGTGGAGAAGCACATAGTGACCGCATGTCAGCGGCGAACGTCGAAACTTTTCGACTGAGGGCAGGATTTGGCGCTTGACTTGGGAGTCAAGTAACTGCTCGTCCACTTTGAACCCTTTGGCTTGCACGACGACGGCGTAGTGCCCGTCGGACGCCGGCTCGCACAGATCCACACCGAATCGATCCAGCCGCTGAAGGCGTGGCGCCTGGATCAACTTGGGCCAGGTAGCCCGCAAGTAATGAAGAGCGGTCCGTTCAAACTCATCGCCGCTAGCAACGCTAAGCTTGCCACGGACGGTCTTCCAGACACCTTCGGAAGCCATTTGGCCGAACACCGTAGACGGATGTTCGCCCATTATGTAACTGCAACCACCACTCAGGGAGTAGCTAGGTGTCTTCTGGATTGGTACCGGACCGTGGGTTCGAACCACGCGCCTCCCGCTTATCTGGCGGGTGCTCTTCCGAGAATGAGCTAGACCGGCGTTGGTGCTTCCCCTCCGTTTCGAGCGGAGCTCTCCGGCTCTTCAGGCCGGCGCTGTCACCAGATCAGCTAGAGAAGCGGTTGGTGCCCCGGGCCGCGTTTCGAACGGGCCACCTCCTGCTTACAAGGCAGGCGCTCTGCCGACTGAGCTACGCGGGGCGATTTGGTCGGCGCGGCAGGAGTTGAACCTGCAGCCTGCTGGGTAAGAGCCAGCTGCTCTCGCGATTGAGCTACGCACCGGAAATAGGGCGGCGCCGGCGGGACTTGAACCCGCGTCGTCCTGCTCGACAGGCAGGCATTCTTTCTTCTGAATTACGGCGCCGTGACTGGCACCCCCGGAGGGAATCGAACCCTCGGCCTCGCGGTTCGTAGCCGCGCGCTCTTGGTTCCGCTGAGCTACAGGGGAATCGTCTGGTCTCGCCGGCAGGAGTCGAACCTGCGGCCTCCTCGTCCCGAACGAGGCGCGCTGCCGCGCTGCGCTACAGCGAGATGAATTCGTGCACACCTCCCCGCCGCGCGGCCGATCGGCTCGCTGCACGCGCGGCGGGGTTTCTTTGCCACATCCAAGTTGTAAAAGAGCGTACAAAAACAAAAAGCCCGGGGGCCTTGCGGCGCACCCGGGCTTTGGAAGATCGCGAGCGAATTGAATCGCTAGACGATGTCCTCCATCCCGAGCGCGCGCGTATCGGCCTCGCAGCGCGCGATCGATTGCAATTGCCGAGGTTTCCCTCGGTGCATTCCTGTCATGTCGTCGAAGTGTCGTGTCATAGTTGGTTTCCTCCAACGCCGCTCTTGCCGTCGGCGTTGACGCGCCGGAAACAAAAAGCCCGGAGCGCTTGCGCGGTCCGGGCTCCGGATGGGCGCAATGCGACTACGCGGTTGTCGTCTCCACGTGCACGTCATTCAAAATTCGCATTGGTTGCATCCCGTTCTTTGGCAAGGGCGCGCATTTTTTACCATTGACAATCGAAAGTCAACAGGAATTTTTTACGAGCCTTTGGCGCAAAGCAAAAGGAACAATCGGGCAAAAGGTCGCCGGCTTTGCGAAGAACCGGCGGCGATGGCGCGCGATGCAAGCGTATGCGGACCCGCGCAACTGCTTTGGTACGCAAGCGAGCGCGATTCCGACGAGGCCCCAGACTCCTCCGAGACGACGAAGGATCCGAATGTACGCATCGCTGTTCGTGTGGGTGCGGCCCATGCTGTCGAGCACCAGGAACCGGTCGCCGTCAATCGGCGAGAACCGGAATTGTCCGTCCCGGTCTTCTGCGAGTACGAACCGTACGACGCGATGGCACAGGCCGCACTGACCGTCATAGTGGATCGTCTCAACCTGCGACGGATTCTTTCCCTTTATCCACGCGGGATCGAACGTGAGCAGATGGTAGAGCAGCATCGGCACCGTCAGGTCCGCAAAGTTGAGCAGAAAAAGAAAGCCGAGTTGAACGAAGAGCATCAGACCCCACAGAATCGGACGGAGGCGGCTGAACAGGATGAGCGGAGCAAAGAACAGCTCAACGTACAGAATCGTCCACGTCAGGCCATGCAGCAGCCAATCAGGCATCGAAAGAAACAAGGTGCGCAGCGCGTGATCGCGCGCCAGCGGGTTCTGCAGCACGTAGGCGACGGTATCGCCGGCAACCCACGAGGGGCTGAACAACTTCGTATAGCCGCTGTAGCTGTAAGAGAGTGCGAGCACTACCCAGGCGGCGACAAGGATGGGCTGCGGCATGTGCCAGCCTCCGGCCGGATCTATCCGGCCGCGCGCTGCCCAGGATCCGTAGGGCGCGGATGGCACGAAAAGATGCGCAAGCAGCATCCAGCCGAGATACGGCAGCGCCGGGTTCTGTATAAGCGGATTGCGGGTGAAGAGGCAGGCGAGCACGTACCACAGGAAGCCTGCAGCCACACGGTCCCATTTACCGGCAGCGAAGAAAATGGCGGCCAACGCGGCGGCCATGAGAAGAGCGTTGACGACCCAGGGTGCGTCGGAGAGATGGAATACGCTCGGAAAGAGAGCGAACAGCGGGCTCGTCGCTGCCTTGGGAAGCATGCCCTGGTTCGAAAACACTTCTGCACCCCACGGCAACAGGTGCACGAAGTGCACGAGCAGATAGGCGCCGAGCAGCGCTCGGAAAACGCTGTACTGTCCGCCGGTCCATTTGTTCTTCATCGTGTTGGTCATCTCATTTCCCTTGTGCGCAGGAGATCGCGAACTCGGTCTGCCAGTTCTCGAGCCCGGGCTGGCCCTCGACCGGGACGATGACGATTCGCAGCGAGCCGGTTTCATCCCGCGGAATGCCGAGTTCCTTCAGAAGCGGCGCCCGGCCGCAGAACGCATGGCGCGTAACCTGTTCCAGCGCCGGCGCAAGCCGGGGGTTCGCAGCGAGCTGCGGCGCATAGGCGATGGTCGCGCCGTAGGGGTTGCGCCGGTTATACGGTCCCTTCAGGTTCCGGTACGTATGGGGCGTGAGCTGCAAGCTATGCATTTCGCCTGCACCGTCGAACCATTCGATGTAGAAGCGCGCGGAGAACGTTTCAAGCCCGTTCTGTGCAGTAAAAACCTTTGGGGCGGGCGATGCGTGAGTCGCAGCACCGATGGCTTTGAGCGCGGTGACGCCGGTGAGATCGCCAGCCATTTGCGCCGTACCGACCACGATCAGCGCTGCGGCTGCCAACTTATGATTCATTTGATCCTCCAAAGAAGCAGCTCCGGAAGCCGCTGCTCGATCTGCGGTCCGAAGCCGCATTTGCGGGGCGCCTCGCGGGGATTCTCGAAGGTGCCGAAAAGCATGTCCCACAGAGGGAGGTCGGCGAAGTTGTTAGTGTGACGCCCGCGCTGATGATGGACGCAGTGGCTCTCGGGCCGCTGCACGACAAAGCCGAGCCAGTACGGCGTGCGTACATTCCAGTGATAGAAGAGCTCGGCCAGACCGCTCACCGTGACGACGATTGCAGCGCTCTCGGGCGAGAGGCCGAGGAGGACGTAGACCACGAGCGCGGAGAGAAGCGCATTCCCGACGATTTCAGCCGGGTGCTTGTAGAAGCTCGTCAGCAGCTCGATGCGGCACGCGCTGTGATGCAGCAGGTGCAGCCCGTTCCACAGGAACGGAACCTGGTGCCGCGCGCGATGCCACCAGTAGTAGATGAACGTAAGCACGAGATAGCCAATGGCCGCGTCGGCGAGCGTGCCGTACCCGCCAACTCGCCAGAGCGCGAGTTCTGGCAGCCATCGATCGCAGGTGTGCACCGCGAGCAGTGCAACAGCCGCTTGCACCCCGGTGAGCGCAGTCGCTCGGGGCCACCATCCGGCGACGCGATCAAAACCTCGCGCCGGTCTCGCCTGCTCTAGCGCGAGCATCGCAAGCCCCAGACCCACTACGGCGAGAACCGATTGCAAAGGTGCCTCCTTCTAGAGAACGGTTGCACGTTAGGCTAGGGTATCGACAGACGCTACAAACGGTTGCGAAGGATTGCGTCTTGGTGTAGAAAGTATTTGAAAACGATACTTATGGCTCAAACTGCGGCGATCGTTAAAGCGCTCAAGGACGTGCTCAAGGCGCGCGGCATGACCTACGCCAAGCTGGCCAAGGGACTGGGCCTCAGCGAGGCGAGCGTAAAGCGCGTGTTCGCTTCAAAAACATTCACGCTCAGCCGGCTCGACGAAATCTGCGGCTTGCTCGGCATCGACATTACCGACTTGACGCAGATGGTGCGTGCAGAGTCGGACAGCCCGATCCAACTCACCTGGGAACAGGAAAAGCAGCTCGTGCTGGATCCGAAGCTGCTCCTTGCAGCAGTCCACGCATTGAATCACTGGTCGCTCAACGACATCGTTGACAACTATCGCTTCACGAAGGCCGAGTGCGTACAGCTGCTGACGCGGCTCGACAAGCTGGGCATCATCGACTTGATGCCGAACAACCGCATTCGCGTGCGCGTCGCCCGCAACTTCGCCTGGCTGCCGGACGGTCCCATCCAGCAATACTTTCGCGCGCAGATCCAGGCTGATTTCTTTCGCTCACGCTTCGATGGCAGCGGCGAATGGATGGCTTTCGTGAGCGGCATGCTGTCTCACACCTCGAACGCAGCGCTGCAGAGCCGCCTGCGCCAGGTCGCAAGCGAGTTCTCCGACCTGCACCAGCAGGAGCTGCAACTGCCGCTCGATCAGCGTTTCGGCACGAGCTTGTTGATTGCATTGCGTCCCTGGTCGCCGGAGTCCTTCAAGAAGCTCGCGCGTGCACCGGGCTCACGATAGGCTGAGCGCGCGCGCGTATCATCGCCCCGAGGAACCACCACCGTGCAAATCGCCGCGTTCATGGCCGGGTTCGCAGGGTTCGTCGCAGCCGCGTGACGGCGAGCCGCGTCGTCGTACTCGGCGGGCACGGCAATTTCGGCGCCCGCATCTGCCGCGCGCTCACCGGCGATCCGGCAATCGAGGTGCTCGCCGCCGGGCGCCGGCAGGGAAGCGACCTTCAGCTCGATCTCGCTGCACCTGATTTCGCCGCACGACTCCAGCAGGCAGCGCCGCAGATCGTCATTCATTGCGCGGGTCCGTTCCAGGGACAGGATTACCGCGTTGCCAGGGCAACGCTCGCAGCCGGCGCGCACTACATCGATGTCGCCGACGGCCGCAGCTTCGTCGCGCGCTTCGGCGAGCAGCTGAACGGCGAGGCGCGCGCAGTGGACCGGCTCGCGCTGTCGGGCGCAAGTACGCTGCCGGCACTCTCGGCCGCGGTGCTCGATCACCTGGCGCCGCGCTTCCGCGCGCTCGAGGAAGTGCGGATCGCGATCGCACCCGGACAGCGTGCGCCGCGGGGCGCGGCTACGCTCGCGGGCGTATTTACCTACGCCGGGCGATCCTTCAAGTGGCTGAGCGGCGGCGAATGGCGCGACGCCTGGGGATGGCAGCAGCTCACGCGCTTGCGATTCGCGCGGATGGGCATGCGCTGGGCGGCGGCGTGCGACGTGCCCGACCTCGAGCTCGTTCCGCTGCGCTATCCGGAATTGCGCACCGTCGAGTTCCACGCTGCGCTCGAGCTCTCGATCCAGCATTTCTTCCTCTGGCTCGCAGCCGGGCTGCGCAGGATCGGCCTCCCGGTGCCGATCGAGCGCTGGGCGAAGCCGCTCGATCGCGTCGCTACGATGTTGAACGGATTCGGTGGCGAGCACGGCGGCATGCTCGTGAGCCTGCTCGGCAAGCGCGATGACGGCACGAGGCGCAGGGTGGAATGGCATCTCACGGCACCCGCAAATGACGGTCCGGAGATCCCGTGCATGGCGGCGATTCTGCTCGCGAGAAAGCTCGCGCGCGGCGAGATCGCTGAGCGGGGCGCATACGCGTGCACCGGTTTCCTCGCGCTGCGAGAATTCGAGCCTGAATTCGCGCGCTGGCGCATCACGACCGCGATCGAGGAGTCGCCGGCGTGATCGACGGGCTCACGCTTCTCAAGATTGCGCACATCCTGAGCGCCGCAGTGATTCTCGGCACCGGCTTCGGCATCGCGTTCTTCACCTGGTTCGGCTACCGCAGCGCGCTGCGCACCGGCGAGATCGGCGTCTTGCGCGCGACGCTGCGATTGACGGTCACCGCGGACACGTTCCTGACGGCGCCGGCGGTCGCGTTCCAGGCGGCGAGCGGCATCGCGCTGATGCGGCTCTTCGGCTGGCCGCTCGTCAGTCCCTGGTCGGTTGCAGTGTGGAGCCTCTTTCTGGTCGCCGGCGCTTGCTGGCTGCCGGTGCTCAGGCTGCAGGTGCTGCTGCGGAACGAAGCGGAACATGCCTCGTCGGTGGCTGAGTTGCCCGCGACGTTTCACCTGCTGTTTCGCTGGTGGTTCGCGCTCGGCGTGCCGGCGTTCGCCGCGGTGATCGCGATCTACTGGCTGATGGTCGCGAAGCCGCTTGCGCTCGGCGGGGGCTAGCGCTTTCGGGCTGCGCAGGCTTATCATCGCCGCAATGATGACTCGATCCATTCGAACGCTTGCGGTAGCGCTGCTGTCGGGCTGTGCAGGCTTCGCAATCGCAGCACCTGTAGGCTCGCTCGGCCCGGCCGATTTCGGCAAGATCACCGCCGGCAAGACCACCGCGAATGAAGTGCGCACGCTGCTGGGCGCGCCGGTGCGCGCGCTGCCGCCGCGGGCGGGGCAGGGCGAGACCTGGCAGTACACCTATCGCGGAGATTTCGAGCGGCGGATGTTCTGGGTCGAGCTGTCGCCGGACGGAACGGTGCGCGGAACCAGCGACACTCCGGATCTCGACGCCGGCGCATTCCGGCGTCCCTGACAGCCGCTACGCCGTTTCGATTCCCTGCCCGGCGGCGACCCACGCATCGATGCCGCTGGCGAGCGGGCGCACGCGGTGGAACCCGCGATCGCGCAGCGCCATTGCCACCTTGACCGCCGTCACCTCGTTCGGGCACGCGTCCGGGTTGTTCGCCTGGACGCCAAGCGTACCGCCTTTGCCGCCGTACACCTAGCGCAGGAACTCCGAAACCAAAGCAGCGGATTCAGACGCGCTGGTGACCAGGAACAGGTGGCCGTCGGGCAGGGTCACGAGGCGCGCATCCGCAATGAGCTGCGCGAGAATGCGCGCATTGACGAGCGGCACCAGAGGATCGTCCTCGCCCGCCATGACGAGCGTTGGCTGGCGCAGGAGCGCGAGCCACGGTAGGCTGCTCCAGCCGAATGCGGCAGCGAGCTGCAGGTAATAGCCGTAGTCGCTCGACCAGTGCACGTGGCGCAGATGCCGGCGCACCAGCTCGGGTGACCCGCGCATGGCTCCGCCGTACAGGTCTCCGGCGATTCTCGTCATGTATTCGCGATCCTTGTAGCGTCGCGGGCTCGCCATCCGGGCGAGCACGCTCGGCTTTCCCGGAATCATCAGGTGCCCGGGAGAAGTCGCGGCGAGGATCAGCCGCCGGCAGCGAGCCGCATGCTGAAACGCGAACTGCTGCGCAAGCGCCCCGCCCCAGGAGACGCCGAGCACGTCGACCTGCGCATGGCCGAGCTGGTCGAGGAGCCGCGCGCTCATGCGCGCGAGCGTCCAGGGCCGGTAGGGTAGCGCTGGCGCGGGCGAGCCGCCGACGCCCGGCACGTCGAAAACGATCGCCTGCGGTCCATCGAGCGCGTCGAGAAACGGCTCGACCAGCTCGATGTTGGCGCCGATGCCGTTGAAGAGCAGCAGCGGCGGGCGCGCGCCGTCGCCGTTGCGGACGCCGACACGCAACACGCGCCCGGCTACTTCGCGCAGGCTGATCTGCACTATTTTTCCATCACGTAGTGGCCGGGGGCTTCGCCGAGCGATGGGTGGTGCGCGCTCGGAACCGCCGGCGCGTCCGCAATCTCGCCCGAGCGCGCCTTGATCCACTCGAGCCAGTGCGGCCACCAGCTTCCCTCGCGCTTCGCTGCCTTCTGCAGCCACGCGTCGGCGCGCGGCTCCTGCGCAGGATTGGCCCAGAAGGCCGCCTTCGGATTGCCCGGCGGATTGAGCAGGCTCTGGATATGGCCGCTATTGGAAAGCACGAAGGTGCTGCGCTCGCCGTAGAGCTTCGCCGTGTGGTAGCAGCCCTGCCACGGCGTGATGTGATCGGTGACGCCGGCGACGACATACGTGTCCAGGTCCACCTGGCGCATGTCGAGCGGCGTGCCGCGCATGCGCAGCCGGCCCGGATGGACGAATGGATCGGTGCCGATCAGGTCGAGAAAGTCCGCGTGCAGCCGCGCCGGGAGTCGTGTCGTGTCGTTGTTCCAGTACAGCACATCGAACGCGGGCGGCGAGTTGCCGAGCAGGTAGTTGTTGACCCAGTAATTCCAGATCAAGTCGTTCGGCCGCATCCACGCAAACATGCGCGCCAGCTCCTGGCCTTCGACCACGCCCGCGAGCTGCGATGCGGACTTCGCCGCGAGGATCGTCTCCGGCGTGACGAACATGCCGGCGGTCGTCGCTTGCGCGACCGCCATGTCGAGCACGCAGACTGCGATGGTCGCGCTACGGACCTTGCGCTCGCCGCGTGCCGCCAGGTGTGCGAGGAACGCCGAAACGGTGATGCCGCCGGAGCACGAGCCCCAGAGGTTGACGGCCTCGCTGCCGGTGATCTCGCGCATCGCGTCGACCGCTTCCTCGAGCGCGCCGACGTACGTATCGAGGCCGAAGCCGCTGTCGGCCGATGTCGGATTCTTCCAGCTGATCGCGAAGGTCTGCAGGTCGCCCTGCAGCGCGAGCTGCACGATGCTCTTCTCGGGCACCAGGTCGAAGACGTAGAACTTGTTGATCTGCGGCGGCGCGATCAGCAGCGGCCGCTGGTGCGCCGTCCTTCCGGTGGGCCGGTACTGGATCAGCTCCATGACCGGCGTGCGAAGCACGACCGATCCCGGCGTCGTCGCGAGGTTCCTGCCGACGGCGAATTTGTGCGGGTCGACCTGCGCGGGCAGGCCGCCGTTGCGCGCCAGGTCGCCGACGAAATTCTCCAGGCCGCGTGCCAGGCTGGCTCCGCCGGTGTCGACGAGCTTCTTCAGCGCCGCCGGGTTCCCGGCGAGCGAATTGGTCGGCGCCATTGCGTCCACCAGCAGCGAGATGACGAAGCGGGCCCGCTCGGCATCGCGCTTTTCCATCTTCGCTTCGTCGACGAAGCGGTTGAGCGCGTCGCCCCACGCGAGGTAGTACTGCGCGAGCGACCGGTAGGCCGCGCTTTCCTTCCACGCCGGATCGGCGAACCGCCGGTCCGTCGCCGCGGGCGCGAGCTCGCAGCGGCCGGTCGCGATGCGGCCGAGCTCGCCGAGGAAGGACCAATATTGACGCGCGGCCGCGCCAGGGTGGCGCGCCACCTGGCCGAGCAGCACGCTCGCCGAATCGAGGATGTCCTTGCCGCGCACGCCGACCAGCGGATTCGCGGCGAGCGTATGCTGCGCCGCGCGTTCGTGAAGTTCGGTTTCGTCGCTCATGACGCCGGCCTCGCGATCAGCATGCAGAGCATCTCGGCGACGAGCGCAGGCTTCGCTTCGCCCTCGATCTCGAGCGTGCATTGCACCTTGACGAGAATCCGACCGCCGTTCTGGAGTTCGGCCGAGAGAAGGCTCACGCGGTTGCGCACTCGCGCTCCTGCCCGCACCGGCGCGACGAAGCGCACTTTGTCCAGGCCATAGTTGAGCCCGCTCTCGGCATCGGGTGGAATCAGCCCGATTTCCATCGCCATCGGGGCGACGAGCGAAAGCGTCAGGTAGCCGTGCGCGATCGGCGCGCCGAACGGGCTTTCGCGCCGCGTGCGCTCGACGTCGACATGGATCCACTGACGATCACCCGTGCAATCGGCGAACCGGTCGATGCGGTCCTGGTCGACCGCGATCCAGTCCGAAGTGCCGAGCTCGCGGCCGACGAATGCGGGTACGGTGCTCATCCTGTAGTCGGGGCCCAGCATCGGATTCTCCTAGGCGAGCGCCCGCAGATCCTTGCGCAGGATCTTGCCGACGTTGGATTTCGGCAGTGCCTCTACGAAGCGCACCTGCCTCGGCACCTTGTACGCGGTAAGCTGTGCGCGGCAGTGCGCGATCAGCGCGCCCTCCTCGAGCGCCGCACCCGGGGTCCTGACCACAAAGAGCCGCACCGCCTCGCCGGTCTTCTCGTCCGGCGCGCCGACGCAGGCGCATTCGGCGACGCCGGCGCAGGCCGCCGCGACCGCTTCCACTTCGTTCGGATATACGTTGAATCCCGAGACGATGATCATGTCCTTCTTGCGGTCGACGATCTTCAGGTAGCCAGTGGCATCGAAGACGCCGATGTCGCCGGTGCGGAAGTAGCCGTCGGAGGTGAAGGCGGCGGCGTTGGCTTCCGGCTTGCACCAGTAGCCCTTCATCACTTGCGGGCCCTTGGCGCAGACCTCTCCCGGCTCGCCGAGCGCCGCCTCGGTGCCCTCGTCGTCGAGGAGCTTGATGTCGGTGGAAGGGAAGGGCAGGCCGACCGTCGCCGAGAATCCGTTCCGGCTGGGCGGATTCAAAGTGAGCACCGGCGAGGTCTCCGACAGCCCATAGCCTTCGAGGATGTGCTTGCCGGTGAGCGCCTTCCATTTCTCGGACGTCGTCGGCAGCACCGCCGCGCCGCCACCGATCGCCACGCGCAGCTCGGAGAAGTCCACGTCGCCGATCTTCGGATGCATCAACAGCCCGCCGTAGAGCGTGTTGACGCCGGTGAAAATCGTGCAGCGGGCGTTCTTCAAGGTCTCGACGAACGCATCCATGTCGCGCGGATTGGGCACCAGCCAGTTCTCCGCGCCGACCGAGAAGTACGAGATGAAATTCACCATCAGCGCGAAGATGTGATAGAGCGGCAACGCGGTCACGACGACTTCCTGCCCCGGGCGCAGCGCGTCCGGGAAGAAAGCCTTGAACTGCTCGGTGTTGGCGACCAAGTTGCGGTGCGACAGCGCCGCACCTTTCGACAGCCCGGTGGTCCCGCCGGTGTACTGCAGGAAGAGCAGGTCGTCGCCCTTCAACTCAATCGGTTTGAATTCGAGATCCGTGCCTCGAGTCAAAGCGTCGGCGAAGCCGGTTGCGTTAGCGAGGCGCGGATCCGGCGGCGGGCTCGGCAGTTTGCCCGCCGCCCCGGTCCCATCGCCGAGCGCGACAGTGATCACGTTCTTGACCGAAGTATTTCCAACAATCTCCGCGAGCGTCTTCGACACACCGCTGAAGATCACGATCGTCCCAACTCCTGCATCGTTCAGCTGGTGCTCGAGCTCGCGGGGCGTGTACAACGGATTGACGTTCACCTGCGCCGCTCCCGCGCGCAGGATGCCGATGGCGGCGAGCGGAAAGGCGGGGATGTTGGGAAGCATCACCGCGATCCGGTCGCCCTTCGCCACGCCGAGCTTGCGCTGCAGGTACGCGGCGAAGGCGCGCGACAAGCGGTCGGTGTCGGCATACGTCAGCGTCTGGCCGAAACAGTGGAACGCCGGCTTCGCGGCGTGGCGCTGCATCGCCTCCTCGAGCATCTCGACGACGGAAGCATGGGCGTCCGGGTTGATTTCGGCCGGGATGCGCTCGCCGTAGCTGGCGAGCCAGTGTCTGCGGGTCATGTTCTCCTCCGTGCGTAAGTAAAGGGCAGGAGGAGCGTAGCGGCCGAATGGGTGGCGCGCAGTCGTTGGGGCGACAACGCCACGGCTATACTTTGCCGGCAAACCATGTCGAAGCTCGCCCAGATGCTCGGCAACGCTGCGTGGACACCGGGGCTCTCGCCGGAGGAGCGGCAGCGCGTCGAGCGCGAGACCTCGTCGCGCATCTATCCGAAGGGCAGCTACGTTTTCCGCGTCGGCGAGATCGTGGATTACTGGATGGGTGTCGTCGACGGCCTCGCCAAGATGACGATCGGCCTGTCCGACGGCGCTGCCACGTCGTTCGTCGCGGTCGGTCCCGGGTCGTGGTTCGGCGAGGGCTCGGTGATCAAGCGCGTACCGCGCGGTTACGACGGCGTCGCCCTGCGCGACACCGAACTTGCGTTGATGCCGCGCGCGACGTTCATGTGGCTGCTCGGACGGAACTTTTCTTTCAACCGGTTCATCATCGATCAGTTGAACGAGCGGCTGTTGCAGTTCGTCGGGCTCGCGCGGCGCGACCGGCTGCTCGACCCGAACGCGCGTGTCGCGCTTACGCTCGCTTCACTGTTCAATCCGCAGCTCTCGCCGGGGATCGAGACGGCGCTGATCATCGCGCAGGAAGAGATCGCGGAGCTCGCCGGGCTGTCGCGCCAGCGCACCAACGAGGCGCTCAAGGTTCTCGCCGACCGGAGACTGCTGCGCATCGAGCGCGTCGGCATCACGATCCTCGATCTGACGGGGCTGCAGAAGTTCAGCTAGGCGCTGCCGACGGACGATTCGCATCGATAATCCGGGGTCGTTGCTCAGTGACTGGAGGTAGCGATGGCACCCGATCCGACACCCGCGGCCGCGCATAGCGGCTCCGAAGCGCTTGTGCGCAAGCTTCTCGGCGCAATGTCCATCTTCACTCTGCTGATGACCGTTCCGCAGGTGCTGACGATCTGGATCGGCAAGCAGGCGGCAGGCGTCTCCGCGCTTTCGTGGAGCGCCTACCTGCTGTCCGCGCTGCTCTGGTTCTGGTTCGGTCTGATGAAGCGCGACAAAAACATCTACCTGCCGTGCATCGGCTGGATCGTGCTGAACAGCGCGGTGATCGCGGGAGCGATCGTCTACGGCTAGCCGCTACCCGCGACCCGGTCCTCCGATCAGGGATTCAGCTGGCCCCTGACTTCGCCGCCCTTGTTGGCTTCGCTGTGCACGTTGATGTAGAGGTTGCCGGCCTTGTACGCCGCCATCTGCGCGTCATTCAGCTTCGCTCCGGCGGGCGCGGTGTAGGTGTCGCCGCTCTTCGTGAGTGGCACGATGACCGGTCCGTTCTGGCCCTTCGGCGCCATGTGGATGTGCGCCATCGTGCCCTGGACGCCGGTGGTCGTCACGCTGCCGCTGACGGCGCCGTCGTCGCCGATCGAGAAGCTGCCGCTGCCGCGCGCCGCAGTAGAGACCGGCGGCACTTCCTCGGCCCCGCTCAGCGTCACGTTGACCCTCTTGCCGGCCATGGTGTGGGCGCAGGCCACCAGCGCGAGAACGGCAAGTGCGGAAAATACCTTCTGGACGACATTCATTGGAGACCTCCTGTTGAGCGTTACGGATCAATCGCTACATTGCCATAACAGGGGTACGTCGGGGGGTATTCCGTGTTGCCTCGGGTCGCCCGCGGCGAAGGGTACGGACCGGCTGAACTAGTAACCCCATCGCCCGCCTACCGCTTTACCTCGACCCGTGCCTTGAACTTGAAATCGCAGACATCGGCTACGCGGCCTTGCTCTACGCGCGCTACCCGGTGGTAGTGCTGCGAAGAGTCCCTCGGTGGCCATCCCTGTGGCCTGTTTTGAAAATATGTCTTTCCACGATATCTGAAAAACGACGATTCGCTTCCGCACGGAAGCGGATAGCGGTCCTCCGGAACAGCGCCCTGCAGTTTCATCAGGAGATCACGACGCGAGCCAGACTCGAAACGGGTCCCGCTCTTGTCAAGCAAATCAAAAAAAGTTTCACCGCAACCCGGGCCGGCGCCGCTGGCCAGGTCAAGCTTGGCCAGGTTGCCGGGTTTTCCGTCGTTCGCAAAATCAATCATGCCAGCGCCGGCTATTGATGACTCAGGCCAGCGCGCACTCACATCCGTGTCGCGAGTCCACACCGGGCCATCAAACTTCAAGCCTTTCCGGCCGCGATTGGCTTTCAAGCTCTCGCACAACACGGGTTCCGAGGCGGACGGTCCGACCGTCTGAGTGACAACGGCGGAAAACTCGCATCTGCGCCCGTCGGACAATGAGACAGTTGTCACCGGATGCGCAAGATCTCGGTATACGAGAATATGAAAACCACTTCCGTGGGTGAGCATCGCCAGCTGATCGCCACCCCACAGATTCTCGAATTCCCCGAGAGACAACAGCTCCGGCTCTGCGAGCGGCTCGTCCGTCACAGCATCGAAAACGAAAAATACAGGAACGTGCGCCGTTCCTTGTGTTGTGAATACGAGATCTACTCTGCGTCCGCCCAAGGGGACTCCCGTAGCGCCCCATGACACCAGTTCCTCCAACCGCCCTGCATTCGCGTAGTTGGCGATGACCCTGCAATGATCATCGGCGCCTTGGGCGGCGAGGTCTCCTTTCAGGAACGATGCAATGCTCCTGGTCGTTTTTCCGCCTAGAGCGATGTAGGTTCTATAGTTTGCGGCCGCTTCGCGTGAGCGACGGACTTTGTCGTCCCAGATGGCATACTGAGAGAGTGTTGCTCGCTGGAGATCGGCGAGGTTGAGATAGGCGACGGCGCGTTTTGGATCGACCGCGACGGCACGTTTCAGAAAGCGCTCGGCAACTTGGTTATCTCCCGCGCGAGCCGCCAGAAATCCATAGTCGTTCAGCACAGCAGCGGCCTGCGAAGGAGCGATGTCCACTATCGGTGAGTCCAGAGCATCGAGTACGCCCGCGTCCTCGAGGCGGCGGACAGCGTCGAAATCCGGGATCGGTTGTTGGACCTTTTTTTGCCTGTGATAGCGTCCCATCGCGTCCCGATAAGCTGTTTCAAGCGTCGGCCAGGCGAAGGCGGAAGTAACGGGTACGTCGGCACGAAGGACGTAGAGTTCGCGGTCGGCAACGGCAAAGACGAAGCCGCCAGCAGCGCCGATGGCATGCGTATTGGCGGGTACGCTCCAGGGGCTGGAAATCCGCGGATGGTCTGGCGTCCGGAGGTCCAGAGTTAGCACGTCCCGGCCGTTGTCGCCGCGTAGAACAAGCTCATGCGAGGTTGTATTCGCGTTCAGCACGGAGCAATGCTTTCGTCCTTCGTGTTCAAGCGTGCTGATACGAGGCACGTTCCGCGTCGCCGCATAGACGGCAAATCGAGGGGTGCGCGCATCTGCGACCACAATTTGCCCTTCCTTGAGTACCGCTAGCACGCACTGGTATCTACTGATGTCTGCATGAGCCTGTTCGTGCCTAACGAGCTCTGGTGATCCGAGATCCACAACCCTGAGCGAATTGCCAAAGCTCCAATAGACAAGGTACTTGCCACCCGCCGAGAGATACTGGGGTTCAAAGTATTCATCCTCCGCAACCACAAGCGGTGCGCTTGGAGAGCGGAGCAGGTGGATCCGGGAGCGCCACCGCCCTTCACGCTCGGCCGCTTCGGAGACCATGAATGCGCTGGCATCGGGCGCCAGAACCACCTTACGTGCCAAGATTTCCCAGCGACTGGCTTGCTTCGGAACCTGGGGTTGCGTCAGATCAATCTCCAGGACGACTGCGGGACGGCCTTGTTGTATTCGCGGCGTTCTGGACTGATAAGGATCAGTGCTCTTCTCCCGTCCGGCGAAAGGACAAGGGATCCATGTGCTTCCAGATCCACAGAGCCCCTTGGCTGGTACGCCTTCCCCTCCTTGTCGAAAACTTGCAGCCTCGTGCGACGATCGCCGGCACCGATCGTCTGAATGACAATCCGCTGCGCATCGGACGACACTCTTACCGATCCAATGGGTGCATCAACGTGAATCCGGCCGACAAGCTGGGTTGGCGCGCCGCTACTGAGCGAAGCGAAGCCCGACAAACAGATTGAAGCCAGCCTTAGGCGAAGTCGTGTCATGTGCCCCACTATCCCCGACCAGCGGATTAGACCACTCTAGGCTGCATGAGCGCGTTTAGTGAGCTGGTACCAGTCGACCCTGCGCGTCGCCATCATCAGCCCGGCGAGCAAGCCGAACAGCAGGATCGAGCCGGCGAGCAGCGCGTAGTCCTCGGCGCGCAGCAGCATGTAGAGGACGCCGAACAGCGCGCCGAGCGCAGCTCCGAACGTAAAGCCCGTCATTGCACTGCGCAAGACGTAGCCCACGTACGCGCCGATCAGACCTACGCACGCCAGCGTCGCCACTACATAGGCGATCGCGAACGCGATGTGCTCGGAGAGCGCGGTCAGCAGCAGGAAGAACATCGCCAGCGCGAGGCCGACGAGCGTGTACTGCACCGGGTGGATCGGCATCCGCCGGAACAGCTCGAACAGCATGAATGCGGCAAACGTCAGGCCGATGAACAGAAAGCCG
>Ga0209382_10001955_pt1 | contig 31120 bp, 18 predicted proteins | sample SoiMetdeltSBSDD5_FD_187599 | JGI IMG/M metagenome (GOLD analysis project Ga0209382, IMG submission 187599) | Bulk soil microbial communities from a Populus tree surrounding site in Tennessee, USA - Soil MetaG P. deltoides SBSDD5 (SPAdes) (version 2) | ecosystem: Environmental > Terrestrial >...
ATCCGGGTGGCACCGGGAACCCGGCTCGACGCATCTCGACCAGCGACGCACTCTTTCCGCCTGCCACCGCGCGCACGTCGCCCTCGAGCTCGTCGAACCACACCACAGGTGCCAGTTCTGCGCTCATTGCCTGCCTCGCTCCGCTGCGCGCCCTATGCCCGGCCTTCCCTCGTCGCTCCAGTCGCTGCGCTCCCTGCGCTCCTCAGTCCAGACCAGGCGGCGCTCCGCTGCGCTCATTGCCTGCCTCGCTCCGCTGCGCGCCCTATGCCCGGCCTTCCCTCGTCGCTCCAGTCGCTGCGCTCCCTGCGCTCCTCAGTCCAGACCCGGCGGCTCGTCGGCGAGCTTGCGAGCCGAGCTCGCTGGCTCTGTGCTGCGCTCATGACCCTTCACTCGCCTCGGCCACGGTCAACTCGGTCCTCGAGGATCGTCACGATCCCGGTGTTGCCGTCAACCCGAATGCGCTGACCGGTCTTGACCGCCCGAGTGGCCCTTCCGGCCCCCACGACGGCGGGCAGCCCGTGCTCGCGGCAGACGATCGCGGCGTGCGACATCATGCCGCCGCCGTCGGCAACGCACGCCGAGATCCGCCTGAACACCGGTGTCCAGCTCGGGTTTGTCGTCGGTGCGACCAGGATCTCTCCCTGCTGCACCGTGTCCATCTGGTCCACGCCGTGGACAACCCGGGCCAGGCCCTCGACCACACCCGACGACGCCGGGGTGCCACGCAGCTGCGTCGTGTCGGCGTCCACGGGTGTCGCCCACTCGCGCAGCGCATCGCCATCGACACCCCAGAGCATGGACAGGACCGGGTCGCCGACGACCTCCGGTACCGGCCCCAGCGCGGGGGGTGGCGTCCAGTCCTGGAGCCGCTCCAGGATCTCCCGGCGGCGCTGCACCTTCGGCGGCCAGTACTTCGGTCCGCGAGCGGGCCATTCGCCGGCCCAGGTCAGCAGCATGTCGATGAGCGCCTCGTAAACCTCGGCCTGGTGCAGGTAGAAGATGTCCTCGGTGTCGTTCCAGAAGCCGTACCTGACGAAGACCCGGCTCAGGTCCCGGACCTTGTTGTAGAACAGTCCGTGCCACCAGTGCTCGATATAGAACTTGTGCCCTTCGATGTGCACGGAGACCAGCCGCGCCAGGCCGAGCATGGCGTCGAAGGCCTTGCGGTCGTCCTCGGACTCGAGCAGCTCCCGGTATCCCTGCGCGATCCGGTCGCCCTCGGCGCGCTGCTGCTCCTGCGGCCGCGACAGGTCCTTGCCCGCCCGTAGCTCCGTGATGTAGCCCTTGAGGCCGGTGACGATCATCCGGGGGTCGTCGAGCCAGGCCCGGTGGTGCGAGTACATCCCGTCGCCGGTGTTGACCATGAACCACGGGTACTTGCTCTTGTCGTACTCCTCGAGCCATTGCCGACCGGTGTCCGAGTCGGCGAGCCGCTCGAAGATCTCCTCCGCGGAGCCGCCGCTGCGGAACGCGTCGTCCAGGTCGAGATCGACCGCCACCCGCGCGAGCCGCTTGAGCTCGTCATCCGCCCGGTTCATGGGGGTGGTTCCCATGCCCATGATCATGTTGGCGATGGACTGCTTGTCGATCTCGGGGAACGCCTGCTGGCAGAACTCGAAGAACGTGTGGTACGCGCCGAACCCGATGAGGATCATCTCCATGTGGAAATGCCAGGCCAGGTGCTTGGCCTCCATCAGGCGGTTGAAGAACTGGTGCATCTCGTAGCCCGCACCGTGCGCTTGGTGGTTCGTCACCAGCGACATGTCCTCGAGCTCGGGAAGATCCGGCATCTCCAGCGCCTCGAGCTTTGCGATCTCGCCCTTGGCCCGTTCCAGCCAGTCCTTCTCGATCTCGGTCCAGTTCTCGAAGTAGTGACCGGCCCGCTGTCCGAACGTCACCGCCCGGGCCGCCACCCGCTCCTCGTCGAGGACGGGACTCCCGCTCAGGTATCCGTAGCCGTTGACGATGCGGAAGTCCACGCCGGTGGCCGGCGGCAGCTGGAAGATCCGGTTGTTGCGGTTGGCGATCGCGATGTAACAGAACTCCGGCGTCACCAGATCGAACGGCTTGAGGGGATCCATCAAGTGGTAGCGATTCTGGAACCAGAACTTGCTGCGTTCGTACTCCGCGCGGTCCTCGCTGAACAGCACGTAGTACGGGTACATCTCCTCCCAGCCTTCACATCCCTCGGGGGTGGGGACGGAAAGCGGATCCGGAAACGTGTTGGGCTGCTTGTTAGCCATCACAAGTCCCTCCCTACTGAGAACTGACACTGCCGGGTCCGGTCCCCAAGATCCGAACGAGGTCCTGCTACCTCCCGAGTGCCGGGAGTCCCGTCTGCTCACCCAGGTAACTGGTGGCCAGCAGCGCGCTGTCCTCGCGCAGCCGCGCGGCGGTGTCGGTCGCCACGAGCACTCCGTGGGAGAGCACATAGCCGCGATCCGCTATCTCGAGAGCAAGGTGCACGTGCTGCTCGACCAGCAGGACCGCGGTGGCGGTGCTGGCCGCGAACGCCCGCACGACGGGGAGCAGACGCTCGACGATGATGGGAGCGAGACCGAGACTGAGCTCGTCGAGAAGCAGCAGCCTCGGCTTGCGGGCCAGCGCGCGGGCCAGCGCGAGCATCTGCTGCTCGCCGCCTGACAACAGCCCGGCTCGACGATGGCGCAGCTCGTGCAGAACCGGGAAGTGCTCGAACGCCGCCGTCTGCTCGTCGGCCTGGGTCACCCCGTCGAGACGGAAGTGCTCGGCCACGGTGAGCCCGAAGAAGATCCCGCGATCGTGCGGTACGTGCACGATGCCGCGGCGAACCCGAGCGGTCGCGGAGACGCCGGCGAGGTCGGCGCCGTCAAGATGGATCGTTCCCGCCATGGGCTTGAGAAGACCCGAGATCGCCCGCAACGTCGTGGTCTTGCCGGCGCCGTTGGCGCCCAGCAGCGCGACGACTTCGCCGGGTGCCACCGTCAGGCTCAGATCGCGCACGACCGCCGCGCGGTCATAGCCGGCGGTCAGGCCGTCGATCTCAAGTGTCGTCGCGTTGAGCGCCATCAAAATGTCCTTATGTCGAGATATAGGTTCACATGAACCGTCGACGAACCTGCCCACATGATACAGACCGGGATCGTTGACAAAATAGTCAACGAGGTCTTGGATAAGGGCGGTGTATCACCGCGGCTGGGAGCCGTGGATCGGATCCTTGCCAGCGGTGGCGCCAAGCTGCTCACACCTGCGGCGCTCCGCCTCTGCCCGAGGCCGGCCGCCGCCGACGGTGAAACACGGGATCTTTGGGACGAGATTCCTCCGGCTAAACGCGGCAATGCATTGCAGAGGAGGACGTTAGTGAGCAGGCACGCTCCCAAAGGATTGCGCACAATCCTGATCGCATTCGCAGTGGCCGTTGCCGCCGCTGGGTGCGGCGGTGGGAATGGTACGAACGGCTCGGGCGGAGCCCCCCTGACCGAGGTGACGGGACCGGGTGGCGCGGGGGCGCAATCCGTCACCGACTACGTCAAATACACCGGCGGCAAGGCCGGCAAGGCGGACCAGAGCCTCCCGCCGGTCTCTATCGGCTGGGTCAATCAGCAGGGCGGCCAGGTGGAGATCGGTCGGTTCGCCACCAATGGTGCTGAACTCGCGATCAAGTACGCCAACGAGGAACTCGGCGGGGTCGGCGGACACCCTGTCCAGCTCAAGACGTGCTTCATCGCCTCCGCCGAGGAAGAGGGCACGACCTGTGGACAGAGGCTGGCGGCGGACAAGGACGTCTCGGTGATCGGGGAGGGCGGCGTGGCGATCGGCACGCAGTCGTTCTACTCCACGATCGCCGGCGCCAAGCCGGTGGTCACCGGCGTGGCCGCCACACCGGTCGACGCCGTGCAGCCAAACGCGGTAGTTCTCTTCGGCGACGCCACCCACATACTCGCCCCGTTCGGGACGTACGCCAAGGACGTGCTGAAGGCGAAGACCGCGGCGCTGGTCCACCCCAACGAACCTGGCATCATCGAGGGCGCGAAGGCGATCCGCGACGGGCTCGAGGCCGCCGGCGTGCAGGTCAAGACGGTCGGGTACAGCTCGTCCCAGACCGACCTCATCGGGCCGCTCACCAGCGCGGGCGCGCAGACAGCGGACATGGTGATCCCGTACAGCAGCGCGTCGGGTTGTGTGAACCTCGCCAAGGGCCTCAAGCAGCTCGGGATCACCGACTCCAAGAAGATCGTCTCGGCACCGCTGTGCCTCAACGGCCAGGTGATCGCGGGTCTCGGTGACTTCCCGATCTGGACGTTCGCGATCGCGAGCTCGTTGTTCGGCGACCCGACCGACCCCGGGATGCCGGCGTACACCGCGGTCACTCAGAAGTACGGCACCCCCGAAACGGCGCCCGACCCGTGGAACATCGTCTCGTTCGCGCAGGTGCTCACCATCATCAGGTTCCTGAACGAGGTCGGGTACGACAACATCACCCCGCAGGCGGTGTTGGCGAAGGCCAAGGCGTTCACGGGCCCGCTCGCGCTCGGGGCTCCGTCACTGCAGTGCGGCAAGTACTCGGACGCGCCGGCGGTCTGCAACGACCAGATCCAGTTCTTCAACTACTCCGGGCAGAACAAGTTCACCAAGGTCGCCGGCTGGCTGAGGCCGCCTTCGTGAGTTGGATCGCCGATCCTGCCCAGACCCCGCACGTCGGGTCTGGGCGGGATCCGGCACCTGATCGTCGACCCCTCGCCCCCGAACCGCCCGGAGAACGGCTGTGCTGATCCTGCTCTTCATCCTGCTCGGGCTTGGCTCCGGCGCGCTGATCGCCGCCATCGCCCTCGGCGTGGTGGCGACCTACCGCGGCTCGGGCATCATCAACCTGTCAGTCGGCGGGGTGGCCATGCTCGCCGGGTACGCCTTCTGGTCGCTGACGAGCGGCGAGTTCGCCTCCCTGGACAACGCGTCGGCGCTGGCCATCAGCCTGGTCTTCGTGCTGGTCGTGGGCGCGCTGATCGAACTGCTCGCGTTCCGGCCGCTGCGCACCGCCGCACCGCTGGCGAAGCTCGTCTCCTCACTGGCGGTGCTGCTCATCGCCCAGGCGTCGATGCTGCTCGCCTTCGGCACCACCCAGAAACCATCGCGCCAGGTACTGCCGCAGAACCTCGTCCGACTGAGCGACACCGTGGTCATCCCGGCGGACAGGTTGATCCTCGCCGGTCTGGTGATCGTCGTGGCGGCGGCGCTGTGGGCGTTGTACCGGTGGACCAGGTTCGGGCTGGCCACCCGAGCGGCGTCCGAGAACGAGGTCCACGCCATCCTGTCCGGTCAATCGCCGAATGTGATCTCGATGGTGAACACCCTGATCACCTCGCTGATCGCCGGCGGGATCGGGATCCTGGCCGCCTCGATCACTCAGCTCGACTCCGTGACCTTGCCGCTGCAGATCGTGCCCGCCCTCGCCGCCGCCCTGCTGGCGCGCTTCACCTCGTTCGGGATCGCGTGCGCGGCCGGGCTCGGCATCGGCATCCTCAACTCGCTGATCAACTACGCCTCCGTGCAGCCCTGGTTCCCGACGACCCACGGCACCGCGATCCCCGGCGTCCAGGAACTGCTCGCATTCGTGATCATCATCGTAGCGATGTTCCTGCGCGGCGCCCGGATACCCTCCCGCGGTGAGCTGGTCGAGCAGCGGCTGCCCGCGGCGCCGCGGCCGCAGCGGCTGCTCGCGGTGGCCCTGCCGCTCGCCGCCGTCTGCGCCGTCGCGCTGGTGGTCCTGCCGTTCGACTTCCGCCAGGCGCTCGTCGTGTCGCTGATCGGTGCGCTGATGGCGCTGTCGCTGGTCGTCATCACTGGTTTCGTGGGCCAGGTCTCGGTGGCCCAGCTCGCCCTGGCCGGGGCGACCGGCTTCACGATCTCGCACCTCGCGGTCGACGCCGGCGTCGGCTTCCCGCTCGCCGCCCTGGCAGGCGTTACGGTCGCGGTCGTGATCGGCCTGATCACCGCGGTCTCGGCGCTGCGGGTCCGTGGCGTGAGCCTGACGGTGGTCACCCTCGCCGGCGCGGTGGCGATCGCGAACTTCGGCTTCTCCAACACCACCTGGGGCGTCGGGCCGAACGGTTCGCCGGTGCCCAACCTCAGCCTGGCCGGTCTCGACCTCAGTCCGCGGGCGGCCTACCGCGGACTCGACGGCAATCAGCCGAGCCCCATATTTGGCTGGGTCGCGCTGATCGCCATGGTCGCGCTGTGCCTGCTCGTCGGGTACCTGCGCCGGGGCACGCTCGGCCAACGCATGCTCGCGGTGCGCTCCAACGAGCGCGCCGCCGAGGCCGCCGCGATCAACCCCCGCGCGGTCAAGCTCATCGCATTCGGCATCAGCGCCTTCATCGCGGGCGTGGCGGGCTGCCTGTACGCCTACAACTTCGGCTCGGTGAGCCCGGAGCGCTTCAACGCGTTCACCGCCCTCAGCCTGATCGCGTTCGCCTACGCCGGCGGCATCACGCAGATATCCGGCGCCGTGTTCGCAGGACTGATCTCGGCCCAGGCGCTGTTCCCGTACGCGCTGGACCGATGGTTCGGGCTCAACGGGAACTGGTTCCTGCTCTTCGGCGGCGTGCTCCTGCTCTTCACCCTGATCCAGAACCCCGAGGGCGTCGCGGGGGACTTCTACAAGCGCACGCACAAGCGGCCTGCGCTTCGCCGGCCGGAGCCCGCACCGGCAATGGCAGCCGGCCGGCTCGCTAGCTCGCCGGCAGTGACAGATGGCCGGCTCGCAAGCTCGCCGGAGGTGCCCGCACCGCTCCCGGTGCAGCCGCAGAACGCGGACGTCGCGGGCGATGCCACCATGCTCAGCGTCAGCGACCTTTCGGTCTCCTTCGGCGGGGTGCGCGCGTTGCGCGGCGTCACGCTCGACGTGCGCGCCGGCGAGTTGGTCGGCCTGATCGGCCCCAACGGCGCCGGCAAGTCGACGTTCCTGGACGCCGTCGGCGGTTTCGTCGCCAGTGACGGACGGGTCGAACTGGACGGGCATGACATCGGGCGGTTGCCGGCGTACGAACGGTCCCGCCGCGGGCTTGGCCGCACCTGGCAGAGCACCGAGCTGTTCCATGATCTCGACGTACGCGAGAACCTGCTGGTGGCGGCAGACCACGCCGCCGGCGGTCCCGCAGGCAGGGTGTCAGGCGCAACCGTGCGGCGCAGACAGGAGGTCGAGGAGGCACTCAAGATCGTCGGCATGGAATGGGCCGCCGACGCGATGCCCGACAACCTTTCCGAGAGCGAGCGCAAGTTGGTCGGCGTCGCCCGCGCGCTCGTCGGCAACCACCGCCTGATCTGCCTGGACGAGCCCGCGGCCGGGCTGGACCGGCGGGAGAGCCAGGAGCTCGGCCGGTGCCTGCGCCGGCTGGCCGACGACGGCCAGTCGATCCTGCTGATCGACCACGACATGGGCCTCGTCCTGAGCATCTGCGACCGCATCGTCGTGCTGGAGTTCGGGACGGTGATCGCCGACGGCCCGCCGGAGTCCGTACGCCGCGACGAGCGGGTCATCGCCGCGTACCTCGGTGGCAGCGACCGCTCTCCGCTGAAGGCCGCGCAGGAGGGCTGACGACGGTCCGTTCGGCGCCGGTCGGTCTCGACCTGGTGTTCGGTGAGCATGTCCAGCAGATACTCCATGGTGATCGCCGGGCCCCTGCCAGCGCCGGTCGTAGCCGGCGCACAGGTTCCTCTCCAGAGGTCGCCCAAGATGCCAATGCGCCAGGATGCCAAGGACTCCCGTCGGCAGGGTTCGCCGGCGTCGCTGTCGACCGGTCACGTCGAGGAGTCCGGCATCGAGCCGCGACGGCTCGCTTGCGTCCACACCACACTACGGCACGGAAGAGACAAAACGGGCATATCAGAGCGCGCCGCCGACCTGGGCTGGCGGCGACGAGGAGTCCTCGACCGCGTTCGGGGAACTGCTTACCTCGTGAACACCAACGACCGGGCCGGGCATGGCCGCCCTGGGACGAGCGGTGCTACCGCCCACCACGAGGATGAGCGCGCGGCGCCGTTGCTGCGTCCCCCGCAGCTGCGGGTCGAGGAGGAGCGCGGCGCCTCGCGCCTGGAACTGTTCTTCGACCTGGCGTACGTGCTGGTGATCGCCGAGCTGGCCGCCACGCTCGCCGACGACCTCACGTGGCACGGTGCCGGGGTCTTCGCCGGCCTGTTCACGATCACATGGTGGTCATGGGTCACCACGATCCTGTACGCCAACCGCTTCGACACCAACGACGTCATCTACCGGCTGGCGAAGCTCGCCGGCACCGCGGCGGTGTTGGGAATGGCGGCAAGCGCCAGCGAGGCGGTGGGAGCGAAAGCGAACACGTTCGCCGCCAGCTATCTCGCGACCCGCCTACTGTTACTGCTGTTGTACGCGCGCGCCTACCGGCACGTGACCGAGGCCCGCGCCACCATCGGGATCTACCTGGGCGGGACCGGTGCCGGCGCCGGGTTGTGGGCACTGTCGCTGGTGGTGCCGAGCCCTGCCCGCTACCTGCTCTGGGCCGCCGGCGTACTGGTCGAGGCATCCGCGCCCATCATGGCGACCCGGTTCGGTGGTGGTGTCCCACTGCACCTGCAACACCTGCCGGAGCGGTTCGGCCTGTTCGTGATCCTGGTCCTGGGCGAGTCCATCGCGTCGATCGTCGTCGGCGTCCACGACACCGACTGGCGAGCCACCTCGGTGGCCGTGGCCGCGGCCGGGTTCGTCGCCGTCGCGGCGCTGTGGTGGAACTACTTCGACCTGGGCGGTGCCGCCGGGAAACGGCGGCTGGTGGCCGACGGCGAGGACCAGGAGAGCGGGGTCGCGGACGCCTACGTCTACGGTCACCTTCCACTGACCCTCGGGATCGCGGCCTTCGCCGTCGGCATCGAGCAGCTCATCACGCACCCCACCGCGGGGCTGCCCGCCGGAGCACGGTGGGCGGTGTTCGGCGGCGCTGCCCTGTTCCTCACGGGCGTCGCCGCGGTCATCGTGGGCACCTCGAAGAGCTGGCGGGCGGCCTGGCCGTGGCCGGCCGCCGCGATCCCGGCCGTCGTCCTCCTCGGTGCCGTCGACGGCCTGCCGCCATGGGCCGCGATCAGCGCGGTCGGCACCGTCCTGGTGCTCGTTGTCCTGGCGGGCATCCGCGAACAGCGCCGCGGGAGGCTGGAAACCACGGAGACCTGAGACGGCCACCGTGACAGCTGCTCCGCCGGTGGGCGTGTGCGGGCCGACGGTCACCGCATGGCCGCGGCCGGGCCGGTCTGCGGCGCGGGGTTGGAACAGTTCGATCACCCTGCCGTCGGTGTCGGCGAGCAGGATCTGGCGTCCGCCCGGGCCGGAGATCGGATCGCTGCGGAACGACACCTTTCTCACCGTGGCCACCCGCTTCGATGGACGGCCTGTCTACGCCGGACGGCACGGTCGGGACCAGACGTCCCGGCCGGCTGGGACGTTAAGCCCTTGGTAGACCCGGGCGGCCGCCCCTAGCGTCAGGTAACGACGCTTAGGGGGCCGGAATGACTCACCGGTCAGGGACAACGGCCGTGGCCATGGAGGGCAACGAGGCGGCTGCTCGGGTCGCGCATGCGCTCTCCGAAGTCATCGCGATCTATCCGATCACACCGGCCTCGCCCATGGGCGAGTTCGCCGACGCGTGGAGTGCGGCGGGGCGGACAAACCTATGGGGTGCCGTACCCGAGGTCGTCGAGATGCAGTCGGAGGCGGGTGCGGCGGGTGCCCTGCACGGCGCCGTCCAGAAGGGCGCGCTCGGCACGACCTTCACCGCGTCGCAGGGGCTGCTCCTCATGCTGCCCAACATGTTCAAGATCGCAGGGGAACTGAGTCCGGCCGTCATCCACGTCGCCGCGCGCACCGTGGCCACCCACGCATTGTCGATCTTCGGCGACCACAGCGATGTCATGGCGGCCCGGAACACGGGCTGGGCGATGCTCGCGGCCAGCTCGGTGCAGGAGGCCCACGACTTCGCCCTCGTGGCGCATGCGGCGGCGCTACGGACGCGAGTGCCGTTCCTGCATTTCTTCGACGGGTTTCGCACCTCGCACGAGATCGACAAGATCAGTGTGCTGTCCGACGACGACCTGCGTGCCCTGGTGAGTGAGGACGACGTGCTCGCCCACCGGCTGCGCGGGCTGTCACCGGACCGGCCGGTCCTGCGGGGCTCCGCGCAGAATCCGGACGTGTTCTTCCAGGCCCGCGAGGCGGCCAACCCGTTCCACGACGCGGTGCCAGGCACGGTGCAGCAGGTCATGGACGAGTTGGCGGTACGGACCGGGCGGGTGTACCGGCTCGTGGAGTACCTCGGGGCGCCGGACGCCGAGCGGGTCGTGGTCATCATGGGTTCGGGTGCCGGCGCGGTACGCGAGACCGTCGAGGAGCTGATCCGCCGGGGCGAGCGGGTCGGCATGGTGATCTTGCGTCTGTTCCGGCCGTTCCCCGGCGCGGAACTGGTCGCGGCACTGCCGGACACCGTACGCCGGATCACCGTCCTCGACCGGACCAAGGAGCCGGGTGCCGCCGGCGAACCTCTCTACCTCGAGTCGCTCGCCGCGTTGGCGGAGCGGGATCGCCGGGACGTATCGGTCCACGGTGGACGGTACGGGCTGTCCGGCAAGGAGTTCACGCCGGCGATGGTCAAGGGCGTGTACGACGAGCTGGCCCGGCCGGCGCCACGACGTCATGTCACGGTAGGCATCGTGGACGATGTCACCCACACCAGCGTGCACCCCGACCCCGAGTTCCGGGTACCCACGCGAGCCGTGCAGGCGGTCTTCTACGGGCTCGGCAGCGACGGCACCGTGGGTGCGAACAAGTTCGGTATCAAGATCATTGCAGAGCACACCGACCTGTACGCCCAGGGCTACTTCGTGTACGACTCCCGCAAGGCAGGCTCGGTCACCGTCTCGCACCTGCGCTTCGGACCCGACCCGATCCACTCGACCTACCTGATCGACGCCGCGGACTTCGTCGCCTGCCACCAGTTCGGGCTGCTGGAGCGGATGAAGGTGCTCGACGTGGCCCGGCCCGGTGCGGTGTTCCTGCTCAACAGCCCGTACCCGGCTGAGGAGACCTGGTCGCGGCTGCCGGTCGAGGTACAGCAGCAGATCCTCGACAAGGACCTGCGCTGCCATGTCATCGACGCGCACCGGGTGGCCCGCGAGGTCGGGCTGGGCGGGCGCATCAACACCGTCATGCAGCCGTGCTTCTTCGCGCTCTCCGGCGTGCTGCCGCGCGAGGAGGCCACCGCCGCGCTGAAGGAGGCCATCGCCGGGGCGTACGGCAAGCGGGGCCCTGCCGTGGTCGAGCGCAACCAGACCGCGATCGACCGGGCGTTGCTGGCGTTGACGCCGCTGCCGGTACCGGACCGGGCCGTCGGCGGCACGCACCGGCTACCGGCGATGCCCGACGCCGCGCCCGACTTCGTCAAGCGGGTCACCGCGCGGCTGCTGGCCGGCGACGGCGACCTGCTGCCGGTGAGCGCGTTGCCGGTCGACGGCACGTTCCCGACCGGCACGGCCCGGTGGGAGAAACGCGCGCTGGCCCTGGAGATCCCGGTCTGGGATCCGAGCATCTGCATCGACTGCGGCAAGTGCGCGATCGTCTGCCCGCACGCCGCGATCCGGATGAAGGTGTACGACCCGGCGGTGCTCACCGACGCCCCCGAGGACTTCCTGGCCAAGGACTACGGCGCCCGGGACCTGCGCGGCATGAAGCTGACCGTACAGGTGGCGCCCGACGACTGCACCGGCTGCGGGATCTGCGTCGACGTGTGCCCGGCACACAGCAAGTCCGAGGTCCGGCACCGGTCCATCAACCTGGAACCGGCCATCGACCACCGGGATACCGAACGGTCACGCTGGGAGTTCTTCGAGGGCATCCCGGAACTCGACCGGGCGGCGGTGCGCGTCGACACGGTCAAGGGTTCGCAACTGCTCCAGCCGCTCTTCGAGTTCTCCGGCGCCTGTTCGGGTTGCGGCGAGACCCCGTACCTCAAGCTGCTCACGCAGCTCTTCGGCGACCGGCTCGTGGTCGCCAACGCGACCGGCTGTTCGTCGATCTTCGGCGGCAACCTGCCCACCACACCGTGGGCACAAGACCCGGCCGGGCGCGGTCCGGCGTGGGCCAACTCGCTGTTCGAGGACAACGCGGAGTTCGGCCTCGGCCTGCGGCTGGGCTACGAGCAGCAGGTGGCCGAGGCGCGGCGCCTGCTGGCCGAGCTCGCCCCTGCGGTCGGCGCCGACCTGGCCTCGGCGGTCCTCAACGCCGACCAGTCCGGCGAGGCCGGCCTAGCCGCACAGCGCGACCGGGTGGCCGCACTCAAGGACCGGCTGTCCGGCGTCGAAGGAGCGGCACCGCGCCGCCTGATGAGCCTGGTCGACGAGTTCGTGACCAAGAGCTTCTGGATCGTCGGCGGCGACGGCTGGGCGTACGACATCGGCTTCGGTGGTCTCGACCACGTCCTCGCCTCCGGCCGCAACGTCAACGTGCTGGTCCTCGACACCGAGGTGTACTCCAACACCGGTGGCCAGTCGTCCAAGGCCACCCCGCGCGCCGCGGTGGCGAAGTTCGCCTCGTCCGGTAAGGCGACCCCGAAGAAGGACCTGGGCGCGATCGCGCGGGCCTACGGTGACGTGTACGTCGCCCAGATCGCGCTCGGTGCCAACGAGATGCAGACCGTGCGGACGCTGCTCGAGGCGGAGGCGTGGACCGGCCCGTCCCTCGTGATCGCCTACAGCACGTGTATCGCACACGGCATCGAGATGGCTACCTCGATGACCCACCAGAAGTCCGCGGTCGCCAGCGGGTACTGGCCGCTCTACCGGTACCACCCCAGCCCGGTGCAGGGTGCGCTCCCGTTCCAACTCGACTCGAAACGGCCGACGGTCCGGCTAGGTGACTTCGCTCTCACCGAGACCCGGTTCGCTATGCTCGCCCGGTCCGATCCCGAACGGGCGCGGCGGCTGTTCGCGTTGGCGCAGGCCGACGTCGATGAACGCTGGCACTACTACGAACAGCTCGCCGGCGTGGAGCGATCCGTGCCGCAGGACTCCGGCGACGGCGAGGTGCCGGTAGCCGACTCCGAAGCGATCGAGGACCTGCCATGACGGATCTGGAAACCACGTACCTCGGGCTGCGCCTGCGTTCCCCGCTGGTCGCCTCCGCGTCGCCGCTCACCGGCCGCCTGGACGACCTGATCCGGCTCGAGCACGCCGGTGCCGCGGCGGTCGTGCTGCCGTCCCTGTTCGAGGAGGAGGTCGAGGACGAGTCGATGCTGCTGCACGAGCGGCTGGAGACCGGCGCCAACTCCTTTCCGGAGGCCGGTGACTTCTTCCCGCCGATCGAGTACGACGGCATCGGCCCGCAGAAGCACGTGAAGCTGGCCGCGTCGGCCAAGGAACTCCTGACGATCCCGGTCATCGCCAGCATCAACGGAGTAACCCCCGGCCGTTGGGTGCAGTACGCCCAGCTCATGGTCGACGCAGGAGCGGACGCCATCGAGCTCAACCTCTACTCCGTCGCCGCCGACCCCGAGCGAAGCGGCGCCTCGGTCGAGTCCGGCTACCTCGAGGTGGTCCGGCTCGTGCGCGCCGCGATCGACGTACCGCTCGCGGTGAAGCTCAGCCCGTTCCTTTCGGCGACGGCGCACTTCGCCCGCCGGGTGGTGGAGGCGGGCGCGGACGGCCTGGTGCTGTTCAACCGGTTCTACCAACCCGATATCGACCTCGACACGCTCGACGTGCTGCCGCGTGTGGAGCTGTCGGACCCGCGGGAGCTGCGGCTGCCGCTGCGGTGGTTGGGAATCCTGCGTCCGCTGCTGCCCACCACGTCGCTGGCTGCGACTACCGGTGTGCACTCCGGCCACGATGCGGCAAAGGCGCTACTCGTGGGCGCCGACGTGGTGATGATGACATCCGCGCTGCTCCGGCACGGGCCGGCGTACCTCGCCCGCGTCGAGGCCGAGCTGGTGGCCTGGCTGGCCGAGCACGACTACACATCCGTCGGCCAGCTGCGGGGCAGCGTCAGCCACCACGCGGCAGTCGACCCGATCGGCTTCGAACGAGCAAACTACCTACGTACCCTGGCGTCGTACCGGGTCAGCCGGGTCCTCTGACCGGCCGGGGCAGTGGCCGACGTACGCACTGGGACGTCGGCCGGGACCGGACCGCACAGCCGGAACCGCGGTGACGTGGACCTCCCTCTCCGTGTCAACCCAGGGAGCGGCTCGGGTCTCCACGTCAATGTTTCGTCAATCATTGCGGCCGATACTGCCGGCGACGTGTTGTGCCCCTCGGTTACGGGAGGACGAGATGGTGCGTGTACCCCGGTGGGTGGCCCGAGTGGCCGTGCCGCTGCTCTGTTCGAGCCTGATGGCGGTGTTCCCGTTGCCGCCGCGGCCGGTGTCGGCCGCCGGTCCGGGACAGATCGCACCGGCCGCCGGCGAGGGCGGTGTCGACGCCACCGGTCGGTTCGCGACGTCCGTGCCGATCGAGGTGCCCGCGTTCCGCGGGTTGGAGCCGTCGCTGTCGCTGCGCTACGACTCGGGTAGCGGCAACGGGTTCGTGGGGGTCGGCTGGACACTCACCGGGGTGTCCTTTGTGGAGCGTGCGGCGCCGATGCGCGGCTCGCCGCGCTACGACGGCAACGACATCTTCCTGCTCGATGGGCAGGAGCTGCTGCCATCCTGTGGCACGTTGGGTGGCACGCACTGCACAAGGCGACAAGGTTTCCAGCGTATCCGATGGGACGGGCCGGGCAACCGATGGGAGGTGTGGGACACCGACGGCACCCGGTCGGTCTACACGAGCGTGTACGCCACGCCGCGGGGTACCTTCCGCTGGGCGTTGACGTCCGAAGTGGACACTCACGGCAACACGGTAACGTACTCGTACTGGCGGCCGCCGCTGGGCAACGCCTACCTCGATACGATCTCGTACAACGGTACGGTGATCAAACTGTGGCGCGAGTCGCGCGCCTATCCGGCCGGCGACCCCGTGGGGGTGGCCAATGGGGATCTGGTGGAGTACACCGACCGGCGGCTCAAGTCGATCGAGATCCGCACCGGCGGGGCGCTGGTGCGGGCGTACAAGCTGTCGTACCAGATGGCGGGTTCGACGCACCGGTCGCGACTGGTAAGCGTGCAGGAGTTCGGCCGCAACGCGACCGTGGACGCGTCGGGGACGGTCAGCGGTGGCACGTCGCTGCCGCCGGTGACGATGGGCTGGCAGAACGGTGCGGCACGGTTCACCGGCACGTTCGCCGACTACAGCGCGGGCGTGTGGGACTCACCCCAGGTCAAGAACCTGTTCGGGGATGTCGACGGCAACGGCAAGGCGGACTTGGTGCGGCCGTATCCGAAGGCGGGCGCGCCGGCCGGGCACAACGCGTGGGTACGCGTGGCAAGGTCCAACGGCGCCGGCTTCCCGACGTCGTTGGCCACCGATGTGGAGGTGGGCGGCTGGAACGACGCCACGATGCCTTTCCTCGCGGACGTGACCGGCGACGGGCGGGCGGATCTGCTTCGCATCTGGGCATGCGTGGGGGAGACCCGCAGCTGCGTACAGGTCAACCCGTCCAACGGTGTCTCCTTCCCGGTCGGCCCGTCGTACGAGATCGGGGACTGGAACCCGACCGAGTTCAAGGACTACTTCGCCGATACCGACGGCGACGGCGACGCCGATCTGGTGCGGGTCTACCGCAAGGGCGGTGCCCCGGCCGGAGCGGACCAGTGGGTGCAGATCAACAAGTACAGCAGCTCGTCGGGGTTCGTGAACCAGTCGTGCAACCAGGTCGTCGGCGGCTACAACTCCGCCACGATGAACCACCTGGCCGACGTCAACGGCGACGGACGCACCGACCTGCTGCGCGTGTGGCACGCCGGCGGTGGCGCGTCGGTGCAGGTGTTGCTGGCCAGCCCCGGCGGCTGTTTCTCGCTCGAGGACGGCAACGGGGTGTCGTACGCCGTCGGCGGCTGGGATCCGGCAACCGTGCGGGACCACTTCGTCGAGGTCAACGGTGACGGGCGGGCCGATCTGGTCAGGTTGTACCGCAACGGCGAGGACGAGTACGCGCAGATCAGCCTGTCGACCGGGGCGGGCTACCCGACGCAGAACTCCAACTCGTCGGTGGGCTCGTGGGACCTGGAGACCCGCATCGACCATCTCGGCGACCTCGACGGCGACGGGCGTGCGGACCTGATCCGGGTGTACAGCAACGGCGGCAACGCCTACGCGCTGGTGCGGCCGTACGACGGCAAGAAGTTCTCCGACAATGAGTCGTTCAACGCGCGGGTCGGCAACGACTGGAACACCGGCTGGCCGTACCACCAGGCCGATGTCTCCGGCGACGGCAAGGTGGACCTGGTGCGCATCTGGAACTTCGGCAGCGGCATCGCCAAGGCCCAGGTACACCTCGCCGACGGTCCGGTACCGGACCTGCTCACCTCGATGTCCAACGGCATCGGCGGCACGGTGGGTGTGGCCTACACGCCGTCCACCCAGTGGTGGAACGACGCCGCCGACGCGATCCCGACGGTGTTCCCGACCGTCGCGTCGGTGACCCGCGACGACGGGCGTACTCCGTCGTTCGCCGTCCAGTACACGTTCGCCGACCCGCGGTGGGCCAGGCAGGCGTCCGAGCGGCGTTTCCTCGGTTACGGCTCGTCGACCGCGTTCATCGACGCCGACGGCACGCGCCGCGAGACGTTCTACCGGCAGACGCTGGCCGGCGCCGGCCGTGTCGACCGGTCCTACCTGAAGAACTCGGCCGGGCAGGTGTACTCCCGGGACCAGCAGTCCTATGTGGAGACGGGCTCGCCGCCGTACGTCTCGCAGTTGGCGTCGAGGCTGCGGTACGACTGCAACCTGAGCTCGTTCTGCCGCGAGGCGCAGGAGGACTACACCTACGACACATACAGCAACGTGCTCACCGAGGTGGACCGCGGCGACACGTTCCTGATCGGTGACGAGCTGACCACCGCCACCACCTACGCGCCGAATACGACGTCCTATGTGGTGTCCCGACCCGCGACGATCACCCGGCACGCGGGCACCTCGACCGCGGGCCAGCAGCTGTCCCGGACCGTGCTCTTCTACGACGGCGCCGCGTCATCGAGCACGCCACCGACCAAGGGCGACCCGACCCGCGTCGACGCGTGGAACTCCACCACCGACGGCTACGTCAGCGCCACCGCCGGCCACGACACATGGGGAAACGTCGTCTCGACCACCGACCCGCGGGGATCCACCACGACGACGACGTTCGACAACATGTACCACCTGTTCCCGACCCGGTCCTGCAACGAACTGAACCAGTGCACCGACACCACGTGGGACTTCGTCCTGGGCCGGTCGTCGAGTGTCACCGATCCCAACGGCGCGGTCACCGGGCAGACGTACGACGCCCTCGGGCGGCTCGAGACCCGCACCGACCCGGCGGGCGGCGTGAGCACATGGGAGTACCTCGACCTCGGGAACCCGGCCCAGCAGCGGGTCCGGGAGACACGGCCCGACGGCAGCGGCGACGGGCTGTGGAGCGAATCCTACCTGGACGGTCTCGGCCGCGATTACCTGACCGTGCGGGAGGGTCCGTCGACCGGCACGACGTACCTGCAGGACCGCGTGTACCGGTCCACGACGAACCTCGTGTGGAAGGAGTCCCAGTGGCGGCAGAACGGGCAGAGCGCCGTCTACACGGTGACGGACCATGACGGCGCGGGCCGGCCGACGCGTACCACCCATCCCGGCGGCGCGTTCCGGACCATCAGCTACGGCAGCCGCCCGCCCAGCTGCGAGTCAGCGTGCCCGCTGGTCGGTTTCCCCACGACGACGACCACGGACGAGCTCGGGCACCGGCGCATCACTCTGGCCGACCCGCACGGCAGACTGTCCACTGTGGAGGAGGTTAACGGTTCGTCGACATACTCGACGAAGTACGCGTACGATCCGCTGGGCCGTTTGGTCAAGTGGACCGACGCGGCGGGAAACATCTCCACGGTCACCTACAACTCGTTGGGCTGGAAGACCTCGGTGTCCGATATGGACACCGGCACGTGGATGTACGCCCACGACAACGGTGGCCTGGTCACGAGCCAGACCGACGCGAGGAACCAGACGACCACGATGGCCTATGACGCCCTGGGCCGGCGTACGTCGCTCACCTATCCGGGTGGGACACAGGCCCGCTGGTTCTTCGACGAGGCCGGCCACGGCGCCTCGACGGGCCGGCTGACCCGGGTCACCTACCCGGCAGGCTCCGAGGACCACACGTGGAACAGCCGCGGCCTGGAGACGGCCACCACCCAGTGCATCGATACCATCTGCAAGACCACGAACATGGCGCACGACAGCCTCGGCCGGCTGGCCACACTGACGTACCCGGACGGGGAGGCGGTGGGCCACACCTATAACCCGGCTGGACGGCTCGCTTCGGTCGCGGGCTACGTCGCGTCGATGACCTGGAACGCGGCCGGGCAGCTGACCGCGGTGTCCTACCCCAACGGGACCTCCACGTCGTTCAGCTACGACGCCAACCGGCAATGGCTCACCGGCAGCACCGTCACCGGGCCGGGCGGCGCAACGCGCTACCAGGCGATGTACGGCTACAACGCGGCCGGGCTGGTCAGCTCCATGACCCAGGCCACGCCCACCCCGGCCACGACCACCTACACCTACGACGACCTCGACCGGCTGCAGACCGTCTCCGGCGCCCAGTCGCAGACCTTCAGCTACGACGCGATCGGCAACACCCTGTCCAACTCGGCCGTGGGCGCCTACGTATACGACGACCCGGCGCACAAGCACGCCGTCACCGCCGCCGGTTCTGCCACCTACACCTACGACGCCAACGGCAACCTGCTCACCGGCGACGGGCGCACCCTGATCTGGGACGGCGCCAACCGGCTCGCCAGCGTAACGAAGGCCGGTACGACCGAGGCGTTCAGCTACGACGCGGGGGAGCGGCGGCTGACGAAGGTCTCCGGAGCCAACACCACAAGGTACTTCGGCCGGCACGCCGAAGAAGTGAACGGAACTCTCGTCAAGTACTACTATGCCGGATCCGTTCTCGTGGCGCGCAAGCAGGGCACCGCAACCGTCTGGTACCACGCCGACCGGCTCGGCTCCACCCGCGTCCTGACCGATGCCTCCGGCGCCGAGGTCCGCGACTACGACTACGAGGCCTTCGGCGACCTCGAGTCCATCACCGGCACCGCCGCGAACGAGCGTGACTACACCGGACACATCCGCGACGCCGGCAGCGGCCTGATCTACATGAACGCTCGCTATCAGGATCCCAAGCTCGGCCGTTTCGTGTCGCCCGACAGCGTCATCCCCGACCTGACCAACCCTCAGGACCTCAACCGCTACAGCTATGTCCGCAACAACCCGATCAACAACCTGGATCCGAACGGCCGGGGACCGGTGCCCGGTTGCCCCGACGGCTGTGACTGGAAGAACCCGCCGCCCGAGCCGGAGCCGCCCATCGGTCCGGTCAAGGGCTGCCCGGACGGCTGCAACTGGAAGGACCCCGGGTCCGGCGCTGGCGGCGGAAGCGGCAGTGGCGGCGGCAAGGGTGGATCCGGCGGTGGAGGCGGTGGCTCCGGTTCGAGCGGCGGTGGCAAGAAGAACAACAGCGACATCACGTCGACCCGGGACGACCCGGCCGAGCACCTCCGTCGCGTGTGCCGGGGCGATCCGGACCCCAACTGCGCCGGCACCCGGACCACTGTGCGGCCGTCACCTCCGCTCGGCGGCCGGCAGACCACGATCTCGCAGTGCCTCAACGTCGGGCAGCTGAGCCTCGGCATGGTCACCATCCGGCAGGTTTGCTCGGTCAACTTCGCTGACGAAGGCGAGCAGGGTGAACAGGGCGAGGAAGGCGAAGAGATCGAGCTGAAGCCGGACGATCCCATCGTCGTCGTCGACAACGGGGACGGTACGGTGACGGTCACCTACCCCGACGGCACCGCGGAGACCCGCCCGAAGTACCAACCGGGGACCATCCAGGACGAGTGGCAGCCGCCGTTCAAGAAGCCCACCACCCTCCCCGATGACATCGCCGGCTTCCTCGCCGGCAACCCACTGGGCGGCCAGGGCTCGCGGTAGCCTGTAGGGTGCCGGCCGCCCGGTGGCCGGCACCGCCGACCATCTCGTGAAGAGCGTCCACCATCGAGTACCCACGAGATCCCTCCTCTGTGGAATTGACCGCACCGATGGCAGGACGGCGCAACATCGATGGACAGGTGGCGGTGCCGCCGCTGTTGAACCCGTCATTGGCAGGACCGGCCAGACAACGCGTGACCGACACACGTCGTGGCTTCGCTTTCCGTTTCGTCAGGTCCGGTCTATCCTGGGAACGCTTCCAAGAGCGTCTATGTCTTCTATTACGGGATGTGCGACATGGTCAGGAAGTTCGTCATGGCCGGACTGGCCACCGCCACACTGCTCGCACCGGCGCTCGTCGCGCCGAACGCCGCGTCCGCCCTACCGACCACTTCGCAGACGGTGGACTCGTGCACCACCTCGCCGCAGCCGCCGATCAACGTGCGGGCCTCCGGCGGATTCAGTCCCACGACGATCGTCCTGACCTGGACCATCGTCGCGCCCGCCAGCGGCTGCACGCTGGCCGGATTCGACATCCTGCGCGCACCGGGGCCCAGCGGTGGCGTCTTCACGACCGTCGCACGCATACCGGTCACCACCTCGTTCACCGACGCGCAGCTGCAACCGAGCACGACGTACCGGTACCAGATCCAGGCGCGGACCACCAACGGACTGGTCTCGAACCCGTCCGCCACGGTGCAGGCCACCACGGCACATGCCTGTTTCCCGCAACTGCCCTTCCCGCCCGCGCTGTCCGTGACAGCCGTGACCGCCACGTCGGTGTCGCTGGCCTGGACCAGTAGCAACCCCGCCTGCGTCGTGTTCGACGTCCAGCGGGCGACCGGCATCACGTTTACCGACATCGCGACAACGTCCAGCTCCCGGTTCACTGACACGACAGTCTCGCCGGCCACGACGTACCGGTACCGTGTCCGCGCCCGGATCGTGCCCATCGGCATGATCTGGGGTTTCACCAACGTCGTCGCCGTGACCACTTCGACCTGACTGCGACTCCGGATCGGGGCGTGTCGCCCGCGGCCGGAGCACATCCTCAACGGCCTGTGGTGAGCGGTGTGGCCGATCGCGCCGCCGAAGCGCACCGCCGTCCGCGCCAGCCGGGCGCACCTTCGCCGGCTGGTCGAGCACGGCCGTGGCGCAGTTCTTCACCGCGGCCCGGTTCGTGGTGATCGGCGATGTGATGCCCGCCGGCCTGCGCGGGCGGGCCATCGGGTATGGACTCACCAGGAGAAGCGAGGTCTGGACAAGTCAAGTACGGGGGAGTTCAAGATTTCCAGTGTCGAGCTGTCGATTTCCTGGCTCGTCGTTCGTCTTTGTGCGTGACCATCTGGTAGTGACGAGGAGGAAGCCATGAAGTACGTCATGCTGATCTATCAGGGCACCGCGCTCGAGCGACAGGCCGCGCTGCCCGAGGAGGAGCAGAAGCAGGTCTACGCCGACTACCAGGGGATCAATCAGACGCCGGGCGTCACCCCGGGGCTGCCGATGGGCCTGCCCGAGAACGCCACCACCGTGCGGGTCGAGGGCGGCAAGACGATGACAACGGACGGCCCGTTCGTCGGGATGAAGGAGGCCGTCGGCGGTTGGTTCATCCTCGAGGCGGACGACCTCGACGCGGCCATCGAGGTGGCCGCCCGCGTCCCTGCGGCACGCTATGGTGGCGCCGTCGAGATCCGCCCCTCGGAGGTGTATTGGTAGCGACTCTCGAACAGGTCTTCCGCGAGGAGTGGGGCCGCGTCCTGGCCACCCTGATCGGCTTCCTCGGCGACTTCGACCTCGCCGAGGAAGCCGCGCAGCTGGCGTTCGCCATCGCCGCCGAGCGATGGCCGCGCGACGGCGTGCCCAGCAACCCGCGCGCCTGGTTGATGACGACGGCTCGCAACCAAGCGACGGATCGCTTCCGCCGCGACCGCGCGCTGGCGACCAAGTTCGGCCTGCTGGTCGCGGGCAATCGTGCGGAGGCGCCGATGAAGACCACGTGGTTTCCGGACGAGCGCCTGGAGCTCATCTTCACCTGCTGTCACCCGGCGCTCGCCATCGAGGCGCAGGTTGCGCTGACCCTGCGCACCCTGGGCGGGCTCACCACCGACGAGATCGCCCGCGCCTTCCTGGTACCGCAGCGCACGATGGCGCAGCGGCTGGTGCGCGCCAAACGCAAGATCAAAGCGGCGGGGATCCCGTTTCGCGTGCCACCGGTTCACCAGCTCCGCGAGCGTCTCGCCGCCGTTCTTGCCGTCGTTTACCTGATCTTCAACGAGGGCTACGGCGGCCGCGACGAGCTCGCGACGGAGGCAATCTGGTTGGGCCGTGCGCTCGCCGAACTGCTTCCCGACAATCCCGAGGTTCGCGGGCTGCTGGCGATGATGCTCCTGCACGACTCCCGGCGCGAGGCGCGGTTTGGCGACGGCGACCTCGTGCTGCTCGGCGATCAGGACCGGTCACGGTGGGACCCCGAGCGGATCGCCGACGGACGCGCCGAGCTCGACCGCGCGCTCGCCCTGGGTGGCCGGGGGCCCTATGTCCTGCAGGCCGCCATCGCCTCGTTGCACACCGAGGTGCCGTGCGACTGGGCGCAGATCGCGGCGCTGTACGGCGAGCTCACCCGCCTGACCCGCTCACCCGTCGTGGAGCTCAACCGCGCCATCGCCATCGCCGAGACCGAGGGCCCCGAGGCCGGCCTGCGCATCGTCGACCACCTCGGTCTCGACGACTTCTGCTACCTGCACTCCACCAGGGCCGAACTCTTGCGATGTCTCGGGCGCACCGACGAAGCGCGTGACGCCTATCGGCGTGCGAGACAGCTCACCGACGACGGCGCCGAACGGCGCTTCCTGGAACGCCGGCTAACGGAACTTGCCGGCACGACAGACCCGAGTTGAGTCGTCGTTGTGTCCGACAGGGGGAGCCGTTCCGCGTGGGTCTCGCGCAGATCGTCGGGTAGCCCGTCGATCTCGACCAGCTCGGGCAGCAGCTGCGGCTCGGTCAGGAAAGCCCGAAACGCCTGCGCGATCGTCACCCCGTGCACCGGGCGGTTCTCCACGCTCACCGGATCGCCGGCCCACACCTCGCCGGCCTCCAGCACGCGCAGGTACGCGCCCGGACGGTCGCCCGGGCGAAGGTCTCACCCAGCGCGGCGCACGGGAAGCGGCCGAATGTGGGCTGCAGGATCAACCCTGGACCGTTACGCCACCGCTCGCCGATGACCGCGCTGTTGACGTCGACCCCCTCGGTCGTCAACCCGGGTATTGGCCGAAACCTTCGGCTGGGCCTTCTCGGTGTGGTCGGTCACGGCAGGATCTCGACGTAGCCGTCGGTTCCGTGCACGCGGATCCGCTGCCCGTCCCGGATCAGCCGGGTGGCCTGCTCCACGCCCACGACGGCCGGCAAGCCGTATTCCCGGGCGATCACTGCGCCGTGGGTCATCAGGCCGCCCACCTCCGTCACCAGGCCAGTGATCGCGACGAACAGGGGCGACCAGCTGGGGTCGGTATGGGCCGTGACCAGGATGTCGCCCGCTTCGAGATCGGCCTCCGCCATGTCGAGGATGACGCGGGCGCGGCCCTCGATCGTCCCGGCGGAGACCGGCAAGCCGATCAGGGCACCAGCCGGCACGTCGTCGCGCCGGTACGCCCCGGCGAGGGCCTCGCCATCCGATGTGAGCACCCGCGGCGGCGTGAGCGCCTGGTACGACCGGAACGCGTCCTTGCGCTGCTGGATGAGCTGGTCATCCACCTGGTTGGCGCGCACGATGTCGTGGAGCTCCTGGAACGTAAGGTAGAAGATGTCCTCCTTCTCAGGAAGCACGTTGGCCCGCACGAGGCGCTCGGCCTCCTCCAGCAAGGCCTGCTTGTAGACGAAGTAGCGGCTGACGATGCCGTACTTCGGGTACTCCCGGTACCCGATGAAGGTCCGGACCCGGTCGATCATCCGCTTGGTCTCGTCGGCTTTCTGCTCCCCGTCCGGCAGGGCCCGCAAGCGTGACAGCACGTCCTGTTCTTTCCTCTTCGCCTCCTGCCGCCCTTGCTCGAAGCGCCGCCCGGCGGCACCCGGCTCGAAGAGCTTGATGTTGTCGAGGATCACGGGCACGAGCGTGGTGGGCCGCTCGCGCCAACGCGGCCTCGTGATGTCGATCTCGCCGACGCAGCGCATGCCGTACCGGTCGAGGTAGGCCTCGATGGCGTCGCGCGCTTCGGTCCCGCCCGCGAGCTTCGGCAGCTCGTCCAGGAAACCCTCGTCCTCGACGTCCTGCAGAAACGCCATCACCTGTGGATGCGGACGGATCACGTCCGCGACATCGAGCAGCGCCAGCCCCATCTCCGACGTGACGTTGTCCGGGGCGGACAGCGTGAGCGTGTCGGCCGCGTTCTTCTCGCCCAGCCACTCCCGCAGCTTGTCGTTGAGCCACCACGTGGCCTCCATCCCCGCCATGATCGCCTGCATGCTCAGTGGATCACTGAGGACCCGCTTGTGCTCCTGGAAGGCCTCCAGCAGGAAGTCGAACAGCGCCGGCCCGGTCAACGTCGCGATGTCGCGCCGCAGGGCGGCGATGGACGCCTGGCTGCGCTCGATCAGCCCGGTGACGATGGCCGGATCAGTCTCGATCGGTGCGGATACGCCGCCGACCGGCGGCCCGCCGGGACCCCCGTCCGGGAACGACGGGACGAAGTCGCCGCGGTCGAGGACCGTCTCCAGCGCGTCCCTGATCAGCGGATCGGATCTCCCCGCGACCTCCAGGAGGCCGGCGCGGCTCGCGGGTGAGGCCAGGCGCCGGGTGACGTCGACGAACAGCCGCCCGCCGGCCTCGTGCATCGGCGCCATGGCCGTCAGCTGCCACACAGAGACGCCCAGCGGCTTCATGGGGTCGGTCATCATCTGCCCGTGACCGACCGAGAGGTAGATGTGATTCTCTGCGTCGCCGGTCTCGGGGATGGGGAACAGCGTGGTGATCGGCCGGCTCTGAACGATCTGGAAGCCATCATCCACCAGGCACCACTCGATGTCCTGCGGGCGGCCGAAGTGCGCTTCGATCCGCCGGCCGAGCTGCACGAGCCGTACGACCTGCGCATCCGTCAGCGCCGGCAGCTCCTGCCGCTGCGGGTCGATCGGCAGTACCTGCGTCCCGCCAGCCGGCGAAGCGTGGATGGCGAATTGCTTGGCGGCAACCGCCTTGGTGACGACCTCGCCGTCTCGCACCTTGTAGACGTCCGGGTTCACCAGGCCGGAGACCAGGGCCTCGCCGAGGCCGAAGCCGGCGTCCACGGTGGCGACCTTCCGGTTGCCCGTGACCGGGTCGGCCGTGAACAGGATGCCGGCCGCCTGCGGGAAGAGCATCTGCTGCACGACCACGGCCATACGGACCTTCCGGTGGTCGAAGCCGTTGCGCAGGCGGTAGGTCACGGCCCGCTCGGTGAACAGCGACGCCCAGCACCGGCCGACGTGCTGGAGGATCGCCGCCGGACCCACGACGTTCAGGTAGGTGTCCTGCTGGCCGGCGAAGGATGCGGTCGGCAGGTCCTCTGCCGTCGCGCTGGATCGCACGGCGTAGGCGGCGTGCTCGCCGAGCTGCGCGAGCGCGCGGGTGATCGCAGCCGAGAGATCGTCAGGGATGGCGATCCCTTCGATGGTCCGGCGGATCTCTGCGCTCAGCGTGCGGATCGCCTCCCGGTCATCCGGGTTCAGGCGCGACAGCTGATCGAGCCGATCGTCGATCGACGGCGCCTCCGCCATGATCCGCCGGAAGGCGTCCGTCGTCACGCAAAAGCCAGCCGGCACCCGGATGCCTTCGATCCGCGACAGCTCCCCCAGGTGCGCGCCCTTGCCGCCAACGACCGCGATCTGCGTCTGGTCAACCTCTTGAAGATCCAACACGTACTGCTCGATCATTGCGATACCTCCGAGGCAGCCGTGCTCCGTCGCACTGCACCGGCCGATCGAATCACCGCCCGCCGCCAGGTCGCGATCGTGTCCTCGTCGCGTTCGACCGGTCGACGCTCGGGTACCTGCGGGCTGCTGCCGGCAGGATGGCGGTCAGGCCAAGATCACCTCATGGTAGCCCGCTGCGGTCACTGATTCCTCGGAGAAGATGGTGTGCGCCTCGACCCAGTGCTGGGTCTCCTCGAACACGTCGCGGGTGTACGGCAGGAACACGATGCGTTCCCCGGTGCCGAACGCGCGCACGTCGACCCGGTCGCGGTACTTCTCCGGGACAGCCTTGAGATGGTGGTGCTTGTACCGCTCCGGGTGCAGGTCGATGGCCATCTGGGCGCGGCGCAGCGCGGCCAGGTACTTGTCCACGTCGGCCTTGCTCACGTCGTTCCCGGTCACCAGGAATCCGATCATGAAGGTGGCATCCAGCACCCTGCGGAAGCCGAAGGCCTCAGCGATGTACAGCGGTACCCCGAACATCGTGGCCGCAGCTACCCGCCGGTCCAACAGCGCGTCCAACCGCTCGTTGGGTGGCCCCTGGAAGGTGAGCTTGATCTGCTCCGGCGCAAGGACAGCTTCCAAGGCCTGCAGCGTCGTGAAGTGGCTACCGGAGTGGTAGCCCACTCCGACCGGCACACCCGCCAGATCCTCCGGCCGGCGCACCGGCGAGTCCGGCGGCACCATGATGCCGCACGGCGCCACCGAATAGGCAGTGGTCACCAGACGGCCAGACCGGTCGCTGGCCGCGGAGCTGGTGACCCAGTGGCAGGCGCAGCTGACGTTGGCCCCGTCGCGCCCGGCCCCGAACGTCTCGAACGCCCCAGTCTTGATCTCGCCTTGGTCGTCCCGCCGCGGCGGACGCATGCCGTAGTCGCTCGCCGGCAGGAACTCGTAATCCAAGCCCTCGGCGGCCAGGTAGCCCTCCTCGTGCGCGACCCACTCCTGCAGCCGACCGTGCGGCATGATCCGAAACACCATCTCGACCCCTCCGTATCCAGCACGGATCCATGCTGCCGTCCCGAACAGTTCGGCTGGTAGTCAACGGCCCAACCATACCGCCGGGCAGCCCGGCGGACATTCGTCGGCATCAAACCGGCGGTGGAGCCCGTCCCGACCATCAGGGCACCGACACTTCTTGTCCGTCCGAATGTCTGCCGCTGTTCGCGCGCAAGGCATGGTGACTGCCGCGGTGAGATCACCGGGAAGGTCCGTACGGTGGGTCCATCTCGGCTGAGACCCGCAGGCGGTGGTCATCGGGCCGGTTGAGGTATTCGCGATGGCCCTTGCGGGGTGGCCGAGGGACGGGGCGGACTGGTCCAATGGCCGGATGGCCTGTCCACAGCCGCCGAAAACTGGTGCCTACCCGGTCCGGATCCTGGCGTGGATCACAGCCGGGATCGTTCTGGGGGTGATGCTGTGCTGCGGTGCGCTGTTCCTCGCCGGTGCGGTCTCACCGAGCTTGTACCGATAGCAGAGTGGTCCGCGCCGCCTAGCCTCGGCCTCCGGAAGCGCCCGCTCGTGCGATGGGCCAGGAACAAACAGTGTCTTCCGAGCTCGCAGGGCGGGATTTGCTGTGGGTCCTGACCGTCCGTACGCATCGGGGGCTGCTTGGCAAGGTGGGCCTCCGACCTGATCGCGTGGCAAGCCTTGTCGGGCATCGACCGTGTCGCCCCGGTCAGCGTGCGCGTCGTACCGGACTGCGCGAGCATCCGCATCTTCCGCTCTGGGTTCGCGTCGGCCACCTGAACCCGAACCCGGTATGACCCATGGCTGCGACGCGCGCTGCGTGACCGGCGACAAGCGGCGACCCGGGCGCCGCGACGATGTCGCCGACCGTACCCACGACCGTACCCACGGTCGCCAACCATCAGCGTCGGTCGCGGCGCCGGCAGGCGGGCCCGGTGAGCGGACTTTCGCCTCTGGCGGTCGATATCGCCAGAGCGTGACACTGATCGCCAGCGGCACTGGTATCGAGGGAGGATCCGACTATGGGAAATCGCACCAACCGACCGCAGTGGCGGCCGGTCGCACGAGGCCGGGGTGGCGGCACGGTGCCTCCGACGCCGGACTTCCGCAGCCGCCAATGGCGCGCCGGCAACGCGATCGTCAGCCTCCTCGCGCGGGCCGGGCTCGGACCGGTCCACCTGCTGACCGTCGTCGGGCGCAAGACCGGCCGACCGTTCACCCTTCCGGTGGTTCCGATCGAGCGGGACGGCAGACGATATCTGGTCGCCCCCTACGGGGCCGTAGCCTGGGTGCACAACGCCCGCGCCGCCGGCCGAGGCAGCCTGCGCTACGGTCGCGCGACCCGCCACTATGCCATCCGCGAGGTCGCCGCCCGCGAGGCCGGACCCGTCCTCAAGCGCTACGTCGCCGTTGTGGGAAAGATCCCCCGGTCACACTTCTCGGCGACCAGGATCTCTCCCGTGGCGGACTTCGTCGCGGAGGCCGGCCGGCACCCGGTATTCGAACTCACCGCGGTCGGTGGAGACCCAGCGAAGCCCTGACCGGCTGCAGGGTACGTGTCGCACCATCGAAACCCGCGCCAGCCGTACCGGTCGGCGCCGACCGACTAGATGTGGCGGGCGGTGTGACAGCAGGACATGGCCAAGGCCGACAGGGAGCCTCGGGGTGATACCCCGGGTCCACCCGACCACGCACCGCCGACGAGGTCATGGCGGGCGGCGCCTGATGCGGACAGGCGCTGAGGGACGGCGCGTCAGGGATGAGTCGCACCGGTCACTCAGGGTTCTGGTTCCCAGGCCGATGCGGGGTCGAGGAGCAGCAAGCACATGGCTTCGACTATCGGCTGGGCCGTGTCCGCTTCGACAAAGAGAAACTGACCGGACGGATTCACCTCGAGGAAGTACGGCACGCCGTCTTCGCACAGCCGCAGATCTATGCACCCGTAGTGTAGGCCGAGTGCGGTCAGCAGGTCGCGCAACCGTCGGCTGATCTGCGGATCGAGTACATACGGCTCCCAACGACAGGTGAGGTCGACGCGCCAGTCGGTCGCCGCCTCGGGCCGGTCCGTCCGAGCCACTGCGGCGAACTGGCGACGACCCATCACCGTGACCCGCAGATCAACTCCGGTTAGGCAGCGCTGCACGATTATCGGCGCAAGCGACAAGTACCGAAGGTCGGAGAGATCCTCCTGACGCAACCGCCGGGTTTCACGAAAAGTCCCCGGCGTCGGTGTCAAGGTCTTGTAGACGCAGTTGCCATCGAGCCGCTTCCAGAAGTCCTTCACCTGATGGAGATTGTTGGAAATGATGGTTTCCGGCACGGGCAGACCGACCTGCTCCGCCGTCGCCAACTGCAGCGGTTTGCGCTGGGCTGCCGCCTCGGCGTGCGGGCAATTGACCACGGTCGCCCTGGATCCAGTCAAACCGCCGAGCAGCAAGCTCGTATACTCCCGTTCACAGAACCGGAGGGTTTCTGTGGACAACGTCTCGGCGGCTAGGCCGAAGCCGTGCGGACGTCGCCACCACGCGCTGTGCACGCTCACGAGGTCAAGCGTGTGCCCACCGGTCACGACCTCCAGTCGACCCGGGGCGGTGCGGAACGTCAGGCCGTCGCCCTGTGCCACTCCTGCGGTGTCCCAGAGGAGCACCTCAGCACCAAAGCTCTCGCGGAGCACGTGCTCAACGGTGAGAGCGTGCAGATCAGAGGCCGGCGCCACGATCAGGATCGCAGCCGACCCAGAGGGCGGCGTCACGCGACGGCGTCGTCGGTGATCTCGTCCAACTGATAGTCGATTTCCTTCCATGTGAACGGGCCTGGCGTCCAACCGCCGTGATGGTAGACGGTCTGGGTGGTGATCTGCGTTCGCGTCGTTCCGTCCTGGGCGAAGACTCCACCACCGAGGCCACCGGCTGTGCCGCCAACACCCACCCGTTGGAGGAATGCATTGGTCCGGCTCTCGACCGGCGCGAGCTCCTCGGCGGAGAACCGCATGCTCTCGGTCGCTGATGGCCGGGACAATGCAAACGGCACAGCAAGGTCCTCCGACAGTTGGCGCGGCTGGGGTGGCATAGCAGGATTGGGCTGGCGGGGATCGAACGGATCTAGTATCCCGAGCACCTTGGCCGTACCGGTCAGCACAACGAGCAGGGCCTGCCGCCCTTGGCCCAGCATTGACACGGGACCGAACTCGAAAACCACGAAAAGCAATCCGCTGGAGGCGTGATACGGCAAAGGTCGGATATCAATCACGGTTTGTCCGTCGTCTGCGCGGGCGTTTATCGCCTCGACGACCCGATCGTCCCGCAGAGCGAGCTGTGCCTGGGCGGGAAACCGAGGGAAAGCCGCCGCCGCATCAGCCTCCAGTGCGGCCAGGAGATCCGAGAGACGTTCGCGATCCGTCATTCCCGTCACCTCCGCGTGGATCGAGGCGGCGGTGACGTTCCACGCCGCCGTTTTCAGTCTCCTACCGCGCCGGGAGCATCGCAAGCTGCAGGACCCGACGGGGCCGTTCTTTTCGACACCCATCAGTTGAGCCGCAGAACTTCCTCAACGCCGCGATCGCCTCGTCTAGCGCATCCACGCATTCTCACGGCTGGCCACCAGCTTCGTTGTAACAGAGCGCATCACGCTGCAAACCGAGCCACAGCACGCCGCGGCGGGTCACGTGCCACTCTCGCGACAACTGCTCAGATCGAAGCCGGACTCCACGGTCCGGAGATGTCGTCGGAAGCTGACAATCCGCTTATGGTGCGGTACTGAATGCGCTTGAGTCTGTTGCGCCGTTTCGGTAGCGGTGACCCGGGAGGTGGTAGGGCGGTGATCGTCCGGAATGATCCTCTTCATGGATAACAGGTTCGACGACGACGCTCCGGGGACGGGGCGGGTTCGTTGGGCGCCCGCCGCCCAGGCGGATTCTCACCCATCCGGGTACCAGCAGGCCCGGCCGCAGAGCAGGGACCCTGCCGGCCGGGCCGCGCCGGTGGGTCAGAACACGGTCACGCCGTACGTGTTGGCCGCTTCGCGGACGGGCTGGTAGAAGGTGGTGCCGCCGGTGCGGCAGTCACCGCTGCCGCCGGAGGTGATGCCGAGGGCCCTGGTGCCGTCG
>Ga0209382_10001956_pt1 | contig 31112 bp, 37 predicted proteins | sample SoiMetdeltSBSDD5_FD_187599 | JGI IMG/M metagenome (GOLD analysis project Ga0209382, IMG submission 187599) | Bulk soil microbial communities from a Populus tree surrounding site in Tennessee, USA - Soil MetaG P. deltoides SBSDD5 (SPAdes) (version 2) | ecosystem: Environmental > Terrestrial >...
TGCTCGCTGAGCCAGTGCTGCCGCTGCTGCGGGCTCGGGGTGGTGTGCTGGAGGCTCATCTGGGAGACGGTCATCTGGGACATGTTGACCAGGGCGTGCACCCCGACGTCCCGGGCGACCGTCGCCATGAGCACGGTCGCCTCCAGGTACCCGGCGGACACGGACATGCCGAAGTAGACCCGCCGGCAGCCGTTGACGACCCGAGAGACGTCGGCCGGTTCGAGGAGGTCGCCGACCACCACCTCGGCGCCCGCGGCCCGCAAAGCCGCCGCCCGGTCGTCCTCGCGTCGGACCATGGCGCGCACCGGTAGCCCGCGCTCCAGGAGCAGGCCGGTCACGGTGCGCCCGCCCGCCCCGAGTTGCCCGGCGGCCCCAGTGACGAGGATGGATCCGTTTTCGGTCATGTGACTTCCCTCCCTTACGCCGCACCAGTGATGATCAGGGATGTGTGCCCTGCTAAGAACCTATGGGCCGCTTTTGTGGGCCGTTTTGCCTTCTATACCAATATCAAGACTTTTGCCTTGCTCGCCTGATATGGGCGGGGTGAGCAGGCTGTGGGCGCCCGTGTAACGATCCAGAGCCGCATGGTGCTCCATCCTGGGCTATCATAGCGTAGTTTGGCATGCAGAGGGTGCTCCGCTCGCGAAAGGCCTCGATTTACCCAGATTATAGGCATGCTGAGTAGTAGCGGCATCTCTAGTATTATCAAGGGGGCGGGCTCTCCTGGGAATGACAAACTTCTTAAGTTTTGACGCGCTGGCTTCTCAGGTAAGCTGGTTGCGGCCATACACTTTTTTCTGGTACAATGAAGCTATGGAACCGACACGCATTGAACTGACGCCCGAACAAACTGGTCTGCTCGCGACGCTGTCACGCGAGACGGGTAAGCCCATTCCTGCGCTCCTTGATGAAGCCTTGGAGGCCTTGCAGGAACGGGAGCATGGCCGCCACGAGGCCCCTGCCCCCCCCTCGCCTACAGCACCAAAGCCTATTTGGGAGCAATTCGCCGGCGCCTTCAAGGATGTGCCGGAGGAAGAATTGGCTCGCCTGCCCATTGATGGGGCTGCCCAGCACGATCACTACATTTACGGTTGGCCGAAACGCGAGGTATGAGACGCTTCTTTGTTGACACGTTCTATCTGATTGCCCTTGCCGATCATCGGGACCAATGGCATCAGCGGGTGGTGACATTTAGCCGTGCTCATGAGGGGGCAGGACTCGTGACGGTCGATGAAGTCTTGGCCGAATTTCTCACTTTTTGCAGTCCTGCCGGTGTCCATATCAGAACGAGTGCGGTACGCACCGTACGCCAGACACTCAATAATCCACTGTGGACGGTCATCCCGCAATCCCGCCCCTCCCTGCTTGAGGCCGTGGCGCTGTATGAAGCCCGCCCCGATAAGGAATACAGCCTCACGGATTGTATCTCCATGCAGACCATGCGCCGCGAAGGGCTGACCGAGGTCCTCACGAACGATCATCACTTTACGCAGGAAGGTTTTACGATCCTGTTTCCATGAGCCCGTGCTGAGCCACTACGCCTATGGATGATTTCGTCCCGACTAGCATGCACCATAGTGACTTTTTCATCGGGTGTGCATGTGTGACAGGCGCTGGCCGATGGCGTTGCACGGATGTCGGCACGCGCGTCATTGTGGCCATCCGCATTGATGACCATCCTGATGATGCGAGCTGGCACAACGGCCCGCCTTACGCTGTGGCTGCATGTGTTTTTGATGCATCTGATCAACAAGGATGTACACCGCTTCCTCTCCCTAGCGCTGGCACAGCAGAGTAGCTCCGTCTTTGGCAGCATCCTTAAATTTCGTCGCGACAGGCAGCTCTCCCGTGATGAGGTGCGCATGGGGATAGCTCCGTTTGGCCTCTCTCCCCACATGCGATATATGGACTGCGGGCCGGATCTCGGTGCGTCCAAGCCGCGATGGGCGCCGGGTCACGGGACGGGCACTTGGACCAAGAAGAGGTCCTCAGCACCGACGGCACGCGTTTGATGCCCACGCCCGGTGAGGTCGGTCACGAGGAGGATCATACCAGGGAGGGTAGCGGGCAAACGCGTGCTCATGCCGAGCACGGCATGAGCACGGTTGGACTAACCGCTTGCAGCGGGGATAGTTGGCGTGATACTGTACACAACATCCCGATGATGCTCTGAGGCCAGACGTGCGGAGGCACCGATGGCACTCGTCACGCTGCAAACGATCTTCCAAGACGCCTTTCCGGCCTACGAGGCGCTGCACCCGCTGCCCGCCCATGTCCGGAAAGCCGCCCGCGCGATCATGCAGTGCCGGACGGCGGCGCTGGGGGGCCATGTGCAAGCGTGTCCAGACGGTCACGTCTCCCGCATCTGGTACAACTCCTGTCGGCACCGGTCCTGTCCGCAATGCGCGTCTCTCCAGACCGAGCGCTGGCTGGCACTGCAACGGGCGCGGCTCCTGGCGTGTGACCATTCTCATGTGATCTTCACCCTCCCGCATGACCTCAACCCGCTCTAGCTGGCCAATGTCCAGGTGATGACCACCCTGCTGTTTCAGGCCGTGCGAGACACGCTCTGCACCTTGCTGGCGGACCCACGGTACTTGGGCGCGCAGCCGGGCATCCTCGCCGCCCTGCATACCTGGAGTCAGACCCTGGTACTCCATCCCCACGTACACGGTCTGGTGACGGGCGGTGGGCTGCCCCCGGACGGGCAGTGGAAGGCCGTCCGCCAGGGGTTTCTGCTCCCAGCACGGGTGGTGATGGCCGTGTTTCGGGGGAAGAGGCTGGAGGCCCTCCGCCAGGCGTATGCCCGGGAGGCCCTGGTGTTGCCCGAGGGCCTGCGGCCGCAGCCGTTCCTCACCCTGCGGGGGCGTCTCGGCCATCCCTGCAAGACGCCGTGGAACGTGCGCATCATGGAGCACTATCGCCATGGCGCTGGTGTGGTGACGTCTCTCGCGCGGTACCTGCGGGGCGGCCCGCTCAAGAACGCCCGCCTCGTGGCGTACGACGGCGCCTGCGTCACCTTCACCTCTCGCGCGCGGCAGGAGGAGGCCGACGCGGGGCCCGCCTCTTCCCCACGGATGACGTTGCCCGTGGCGGACTTTCTGCCACGGTGGCTCCTCCATGTCCCGGTGCCCCAGACGCGCGTCGTGCGGTGCTACGGGCCGTATCATCCTACGCACGCCGAGGCCTTGACCATCTGCCGCACGGCGTTTGGACAACCGCCGATGGAGGCCCCACCAGCCCGGGACTGGCAGACCGTGTGTGCCCAACGGGGCGACGCGCATCCGGAACGGTGTCCCACCTGCGGTCAGCGGCTCGTGTGTACCAGCGTCATCCCGCGTGGCGGTGCGCCACCGCCCGTACGGGCTGCGGAGCGCGCGGCATGAAGCCGACCCACGCCAGGCGGCAGGGAGAGAGCAGCCAGGGGTGGGGTCTGTCTGGCGGTGGCTCCGTGGTGGCCCGGCGCGGGCAGGGACGCGGTCTGGGGGGCTCAGCGGGCCAGGGCTGCACCCTGCGGCCCCACAGAGGAGGCTGGCAGGGCTTGTGGCAGGCGGGAGGGCGTGGGGGTGACGCGGCCCAAACTCCATAGCGCGTCGGAGCACCCCGTGTCAGGCCGCATCCGTCCGCGGTCAGTCCAACCAAGTGCTCTCCGAAGTGCTCAGGGCCGGACGTGCGTCCACCGCGGGGCTCTCTCCCCTGAGCACTCCCGATAGCATCCTAATGTGATATCGGGCGTAGAGTTTTCGGCGATCATCACGCTGTTGCGCCATCCATGTATGTTGCCGACCAGCACCGCCACGACCCGCTTGCGTGATGAAGGCTGCTATTGACCTGGCGACAAAAATGCGCTTTGTTTACCCGCGTATCTCCAGACCGCCCAAGCACTCGGGCTGCCAATCCCCGAGTCACTTTCTCACCTGCACCGCGGAGGGGATCCCATGCAACCTGTTGCTATCACACGACGCGTCTGCCTCACACTGCTGGGCGGTGCCGCGGTCACCGGGCCGTGTGCGGTCCTCGCCCAGCCCCCGGCCAAGGTCGTGCGCCTTGGCGTGCTCAGCGGCGGTGCGCCCGTGGCCGACGCGAGCCCCGTGGGCGCGGCCCTCCTCCGCGGGCTCGCCCAGCACGGCTATACGCTCGGGCGCAACTTGGCGCTTGAGCGCCGGGGCGCCGAAGGGCACAGCGATCGCCTGCCGCAGCTTGTCAACGACTTAGAAGCGAGTAAGGTCGATGCCCTCGTAACTATCGGCTATCCTCCAGCACTTGCCGCGAAGCAGGGCACGCGCCTGCCCGTGGTCGCGATCAATGCCGGCGACCCCGTCAGCACGGGGCTGGTTGACAGCCTGGCGCGGCCAGGCGGTCATCTCACCGGCATCTCGGACGTGTCGGCAGACCTGACGCCCAAGCGCCTGGAGTTGCTCACACAGCTGGTGCCCACGCTGCGCCGCGTGGCCATGCTGTGGAACGCCACCGACCTGGGCATGACCCTGCGGTACCAAGCGTCAGAGGCAGGCGCGCAGGCCCTGGGCCTCAGCGTGCAGCCGCTCGGGGTACGTGAGCCCGACGATTTTGAGCAGGCGTTTGCAACGATGCAGCGCGAGCGGCCGGATGCGATCCTCATGGTCACCGATACGCTCACCCTGCTCAACCGCCAGCGGGTCTTTGCGTTCGCCGCGGCCCATCACCTCCCCGCCATCTATGAAGTGGAGTATCTCGTGCGCGACGGCGGCCTCATGTCCTATGGCCCGGATCAGGACGAAAGCTTCGACCGTGTAGCCGCCCTCGTCGCTAGCATTCTCCAAGGCACGAAGCCCGCCGACCTGCCCTTCGAGCAGCCGACGCGCTTTCGGCTCGCGCTCAACCTCAAGACTGCGCAAGCGCTGGGCCTCCCCATCCCCCCCATCCTCCTCTTCCAGGCCGATGAGGTCATCCGATGAGGCTGCCACGTGCCGATGCCTCTGCGAAGGAAGCACAAGAATAACGGGCGATAACCTTGCACCTGGGAAGCAGCACGGCTCCGACCATGCGACGCTGGCAGCAGGTGGCGGCATACCTTGCGCGTCCCCCTGGTCTGGAGCGCTCTCCCCGCTAGGAAGCCCCACGACTCTGTAATTCCTCGCGGCAGGCATTGCTAAAAAGCGGGATACACGCAAGTGATCCTCTACACACCATCGTATTTTTGTCGTATGGAGTGCAGGAGAAAAGCGTACAGTTTCATCGCGAACACTTGCTCTTCTGGAGCACTGCCCATGGCCAAGAACGCCTCTTTTGTCTGTTCAATGTCTCGGATAAACTTCTGACATTCCTCGTGTTTGACGCGCACGAGGAGTGAGCGGATAAACGATTTCACTGCGTCACGCTTTTCTGTATCCTCAAAAGCTCTGATTGATCCGCGCGCGACGAATTTCGCATCAAATTCCTCTTCCCACCATTCGGGCTCGCGAAAAAAGGCGAGGAGTTTGTCAGCGACCTCCTCTAGACTCCCACCTCTGAGTTTGCCCAAGATTTTTATCAGTTCTTCTTCTTTATCCATAGTGGTATTATGCCTGTCATTTGTGCGTCCACAGTGGCGATAGCACGATGATAGCATATCCTTTTCCGTGCCTTCTACACCACAGACAGCCAGGCAAAGCCCCTGTGAGGGATCGTGGAATGGGATGTCGTCAGTATGCACCATCCTCACATGCCACGACCCTGGAATCCAAGAAGAGCGCCAGGCTCACGGCGTCGATGATGAACAGCGCCAGCTCGATGCGGGTGGCAAGGCTCACGCCCGGGGCGAGCACGAAGGGCTTGTCGGCCCGGGGCGTGAGGATGTGCGCGTTGTTGTGACTCACGCCCGTGATCCAGCGGTCGCCACGCGCGAGCAGTGCAAGGATCGCAGTTGAGGGTTGCGCCATGTCGCTCAGCATCTCTAGCAGGAGAGGCCGGCGGCCGATCCATCGCCGGAGCGACAGTCGAAATCGGTGGCGAACCCGCAGCGTCCCTCCACCATCTACTGCCACGCGCCATCGGCCACGCGCAGATGCGAAGCGACCTGACGTTGTTACACTCCTACAAACCACGATACATTGAGCGACTTGAACAAGGCGATGCAGCGGACCGCCGCATGAACGGCAAATCTCCGGCCAGGCGTCCGTGAGCGGCGGCCGCTGATCGCCAGGTCGTTAGGCATTAGGAGCAACTCATGGCTACGAAATCAACAAAACTGACGCGATTGATTCCGATGCTGCCGGTGAAGAGCATGCCCGTAAGTGTGGAGTTTTATCAGAAGATGTTGGGCTTTTCGATAGAGGAGAGAAATGATGAGTGGGGTTGGGCAATGCTCTGCCTAGGCGACTGCCGTCTCATGGTAGATCAGTCCCTGAATGCTTTCCCGGAAGCTCCTCGGCAATCGATCATTTATCTCTATCCCGAAGACATCGACAAATATCACGCACAAGTCCGACGAAGTGGCCTGCACATTCCGGATCTAAAAGTTACCTTCTACGGCAACAAGGAATTCAGAATCGTCGATCCCGACGGCAACGGATTGTGGATCGGACAGCCGATTTCATGAAGCAAGAGATGCCTCACTACCGCGTCGAGCCTGCGCGCCTTGCGCACTCGACTCGCAAAGAGCGACGCTCTTTGCTCGCGGCTCACGCGGAACGTGGTTGCCTGTGTTCGGACAAGGGTTGACCCATCAGTGTGCTGCCTACGTCACCGCCAGCCCCATGCCTCCTTCGCCCACGTGTTGCTTTAGACGGGTGATCAGCCTGGGAAAGAACCAGAGTCCCCACACCCACAAGATCAAGCCCAAGCCAATCATGACGAAGATCTCGATACTGAGGCTCCGCGCGCCGAAGGCGAGGGAGGTCGGTAGACGTATCATCAAGACAAACGTCACCGACCAGAAGCCTAGTGCTTTGTCAAACTTCTAAATTAGGGTTGCCATGGCAGTTTCATCAAGTAAACCAAAGGGTTCAGTACATTATCACCCTAAAATCACAGTTTGACGGAGCACTAGATTCGCAATGTTATCTTTGGGATCACGCGAACGCCACAGCGTCAGCGCGATCCACAGAAACGCCGCGCAGGGGTACAGTAGCGAGTAAACCACCCCAGTGCACGACACGGGCACCAAGGTTAATTGAATAAACCCTGACTGCCATATCCGTTTCGGATCGAGGGTGTTGTACACTTTCTCCCAAAAGGGCGTACTGCCCAAGGCTTGTAAAGGCCACAACACCGCAGGGGCGTGTCCCCGCGCAAGCTCCCTGGCGATCCAAGAACGGAACAGGAACCACACAAACGCGATGAGAGGCCCCGCCCAGAGCAACGTCTCTGGGAACCCCTGCCCTGATGCCCCCTGGTTTACCCACATGCGGACAGGCAAAACCATAGCCAGACCAACGTAGTACGCTGTCTCCAGCTCCTTGCCTTGTTGCAATTTACACGGTCCCCAATACCAGGGTAGTCCTGGAGAACAATAACGAGCACCTCACGCAGCGTTCGGCAGAGGGGCTGCCTCTCTTTCGTGCGCTTCTATCGTCTCGACAGGAGGTGGTGCTTGTGTCCTGCCTCTAGGTTGGTCCTGGAGAGCCGGGGTCAGCAGCCGTGCAATCCGTTCGTCTATCTGCTTGGCAAGGACTGAGTCCGTATGTACCGGCAGCGAGATATACTCCCGGTAGCTCCAAATATGGTCGGTCAGACCTATGGCCATGGCTGGGGTGCGTGGCGTGCGCCCTTGGCGCAGGCTCGTATGCGGCATCACAAAGGTGTACAGGCTCACCACGAGCCAGACCTTCCCCCGGTGGCGCGTGCGGCTCCAGGCCAGACACCGGGTGCGGCGCCGCAGGGGCGCGACGAGCCCACGCCATGTGCCATACCAGCGTTCCCTGCACGCTGGCTGGATCGTCTCGCCGCGCTGCCGGAGGCGCCACTGCTCGCCAAAACGGCGTGGGCCACCGCAGACCACGCGCCTGCTGACCTCCACGACATGGCCCGCCGTGTCGCGGACCTTCATGACCTGCGCATAGCACAAGTTTTTGGGGGCCACGAGCCGTGGTGTGGGCTTGCGGCCCACCTGCCCACGACGTCGCGGCCGATACACGACCCTCACGACCTGCAGCAGCGCCGCCGTAGAGGCCTTCCACCCGTCGGTGAGCAAGAGGGGGAGCGCCTGCGTGTGCGCGATGACCTGCGCGATCAGCGCCGCTGCCGTGTCCTGCGTCCGTGGGCCACAGTCGACCCAGAGCAGAAACCAGCTCCCCATCGCCAACGCCGTATGGCCCCATGCCACCTGTTTGGGACGGAGTTTGGCATGCGCCTCATCCCATGGCACCCCCTCCACCGCCACGTGCTGCGCACGCTGCCGGTGGTGCGTCTGAGCCCGTTGGGTCGCCACCCGCTGGAAGCGATGCACGGTCTTGAGCTCCACAGCACACATGTCCGCAGTGCCTTCGTCGCAGACGCCCCAACGCTGACATTGCAGCATGCGCACGACCGTGTCTGCGGGGAGTTGACTGCGGGCCATCACAGTGCCCTCCCGTTCGGAGCACTCCCGGTTGCATGCCGTGCAGCGCAGCCGTTCGATATGCGTGTGTGTCCCGGTCCAGGATCGATGCGCGATGTTGCCTTCGCCGGGACGATTGCACCGTGCACAGTGTGGATGCGGACACGAGAATCGGGTATATCTCTCTTGCGCTGGCGTCGTCGGTGTCATCACAGTCCTCCTGTGGCAAAGAATGGACTGAAAGAGACTGGGGCGACGCCAGTTTCGCCACGTTACTATTCTCCAGGACTACCAATACCAGCAGGTGAAGACAAATACAGCAAAACCTGCCGCCGCTCCCCAATACTGATAATTCCAAATTGGCAGATTTCCTCTAAAATCCTTAAGTTATTGAAAATGCATCATGAAAATGCCTCATCATCAAGTCGCTCAAATCGTATTCCCGACTCAGGTGGCGCATGATCTGGGTGATGGTCAATTTGGAAAAAGTCCTATGGGCTTGCATGCGTATCGCCAACAAATAGGCGAACACCTTGATCAGTAAAGCGGTGTACAGACCATCACCTTGTAATTGCATGGCACGAATATGGAAGATCGATTTGAGGCTCTTCCAGAAACATTCAATGAGATGATGCTGTTTCCAAATGTACCAAATTTCAGCGCCTCTCATCAAGATTTTGCTAAAGTTCATCAAATAAAAGATACGGGTAATACTCTTATAAAAAAAGAAAAGTGTGATTGTACCAAAGGTCGGATTGTAAGCTTGGACTCGACACGAAGGCACATCAATCCCCCATCTGGTATCATGCAGTACGAGTGCTTTTTTCCACTGCGAGGCATCCTGCTTTTTCCCCTTAATCGTGAAAATATAGTTGCTTTTGCCTGCAATGATGATCTTGGTAAACCCTCAACGATGCAGCCTTTCTCGCAGAGAGTGCGAGCATGCAAAGGGTAGTCGCCGCTGAGCGTGGGCCGGACGACCAGGTGCCACGCCAAGCTCGTGCGGGCGGATCGGCTCGATGCGCTGGTCTGGGACGCCCTCGCGCAATTGCTCCACCAGCCAAGTGTGCTCCCACAACTGCCTAAGACGTGGGTAGAGGCCAAACAACACACCCTCTCTGGACTCGAAGCGCAACAAGCGCAACTGCTCCAGCGGCGGCAGCGGATTGAGCGCCAGGACCAACGTTTACTCGATGCCTATCAGGCCGAGATTATCAACCTGCACGAGCTGCATGCACGACGGCAGAAACTTGCTGCGGAGTTGCACCAGATTGCCCAGGCAAGCCGGCACTTAGCCCACACGCAGCAACAGAGCATCCATGGGCAACAAGTCATGGACAATAGCGCGACCTTTCGCCAATTGCTGGGCGAAAATCTTGCTCAGCTCTCGTTTGCAGAACGTCAGGCCATTGCCCAATGCTTGATCAGCCACGTCATCGTGACGGGCGAAGCGGTGGACATCCATTTTGTTCTCCCTTTTGCATCCACCCCTCAGGCTGCGCGTCGTCCGCCGAAAGAGCCTGAGGGGATACCAGGTCATTTTTATAGGTTGCGTCTGGCACACTTCGATCGGGTTGAGGTGATGGCCGCAGTGGGCGGGTAAGAGATGGAGCTGCAACTGTCCCGCATAATGGGCCAGTGTGGAGGCCAGTTTTTTGGCCCGATGGATGCCACTGCGATCGGCGACCATGACGACCGCTTGGTCAGTTTTGCCAAAGATATGCATGACTTGATGCAGATATTGGCGCAGGGCTTCTGTGTCAAAATGCGGCACGATCTTATAGAAGACTTTCGAGATGCCATACTGGACGGCCCCAATGACGCTGAGCAAGACGCCACTGGTGACGCGACCCCTCGCGCGATGCTGGGTCCACGCTTGGCGTTTGAGAGATTCGTCGCGTTTGATATGGCTGTAGCTCCACGGATGGGTGGATAGGCGTGCGCGCTGGGCGCGGCGCCACCAGCCCACCCTGGGGACGGCAAACCGCCACAGCACGGTTTCATCTTCATAGAGTATAATGATTGCACCCCGGCGAGCGCGGTACTCTAGCGCAGCGAGTTCAAGTGAGGCATAGGCGAGGTCTGCGGGGTTGGGATCAAGTCGGTAGACGGCAACCAACTGTGCGATTTGGGCCACTCCGCTCAAATTGTATTGTTTTATAGGTGTTTAGCAACGATAGCGCAGTCTAGACAAAGGCTCGACATCAGGTACCTGACAGATAGCGTAAACGCATATTGTCATACAGTTTCTCACAGGCAGACCCTTGATTTTCCAATAGGCGGCTTTAGCCCGCCCGAAGGGCGCTTGGCCCGTGGTTTCAAACCACCGGCTTTCAGCCGTTTTCTCTTTCAGTCGGCGGTGAAGTCCGCCGAAAGCTTTTGAACCCACCAGCTTTCAGCTGGTGGGCGTTCAGTTTGTGGCTCTTCATAGCATGCTCTCTCACCATACCCTATTTGGCAGGGAGCCCAGTGGCCCGTTTCGCACGAATGGTTGCCGCGTACCACAATCGCCAACTGGTAATAGATATGGTGCGGAATCATGGCAATGCTCCCTCGCAGAGGTGTGATAGAGGGGCATTTTACCTGGTTTTGAAGGTGGGTGGAATTACCCGCAAGCTACTGGTACACGACCATACGTTGTCTGATGACGTGTTGTGAGACCATACCTCTGCGTGACGCTCTGCCAATAACCACGGCACCACCGTGGTCGTGTGTGCGACGGAGCGCCACGGTCGGGAGGACAAGCGTTGCCATGACCAAAATGCATTTGCTGTGGTTCTGCGCGTTCAGCCCCCACGCGGGGTTCGGCTTGGATGGCTGGGCGGGCCCCCAGACCGGGACGGGGTACGACTGGACCCAGCCAGAGCTGTGGCAGGACATGGCCGTGGCCCTCGAACGCGCCAAGTTCGATCTGATGCTGCTGGGGGATAGTCTCGCGGTGCCGGGGACCTACCAGGGGCGCATGGATGCCTATCTGCGCTATGCGGAACACGCGCCTTTTCACGACCCAAGTCCTCTGATCGCCATGCTGGCCGCGGCGACGCGCCGGCTCGGCTTGGCCCTCACCCTGTCGACGACCTTCTATCCGCCGTTCCTCCTGGCGCGCCTGTTGACTACCCTGGATCACCTCAGTCGCGGCCGCATCGCTTGGAATGTCGTGACCTCCTACAAGCAGGAGGAGGCGCTGAACTTCGGCTACCAGGAGATGCTCGACCACGACCAGCGCTACGACCGGGCCGATGAGTACCTGGAGCTGTGTGCTCAGCTCTGGGCGAGTTGGGCGCCAGACGCGGTCGTGATGGACCGAGGGAGCAATACCTTTGCGGATCCGGCCAAGGTGCGGGCGATCGACTTCGCGGGGACCTACTACCAGTCGCGGGGGCCGCTCAACGCCACGCCGTCGCCGCAAGGACGTCCGGTCATCCTCCAGGCCGGCACGTCGGAGCGGGGGCAGACCTTCGCCGCCCGCCATGCTGAAGCCATTCTCGTCGGCCGCGAGACGCCCGACGAGATGAAGCGGTTCTACGACGCCTTCAAGGCGCGGATGCGCACGTACGGGCGGGCACCGGAGGCGTGCAAGATCTTCTTTTTGGCCAAGCCCATCATCGCGGACACTGACGAGGCGGCGCAGCAGCGGGCCGACGCGCTGTACGCTACCGCGCCCGTCGAGGCCGGCCTAGCGGCGCTCTCGACCCTCATGCAGCTTGACCTGTCCGCCTACGACCTCGATGCGCCGCTACCCGCCGAACTCCAGGCGCGGGCGACCCAGGGGCTCCGCAGCCAATTCGCCAAGTTCTACGTGCCCGGCTGGACCCCGACCCTACGGGAGAGCGCTACCCGTAAGGTCAGCCTCGACGCGCTGCCGTTCATTGGGACGCCCCAGCGCGTCGCCGACAGTAAGGCGCGCACCATGGAGGCCATTGGCGGCGATGGGTTCGCGATCCGGCAGGGGCTGTGGCCCGGCTATGTCGGCCCGTTCGTGGAACAGGTCGTGCCGCTGCTTCAGCACCGCGGCGTGGCGCGTCAGGAGTACACGGGGAGGACGCTGCGGGAGCACCTCCAGGAATTCTAGCGGAGGGACCTCGTGTTCGAGGAGCGGACAGCAGCGCATGTATGTATGAACCCCTTCTCTGGACGAGGTCAACACAGCTCTACAGGACCTTAAGCAACCTCGGGTAAGGATAAGGTAGGATAATTTTGCGGACCACAGCTGAGCGAGGCCCAACAATTGCTTGCGGCCATACAGGCACTGTTACCCGCCGATATTGTCGATGTGGCTTCCGATCGGGAGGCAGAGCCTGATACGGGCGAGCAAGAGCGATCGTAGGACGCACGGAGACATGCCAAAGGAGACCAGCTGGCCGTAACCGTAGGAGAAAAAGCGGGTATGATATATTTGACCACACGACCTAACACTTACAACCAGTTAATTGTCAGTCTAGGCATTAAACTTTTTTCTTATGACAATGATCCCAGGCATATTGCCATTCATGCCAACAATTCAGCAGATCATACAAGAGTTTTATCTGCGCTATCTCCTTCTCTATATCAGGGGGGATCCATCGTTCCCCTACTATATCCCATAAGGAACTGCCTATGAGCGATTTGTCTGCGATGAACCCATGATTATATGCCTCGGTAAACAAATGAAAAAACTCGCCTTTATAGTACTTGTCCTGCATGTGTCCCATGCCGCTGTGAAGCTGATGATCCAGACAGTCGATGATGCCTGTAATGATTTGTTCTTTCGTCATCATGGCTCCTCCTCTCCCGTCCCATTATACCTGTCGTCATCCAAAAAAGGTCTCAAAATTATGTCTCCTTCACAGGTTAACATTCCCCATTCCATCGGTTCAAGTGGTAACGCCTTGAGACTCGCACGATTGTCTTGGGATTTCAACGTGTTCCCCTCATCGTATTGCATCCGCTCCCGAGACCGGATGCTCTGAAGGGGACTCCTGGGGCACAGCAGCCACACATACGCGACACAACCGCACCATCACCGTCGAATTCCACGATGAAGCGACCTACGTGCAGCGGTTTGACGATGGCAAGGCGTTTGTCGCATTGGTGATCGCCTTTCTCCTCGCCCTTGGCTTTCAGCTGAAACACAAGGCGACCTCTGAGGAAGGCGGGTGCCCGACACGCCACTCCCATTACGTCCGGCTCCGCCTAGGTGGGCTCACCATCTGGCGGCTCCAGTGCATGACCGGTGGCAGTCTACAGGCGTATTTGACGGAGCTCGCGCACCTGGACAACCTAGCACCGTCTCAACGTCAAGCCACGCATGCAGGGCAGTATGGGGTGGCAGTCGAAGGCGGGCGAGTGCCCATATCAGACTGGATGCTCAACCTGCACATCTCCACCTCGGGACGGCTTGCGATGAACAGAAGCAACGCTCCACCACGGCATGCGGTGGCATGGGCTGTTTTCCGTTCCTCTTTGCGTCCTTCATGCCGTTATGCAATCATGCCCTCAGCGTGGCCGCTTCTTCAAGCTGATCAAATTTGCAAATAACCTATAACCGCCCTGCACGCCCGCTGGCAACTGCCGGTAGAAAGCATACGCGGCGTAGACGAAGGTGCCTTGGCCGTACTGCGCATACAGCAACCCGCCCTTCTGCGGCGGCTGCTGGCGGTCGTGGCTTTCGAGCAGCGGCGCGTACCGTTCATCCCACGTCGTCATCCATTTCGACCCACGCTCGACGACCCAGCCGTTAAAATCGGCCTCCGTGATCTTGTTCGGCCAGTGAAAGATGGGGTTCGACGGATCGAGGATCGTCACGGTGGCATCTTCTTCCGAAACCTCTTCGGCACGCGCACTCAGCTTGTAGGGATATGGGCCGTATGGCGTAGCGTCGAACTCCTGCGTTTGATATTGATAAATCAGGTTGCCGCCGCGTTCGGCATACTCGAGCAATCGTGTGCTGTATGTCTTGAGATCGTCGCGCACGGCCGACGCGCGGATGCCGATGATGATCGCGTCGAACTGATCAAGGTGGCCGTTGGCTAGGTCATTTGCGCCGAGCATTGAGACTTTCACACCGATCTGTGCGAGCGATTGCGGGACTTCGTCGCCGACACCCATCACGTAACCGACCGACAGGTTTGGCGCGACCTTCACGTCAATGCTGTGCACGTCCGTTGTCGCAGGGCGATACAGGTGGCGCGGCTCCAAATCACGGTGCGCGATGACCCGGTACCCCTCCGTATATTCGCGTCCGCCGTATTCGGCCACGGCGTGAATCTTGTAATCTGCGCCGGTCGCAGCGCCCGGCAATGAGACTGTGCAGGAGAAGTCGCGTGCTTCGCCTTCGTGCGTGAATGTGAAGTTATGCTCGGCTGGTATTGCAGTCCAACCGTCTGGCAATCGCAGTTTGACTTTGCCTGCCGCATCGCCTTTGACGTTGTTCGCAACGGTGACCGCAACGGTGACCGAAGTTGGCGCGGCGGCGATTGGCACGACTCCAACACGCGGCGCAATGGCGATGTTGATCGCGGGCGCAATCGTCAGCACGCGGCGCTGCTCGCCCCACGGGCGAGCAATAGAGACGGTCTGCACGGGGCGCGAGAGCAAGAAGCGCACGCCTTCGACTTCATAACTGAAGACGCCGAAGAGCTCCGGCGGCGCGAATGGCAGATGGAGGTATTGTGGTTTGTTGATCTGGTAGATGTGGTCGCGCCATTCGTTTGCACGTGACCAATGGGGGCGCGTGTATTCGGCGTTGTCCGGGACCTTCGCCTCAAACTGCGCGCGCAACGTTGCGTTGTTGACCGGCAGGTGGCCGGCAGACGTTTTCTCTGTGATTTCCCAGCCTTGGGTTCGGGCAATACCAGCCTCGCCACTCTCCAGCTGAACCGGGCTGCGGTTGGTCAGGCTTATCGTCAGGGAAAACCGCTGCCCCGGGATCGCCACGTGAAAAGTTTCGCGCCGCGTGACGAACGATGCTGGCCCTTCCGATGCCCGTTCGGGATCAACCAGAACCTCCATCACCAATCCCAGCGCCTTGTTCATCGCATCGTTGAACTCTTGCTCTTTGTTGCCGAGCAGGAAGAGCACGTGGTCTTTGTTCGCGGCTTCAGGTGACGAGGCTTTGACCTTCTCGATCAACGCGCGAGTTGCCTTCGTTCCCGCGGCAAGATCGGACGCCACGATCCAGGGCTTCAGCGCGTCGAATTTGCTGATCGCCGCTTCGACGCGCTGGCTGATCTCAGTCAATTCGGGCAAGAAGTTGCTTGATCCCGCGTGTTTCGCTATGCCAAGAATCGTCGTATCCATCCCGTCGAACATGCTCTTCTCGTTTTCGACCTTCGGAATCGCGCTGTCGGCGAACATCACTCCGCTTAGCGATGAACCCGGCGCGGCGCGGACCTGCCCTGCGCCCTGTGAGCGTTGATGGCTCAATCCATCACGAGCGACCTCGCGATACGACTTACCGACGAGCGGCTCGTATGCGCCGACGTCTATTTTCAACGTCGCTATCGGCTCGCTCTCGCGAACACTCAGGTAGAGCTTTTTGATCTGCCACGGGCGTAAGCCTTCTTGCAGGTGTTCGGGGAAGCGATTCGGGTCGGCGGCGGCCTTGAACGCTTCGATGCTCATCAACCCGGCGGCCTGGTGATGGCCGTGCCCGTCGCGTTGCTTGCCGTGGAAGCGAGAGACGATGATGTCGGGGCGGTACATCCGGATCGCGTGCACGACGTCGCCGAGCACCACCTCTCTACCCCAATGTTCGAGCGTCTCGTCGAGCCGTTTTGAAAAGCCGAAATCGGTCACGCGCGTAAACATCTGGTCAACGCCGTAATAACGCCCCGAGGCCAGCAGCTCTTCGGTGCGCAGAATGCCCAGCGCGTCGTAAAGCTCCGGCCCAAGCAGGTTCGCGCCGCCCTCGCCCCGGTTGAGCGTCAACAATCCTGTCCTGACGCCTTGTTGGCGCGAGAGCCAGGCGAGCAACGCGCCGTCTTCGTCATCCGGGTGCGCCGTCGTGTGCAGCACTGTGGCGGTCGAGCGCAAACGCAGCAACGCACCATACGCGGCGGCGGCGCCTTTGTTTTCGGCCGGCTCCTGCACCTGAGCCGGCACAGAGGGGAAGGGGAAGGCGACAAACACGAGGCAGCATATCAACACGCGTAAGACGCATTTGCGCATGGTCTCATCCTCCGAAAATGTCCGACAAACGGGAAGCGTTTACTCCTTCAGACCTCCGGCCGACAGCCCTGCCACCACGTAACGATAGAACGCCAGCGAGAGGATGATCGGCGGCAGGCTGGCGATGAAGCCGCCAGTGACCATCATCCCCCAATTCACGCTGTGGCGCCCGATGAACTCCGCCAGCGCCACCGGCACCGTCTTCGAGGCATAGGTGGAGGTAAAGATGAGGGCGAAGAAGAACTCATCCCAAGCGTTCAGCAGCGTGAAGATGGCGGTGGCAGCGAGACCTGGCGCAGCCAGCGGCAGGGCGACGTGGAGAAACGCGCCAAAGCGACTGGCGCCGTCTATACGGGCCGCCTCTTCCAGCTCTCGGGGTACGCTCTGAAAGTAGCCCGTCATGATCCAGACCACAAAGGGCAGGCTAAAGGTCGAATAGGCCAAGATAAGAGCCAGGAGCGTATCGAGCAGCCCAGCGGCGCGAAACATGCGAAACAGCGGGATGATCAGCGACACGGCAGGCAGCAGCTGGCTGCCCAGCACAATCAGCAACAGCGCGCGCTTGCGTGGGATATTGAAACGCGCGAAAGCATAGGCCGCCAGCGTGCCTAAGAGCATCGCCACCCCTGTCGTGCCGACGCTGACGACCAGGCTATTGTGCAGCGCCAGGACAAAGGTTGATTGGCCGCTGGCCTCGCCAAAGGCCGCCGGCCTGAAGATATCGATGTAATGGCGGAGGGTGACCTCGACCGGCACGACCCGCACGGGCAGCGTCAGGAGACTCGCCTGGGTCTGGATCGTGCCGAGGAACAGCCAGACGATAGGCAACAAGGTATACCCGAGGTAGAAGAGCAGCAGCAGCCAGCGCGTCGCGGGGCTGAGAAGGTTGCCTCGTGCCAGAGGCATATTAACGCTCTCCTTCGGTACGCAACCAGTGCAGATAGATCACGATCAGCACCAGCATGCATGCAGTGATAAGCCAGGAGATGGCTGCGCCGTAGCCGAAGAAGAGATAGTGAAATGCCTGGTCGTACGCATAGAACGCGAGCACCTTGGTGCTATCAGCCGGGCCACCGTTGCCGGTGAGCACATAGATGAGGTCGAAGACGCGGAAGGCGCCGATGGTCCGCAGCACGACCGCCACCAGCATCACCGGGCGTAGCAGCGGTAGGGTAATGCGGCTGAACTTCTGCCAGCGCGTGGCGCCGTCTACCTCCGCCGCCTCGTACAGGTCAGGCGCGATCGGTTGCAAGCCGGCCAGCAGCAATAGTGTCATCGTCGGCACCATTTTCCACGCGTCGGCCAGGACGACCACATGCATCGTCCAGAACGTATCGCTCAGCCATGCCTTGGGGGCCTGCAACACCCCAAGACCAACGAGCAGGGCATTGGCCACGCCATAGGTGGGGTTGAGGATCCAGGCCCACAGCACGCCGTTACTGACCGTCAGCAGGGCCCAGGGGAAGATCATCGCCACGCGCGCCCCGAGATTACCCCGGAAGCGTTCGTTGAGCAGCACCGCAAACAGCAGACCTAGCGCTGACTCCAGTGCCACGGAGAGGAGTGTAAAGTAAAGGGTGCGGTGGAGGGCATACCAGAACGCCGGCTGTCGGAAGGCGTGGAGGTAATTGCCCAAGCCGACGAACGGCTGGCCCTGCTCGGGATGGGCGAGATTGACGCGGTGCAGGCTGAGCCATAGGGCGTCGGCCAGCGGATAGGCAACGACCAGCAGCAGTACCAGGACCATGGGGGCAAGCATCGCTACACCCAAGGTGCGTTCAGAGATCTCACCGCTGTGCATACGCGTGGCGCGCGGCGCTTGCCCCCTCCACAGGAACGCTTCGCCGAAACGTGCACCGAAGGTCGGTAGGGGCATCGGCATATCTCCAAGGCGCCACGCTATGGCGTGGCGGTGGCCCTGTTCACCTCGCTGGCGGCAGCGTGCATCGCCTCCTTGGGGCTCACCTTACGGAGGAGAGCGGCGTGGAGGTGCCTTTGGATGATGTCGGACTTCCGGGCATAATCAGGCAGCTGCGGCCGTGTCACAAGGTACTTGAACTGCTCGCCATAGATCGCGAAGTCCTGCACGTGCTTTTGGAGCTCTGGGTCGCTGTAGAGCGAGGCTAAGATCGGATAATCGCCAGCAATGAGGGCGGCCTTCTTCTGCCACGCCGGGCTGGCCATATACTCGAGCAGCTTCCAGGCCGCTTCGTGGCGCCTTGACTGGGCGAGGATCACCCATCCCTCGGCACCGTTCACGCTGGCGCTTTTGACCCCGCTCCCCCCAGGGAGCAGCGCCACGCGGATATGGGGCGCTGCTTTGGATTGCCGGGGGTCGTTGGCCTCGGGCAAGACCCCTTCCCAGTTGTAGGTCAAGGCGTAGGTGCCTGTTTGCAGCATCCTGCGCACGTCATCTTCTGTGGACTCCAGCGAGGCCGGGTCTGCCACTTTGTGTTGGTAGAGCAGGTCCACCATCCGCTGCAGCGCTTCGGTGCCGCCCAAGGTGTTGAAGACCGCCATGCCGTGGCTGTCGAGGAACTGCGCGCCGGGCTGGGTGAACATGAGCGAGAGCCAATCGCAGAGTAACGCTTCGGACTGCTTCCAGGACCAGAGCGATCCCCACTGCCCCTGCCTGGTGGTTCCCTGCGCCTGGACGACAAATTCGTCCAGGGTCGCAGGTGGGTGGTCGAAGCCAGCCTCCTGGAGCAGTTTGGCGTTGTAGAACAGGTGCTTGGCGCTGTTGAACAGGGGCATGCCGTACAGCTTGCCGTTGTACGTCACCACGCCGAGCACTACTGGCGGCACGTCCTGCCTGATCGCATCGGTGATGCGGCTGGTCAAGTCCTGCACCCAGCCGGCCGCGGCGAAGCGCGCCGTCCACACCGTATCCATTTGCACCACGTCGAAGTCGCCGCCGCCCTGGACCGCTGTAGAGATCTTATTCAGGCGCTGGTTATACTGCACAATGGTCTGATTGACCTTGATGCCGGTGGCGTTCGTGAAGTCTTCGATCAGCGGCGTGCGGCTATTGGTCACGTCAGACCAGAGCAAATTGACCACCTGTGCGCCACTGGCTGTTGGGCGGCTGCCACAAGAACCCAGCAGACCGCTCGCCAGGGCTGCACCGCTGGCGGTCCCTACGGCGTGTAGGAAGGTACGACGGCTGAGAGGGCTTCGCTGCGTGACAACGCCCATGGTCTCTGCTCCTACAAGGCGGGCTGGGCCTCGCGGCTGAACTGGGTCTCGTAGAGGCGGGCGTAGAGTCCGTCCTGTGCGAGCAGATCGGCGTGCCCGCCGCGCTCGACGATGCGTCCGCGATCCAGCACCAGGATCAGGTCAGCCGCGAGGATGGTGCTCAGGCGGTGCGCGATGACGACGCTGGTACGACCCGCCATGACTGTCTTTAACGCCTCCTGGATCAGCGCCGGCTTTGTCGCAAATTTTGCTTCGGAGGTCGTGAAGGAGCAGTTGCCCCTGCCGGCGGGAGGCTTAGGCGGCCAGAGAGTAGAACAGTTCGGCCGCGGTGAGGCCCTCGTCTCTCTCCTCAACCACCAGCTGTCGTTTCCTGATCATGTGCATGAGTTCGATACCGACGAGAGTGGACTGCGCCGCGTCAAACGCTTTGAATCCTAACATAGGACGCGTGATGCGCTTTACTCCTCTATGGTCCTGCTCCACGATATTGTTTAAGTATTTCACCTGCCGGATGATGATCGCGGTGCCGTGGGCCTCATTGTAGCTTTTGATGGCGGCTTCATTGGCGTCACTGCCGTCAATCGTGATCGTCTCGGGGACACCGTTGCGGCGGATGGCCTTTTTCAGAAACTGTAATGCAGCCTCTTTGTCCCGGTGCTTGGTGAGCAGAAAGTCAATCGTCTGGCCATGTTTGTCCACCGCACGGTAGAGATACTTCCACTCACCTTTCACTTTAATATACGTTTCATCCATGCGCCAGCTGATCCACACCGGACGCTTGCGCCGATGGAACGCCTCTTCGAGTTGCGGGCTATATTTGATGACCCACCGGTTAATGGTGGAGTGATCCACGTCTACCCCCCGTTCCTCCATGAGTTCTTCGACATGGCGCGTGCTCAGCGGATACGCTACGTACCACCGCACGCCCATGAGAATGATCTCCTGAGGAACATGGGCACCCTTGAAGCTCACCGCCATAGTCGCTCTCCCTCCCTTTGCACCCTAGGTTACAGGGAGAGAGCATACCCCAAATCGCCTCACATGAAAATTGCGACAAAGCCTTCTGCAGCGCATAGGCAGAACAGGCCGCCGTCCGGGCATGCGTCGCAACTACCTGTTCTTGGCCACGAGGGACGATGCACTCGTGCAAGCGGCCGGACTGATTGATCTGTGGACGGCGGGATACATCGAGCCGATGATACCGCCACCGCAGCTGTGGCACATCCTGGCGCAACAGCTCATGGCCCTGGCGCTCCAGGAGCAGGGCATCGGGCGCCAGGACTGGCTCCACTGGGTCAGCCATGTCCCAGCGTTTGCTCAGCTGTCGATGGCACAGATTGACGCCCTGGTGCAGTGGATGCTCCACCAGCAGATTTTGTCGGACGACCACGGGGTGCTGTGGCTGGGGCGTGCAGGCGAGGAGACGTATGGCCGGCGCCACTTCCTCGCACTGTTTTCTGTGTTCACCTCGCCGCCGCTTTTTACAGTCCTGCATGGGCGTGCAGAGCTTGGATTTGTCGATGCCATGACGTTCCTTGGGACACAGGACGGTCCGCGTGCCTTGTTGCTGGGAGGCAGGGCGTGGCTGGTCACTCACGTGGACTGGCAGCATCGTGTGGCATACGTCAAAGCCACGGAGACGCAGGGGCGCTCGCGGTGGCAAGGCGAAAGGCCGGGGCTTGGGTTTCGGTTGTGTCAATCGATCAAGCATCGGCTTGCTGGAGATGATGACTGCACCATGTGGTCAACGCGTGCCCGACAACAGATCGCCGCGATCCGGAAGGAGTTTGTCTGGTTGGACACCGAGGGGACGGTGGTGCTCCTTGCCAAGCATGGCACCGGTGAGTGGTGGACCTTCGCTGGGACCGGCGCAAACGCCATGCTGGCCTCTGCATGGTCGCAGGCGATGGAGCACCGTGTTACCTATGACAGCTTCACCGTCACCTGTGAGGCGTCTGTCTCTCGTCACACGGTTGAACGAGCGCTTGGCGCACTGCGGGCGCATAAAGTGCGTGAGACATCCGTGGCAGTCGAGGACGCTGCGATTGACGGCCTGAAATTTTCCGGGTGTCTCCCACGTGACCTCGCACGGGACATGCTGCGGACGCGGCTCTGTGATCCCCAAGCTGTGCACGACATCTTGGAGCAGCCTGTGCGATGTGTTGCCGTCTGAAACCTGCATAGAGGCCTGGTTATGGTAGAGCTGTCATAGAGTGTCACATGGGTCATTCTTTATGTGAGACACTCAATGTATCTGGGTTTGTCGTTGGTTGAAATTGGTCTGTAGAAGTATGCGTACACTTCACTAAGGCCCCTCTTTTCACGCCATCGTCTCGAAGACGGCGAGGAGACGCGCAGCTCTGCAGCCCGTGTTTCCAACGACAAACTGCTATGAGTTGGGCGAAAAGAGAGGGGGGCCATGGCACACCCCTCTCATACATGTGCTGCAATGAGGGGATTGTCCCTGGTTTTCAGACGGTTGGCATGCGCAGCAAGCGTGCAGTACACGACCCGCTGGGCATGCCCCAGACGTCGGGCGGCGCCATGCGGCCTGGACAGGCTGGGCGGGATGCCATAGAGTAGAGCCGCAAGCGTTGTCAGGGGCGCAGGCCTCGGGCAGGGACTGTGGCAAGGCTGGAGGAGAGCACGGACGCATGAGATGTCCCTTGTGGCATGCACGTGTACGGACATCCCCGGTGCGGTGGCGCCGCGCGACGGACGAGGAGGAGGACAGCGTGGCCGTGGAGGTGCCGGATAGCTGGGGGCTGACAGGGAAAGTGGCCGTCGTCACCGGCGGTGGGGCGGCTGGTGACGGCATTGGCAATGGCCGGGCGGCAGCGATCCTGCGAGGGTGTACAGTTAAGTGTGTAACTGGTTATCTTCAATAAGGATAGACAGTAAGGAGACAAGATGACCAGTATGAACACCAAACACGAAGCCCTATTAGATGAATTGCTCAAAGACTATACCAGCCCGCAAGACATCCTCGGGGAGCATGGCTTGCTGAAGCAGCTGACCAAACGGGTGGTCGAGCGGGTCCTGGAAGCCGAGCTGACCGCCCACCTGGGCTATGCCCCGCATGTGCGCCATGGGACAGAGGAGCAGAACGCCCGCAACGGTAAGGGCCGGAAGACGGTGCAGACGGACACCGGGCCGGTGGACCTGGCAGTCCCGCGCGACCGCAACGGGAGCTTTACGCCGCAGCTCGTACCCAAGCGTCAGCGGTGCCTGGAGGGCTTCGATGCCAAGGTGCTGAGCCTGTATGCTCGTGGGCTCTCAACGCGGGAGATTCAGGGGCATCTGGAAGAGCTGTACGGGACGGAGGTGTCGCCGACGCTCATCTCAACCATCACAGACGCGGTGCTAGAGGACGTGCGCACCTGGCAGGCGCGACCACTCGCTTCGGTGTATCCGATCCTGTACTTTGATGCCTTGTTCGTCAAATCGCGCCAGGAGGGGCCGGTGCAGACGAAAGCCGTATACCTCGCGCTCGGTGTCACCATAGACGGGGAGAAGGAACTCTTGGGGTTGTGGCTGAGTGAGGGCGAGGGGGCGAAATTTTGGGGTCGTCATACCGTTACGGTGGGTCTTGCCGAACGACGCACAGGGCTCATGTGTCTCGGGGCGCAATCGGCCTGCAGCGGCCGCAAACGCTGGGAAGACACGCATCCCGAGGCAGCGGACGCCCTGCCCAGGCTGGCGGAAGCGCACGCGCCACAAGCCCCAACCTTTCGAACCACCCTGGCCTCTACGCGCCTGACGGCGCAAGCGGCTCTGGAAGCCTTGAGAGCTCACGGGTATGGTACGGACCACTTGCCCTCACCCAGTACGATGGCTGAGGTACTGCACCGGATGGGATTGCGGCTGCGCAAAGTGGTGAAAGCCAAGCCACAAAAGCAGATCGCGGAGACCGACGCCATTGTCGACCAGATGGAAAAAAAGACCAGCAAGCGGCAGCAGCGCAGCAGGTCAAACGATTAAGCATTGCTTGTAAAGCGACCGTGCATATTGGTGATGGGTCACGGGGGGGCCGCACGCGGGGCGATCACGAGGCCTGTGAGCACGACAGGGGTCTGAAAGAAAAGTACATCCCATGTGGGATTGTCGAGGAAGATCGTGGCCACCTCCACAGCACCTTTGGCAGCTCCTCCAAGACGAGTGATTGCATCGTCGATGCCCTTGAAGCCTGGTGGGCGGCGTTGGATGAGGGCGCGCAGGGGGCCATGGCTCGGCTGCAGATCAAAATGGATAATGGGCCGGAAAGCCGTGGGAAGCGGACGCAATTTTTGCAGCGCATGGTGGCGTTCTGCGATGCCATTGGCAAGCCGATTCAGCTGTTGTATGACCCGCCCTACCATAGCAAGTATAATCCCATCGAGCGGTGCTGGGGTATCCTGGCATGGCACTGGAACGGGACCACGTTGGTGGACGTGGAGACCAGGTTGGAATGGGCCAAAAGTATGACGTGGAAAGGCATGCACCCGATTGTCGAGCTCAGTCGGAAAGTCTACCAAAAAGGGGTTACACTGAGCAAGCGGGCGATGCGGGCGGTGGAAAACCGACTGGAGCGCCATCCTGAGTTGCCCAAGTACGACATTTTGATCAACCCAGCACCAACCTCCTGAATAAGGGAATTCTTTTGAGAAATCGCCTAAAGCCTCCATTGTTATGGCATGTGAATCAATGGTGAGGCCATCGTTTGCATACTTCCAGAAGAGGTGTGTCCATGGACATCGCCACCGTTGACCACGTGCTGACGACCACCCGTTCCGTCCGTAGGCGTCTCGACCTGAGGCGCCCTGTCGAGCGCATGGTCATCGAGCAGTGTATCGACGTCGCTCTCCAAGCCCCGAACGGCGGGAACCTCGGACGCTATCATTTCGTCGTCGTCACCGATCCTGCCAAGCGGGCTGGCCTCGCCGAGGTCTACAGGAAGGCGGCCGCGGCATTTCTTCTGCCACGGCGCGCGACGTATGGCCCACGGATTTTTGCGTCTGCTGTCTATCTGGCGGAGCATCTGCACGAGGTGCCGGTCCATATCATCCCCTGTATGGAGGGGCGCGCGGAGCAGGCGGGCCCCCTGGCCCAAGCCAACAAGTACGGGTCGATCCTCCCGGCGACATGGTCGTTGATGCTGGTCCTCCGCGCCCGTGGGTTGGGGTCGGCGTGGACGACCCTCCATATTCTGTATGAGCAGGAAGTGGCGGCACTGCTGGGCATTCCTGAGGACGTCACGCAGGCCGCCTTGTTGCCCGTGGCGTACTTCACGGGCACAGACTTCAAACCCGCGAAGCGCGTCCCAGGCCGCGAACGCACCTACTGGGACGGCTGGGGGCAGACGCACTAGTCTCCCGGGCGCAGACCCATGGGGGTGGAGGGGAGTGCTCCAGCCAATATCGGCCAAGCCCGGCAACCAGCCCGCGCCGCGGGCATTGCTTATTTGCTCTGAACATCAGAGAGTTATGCATCCCGGGAATGACCACAGAGCTTATATTCCAGGCGATTTGCACCGCCTCCTTTTCCAGCATCCGACTTTCGGCAGCTATCTGCTGGGATTGCTCCTGGGGCTTGGCATGATTGTCTATATGCTCTACAGCATCAAACGGGGGTACATTCTTGGTCGGTGGGAGCGCAGCGGGTACAAGCATATCTCCAGAGCACAGGAGCCCCTGTCCTTTTGGACACCGGTTATCCTGATCCTGTTGGTAGGGCTCTTGGTGGAGGTGATCTGTGGCGTTGCCCTATGGAAAGGGATCAGTGCGTTCTAAAAGGATATCGCCCCACTTTCTGTGTGCATATACGCTAAGGAATTAGGGTCTTAAAAACCTTCCCGATACTGTTGGCGAACCCCCCAGTGCTGAGAATTGTGCTTCGCATATGCCGTTGTTGAAGGTACAGGAACCTGGAGAATACAACGCAGCAATGGCAGCCGTGTTCCATGGCAATAGGTTCGCCAACAGTACGTCATGAGGGTTCCCCTCGCCACCGCGCATGAAAAGGGCTAGACTGGTGGCTCGACCACCGCACGCAGAAGGTCGGAAGATTCTAGTGCCATCGCTCAATTTCTAGCAGTTTGTAGCGCGTCAATACTGGCTGTGGAGCGGCGCATCGGCCCGCTGTTTACGAGCCCCGATGGCACGAAAATAGGGGGTCTTCTTCAGGCGCACGCCTCCTCCAACAGCCCAACTTCAGTCAACTACAAAGTCTGATAAATTGAGCGAACTTGATAATCCCGGCGGCGTTGAAGAGGCCGCTGCCGGGAGACCGAAACCGGATAAAACCACAGTCCGGCGGCACGGACTGGCGTGGGTCGCGCTGGTAGATGGCGCCCCGCTCCCGAATTTAAACGCTGCGCCCATGGGCTTGAACGGAGCGCGCATGGTATCTTCCTGGCATGCTGCACACACAGGAGACGACACGATGCCGCCGCGCCGCAGGCCTCTCGCCCTCCTCGTCGCCTGCGCCGTGCTCGCACGGCCCCGCTTGCCCGCGGCGTAGCCCCCTACCGACCTCCCTCCGGCGATCACCACACCGGACAAGGTCGAGGCGCGCCTCGGCACGCGCGACGTCCAAGACGGCATGCCGAGCAAGGAGACCCTCGCCAAGGTCTCTGACCACTGCGACCTCACGCACGCTTGCGAGGCGTGTGTCAAGACCATGCAGGGGCACAGCGGGCACGTCCTTCCCCAGGGCCTGCTGCATATCGGTGTGCAGGATCACGCCGTTCGCATCGTCGCTGAGCTGGTCGATGCCCAGTCGCTGTGGCGGACGTGCAGCGCGGCCCCGCTCGCTGCCATGGACGTCCGTAATCGCTCCAAGGGGCCCATGGGGCTCGAGGTGCCCCCCCCAAGCGTTCGGCGCCAGCGCCGACTCATGGTGCCACTGGGGCACGGCTCTTGGCGCGCCGAGCCCGCGGACGGACCGCCGGCCTCGGAAGGCCGCATCGCACCTCTGACCTCAGGCCCGGTGCAGCGTGGCCAGGCGCCAGAGGCATTGGTGGTGGTCTGCGCCCCTGGGGTGACCCCAGGGCAGGAGCCGCCATGGAGAGCGTCCACAGCAAAGGAGCGTACAATGCGTGCATCGACGATACGCAAAGCGATGGGAGCTGGTCTGGTAGGCACCTTGGTACAGATGATCCTGGTGTATGGGGTGACCCCCGTCATGCTGGGCCGGTCCATGGACCTCGCAGCGCTGCTGGGGGCTGCGTGCCCGCTGGGCCTCCTACTGCAGGTCCTCAGCGGGAGTGTGGGCTTCCCGCTGGGGTATGTGTCTCTGGCCTCTCCCAGTTTCCCCGGCCCCCCCGTCCTCAAGGGGATGCTCTGGGCCGGCCTCCTCTGGGGAGTGACCGAGGGTCACATAGCACCGTGGCTCGGTGCTGGGGTCGGCAGTGCCGCGCTGGGGGGCCTTCCCGCCGCGCTGCGGGCGCTGCTCGGGTATCTGGCCTATGGCGCCACGCTGGGCAGTCTCGTTGGCGCAGCGGGTCCTGGGCTCCCATACGAGCCCCAACCCCACACGTACACCATGCGCCGCACACTGCCGGGAACCTGTGATCAAGCCCACAGTGGCAACGTGGTGCGTGATGCGGGCCTCGGGCACGTCTACGCTGCACGACATGGTCATGGGCTTGTTGGTCCACTGATCTGCCTTTGGACGGACGGTCTCACAGTGGTCAGCGCCACTGTGAGCACACTACTATCAGGGATATCTTGACAAGGGAGTCTCCCTCACCATGAGCAAACTCGCCACAAAAGTGAAGGAAGAGTTCCTAGCGCTGCTCCCGCCGACGCTCTTTTTCTTCGTCGCGCTCCACCTGGTCGCGCTGATCCGCGTCTTGATGCTCAAGGGAACCGGGATCGCACTCAATACGTCGTGGCAAGTCACGCTGGCGGCTCTGATTCTCGGCAAGGCGGTACTGGTGGCCGACTTGCTGCCGTTCATCAATCGGTATCCGGACAAGCCGCTGATCTACAATGTCGCCTGGAAAACGACCATGTACGTGCTGGTAGCCATGCTGGTCCACTACGTGGAGCGCCTCGTCGACTTCTGGAAAGAGGCCGGGAGTCTCGTGGCCGGCAACCAGAAGTTGCTCATGGAGATGGTGTGGCCGCATTTCTGGGCCATCCAAATTATCCTGGTCGTGCTGATTCTGATGTACTGCACCATGCATGAACTGGTCCGTGTGATCGGACGGGACCAGGTCCTTGCCATGTTTTTCGGCACGCCGCCCGCCACGCGCAGGTCATGGGAGCTGCCGCCGTAATCGGGTCGTGTCCCTGTCATGGGGGAAACGCGCCTGTGCCTCTTGGAAGTGCTTGTGTTGTAGAGCTTTTCTCAAGTCGGAGTCGCGCGTCACCCGTGACAGGGACACACCCCAAATTTGCCCACGGAGACTCGCGGCTTTCCGGTCGCCTGCGACGAAGGAGAGTGATGGTTGACACACCCGTCAATCCTCGTGATAGCAGAGCCTGTTCTGCAAGTGTCGCTGCGGGGATCAGTGTTGCAAAGAAGGGGGAAGCGCACGCCTGGAATCCCCTTGTCCTGTCGCCCGCCGGGCGTGAACCAGCATGGCGGACAGGGGAAAGGGTGTGGGGCAGAGGGTCACGACCGCATGCCAGGCATCTGGGCATGACGTCACAAGGGGCTGGGTCCTGAGTCCAGTCGAAGGATGGCAATACGCATACATGCGAAGGAGAGCCCAATGGCAGAACACACGCCGAGGACGCCGAACATGCTCGTCATCTGGGGGGACGACATCGGCCAGTCGAACATCAGCGCCTATTCGAAGGGCATGATGGGATACCGCACCCCGAACATCGACCGTATCGCTAACGAGGGTATGCTTTTCACCGACTACTACGGCGAGCAGAGCTGTACCGCCGGCCGGGCGGCGTTCATTATGGGCCAGAGCGTCTTCCGCTCGGGTCTGAGTAAGGTCGGACTGCCAGGCGCCGCCATGGGCATGCGTCCCGAAGATCCCACTATTGCTGAACTCCTCAAACCCCTCGGCTATGCCACGGGCCAGTTCGGCAAGAATCACCTCGGCGACCGGGACGAGCACCTGCCGACGCAGCATGGCTTCGACGAGTTCTTTGGCAACCTCTATCACCTGAACGCCGAGGAAGAGCCGGAGCTGCGCGATTATCCGCCGGAGCAGGACTTTCCGCATTTCCGCCAGAACTATGGCCCGCGTGGTGTCTTGCACTGCTGGGCCAACCCGGACGGCTCACAGCGCATCGAGAATACCGGACCGCTGACCAAAAAGCGTATGGAGACCGTCGATGACGAATTCCTGGCGGCGGCGAGCGACTTCATCAAGCGCCAGCGCGCGTCGGGCACACCGTTCTTTGTGTGGTTCAACACCACGCACATGCATTTCCGCACGCACGAGAAGCCCGAGAGCCGAGGCCAGGCAGGGCGGTGGCAATCAGAATACCACGACGTGATGATCGATCACGATAAGCACGTGGGCGCAATGCTGCACCTGCTGGACGAGCTTGGCATTGCCAACGACACCCTCGTCTTCTACAGCACTGACAATGGGCCACACATGAACTCCTGGCCCGACGCTGCCATGACGCCGTTTCGTAACGAGAAGAACTCCAATTGGGAGGGAGCGTTCCGCGTGCCGGCCATGGTGCGCTGGCCCGGCAAGATTGCGCCCGGCACCGTGTCCAACGAGATTGTCAGCCATATGGACTGGCTGCCCACGTTCCTGGCCCTGGCCGGAGAGGCTGATATCAAGGAGAAGCTACTGCAAGGCCACCGGGCAGGCAGCAAGACCTTCACGGTGCATCTCGACGGCTACAACCTGCTGCCATATCTGACCGGCCAGGAAGCGCAGAGCCCACGCCAGGAGTTCTTTTACTTCTCCGACGACGGGGACCTGACTGGATTGCGCTACGACCACTGGAAACTCGTGTTCATGGAGCAGCGCGCGACTGGCACCTTGCGCGTCTGGCAGGAGCCGTTCGTGGCGCTCCGCTTCCCGAAGCTCTTCAACCTGCGCACCGACCCCTACGAGCGGGCCGACATCACCTCGAACACCTACTGGGATTGGGTCATGGATCACATCTTCCTGTTCGTGCCGGCGCAACAGATCGTTGGCCAGTTCCTGGCCACGTTCAAGGAGTTCCCGCCGCGGCAGAAGGCGGCGAGCTTCACCGTTGATCAGGTGCTGGAACAGCTCGTGAGCAGTAGCAAGAGCTCGTGATATCCCCGTTGCGCATGAGGGGTAGAGCCAGGCGGCACGCCTCTCGTTGTGCCGCCTAGCTGCGACGACGCGGCCGTCAACCTGGCCCATCTCTGCTCCGAAGGAGGGCACGATGGACCCTCTACCGGCTTACGTTACAATCCTGTCTGAGCTGTACGTCGTGGTCGACATGCCCGCGGTCGCGCTCGCAACGACCCACGGGCAGCGTGTGGCGATGCTGAGACACGTCCGCCTGCTGGGATATGCTTTGTTGGCCACCCTCATCATGGTCCCGGTGCTGCGTGTCATCCTCGCGCGCTTGCTCGACCTCCCGCTGGAGATGCGGACCAGCGTCCTGATGCTCGCGCTCGCTCCGGGTGGGCTCTTCGCCCTGCAATACGCCCGTGTCTCTCAGGGCAACCGTGTCTTCGCCGCCGGGCTGTTGATGGTGCTGTCCATGGTGGCTGTGGTGGTCACGCCACTGCTGATGGGCCTGTTCTTTCCCCCGGCGACGGGGAAGCTGCCGTTCGCGTGGTTGATGCTCCTGGTGCTCCTGCTGGTTGTGGCACCACTGCTGGTTAGGCGGGCCTTCCAACAGCGAGTGCCCGCTGCCGCGCCACAGCGTGGGAGGCTGTTGGGGGTGCTGTCGCTCGTGCTCTTCATCAGCGCAGCGCTCACCGCTGGGAAGTACAAAATGCCCGAGCGCAAGTCTATGGGCACGGACGGGATCGTGGCGATGATTGCCTTGACCCTCTGTGCGTCGGCCGTCGGCTGGCGGCTGGGTGGGCCGGCGATCAGCAACCGCAAGGTGCGAGCAATCAGCACCAGCATGCGCCACGTCGGGGTCTGCTTCTCGATCGCCGCCCACTACTTCCCCGGCACGAACGTCGTCGTCCCGATCCTGGCCTTCAGCGGTTTTCCATCCCGATGCATATGCAGTTCGCGCTCATCACGGGTCGCATGCGGCGCGATACGGAGGGCAGTGCCAGGCCGGTCGCGGCGTGAACGGAAGCGACCGCGGATTGATCGCACAAGCATCATGAAAGGACGCAGTGATGAGCAGTGATGCCAACATGACTTCCG
>Ga0209382_10001957_pt1 | contig 31106 bp, 29 predicted proteins | sample SoiMetdeltSBSDD5_FD_187599 | JGI IMG/M metagenome (GOLD analysis project Ga0209382, IMG submission 187599) | Bulk soil microbial communities from a Populus tree surrounding site in Tennessee, USA - Soil MetaG P. deltoides SBSDD5 (SPAdes) (version 2) | ecosystem: Environmental > Terrestrial >...
GACCGGCTCGGTGGTGGCCGTGCTGTTCCTGCTGGTCGTGCTCGACTCGCTGCTGACCATCCTGTTCCAGGTCTGGGGGATCTGACGTGGTCGCCGCGGCCGACGGCATGCGCCTCTCGCCGCCCTCGGGCACGCGCGTGCCCGACGAGCCCCTGCTCGTGGTGCGCGACCTCGCCGTGGGCTGGAGCGGCCGCCCGATCCTCGAGCACGTTGACTTCGACGTGCGCCGCGGCGAGGTCTTCGTGATCCTGGGCGGCAGCGGCTGCGGCAAGTCCACGGTCCTGCGGCACATCGTCGGCCTGCAGGCGCCCATGGCGGGCGCCATCGAGGCGCCCGGGCTGCCCGAGGCCGGCCGCGGCCTGAGCGGCGACGCGCCGCCGCCCTTCGGCTTCATGTTCCAGGCCGGCGCGCTGTTCGGCAGCCGCACGCTGCTGCAGAACGTGGCCGTGCCGCTCCTGGCCTGGACCGACCTGCCGGAGGACGCCGTGGGGGCGGTGGCGCACGCGCGGCTGGCCGAGGTGGGCCTGGCCGGCTTCGAGCACCACATGCCCTCGGAGATCAGCGGCGGCATGCGCAAGCGCGCGGCCATCGCGCGCGCGCTCGCGCTCGACGCGCCGCTCCTGGTGCTCGACGAGCCGTCGGCCGGGCTCGACCCGGTGACCTCGGCCGAGCTGGATCACACCATCCTCGCCATCAGCCGGCGGCTGGGCACGACCATCGTGGTCGTGACCCACGAGCTGCCCAGCATCTTCGCCATCGCCGACCGCTGCGTGATGCTCGACCGCGAGGCGCGCGGCGTGGTGGCCTGCGGCGATCCGCGCGAGCTCCGCGACGCCAGTCCCTCGCCCGTCGTGCAGCGCTTCTTCCGCCGCGAGACCCAGGGAGACCCGACGTGATCGCCCCCCAATCCAACCGCTGGAAGCTGGGCCTGTTCGTGACGCTGGTCGCGGCGCTGGCCGTGGCCTCGCTCATCGCGCTCGGCATCACGCAGCTCGACCGGAAGCGCCTGCCCGCGGTGACCTACTTCGACGAGACCGTGCAGGGCCTCGACGCGGGCTCGCCCGTCAAGTGGCGCGGCGTCACCATCGGCGGAGTCCGCCAGATCAGCGTCGCTCCCGACCGGCGCCACGTCGAGGTCCAGATGGACATCTACAGCGACCTGCTGCAGAAGCTCGGCGTCGACGTGGAGACGCTGTTCGAGAAGAGCGACATCCCGCTGCGCGACAAGATGCAGCCCGGCATGCGCGTGCGCATCGTGTCCGCCGGCATCACCGGCCTGAAATTGCTCGAGCTGGATCGCCTGCCGGATGCGCCCTTGCCCGAGCTGGACTTCGAGGTGCCCGCCAACTACGTCCCGTCGGCACCCTCGGTGCTGGTCGGGCTGGAGATGGGCGTCTCAAGGACGGTCGAGATGCTGCCCGACCTGCTGCAGTCGATCAACGTGCTGGTGACATCCATCGACGGCGTCGTCAAGGAGTTCCGCGCCGCCGAGCTGGCGCAGACGATGGGGCGCATCCTCAAGTGGATCGACGACGAGCTCAGGAAGCTGGACGAGTCCGGTGCGCGCAGCGGCATGGAGTCCGCGGCCTCGGCGCTGCGCGAGACGCTGGAGGCGGCGCGCGGCGCGCTCGTGGCCGTGGAAGACACGGCCCGCACGCTGCAGCAGCAGATGGAGGCGGCCGACGCGGGCGCGACCGCCGCCGCCGTGCGCTCCGCGGCCCACAGCGTGAGCGCGCTGAGCAACGAGACCGGCGCGCCGGGCGCGGGCCTGGGCGCCGAGCTGGTCGCGCTGCGCCAGACGCTCGAGCGCGCCCGCGAGCTGCTCGAGCTCATCGAGCGCCAGCCCGACGCCCTGCTGGCTGGTCGCGCCAGCCCGCCCGCTCCCCAGCGCTGAACCCGTGGAGACACCGACCATGAGCCCTCCCCCTGCCGACCTGCCGACCGCCGCGGGTTTCGCCCGGCGCCTGCCGCTCCTGCTCGCGACGGTGCTCGCGGCGGGTTGCAGCCTGCTGCCCGAGCCCGAGCCCGCTCCGCGCGTCTACAGCGTGCCGGTGGGCGCGGGCCCCGCGCGTGGCGCCGGCGGGGACGTGGGCCGGCTGCGCGTGCGCACCATCACGCCCGCGGCGCACCTCGACGAGAGCATCGCGTGGCGCTCGGGGCTGGAGGTCGGCTCGCGCACGGACGCCCGCTGGTCCGAGCGCCCGGACGTGGTCGTCCGGCAGGCGCTGCTCGTGCAGCTCTTCTCGGACGGGCGGCTCGTGCGCAGCGAGGCCCTCGATGCCCCGTTGCTCGACGTGGATCTGCTGGCGTTCGAGGAGCGCCTCGATGGCGACGCGCACGAGGCGTACGTGGCGCTGCAGGCGCACGTGCTCGACGAGTCGCGGCGCGAGGTGCTCTCGCTCGCCCTGGAGGCGCGGCGGCCGTTCGCGACCGACGGCGACCGCAACGAGACCCTCGCGAGCGCGCTGGGGGCGGGCCTCGACGAGGTCTGCGCGCGCCTCGCCGGCGAGATCGCGGCGGCGTTCGGGCGCTGACGCCGCCGCGCGTCGGTCAGAAGGCCAGCAGGCTGGTGTCCACCTTGACCTTGCGGCCGGCCTTCTTCACCACGATGCCATCGGTGACCAGGTAGTGGATGGTGTAGGTGCCCTTGTCCGCCACGAGGGGATCGTCCCAGGAGAGCACCTCCGAAACGTCGTCGAAGGTCACGCCCTCGGGCACCTCGTAGGCGTCGTTGAGCGTCACGGTGGGATCGTCGCCGTCGCGGTCGAAGGCGATGATCGGCAGGCTGAAGGGCAGCCCGACCAGGGCCACCGCCCGCTTCACCTTGGCCAGGACGGGCTTGATGTTCTTCTCCGGATTGTCGTCCAGCGTCTGGATCTTGATGGTCTGCACGGCCGTCACCGGCTTGGCGATGCCGTCGTCCACGGTCACGTGGATCTTGTACGTGGCGGCGGGGCCGGCGGCCGGCCACGAGATCACGCGCGCGACGCCGTCCCAGGTGGCGCCGGCGGGCAGCGTCTCGGGGTCCACGTCCACGGCGAGGTCGGCGGTGGGCTTGTCGCGGTCGGTGGCCAGCACCGGCAGCTCGATGTCCGAGCCCTCGGGCGCCGTGATGGTCATGCACGTGGCCACCGGCGCCTGGTTCTTCACGTTCTCCAGGTTCGGGAAGTCCGTGCCGACGGCCAGGCCGAAGTACTCGTCGTCCTTCAGGTCGATGATCGCGGTGGTGTCGACGCCGCGGAAGACCTTGCCGTCGTCGCGCAGCACGAGCGTGTCCTCGTCGCCGGCGAGGAGCGACACGTAGAGCTGGTCGCCGTCGTCGCTCGGCTCGCCGGGGAAATCCACCAGCGGCGGGCCCTGGTTGGCCTCGTTGAAGAGCCTGCCGTCGGAGCGCAGCGCGTACCACGCGCCCGCGGGGTCGAACACGAGGCCGCGGTAGAGCTCGTCCTGGTCGACCACGTCGTCGCCGCCGTCGTAGGGCAGCGCGGACTCCAGCGTGCCCGGGTCGGGATCGACCGGCGGATCGGCCGGGATGTCGGCGCTCTTGAGCGTGCCGTCGCGGCGCAGCGCCCACATGCGCCCGTCCGCGGGGTTGATCGCCATGTACATCCACTCCGTGTCCGCCGCCTCGCCGTCGTCCGAGGCGCCGTCGACCTCGCCGGGCGGGCCGTCGAAGCGGATCAGCGGGTCCGTCACCGGCACCTTGAACACGGCGCCGTTGGTGCGGAGCACGTACACGGTCTGGCCGTCGGTGATGATGTCGACGTAATCGAAGTCGCCGGCGGTGTAGTTGACGATCACGCCGTCGGCGCCCGAGACCTTGCCGCCCTCGCGCAGCGCGAAGAAGTCCCCGTTGTCGTCGACCACGATGCCGGTCCAGTCCGTGTCGTCGGCCAGGTCCTGGACGGCTGCGCCGTTCAGGTTGACCTTGCCGTCCCCGCGGATGAGCCAGCGATCCGGGCCGTGGATGAACAGGTCGTGCCACTCCTGGTCGTCGTTGGACGAGGAGCTGTCCGCCAGGTTGTCGAGCGGATAGCCGTTGGCACTGACGTTTCCGCCGTTGTTGGCGGCGTAGATGAAGAGGCCCTGGGCCGCGATCCGAGCGGCCGGGCCGGCCAGCAGGAGGAGTAGGCTGGACAGCAGGAGCGGGATGCGCACGTGTCGGCCTCGCGGGGAGGCGCGCATTGTGCCCGCCCCGGGGGCCGGCGTCCAAGCCGCCGTTCGCTACACTCGGCCGCGCCCGGGCGGTCCTGCCCGAACGCCGGCAGCCGGGGGAGGTGCGCCGTGATGTCGCCGAGCCGGGTGGAGGATGCGGGGTTCGCGGCCCGCCTGCGTGTCGCGGTCAGGCTGCTGGGGCTGGCGCTGGCGGCTGCGTGCGTCGGCATCGGGCCCTCTTCGGTGCCGCGCGACCGCTCCGAGTACAGCGCCGCCATCGGCGAGTCATGGAAGCGTCAGGCGCTGCTCAACGTGGTCAAGCTGCGCTACCTGGACACGCCGATCTTCCTCGACGTCGGCCAGATCGTCAGCGGCTACACGCTGTCGACGGCCGTCAGCGCCGGCGCGGACATCGACCTGGGCAGCGACGCCGACATCGCCTCCGTCGGCGCCGCCACCGCCTACACCGACCGGCCCACGATCGCGAGCATGCTGCAGGCCGGCTACGCGGCGGACCTCACGCTGACGTGGTGCGTGGACGCCTTCAACGGCCTGCGCAACCGCCCCGCCATGGCCGGTGCGGCGCGCGCGGCCGAGCCGGACTTCCTGAAGGCCGTCGAGCTCATGCGCGACATCCAGACGGAGCGCGGCTTCAGCCTCTCCATCCGGAAGGACGCCGAGCGCGAGACCACGGTGCTCGTGTTCCACGGCGACCAGCTGCCGCCGGAGATGCGCGTGCAGGGCGAGCAGCTCCGGGTCCTGCTGGGCCTGCCGGCCGACTTGAAGGAGGCGGTGGTGGTGGCCTCGACCGGGCGCGTCGCGGTCGCGCAGAGCTCGCCCGTGGAGCCACCGCGCGTGCTGACCATCCCGACCGGCTGAGAGGCGCGCGCCGTGCCCGCCTCCCTTGCGCGGCTCAGGGAGTCGCGCCGCGCAACGCCGCCAGCTGCTCGCGCAGGATGCGGCGCACCTCCTGGATGACGTCCGGCCGGGCCTGGCACGAGTGGCCGCTGTTCACGAGCAGCTCGGAATCCACGCCCTCGAGGTGCGCGCTCGAGTACTCGACGATGCCGTCGTTGGCCACCGCGAGCTGCTCCGGATCGTTGATGTCGGCGTCGCCCACGCACACGATCGAGTGCAGGCTCACCCCCTTCGCCATGGGGGCATCGGCAAGACGCTTCAGCAGCGGGCTGTCGGGATCCATGTTGTCCAGCGCCGTCGGCAGCGTGCGGCCGCTGAACTGCTGCGGCATGACAGGCTGCCCGCTCTTCTCGACGAGGCGGTCGAAGCCGCTCTGGATCTGGGCGGGCAGCGAGATGAACTTCGCCATGAACCGCGTGTACCAGCTCGCCGCTTGGTAGCTCCCCCGGTGGGGCGTCGACAGGAAGACGGCGCACGTGGCCTGCGGCACGGCCTTGAACTCGAAGCCCTCGCGGATCAGGGCCGCGGTCGCCTCGTCGAATCCGAACTCCTCGAGCGGCTTGCCCGTGTTGAGCCGGAACCACTCGAGCGACCCGTCGCAGATCATCAGGCGCACGAGCAGGCCGCCCTGGCTGTGGCCCACCAGGATCATGTGCTTCAGGGCCTCGTCGGTGCCCTCGGGATCCGCCGCCTGCAGCATGCGGTGGAGCTCCCGGCGCAGCGTGAGCGCCGAGAACAGGATGGGCGCGCCGGAGGCGTACTGGTAGAACCAGAACTGCATGTTGGCGCGCAGCTCGGGATCGGCCAGCAGGGTGTTGAACATCTCCGCCCAGTAGGCCGGGTTGCTGGCCGTGCCGTGCACGAACACCACCGGGATACGGCCGCGCCTGGGCGGCACCATCGGCTTGATGAGGTTCTCCTTCACCGCCCGGTCGCCCTCGAAGAGCCCGGCCAGGCTGAACTTCCAGACCGGGGACTCGTTGAGGAGCGAGGCGAGCATGACGGAGAGGTCCGACTCGAGCGGCACCTTCTCGTCGCCGACCGGGATGGACTGGGCCTCGAAGCCCGAGTGGATCTCGAGGGTGGCGTCGATCCCGTGCTCCATGTCGGCCAGGCCGCCGCGCACGCGGAGGAACGCGGTGGCCGGCGTCGGGCCCGGCCGGCCGTCTTCGGCGCGGATGCCAACCAGGGGCACGCCCAGTCCCGCGTCCCGCAGCCGCAGGCTCAGGCCCTCGATCAGGTAGTCGTCGCCCGGCACGTAGCTGCGGATTTCCGAGGCGCCCCACGGCGTGCCGCTCGTGTCGAGCACCATGTTGATGTGCCCCACGGGCAGCGGCCGCGGCGTGACGTCGAGCCCCAGGTACTCGCCCCGCTGCTGCTCGAAGGCGCGCTGCAGGCCGCCGTTGTACAGGTCGCAGGCCCAGCGGAAGCGCCGGTCGTACGGGCTCGGCGGCTGCTTGTCCTCGTCGCCGAGCAGATAGAGCCAGGCGTAGACGGCCGACGCCAGGTAGGCGTCGCGGTCGCCGTAGGTGTGGCCGACGTGGTAGGCCAGCTCGGCCAGCGCGAAGACGTTGTTGCGCGAGGGCTCGCGCAGCGCCACGGCGTGCATGCGGACGAGCGCCTCGAACGGGTCGTCGTCCGCCAGCTCGTCCAGGCCGTAGGTCTGCAGCACCCCACGCGTGGCGCTGCTCGGCTCATCGCCGGTCAGCGCGTTCTGGTTCAGCGAGTCGTAGACCGTGTCGGGCCCGACACGGGACACCGACACCGTGGGCGAGAAGAAGCCGCAGGCCGGCAGCAGCAGCAGCGCGGCGAGGAGCGCCGCCGGCGCCCGCGGTCGGCGGGGGGAAGGCGGGGCGGGGTCGGTCGCGACAGACATGCGCTCACTTGCCGGGCGGCGGCGGAGGCGGCCGGGCGGGAAGATTCTGCCGGATTGCCCGGCTGAAGTCAGGCGTGTCGCCGGCCGCCCGCGCCGCGGCCGACACGCGGCTGGCCTCGCGCAGCGTCTCGAAGGGCAGGGAGGCGTTGATGGCTCCCTGCTCGTAGAGCATCTCGTCGATGTGCCCGTTGGCCAGCATGCGCAGATCGAACGGCACGTGGCCCACAATGGGGCGCACGTGCTCGAAGATGACGGTGGTGCAGTTCTTGTCCACGGCGTTGTACCACTCCGGCTCCCTGCTGAGGCGGTCGATGCGCAGCAGGTACTGGCGCAGGATGGCGCGCGCGCGGTCGGGCGGCGCGCGCAGCCGGTACAGGTACACGTCCTCGCCCCGGAAGTCGGTGCGGACGCGGATGACGTCGCGCTCGTCGGCCACCACGTAATAGAGCTCGTACTGGCGGAAGAAGCCGCGCACCGCCGAGTAGCTCTCGCCCACCTCCTTGCGCGTCTCGATCGATATGGCCAGGTGCCGTCCGTCCGTGAACTCCCAGCTCAGGATGGTGTGCGCGATGGCCCGCGGACCCCAGTAGCTCAGGAACAGGTCCATCCCGCCGACCTGCGACAGGTCGTACTCGTGCGTCTCCCAGTGCGGATCGCACTCCGTGTCCGAGCGCCACGCGGCGTGGCGCACGTTGCTGATCGTGACGCGCTCGCCGTCGAAGCTGCAGTTCGGCGGCCGCTCGACGTCAGGCTGCCAGACCCGGTCGTTGCGCGGCTGCAGCGAGAACCACCAGGCCAGCACGGCCGCCGACGGCACCAGGGCCAGCAGCAGGTTGCGACGCGCCGGCCGGCGCAGGAGCAGTGCGAGCGAGACCAGCACGAAGCCCGCCGCGAGGGCGCCGGCCAGGCCACGCGACGCGGTTCCGTCGAACCACAGTGCCGCGGCGCAGAAGGCCAGCAGCGGCAGCGTCGCGAGCCTCAGCAGGACGCGCGCCAGGGCGGACCAGCATCCGGACCGCGCGGGCTCGTTCCGCATCCGTCTCCTCGCCAGGTCCGTCTCCGGTCGTGCGCGCGCCTCGGCGCGATCCCCCCGGGTGGCGCGCAGCATAACCGGGCACTCCTGCCGGCCGCACGCAGGACGTGAAACGGATGTCCGGAAGCTAGACTGGCGCGTCGCCGGTTCCGCGATCGGGCGGCCAGCCGGCAGCCAGAACCCGCGAGAGGAAGCCCTCATGTCCGCTGGCCTGCGGCTGGCCATGACGTGCACGCTGGCGCTGCTCGTCTCCCCGCGCGCCGCGGCGCTGCCGGCCGTCGCGGCGCCGGCGCAGGACGCCGTGCCCGCGGGCGAGGTGCCCGTCGCGCCCGTGCAGCTCGACGGCCGAACGCTCTTCAGCGTGCGCGGCGTGAGCGCCTACTCGGCCGAGGAGCGCGCCGCGGCGATCGCCGAGCGCATCCGAGACCTCGCCGCCGACCCCACCTTCGACCCCGCCACGCTGCAGGCCGAGGAGATCGCCGGCGGCGGCCGCATCGCCTCCAAAGACGGCCGGCTGGTGATGAACATCTACGACGCCGACAGCGTGCACGAGGGCTTCTCGCGCGAGGGCGTGTCGGCGGCGGTGCTGCTCCGGGTCCGCCAGGCCATCGCCGAGTGGCGTGCGGCGCGCACGCCCGAGGCGCTGACGACCTCGCTCCTGCACTCGCTGGGAGCCCTGCTGGCCCTCGTGTTCGGGCTCGCGCTGGTGATCGTGGGGGCGCGGCGGATCGAGGCCCGGCTCGAGCAGCGCTACCGCGCGCGGTTGCCGCGCCTCGGCATCGGGTCGTTCGAGATCCTGCGGGCGGAGCGCATCTGGACCGCACTGCGCGCCCTCACGGCGCTCCTGCGCCTGCTGCTCTGCATGGTCCTGGCCTTCGTGTGCCTGCGCTATGCGCTGGGCCGGTTCCCGCAGTCGCGCGGCCTGGCTGACAGCCTGGACGACCTGGTCATGGGGCCGGTCGAGCGCCTCGGCGTCGGCGCCCTGAACTTCCTGCCCGACCTCCTCTTCCTGATCATCCTCTGGTTCATCGCGCGCTGGTTCATCCGGCTCACGTACCTGTTCTTCCAGGCCGTCGAGCGCGGCACCGTGAAGCCCGCCAACTTCGAGCCGGAGTGGGCCATGCCCACGTACCGGCTCGTGCGCCTGGCGATCATCGCCTTCGCGCTCGTCGTGGCTTACCCGTACATCCCGGGCTCCGAGTCCGGCGCCTTCAAGGGCGTGTCGCTGTTCCTCGGCGTGCTCATCTCGATCGGCTCGTCGTCCGCCATCTCGAACATCGTCGCCGGCTACATGCTCACCTACCGCCGCGCCTTCCGCGTGGGCGACCGCGTGCGCATCGGCGACGTGGTCGGCGAGGTGACCGACGTCCACATGCAGGTGACCCACTTGCGGACGAACAAGAACGAGTCGGTCACGATCCCCAACTCGACCATCCTCGGCGGCCAGGTGATCAACTACTCGACGCTCGCGGCGAGGGACGGCCTGATCCTGCACGTGACGGTGGGCATCGGCTACGAGACGCCCTGGCGGCAGGTGGAGGCCATGCTGCTGCTGGCGGCCGAGCGCACGCAGGGCCTGATGCGCACGCCGCCGCCCTTCGTGCAGCAGCTCGCACTGGGCGATTTCGCAGTGACCTACGAGCTCAACGCCCATTGCGACGCGCCGCACAAGATGGTGTCACTGCGCTCCGCCATGCACCGCAGCGTGCTGGACCTGTTCAACGAGTACGGCGTGCAGATCATGACCCCGGCCTACGAGGCCGACACGGAGGTACCGAAGCTGGTGCCGCGCGAGAAGTGGTTCACCGAGCCGGCCGCCCGTCTCGGGACCGAACGTGCGGGCTCCTGAGCCGGGTGCCGATCGATGTGGATGAGATCGTCGCCGCGCAACGGCTACGCTGATGCGCGCCGCACGGATATGAGTTCCGCATGATCTGCAAGGGAGGTGCCCCGTGACTCACCGCTGGTCGTCGATGGTCCTGGTGCTCGGACTGGCCGCGCTCGGCGCGGGCTGCATGTCGCCGCCGGGCGACGCGACGTTCGCGCCCGAGGACGGTGCGGGGTCCGGCTTCTCGTCCTCGTCTCCGGCCTTCGACGAAGGGGACGAGGGTCACGGCGTCGGCCACACCATCCTCCTGTACCTGCCGAACCGCATCTTCGACCTGTTCGACATCGTGCGCGCACGCCTGCGCCTCGGTCCGGGCATCGGCATCACCCTGCGCGCCACCGAGCTGGCCGACCTCAAGCTGGGTGCGTGGACGAGCGTCTACGTCGGACTGCGCGGCCCGCGCATGGAGCCGAGCATCCCGTGGCCCTTCGGCCTCGACACCTATGCCGGCGCCGGCGCCTCGTTCATCGAGGCGGAGTCGGACGACTACCAATACGGGCGGGGCGAGTTCGGAGTCGGCGTCCAGGTCCTGCTGGTCGGAGTGGACGTGGGCGTGGACTTCCTCGAGATCGGCGACTTCATCCTCGGCCTCGTGACCATCGACATCGGGGACGACGACTACTGAGGCGCGCTCCGGGCTGCCCGAACTTGCCGCCGCCGGACAAGTCCTGATACGGTGAGGGCGTCGGTCCGAGCACCATCCACCGCGTCCGGAGGTCAGGCCATGCGTCAACCGTTGCTCTTCCTCGTCCTCGGCCTGTCCCTCCTGCCCGGCTGCGCCTCGCCCGACGGAGCGACGGCTGCCGAAAAGGTCGCCTACACGCTCAAGGTGCGCGACGAGGCGCTCGCGGATCTGTACGAGCGCGATCCCGAGGCCAGGCAGCTGGTCGAGTCGGCGCCGGGCTACGTGTTCGCCAGCTGCTTCGGGCTCCACCCCGGGTTCATGACGTTCGCCAATGGCTACGGTCTGGTGCAGAACAACCAGACCGGCGAGCAGACCTTCATCCGGCTGACGCGTTTCGCGCTCGGACCCGGCCTCGCCGTGAAGGGCTACTACGCCCTGGCGACGCTGCCCGACGCCGCCGCCATCGAGGCGTGCGAGCAGGGGCGGTGGTACGGCGGCGCCTTCGCGGAAGCCAGCTTCCGCTTCGGTGACACCGGCGGCACGGCGGCCGCGGAAACCGTCAGCGGGCAGGGCCACACCTGGATGTGGTCCCACACCGGCTTTGCGATCGAGGTGGCCGCGGGCGGCGGCAAGATCTACCCCGAGGACGAGCTGAACTGACCGCGCGCCGCTGGCGCGCGGCTCAGAACCGGAAGTTGTAGCCGACGAACGGTCCCGACAGGCGCGTGTCGATCTCGAAGTTGGCGTGGTCGTAGTCCACGGACAGCGTGCGCCAGCCGAAGCCGAGCTGCCCGGATTCCGAGGTCGCGTAGGTGACGGTGCCGGTCACCTGCCAGGTGCCGTCGGCCCCGTTGAAGATCCCGAAGCCGCCCACGTCGGCGCGCACCACGACGGCCCAGCGCTCGTCGAGCTGCGACAGCACGCGCAAGCCGATGAACGGATCGACCCAGTCCTCGTCACCGCTGCCGTGGATGCCCAGGGCATCGACGTCCAGGTCGACGTCGAGGGACCACACGCGCACGCCGCCGATCACCTCGAGCGCGCACTGGCGAGCATCCTGCGGATCCGCGTCCCAGCGCTCCACCTCCTGGAACCCGCCCACCTCGACGATGGCGGCCTTGAACTCCGACTCCACCTCGGCGCCGTTGGGCAGGTTGGCCTCCCCCGGGAGGTCGAGGTAGACGACGTCCGCCATGAAGCCGGAGTCGCCGTGGCGAGCCTCGTAGTGCCCGATGAAGGCGAAGTCCAGGTCGTTGAGCGCGTCGATGGTGTCGCCGATGCTCACGTCGACCGGCGCCGTGTTGCCCTTGACGGTGACCTTGCCGTCGATGGCGGGCACCCAGAGGTACGGGGCGAAGCTCTGCTCCCACGCTTCGTCGGCCGAGGCGAGGCTCGCCGGACGGCGGGTCTCGGCGCGCGGCGCGATCCAGTCGGCCGGCTCGTCGGCGGCCACGGTGCGGAGCACGGGCAGGCCGAACCCCGGCACGCTCGCGAGCGGGGCCGTCGCCTGGCCCTGCGCGAGCGGGGCGAGGACGACCGATGACCAGAGGACCGCGAGGCCGGTGGCGATCTGCCGCACGCTGTGTCCTCCCTCTCGTGTGACCCGAGCCGCGGTCCTCCGGCCATCCCGTGGCGCGCTGAGGTCCGGCGGACCGTAGCAGCAGCCGAGGTGTGCCGTCAAACCCCGGCGTCGGGATCCGCGGCGCCCTCGTCCGCCGTGTCGATCGACAGCTCGGCGCGGCGCGCGAACAGCGCGCGCGCGAAGACCAGCGCGCAGCTCTCGGCGAAGGCGCGCGCATCCTGGCCGGCGAGCGCGCCGGTGCGCAGGTCCAGCAGCGCCGCCTCGCCGGGCAGGTCGGCGTCGCACACGGTGGCGTGGCTGGAGATCCAGAGGCGGCCCGGCTCGCGCCGCTCCAGCTCGAGCCGGAACTCGAGCCGCGACCAGGTGCGCCGCGCGCGCATGCCCGGAACCGCCGCGCGCGCGGCGCCGGTCGCCTCCAGCACGCGGCTGCCATGTCCGAGCCGCCGCGTCACGGCCAGGCCCGGCAGCGTGCCCGCCAGCTCGTCCAGCACGGAGCCGACCTCGGCGGCCACGCGCTCGAGCGCCTCGAGGCGCCGCAGGATGTCCGGATCGAGGTGCGGCTCGGCGCGGCGCCGGCGCGCGCGCGCCACGGCGGAGGCCTTCAGCTCCTCGAGCTTGCGGGCGATCGGGGTGGTCTTCATCGGAATCTCCCTGGCGAGGCGGACGGTGGGCGACACGGCTCAGGCCGCGCGGCCGCGGCGTGCGGATCGCGCGGAATCGGATTCCACATCGCGGGCGAGCTGGGCCAGCCGCAGCAGCGCGCGCTGCTGGAGCTGCCGCACGCGCTCGCGGGTCAGCCCGAAGAGGGCGCCGGTCTGCACCAGCGTCAGCGGCTCGCGGCCGCCGAGGCCGAAGCGCAGCTCGAGGATGCGCATCGAGCGCTCGTCCAGCTGCGCGAGCAGGCCGTGGAGCTGCTCCTGGCGCGCGGCGTGCTCGTCCCGGTCGCGGCCCTCGTCGACGGACCGGTCGGGCAGGATGTCGCGCAGCGCCTGGTCCTCGCCCGGGACCGGCGCCTCGACGGACAGGCGCGAGGCGTTGCGCACGAGCAGCGCGGCGCGCACCGACTCGCGTCGCGCGAGCGTGGCCCGCAGGTGGCGGCCGACCTCCAGCTCGGCGGGCACCCGGCCCAGCTCCTGCGTGAGCTCCTGCTCGGCGCGCTGCCAGGCGCTCGCGTGCGAGCGCATCCCCGCCGGCACGTGCACCAGGTGCATGCGCTCGAGGGCGCGGCGCATGGCCTGCGTGATCCACCACACGGCGTACGTGGAGAAGCGGCAGCCCGCGTCCGGATCGAACTTCTGGGCGGCGCGGATCAGGCCCACGTTGCCCTCGGCCACCAGGTCGGGCAGCTCGAGGCCGCGGTCGAGGAAGCGCCGCGCGACGCGCACGACGAGGCGCAGGTTGGCCTCGATCAGCTCGTCACGGGCCTGCTCGCAGCCGGCCCGCACGCCGCGGCCGAGCTCGCGCTCCTGCTCGGCCGTCAGCAGCGAGCGCCGGCCGATCTGGCGCAGGTAGATGTCGAAGCCCGGCGCACGGCAGGTCACGGGCTTGCTGGGACTGCGGTCCATGGGTCGTCTCCTCCGAGGCCCGGAAGCGCCGGGCGGCTGATCCCTACGCGTCATCCGGGCCCGCGACCCGCAGTCGGCCGGAGAGCTACGATGGAGCCATGGAGGAAGAACGGCCCGACGCGACGCAGCTCCTGGAAGAGACCGCGCACGGCCGGCGCGAGGCCGCCGACCGCCTCATGCTGCTGGTCTACGACGAGCTGCGCGCCCTGGCGCACCGCCACCTCGGGCGCGAGGGCCCCGAGCACACGCTGCAGACCACGGCGCTGGTGCACGAGGCCTACCTGCGCCTGGTGGACCAGCGGCGCGTGGTGTGGCAGGGACGCACGCACTTCTTCGCGATCGGGGCGCAGGCCCTGCGGCGCACGCTGGTGGACCACGCTCGCGGCCGGCTGCGCGAGAAGCGCGGCGGCGACCGCGTGCGGCTCGAGCTGAAGGACGACATCGCGCTGGCCAAGGGCCGCTCGGAGGACGTGCTGGCGGTGGACGAGGCGCTCGAGCGCCTCGAGGGCCTCGATCCGCGCCAGGCGCGCATCGTCGAGATGCGCTTCTTCGGCCAGCTCGACGTGGGCGAGGTGGCCGAGGTGCTCGGCGTCTCCCGGCGCACCGTCGAGGCCGACTGGACCGCGGCCAAGGCCTGGCTGCGCCGCGAGCTCTTGCGCGACGAGGAGTCCTGAGCGACCGGCAGCCGGCTCGGGATCCGGCTGCCGATCGCCAGGAAGTGAGCCCGCCCCGGGTCCGCTTGGCGCCGGAGCGATGCGCGTCTCGGGGGAAACGGACACGTACGCTTGCGGTCTCCCGGAGCGGGCTCATGAACCAACGCGACATCCGCCGGCGGGACCCGCAGCGGTACGATCTCTGCCGATGACCGCCGCGGAGCCCCGCCCCGATCGTCCGGCGCCGGATCGCGAGCGGCACGCGCGCGCGAAGGAACTCTTCCTGCAGGCCCTGCGCCTGCCGGCCGACCGCCGGGAAGGCTGGCTGGACGGGGCCTGCGCGGGACAGGCGGGATTGGCTGACGAGGTGCGGTCCCTGCTGGCGCAGCACACGGCCGCCACGCTCCTCGCGCCGGGGTCGCCGACCGCCGTGGTCGCGACGCCCGGCCCCGCCGCGGGGACGGAGCCGCTGCGCCTGCACAAGCGCCTGGCGGACCGCGAGGATCCGGCGCGCCGTCGCCGCCTCGCGCTCGGGCTGCTGCTCGGCGCCGTGCTGCTGCTCGCGGGCGCGCTGGCCGTCCAGCGCTCGGCCGAGCGGTCGCTGCGCGCGCTGCTGGAGCGGCAGCTGGTCGCGCTGCTCGACACGGGCGAGCGCGCGCTGCGCACCTGGCTCGCCGGCGAGCTGCATCTCGTGCGCGAGTTCGCCGGGAGTGACCGCGTGCGCGCGCTGGCGTCCGAGCTGGCGCGCATCGCCGACGCGCCGGACGCAGAGGCCGCGCTGGCCGCCCCGCCGGCGCAGGCGGCGCAGGCGACGCTGGCCGACCTGCTCGCGCCCATGGCGCGCCGCGGCGGGCACCGCGGCTTCGCGCTCGTGGATCGCGCGGGCCGGCTGCTGGCCTTCAGCTCGCCCGACCTCGAGCCCGGCGAGCTGCGGGCCGGCATGAGCATCAGCGCCGCGAGCCGCGACGAGCTGGCCCAGGTCCTCTCCGGCGGCGCGCGGCTGCGGTTGCCGTACCGCCGCGGCACCGCCCTCGAGGACAGCGTGAGTCCCGCCGGCGAGAGCGTGCTGGCCGTGATGGCGCCCGTGCGCGACGAGGCGGGCGAGCCGCGCGCCGCGCTGGCCTTCCTGCTGCGGGCCGAGGATGACTTCGGCAGCCTGCTGGCCGCCGCGCGCACGGGCGACGGCGGCGACACCTTCGCGTTCGATCGAGAGGGCCGCCTGCTTTCCGAGAGCCGGCACACGGAGGAGTTCGCCGCCGCCGGACTGCTGCCGGCCGGCGGGCCGCCCGGCTCGTCGCTGCACATGCCGCTGCGCGACCCGGGCGTCGATCTTCGGGCGGGCGCGCGGCCGGCGGGCGACCCCTCGACCTGGCCGCTCACGCGCATGGCGGCCGACGCCACGGCCGGCGGGCGCGGCGTCGACGTCGCCGGCTACCGCGACGCGCTCGGCGTGGAGGTGGTGGGCGCGTGGTGCTGGCTCGACGAGCACGGCTTCGGCATCGCCGCCGAGGTGCCGGCGAGCGAGGCCTACGCGGCGCTGGCGCTGCCGCGGCTGGCGGTGGGCGGGCTGCTGGTGCTGGCGGCCGGCAGCCTGGTGCTGGCCGTGGCGGCCTCGCTGCGGGCCGCGCGCCTGCGCCGCGAGGTGCAGCTCGAGCGGCGCCTCGGCCAGTACGAGCTGGAGGAAGTCATCGGCCAGGGCGGCTCGGGCCAGGTGTGGCGCGCGCGGCACGGGCTGCTGCAGCGGCCCACTGCGGTCAAGCTGCTGCGGCCCGACGCGCTCTCGCCCGCCGCGCTGCAGCAGCTCGAGCGCGAGGTGCGCATCACCGCGCGCCTGACGCACCCCAACACCATCGAGGTCTACGACTGCGGCTTCACCGAGGACGGGCAGTTCTTCTACGCCATGGAGCTGCTCGAGGGCTGCAGCCTGCAGCGGCTCGTGCAGGACCACGGCGCACAGCCCGTGCCGCGCGCGGTGCACATCCTGCGCCAGATGTGCGCGTCGCTCGCCGAGGCGCACGCCGTCGGTCTCGTGCACCGCGACATCAAGCCGGGCAACACCATGCTGTGCCGGCTGGGCGGCGAGCTGGACGTGGTCAAGGTGCTCGACTTCGGCCTGGTGAAGGACCTCGCCGCGCCGGTGGGCGAGACGGCAGCCACGGTGGCGCTCAGCGGCACGCCGCTCTACATGTCGCCCGAGCGGCTGCGGCCGGGCGTTCCGGCCGATCCGCGCTGCGACGTGTGGGCGGTGGGCGCGACGGCCTTCAAGCTGCTGGCCGGCCGCGACCTGTGGAGCGGCAGCATGGCCGACGTGTTCGTGCAGATCCTGTCGCAGCGCGCGCCGCGCGTCGCGAGCCACGCGCAGGTGCCGGCCGAGCTGGATGCGCTGGTGGCCGAGTGCCTGCAGCCCGACCCGGCCCGCCGCCCGGCGGATGCGGGCGCGCTCCTCTCGCGCCTCGAGGCGCTGCCCGTGCCGCCCTGGACCCAGGCCAGCGCCCGCGCGTGGTGGAAGGAGCGGGCGCCTGCGACAATGCCTCCACCTCCTGCAGGAGCTGCCCATGGCGGATGATCACGGGTTCGTGCGCGTGGCGATGGTCCTGCTGATGCTCGGCGCCCTGCTGTCGCGCGCGGCGCCGGCCCAGGAGCTCGACACGATGCTGGCCGAGGGACCGACCTTGGACGAGGCGGCCACGATCGTGCCCGTCGAGGGTGGCGTCATCCCGCCGCCGAACCAGGCAGAGGACGAGAAGGTGGCGCTGGCCAAGAAGCTCAGCAACCCGGTCGCCTCGCTCGTGAGCGTGCCCTTCCAGCTCAACTTCGACCAGGACCTCGGGCCCGACGAGTCCGGCGAGCGCTGGCTGCTCAACGTCCAGCCGGTGATCCCGTTCGAGCTGAACGACGAGTGGAACCTCATCTCGCGCACGATCGTCCCCATCATCCGCCTGGACGACGTCGCCGGCGACAGCACCACGGGCATGGGCGACATCACGCAGAGCCTGTTCTTCTCGCCCAAGGCGCCCACGGCCGACGGCTGGATCTGGGGCGTGGGTCCCGCCTTCCTGATTCCCACCGGCAACCCCGAGCAGCTGACCGCCGACAAGTGGGGCGCGGGCCCCACGGCCGTGGTGCTCAAGCAGGAAGGGCACTGGACCTACGGCGCGCTGGCCAACCACATCTGGTCCTTCGCCGGCAACCACGACCGCGCGGACGTCAACTCGACCTATCTGCAGCCCTTCCTGGCCTACACCACGCCCGAGGCCATCACGTACTCGCTGAACAGCGAGAGCACCTATGACTGGGAGGACGACGAGTGGTCGGCGCCGATCAACCTGTTCGCCACCAAGGTCACGAAGATCGGCGACCAGCTCGTGAGCTACGGTGGCGGCCTGCGCTACTGGGTCGAAAGCCCGGACGGCGGCCCGGAGGGCCTCGGCGTGCGGTTCATCTTCACGCTGCTCTTCCCGAAGTAGCCTTCAGCGCGTCGGACGCCTGCCGCCGCGGTTGTAAGCTGACCCGCGCCGCCTCCCACGGGTGGCGGCCGGCCGAAGCCTCTTCCGGAGACACCCCGATGCACCGGTCCTTCCTCGCTCCCGTCGCGCTCGCCGTCGCCTCGCTCGCCGTGCCGGCCCTCGCGCTCGGCCCGGACGACAACCACGTGGCCGAGTTCGCGGCGGACATCGCGGCGCGCCTCGACACGCTCGAAGCCGCGCTGCACGACCTCGATGACCAGTTCGCCGACGACATCGGCCTGATCGACGACGCGCTCGACGCGGGCACCGCCACCGCGCTCGAGACGCACCTGGCCATCTTCGCGCTCGTGGACGAGCTGGACGCCGGCGTGGCCGAGGCCCTGCGCGACTACACCGACGGCGTGGAGGCCGACGCCTCGCTGCACCTGCAGGACATGGTGCTCTTCCCCAATGCCTTCGCCGTGGGCGACGGCGGGCTCATCGACAAGGCCGCGAAGAAGGCCGTCAAGCTGCGCGTGAAGAGCACGGTGAAGAACTTCGGCAAGGTGCACAAGCTGGCCAAGAAGCTGAAGAAGGACCACGACTACGACCTGATCTTCGACCGGCGCGGCCAGGTGGTCGAGCCGATGACGCCGAGCGACGCGGCCGGGCAGCAGGCCGCCGACCCGGCGCTCCCCTTGCGCATCGACCTGCTCATGTCCGGCAGCGAAAAGGGCCTCGACGCGCTGGATGATGGCACGATCGCGCTGACCGGCACCGCCGATCCGCTGGTCGACGACGTGGTGACGGTCTCGATCGCGCTGCCCGGTGGCGACACCAGCACGGTGATGGCGGCCGTCGACCTCGACACCGGCCGCTGGCGGATCACCTTCCCGGAGTCGATCCCCGGCGCCCTGCCCGAGGGCACCTACGCGGTGACGGTCACGCAGGCGGGCGTGTCGATCAGCGATTCGATCGCGGTGCAGTAGCCGCACCGCGCGCGCGGCGGCCGTACGGGCGCGACGCTACACTGCCGCGCTCATGCTCCTCGCCACCTGGAACGTGAACTCCATCCGCGCGCGGCTGCCCAAGGTGCTGGGCTGGGTCGAGAAGCGCCGGCCCGACGTGCTGTGCCTGCAGGAGATCAAGTGCCTCGACGAGCACTTCCCCCGCGAGCCGTTCGAGGCGCTGGGCTACCGCTGCGTGACGCACGGACAGAAGACCTACAACGGCGTCGCCATCCTCGCGCGCGAGGAGCCGGCTGACGTGCTGCGCGGCCTGCCCGGCGAGGAGGAGGCTGGCGCGCGCGTGCTGGCGGCCACCGTGGGCGGGCTGCGCGTGATCAACGCCTACGTGATCAACGGCCAGGAGGTCGGGCACGCCAAGTACGGCAACAAGCTGCGCTGGATGGGCGTGCTGGCCGGGTTCGTGCGCGGGCAGCTCGCGAGCCACGCGCGGCTGGCGCTGGTGGGCGACTTCAACGTGACCTTCGACGACCGCGACGTCTACGACCCCGAGGCCTGGCGCGAGCGCATCCTGTGCAGCACGCCCGAGCGCGAGGCGCTCTCGGCCGTCGTCGCGACGGGCCTGCACGACGGCTTCCGGCGCTTCGTGTCCGAGGGCGGCCACTACACGTGGTGGGATTTCCGCACGCGCGGCTTCCTCGGCAACCGCGGCCTGCGCATCGATCACGTGCTGCTCTCGGAGCCGGCGCTGGCCGACTGCCGCGGCGTCGAGATCGACCTGGCCGCGCGGCAGGGCGAGGCGCCCTCCGACCACGCGCCGGTGCTGGCCACGCTGGCCTGAGCCCGACTGGCCAGCGGCGGAATGCCGGCATAGGATAGAGGACATGTCCCGCCTGCGCTCCCCGTCGCTCACCGATGCCGTCGCCGCGGCGGTGCGCGACTCGTGCGCGCGCCCGATGGACTTCGCCGGCCGCATCCGTGCCGGCCACGAGGCCATCTCGCGCGCCGTCGTCGAGGGCTACGACCTGGATGCGATGTGGCGCGAATCCGATCCGGACAAGCGGCACCCCGGCAACTACCGCCGCCACCAGGTGGTGACCGACGACCGCCTGGGCTTCACCGTGGTGGTCCTGCTGTGGGAGCCGGGCGCGTGCACGCCCATCCACGACCACGACACGTGGTGCGTCTTCGGGCTGCTCGACGGCGAGCTCGAGATCACCAACTACGGCGTGGTCGAGGACGACGGCAAGGGTCCGATCCACCTGCGCGAGGTAGGGCGCGAGACGCTGCGCAGCGGGCTCATGGGCGACAACCGGCTGCCCGACACCGAGGTGCACCGCGTGCGCAACGTGGGCGCCTGCCGCGCCACCTCGCTGCACGTGTACGGCGGCGACCTCACCAAGCGCCTGCTCTTCGGCGGGCGCGGCATCGAGGTGGAGGGCAAGACCGGCTGCCGCGCCTTCAGCAACGCGCCGGCGTACTGAGCGCGGCGCCACGCGGGACCGCGCGGGCGTGAGCGGGGCCGTCCGAGGTCGCTGAACATGTCCGGAGTCCACGCGTTCACCGCCGCCGCACTGCTGCTCGACGCCCTGCTCGCGTGCGTCCTGCTGCGGAAAGCCCCGGTGACCGTGCCGCGCCTGCTGCGCGCGGGGCTCTGGGGACTGGCCTTCGCCCTGTTCCAGGCGACGCTCGTCGCCCAGCTCCTCGGCCGCGGCTTCCTCGGCGCGCGCCTGCTGCACGCCTTCTGCTTCCTCGCCGTGCCGCTGGCCTGCGCGGCCGTCGCCGTGCGTCGGCGCGGCGGCGCCAGCGCGTCGGCGCGCGCGACCGCGGCCCTACTGGCGCTGGGTACCGGCGGCCTGTTCGTCTGGACCAGCCTCATCGAGCCCTTCGCGCTGCGCCTCGAGCGCGTGGACGTGCCGCTGCCGGCGGCGTCGGCGCCATCGCCGCCGCTGCGCATCGGCGTGCTGGCCGACCTGCAGTGCATGTCGGTCGGTGAGTTCGAGCGGCAGGCGGTGTCGACGCTGATGGCCGAGCGGCCCGACCTGATCCTGATCCCCGGCGACCTCGAGCAGGTCTTCACCGATGCGGACTTCACCGCGCTTCTGTCGCCGCTGCACGAGCTCCTGCTGCAGCTCGATGCGCCGCTGGGCGTGTACTTCGTCGTCGGCAACTGCGACTGGCCCGACGGCACCGAGCGGCTGCTGGCCGGCACGCGCATCCGGCCGCTGCTGGACGAAACCGTGCGCCTGCAGCACGGCGGCCGGCGCATCGCCGTGTGCGGACTGCGGCTCATGGTCGAGGCGCAGGCCTCGCGCCGCGCGCTGCGCGAGCTGGAGGCGGCCACGGACGACGACGTCAAGATCGTCTTCGCGCACCGGCCGGACGCGGTGCTGCAGCTGCCGGCGGACTCGCGTGTGGACCTGGTGGTGGCGGGCCACACGCACGGCGGGCAGATCGTGCTGCCGGGCTTCGGGCCGCCGGTGACGCTCAGCAGCGTGCCCCGTGAGGCGGCGGCAGGCGGCCTGCACGAGGTGGACGGCACGCTGCTCTACGTGAGCCGCGGCATCGGCGTCGAGCGCGGCGACGCGCCGCGCATCCGCTTCAACTGCCCGCCCGAGGTGACGGTGCTCAGCCTCGGAAGGTAGCGTGGGGCCGATGACCGACGAGACGCACCGCTTCGACGGGCTCGCCGACGTCTACGCGCGCTACCGTCCCCGCTACCCGAGCGAGCTGGTCGTGCGGCTGCGCGAGGAGCGCGGCCTGCCGAGCGGCGCACACGTCGCCGACGTCGGCTGCGGCACGGGCCGTCTGGCGGAGGCCTTCCTCGAACAGGGCTGCCGCGTCACGGGCATCGAGCCCAGCGCGCCGATGCGCGCGCAGGCCGTCGACCGGCTCGCCAACCGGCCGGGCTTCGCGTGCCTCGCCGGCTCCGCGGAGGCGACGGGCCTGCCCGACGCCTGCGTCGACGCCATCGTCGCCGGCCAGGCCTTCCACTGGTTCGACGCGCCGCGCGCCGGGCGCGAGTTCCGGCGCGTGCTGCGGCCGGGCGGCTGGGTGGCGCTGGTCTGGAACGAGCGGCACGACCTCTCGCAGCCGTTCCTCGCGGCGTACGAGGCGCTCATCCACGTGCACTCGCCCGAGTACCACGAGCGCCTCAGCGACGCCTACGGCGGCGCGCGCGCGCTGGCCTTCTTCGGTGGCGAGGAGCGCCGCGACCCGGGCGCCGTGCGGCTGCTGGTCCTGCCCAACCCGCAGCAGCTGGACTGGGACGGCCTGCAGGGCCGCACGGCCTCGGCCTCCTACATCCCGAAGGCCGGCCCCGGCCGCGAGGCGCTGTTCGCCTCGCTGCGGGCGCTGTTCGAGGAGCACGCGCGCGACGGGCACGTGGAGTTCCTGCTGCACACGATCGCGTACCACGGGACGCTGGAGCGCGCCGGGCCGTGAGGATCAGGGCGGATGATCCTCCAGCCAGGCGAGCCAGGCTCGGCTGAAGTCGCTCGGGGACATGGCGCTGAGCGAGCGCTCGAAGCTCGGCCCGCCGCCGCAGCTCTGTCGCGCGGCGAAGTCGGCGTGGTCCATCGTCCAGCCGCCGTCCTTGCGCCGTGGCTCCTTCGAGTACTCGGACAGCAACTCCGGCAGCCGCTGACGACCGCGATGATCGAGCGCGTGCAGGCAGAGCAGGCCGCTCCAGCGCACGGTCATGTCATCGGCCTGGAGCAGCGACTCGAGCCAGCGCCGAGTGCCCTGAAGCTGGTCGACCTGCCACTCGGTGCGGATCGCGTCGGAGCGGTTCTCGTTCGAGGTGGGGATCCGCACGGCCAGCAGGTGCCACGAATCAGGCTCGCCGTTGCGGCCGATGACGCAGGCCCCGACAGCGCGATTCCACGGACCGACTGGCTGCCATTCCAGCCTGACCTGCGTGAGCAGCACACGGTTCTCCGCGGATTCCCGAGACCAACCTACCGCCTCGGTGAGCGGCAGGTCCATGAGGAAGGGCTCCCGTCGCGCACGCGCCGCCCTCTCCCGGAGCAGCGCGGCAACGTCGATCTGCCCGACGAGGGCGTAGAGCCAGGCAGCGGAATCCAGGCGCTCAGGCCAGGCCGAGCCGCACCCGCCTCTGGCGAGCAGTCCGCTCATGAGCTCGCCCAGCGCGGCGCGGCTCTCGCCGCGTCGCACCAGGAACTCGGAACGCATCCTGCCGAGGTCGGCCAGGTCATCCTCGACGTAGAAGTCACCGGTCCAGTGATCCGAAGGAATGTCGTCGAGCGGCGTGAAGAGCAGTTCGCGCGCGCCGTCCACGCCTCCCGTGAGCTCGAGAAGCGTGGCCAGATCCCAACGGAGTGCGCAGGGGCCATGGCCCCACCCGAGGGAGAGCACATCGGGTGTGTCAGCCGTGAACTCGTGGAACTGGCTGACCAGCACCGACGCCGCTTCACGCAGCGTGATCCAGCCGTCGCATTCCTCGGCACGCAGCCCGAAGCGTGGTTCGAAGAGCGCCAATCGCGTCGACAGGTCGGCAATGCCGCCTTGCCAGTCTGGCCATTCCAGATCGCTTGCCTTGGCTCGCAGCAGTCCCTCGATGGCCGCGAGCTCGGCCTCCGCTCCGAGCGGGTCACACGCCGCAGGGACCCAGGCCGTCCGAGTGCCAGAGTCGTCCTCACCCGCGGACGCGGGTGCGACGAACACGATGACCAAGGCGAGACCCCACAGTCCCGAACTCGCGGCTTCCGTACTCACGAAGGTCCCTTTCAGCCGACCCGACTCTCCGATTCCGCAATCAACCGCCGGCCGCGAGCGAGGTGACGGAAACCGAGTGCGGCCCTGACCGCCGGGCCACGCGCCCAACCTGCCGTCGGTCAACTCCTACGAGCACGGCAGCTTCCTGACCGCCAACCACGGGCACGCCGCGCTCATGGGCGTCTTCGGGATGCCGGCCATCGCGCTGGCGCTCTACTGCGTGCGCAACCTGGTTCGCGAGGACGGCTTCGCCTCGCGGCTGTTCACGCTCTCGTTCTGGGGCCTCAACGGGGGGATGCCGGGCATGTGCGCGCTCACGCTCATGCCGGTGGGCGTCATCCAGCTGCAGCACGCGGCGGAGCACGGGTTCTGGTCGGCGCGCTCGCTGGAGTTCTACCTGCAGCCCGGCGTGCACACGCTGCTCTGGCTGCGTATCGTGCCGGCCGAGCTGCGGCGCGTGGCGCCCGTGTCCGGAGCGGCGCTGGTCCGCTGACCCCGAACGGCCGACTTGCAGGCGGCATGGCGCGTCGCCAAGAATCGCGCCATGCCGCCCCCCGACGACCTGCGCGACGAGCTGTCCCGCCTGCCGCACTTCCGCGACCTCGCGCCGGAGCTCCTGGCACGGGTCGCGTCCGTCACGCGGCGGCTCACGGTGACCGCGGGCGAGGACGTCTTCCGCGAGGGCCAGCGCTGCGACGGCTTCTACTTCGTGGACTCCGGCCGCGTGAAGATCTACCGGCTCGCGCCGGACGGGCGCGAGCGGATCGTGCACCACGTGGGGCCCGGCCAGAGCTTCGCCGAGGCCGCGCTGTTCCACTACGGCACCTTCCCGGCCTCGGCGGCGGCCGTGGATGGCCCGGCCACGCTGCTGCGCATCGACGGGAGCCGCTTCCTGAAGGTGCTCGAGGAGGAGCGCGCCCTGGCCACGTCGATGATCGGCTCGCTGTGCGGCTGGCTGCACGCCCTGCTCGACCGCATCGAGGTGCTCACGCTCATCTCGGCCGGCTCGCGGCTGGCCACGTACCTGCTGCGGCTGCCGGCGCACGGCGAGGCCGGCGAGCTGGGCGTGGAGCTGCCCGTGCCCAAGAAGGACCTGGCCAGCGAGCTCTCCATCACGCCCGAGACGCTCTCGCGGCTCTTCGCGCGCTGGCGCGAGCGTGGCCTCATCCGCGTGGAGGGGCGCCGGATCGTGCTGCTCGACACGCGCACGCTCGAGGCCGTGGCCGAGAGCAACGCCGCCGAGTGAGACGGGCCGCCGGCGCGTCCGGGCCCGCGGCGCCTCAGCGCGCGACGGGCACCCACCTGCGCAGCACCTCGCGCAGCTCCGCCGGCCGCACCGGCTTGCTGAGGTAGTCGCTCATGCCAGCCTGGAGGCAGCGCTCGCGGTCCCCGTGCAGCGCATTGGCCGTCAGCGCCACGACCGGCGGCGCGGCGTCGCCGAGCCGCGCGCGGATCTGTGCCGTGGCCTCGTAGCCGTCCATCTCGGGCATCTGCGCGTCCATGAGGACCACGTCGAAGCGGTCGGGCGCCACGAGCTCCAGCGCCTGGCGGCCGTGCTCGGCCAGCTCGACCGTGCAGCCGAAGGACTCGAGCAGGCGCGCCACCACCTTGCGGTTCACGGCGTTGTCCTCGACCAGCAGGACGCGCGCCGGGATGGGAGAGTCGTCGGGCCGGCAGGCCGCCTGCGCCGCCGCGGCCTGCGCCGGCGCGAGGCGCACCGTGAACCAGAAGGTGCTGCCCCGGCCCGGCTCGCTCTGCACACCCAGCTCGCCGCCCAGCACGGCGGCCAGCTCGCGGCTGATGGCCAGCCCGAGGCCGCTGCCGCCGTAGCGGCGGGTCGTGCTGCCGTCCACCTGCGTGAAGGGATGGAACAGCCGCTCCTGGGCCTCGGGCGGGATGCCAATGCCGGTGTCGCCCACCTCGAAGCGCACGAGCAGCCCGCGGTGGTCCTGCGAGACGGGCGCGACGTGCAGTGACACGCCACCCTGCTCGGTGAACTTGAAGGCGTTGCCCAGCAGGTTCACGAGGATCTGCCGCACGCGGTGGCTGTCGCCGTGCAGGCGCGCCGGCAGCGCGGTATCCACGTCCACGTCCAGGCCCAGCCCCTTGGTCATGGTCTGCGGCGCGAAGAGGGCCGCGGCCTCGCGCGCCAGCGCCCGCAGGTCGAAGTCCACCGGCGCGAGCTGGATGCGGCCCGCCTCGCAGCGCGAGAAGTCGAGGATGTCGTTGAGCAGCGAGAGCAGGTTCTCGGCCGAGCCGCGCGCGGTCTCGGCGCAGTCGCGCTGCTCGTCCGTGAGCGGCGTGGCCAGCAGCAGGCTGGTCATGCCGATGACGCCGTTCATGGGCGTACGGATCTCGTGGCTCATGGTCGCGAGGAACTGCGACTTGGCCTGGGCGGCGGCCTCGGCGCGCGCGCGGGCCTCGTCGAGCTCGCGCGTCCGCGCCAGCAGCGCCGCCTGCACGGCGTCGCGCTCCATCTCGGCCCCGGCGCGCGCGGCGAACATCTCGAGGATGGCGAGCAGCTCGGCGGGCACGTCGAGCGGCCTGTCGTGCAGCGCCGCCAGCAGGCCGATGCGGCGGCCGGCGCTGTCGAGGATCGCCACGCCCACGTAGGCCTGCGCGCCCATCTCCGCGAGCACGGAGTCGCCCGGGAAGGCGCGCTGCACGTCGCGCGGGTGCACGCAGGGCCCCTGGTTGAAGACCGACTCGCAGGGCGAGCCGGCCAGCTCGTACTCCATCGGCTCCGCGAAGCGCTCGCCGTCCCAGAAGGCGGCCGTGCGTGCGCGCCCACCGGTGACCTGTGCCACGAAGACCCAGCGCGCGGGCAGCGCGCCGGACAGCTCGCGCACCAGCGCGCGCAGGAAGGCGTCGCCGGTGTCCTTGGCTGTCTGGCCGGACAGGCTCCGCAACGCCGCTTCGAGCCGCTCGCGCTCGCTGGTGAAGGCCGCCAGCACGAGCGCCGTGGACGAGAGCACCAGCAGGTAGAGCTGCAGCAGCGAGGTGCGCTGGTCGCCGGGCCAGGCGGCGAACGGTCCGCGCCCCATCATCGTGGCCGGCACCGCGAAGGCCGTGACGAACAGCACCGCCGCGGCCGCGCCCCGCGCGCCGAAGCGCAACGCGCACCACAGCAGCGACGGGAACAGCAGGTACGAGTACGGGTAGTTGCCCGTGGCGCTGGACAGCGCGCCGAACAGCACGAGGCACGAGAACAGGACGGACAGCCCGGCGGCCACGGCCTCGGATCGCGACCGGCGGGCGCCGGCCGCGCGGTCGGGGCGCAGCCACGCCAGCAGCGCCGGCGTGACCACCAGCGTGCCGAGCACCCGACCGATCCACCACTGGCTCGCGCGCAGCGGCACATCGCTCCAGGCGAAGAAACCGGCCACGCACATCACGGGCACGCCGATGACCGTGGCCAGCAGCGGCCCGACGGACGATGCCAGCATCATGAAGCGCAGCGCGCTGCGCGGCCGGTCGAAGAGCCCATCGACGCCGTCGCGCTGCACGATCGTGGCGCTGGCCCAGGCCTCGAGCGTGTTGGCGGCGGCCAGCGCGACGTGCACCCAGAACGGCAGCGCGGGCTCCAGGAGCGAGGCGGCCAGCCGCCCGAGGAAGACGGCGGGCCACGCCGAGCGCCCGAACAGCAGCAGGCCCGCCAGCGCCACTCCGGATGCCGGCCAGACCGGAACGACCTTGCCTTCGTCGGTGAGCAGCGTCAGCGCGCTCACCGCGCAGCAGGCCACAGCCAGCGCGACCAGCGCCAGGACACGGCGGATGTCGCTCCGCCTCGGCGACACGTCCGTGGTCCTCTCCATGCGAGCGCGCGATCCTTGGGGTCGGACGTCGAGATCGGCCGCTGAACCCCCGGGCCGATCGATCCGTTATCGGCCTTCGCGGCCGCCGGGATTGAGGCCGGCCCGGCCGATCAGGCCGGCAGCAGCCCCAGGGGAAACCGGCCGTCCGCGCCGCGGCGCAAGAAGGCGTGTGCCAGCACGTCCTGCGGCCGCAGCGCGCGGTGCACGTGCGGGAAGGCCTCGCCGCCGCGGCTCGGCTCGAGGCGCAGCGCCGGCCCGAGCCGTGCGGGATCGAGCAGCAGCAGCACGACCTCGCGCGCGCCTGCGAAGTGCAGCGCGAGCGTGCCGTCGAGCTGGCGGGTGAACGACGCGTGCACGAAGCCGTCCGGCCCCGGCGCGGCGGGCGTGCCGTCGCACGTCACGTGCCAGATGGAGACCTCGAGCGCGGGCATCGGCGCGGGCGTCCCTTGCCTCAGAGGGCGCCCAGCGCCTCGTCGAGGCGATCGGCGATGAGCGCCGACCAGGTCTCGAAGCCTTCGCGCTGCGTGCGGGCCATCTCGCGCAGGGCGCGGCGCGAGACGAAGCTGCCCTCGAGCACGTCCGTCTCGCGGATGGCCACGGCCGGCGTCTCGCAGCACGCCACGTTCACGAGGCCGAAGTGCACCGAGCCCACGTCGCTGCTGTCGTCGTTGATCACGCCCACCGTGGCCAGCGCGTAGGGCGCCTCGATGAGGATCTCCTCCTCGAGCTCGCGCCGGCAGCCTGCGTCCAGCACGTCCTGCGCGCCGTCGAGGTCCACGGGGTTGATGTGCCCTCCCACGCCGATGGACAGCTTGCCGTGGAGCCGTGCCTCGCCGCCGCGCGCCGTGCGCCGCAGCAGGAAGACCTCGTCGCCGTGCGTGACGAGCGTGTACGGGATGACCTGCTTCAGCGCGCTGTCGCGCTCGGCCCAGCGGCGCTCCACGAAGAAGCCCCGGTCGCGGATGCGGCGCGTCCAGAGGCCCACGCGGTCGGCCGGGTCGTCCGGCGTGCGCGCGACGAAGCCGTGCGGGAAGGACAGATCGAACAGGTCCTGTCGCTTGACGACGTACACGAACTCCATGCATGTCTCCGGGGGGAGCGGGAGCAGGGCCCCATGGGCTATCATGCCCCCGCGTTCCTTGGAAATCCGGGATCCCGAGTCGTCGAGACGGCCGCTGCCGCCCGCCCGCAAGGGCTCGGCGGTGGAGGAAAGTCCGGGCTCCACAGGGCAGGGTGGCGGGCAACTCCCGCCGGCCGCGAGGCCAGAGACAGTGCAACAGAAAGCAAACCGCCACGGCTCACTCGCGAGAGCGCCGCGGCAAGGGTGAAACGGTGCGGTAAGAGCGCACCAGCGGCACGTGCAAGCGTGCCGGATCGGCAAACCTCACCCGGAGAAAGCCCGAATAGGCAGGGATGACGCGGCTCGCGTCGACATGACCTGCGGGTAGGGCGTTCGAGGCCGCCAGCGATGGCGGTCCCAGAGACATGGTCGTCGTCGGGCGCGGTGCGGAGCGCTCCGCAACAGACCCGATCACAGAACCCGGCTTACCGACGGCTCGGGATCCCACTTTTCCGGACTTCCAGGGCGCGCTTCATGACACATGCATATGCACGTGTCGTGCTGTGTCGCGGGGCCCGCGCCCCGATTCGTCAGGGCTGGCATGACCCGGGATTTTCCCGTGCCTGGCTGCCTTGACGGATCCGCCAGACCGGTATAGTTTCCGCCCCAGTGCTTCCTTTCGGGCAGGCATCGCGACGCCACGACGTCGTTGCGACGGGAAGCGCGGGCAACTGGAAAGACTCCACCTCGCTGACGACCTAGCCGCCACCGCATCCGGGTTGGAACACACCGTGAGCCACGTCGCCGCCATCCACAGCTGCATCGTCGTCTTCGCGTCCGGCCTGCTGGCGCCCATGGCGTCGGCGACCGAGTCGCCGCTGCCGCAGCTCGCCGCCACCGCACCCGCCGCCAGCACACCGCTGGTGCTGGGCGCGCCGCCCGCCTGGACCGTCATGGCGCTCGGCGCCACCGTGGTGTTCCTCACGGTGCTGCGCCGCCTGCGCAAGCATCCGCAGCCGGCTCACGCGCGCCGCCGCTGACGCGCAGCGCATGACGCGCCGCTAGCCTTCGCGCTCGAGCACCGCGCGCAGGATCACCGCCGCCGCGACCGAGTCGCGCAGACGCTTCCTGTCCGACGGCCGCAGGCCCGCCCCGCGCAGGAACTCCTCGGCCTCGTCCGTGCTGAGGCGCTCGTCCTCGAAGTCCACGGGCAGGCCGGTCAGCTCCGCCAGCCACGCGCCGAACGCACGCGCCTTGCTGGCCATGGGCCCCTCCGAGCCGTCCATGTTGAGCGGCAGGCCCACCACGAGGCGGCGCACGTCGCGGTCGTCGATCAGGGCGCGCAGCGCGGCGCCGTCCAGCTCGGGCGTGCGGCGCGACAGCGCCGGAAGCGGGTGGCTCGCCAGGCCAAGGGCGTCGCTGACCGCCAGCCCCAGCCGGCGCTGCCCGAAATCGACGGCCAGGATGCGGTCGCGCACGGTCAGCGGCGAGACGACGGCGCGGCGGAAGGCCGGTTTTCGCCGGGGCCGGCCCGGAGTATCGTCTGGCCCGCGACGGCGGACGCCGGCGACACCCTGACGCTCACCCGGTGGACCCGACGTGCGGCGCCTTTGCTCGTGTCTGTGCCACCTGGCTCCCGGATACGCCCATGCCGGAACGACTCCCTGCCGCCGTTCCACCCGTGGGCGGGCATTCTAGCCGCCTCCTCGCCTGGCTCGCCGTCCTCTGGCTGGCCGCGTGCTCGTCGCCCACGTCCCCCGCCCCGGCCGCGCCGCAGCCGGCCGCGCCCCCGGCCGTCGCGCCACCACCGACCGCGTCGCCGCAAGCCACGCCGGCTTCCCACGCTCCCGTCGCCGACCCCAGCAGCCTGTCGGCTGCCGTCGCCGGCATGGACGAGATCTTCGACTCGGCCGAGGCCATGAAGCTGCTGCGGGCCATCGACCCGTACTTCCGCGTGCGCGGCAACGAAGGCTACCGCAAGAGCACGGAGCGCATCCTCATGCTGCTGCGCGACGCCGGCTTCGCGGAAGCCGGCACCGACGCCAGCCTCATGCGCGACTCGGCCGAGCTGCGCGACCTCGGGCCGGCGCTGCCGGCCTGGACGCCGCTGCACGCGCGGCTCGAGATCACCGCGCCCAACCCGGTCGTCCTGCACGAGTTCGAGAACGAGGGTGGCCTGCAGCGCACCTTCGTGTGCGTGAACAGCTTCCCCACCCGGCCCGAGGGCCTGGTGGCGCCGCTGGTCAAGTACGACCCGAGCCGGCCGGTGGAGACCTACGCCGGCGCCGTGGTCTTCGGCATGCTGCCGGCCGAGACGCTCTTCGACCGCTCCGTGCGGCAAGGCGGCGCGCTGGGCGTCATCAGCGGCTGGCTGCCCGAGTACAACGAGCCGGCCCTGAACCCGGACATGATCCGCTACGCCAAGGTGGAGTACGACGCCGAGCGCCACGGCTTCGCGCTCAACGTCTCGCCGCGCAGCGCGAAGGCGCTGCAGGAGCGGCTGGCCAAGGGCGTGGTGCACGTGAAGGTGAACATCGGGGCGCGCTTCGCGGACAGCCGCTGCCGCACGGTGGTGGCCACCATCGGCGGCACGGAGCCCAACGCCGGCGCGGTGGCGGTGGTGGGGCACCTGGACGAGCCCGGCGCCAACGACAACGGCTCGGGCGTGGCCGCCATGACCTCGATGGCCGCCGGCTACCTGCGCGCCATTCGCGACGGCCGCCTCGCGCGCCCGCGCCGCCCGATCGTGTTCCTGTTCGGCGCCGAGATCGAGTGCAGCGCCGAGTGG
>Ga0209382_10001958_pt1 | contig 31101 bp, 27 predicted proteins | sample SoiMetdeltSBSDD5_FD_187599 | JGI IMG/M metagenome (GOLD analysis project Ga0209382, IMG submission 187599) | Bulk soil microbial communities from a Populus tree surrounding site in Tennessee, USA - Soil MetaG P. deltoides SBSDD5 (SPAdes) (version 2) | ecosystem: Environmental > Terrestrial >...
GTGGACGCACTCAACAAGTAAGCAACACAACCGGGAAAACCAAAGCCGGACACGGACCACCGTGTCCGGCTTTTTCATGCCCACAAACAGCCAAACAGCCAGCGGCTTGACGGTGGGCATCCGGCGGTTGATCTCGAGGGTCTTGACGTGCTAGAACGCTTGTGCGACTCCAGATCCTTGTGTAGGTGAATCTCGGCCCCGCAACGGGGTCTAGCCTGTGCTGGTCGGGATCGGAGCCATCAGCGGGGACCGGAGCGTGTGTGCAGAGGCGGTCGGTCGAATTTTGGTGCTGCCCGGGCCTTTCCCGGCAGGCGATGCGACGTGCTGGCCGGCCGTTTCGGCTGTCGGCCCGCGTCTACACCCCTACGCCAAAGAAGTCCAGTAGCTGGCGTGTGGTCTCCTCGGGGGCTTCTTCGGGAATGAAGTGCCCGACCGGAATCGACTCGCCGCGGACGTCGTCTGCCCACTCACGCCAGATGCACAACGGGTCCTCGTAGAGCGGTGCGACCGATCCCCGCTGGCCCCAGAGGAACAGCACCGGGCAGGCGATCTTCCGGTTGCCGCGGTCCTTCTCGTCGTGCTCGTAGTCCAGCTTCGCGGAAGCACGGTATTCCTCGCAGATCGCGTGTGCCGTTTCGGGATCGCTGAACTTCTTGATGTATTCGGCACGCACCTCGTCCGGGAAAGCGTCCTTCACGACCGGCCAGCTGTCGAGCATGAAATTGACCAGGTTGGCGGGTGCTGCGTTGATGAACTGTTCGGGTACCGGTTCGGGCGCGGCCAGGAAGGACCACACCCAGGTGGCGAGGCTGAACTTCTTGTCGGCGCGGTCGTAGGCGCTGCCGACGGGCACCACGTCCATGACGGCGAGCCGGGTGACCATGTCGGGCTCGTCCAGGGCCAGCCGGTAGGCGCACCGTGCCCCACGGTCGTGGCCGACGACCTTGAACGTGTCGAAACCCAGGCTCTGCATGACCTCGATCTGGTCGCGGCCGATCGCACGCATGCTGTAGGGCTCATGGTCGGGGGGTGCTGGGCGGATTGCCGCTGTCGCCGTAGCCCTGTAGATCGGTGGCGACCACCGTGTAATGCTCGGCGAGATGGGGCGCCACTCGGTGCCAGCAGAGATGCGTCTCGGGAATGCCGTGCAGGAGCTGCACCGGCGGCCCGCTGCCGCCGCGCCGGCCGTGGATCCTCGCACCAGATGTCTCAATGTCGAATTCTTCAAACCCATCGAACACGGAAACACAATCCCTTCACAGTCGGACAGAACGTCGTGATCCACGGACTACCCCCGACGCTGCCCTCTACACGCAGCCGGGTTCATCGACGCAGCCTCGCCACTTCGCGCCGCGCGTACCTCGATCAACACGTTTTCCTCGCCACATCAGCGAAGAAAGTCGTCCACTCCACCCAGAATCACCCACACAAAGGTGAGTAGTCGCACACTCGTACGACACGGAAGTTTTCTGTGGATCGTTTTCTGTGAGCAGTGTGACTGTGCTTCCTCCGAGATGCAGGTGGATCGTTCGGCATGGTTGAATCGCTGTTGCGGTCTCTTGTTGTGTCCTCGGCGTTGAATGAAGCGTCCGCCATAGCCGAGGGCCGAGGGTGATTATTCGCGGCAGGGGGCGCCGACGGCGATGTGGGCGATGGCTTGTTGGCCGCGGGCGCGGATGATGAGGGTGATGCAGCGGGGTGAATCGACCCAATAGCCGCCAGCGAACGCCATCCAGCCCTCGCCTGGACACTGTGCACGGATGTGAGTTCGCGGTTTGGACGGTGCACCGCTCCAGCCGATCATCGCGTGATCGAGGTCTTCGCCGGAGACGAGTAGGTCGACGGTGTTGCCGGCGCGTATGACGAGGCCCCATTTGGCGAAGAGCTGGCTGGACGTGCTGGTGGGAGTTGTTTGCAGGACAACCTTTGTCGGCAGTTGGACCGCATCGAGGAAGACCTCCATCGAAGGTGTCATCTCGGTAGGCCGGTCAATGACTGCGAGACAGTCGATCAACGGCGTCCCATCGTTTGGCGCGCTCGGTGTGGGCGTAGGCGCGGGCGCGGGCGCGGTGCAGCCGGCAACGAGAAATGCCACGGCCAGCAGGATTCTCATACCTACAATAAGACTCGGCCGCAAGGGCAGGTTCCAGCAAGCGGGTGCTGAGGCACAGTCCGAGCTCGGACTGGCTTAGCTGCCGCCACCACGGTTGCGGAATTGGAACCGGTCTGCCGCCGTCCGGCAACCCCCACCGGCGTGATGCGGGCAATAGGGCCGCAGCCCTCGATGCCGAACTCGCCTTCTATCGTAGGATCTTCGGCCTTGACACGCTGACGGTCGAGGACCTCGAAACCCGGAACCGGTACCATGAACGCGGTTTGGGGCAGTGGTCTGATAAACCTCGACCCCAAACCGTCCCATCAGCAGCGTTAGACCTTGATGACGGATATCGCAAGTCCGAGGTCCTCGCTACGCAACGTTGAGTCGAGATCCTCGAGCGCTGTCTCGGTGACGGACGTTGCGAGAACTTCCTCTGCAATCAGCGAGGTCGACCTCCGAAGGGCTTCTGCGACGTCAGGCCGTGTGGAAGCCCACCGCAGGCCGATGCGGTCTGTGATCTCAAGGCCAACAGTCTTTCGAGCATCCTGGATGAACCTAAGAGCGTCGCGGACGAGACCCGCCGCACGCAGCTCTTCAGTTAGCTCGAGATCGAGTGCCACCGACATTCCCCCGTCGCTTGTAACCGCCCACCCCTCACGTGGCGTCTCGGTGATGATGAGGTCGTCGTTAGATAACTGGATCTCTTCACCATCAACGACTACCGTGAGACGGCCCTCGACAGGCAGGCCGGCATCGGCGATGGCGCGCGCGACTAGTTGCGTGCGTGCGCCGAACCTAGGCCCCAGCGCGCGGAAGTTCGGCTTGACGGTGACGTCGACTAGGTCTCGTGTCAACTCCTCAACCTTGTTCACATTCAGCTCATCCGCGATTTGAAGTCGGAGTTCGTCCGGAAGATCGGCGAAGCCAGGGGCCGAAACCATGGCGCGAGCCAGAGGCTGCCTAGTTCTGACCTTGCTCGCTGCACGGGTCGCTCGTCCGAGTTCAACTATCCGCTGTACCAGGGTCATTTGGCTCAGGAGTTCCTCGTTAAGGATCCCCTCATCCGCAGTCGGCCATTCGGCCAGGTGCACGGAGTCAATCGTGCCCGGCACCACGGAGACTTGCAGACGATCCCACAAGTGGTCCGTTAGGAACGGAGTAAATGGCGCCAGCAGACGCGTGAGGACGTTCATGCACTCGTGTAGGGTCGCCAGCGCCGCGGCGTCCCCGCGCCAGAATCTGCGCCTCGATCGGCGTACGTACCAATTGGAAAGCCCGTCGATGAAGGCCGCGATGCGGCGGCCGGCACCAGGTGAGTCGAAGTTCTCCAGGCACGCATCGACGTCTCGCACTGTGGCTTGGAGATCAGCCAGAAGCCACCGATCAAGCAGTGCCCTGTCGGGCACCTTCGGGCCGGCGTTCTCGGCCGGCGTCCACCCGGAAGCGCGGGCGTAAAGCGCAAGGAAGGCAGCGGTATTCCAGTAAGTGAGCAGTACCTTGCGCACGACTTCTTCGAGCGCCTCGGAGCCGATTCGTCGGTCGACCCAGGGCGAGCCGCCAGCGAGCATGAGCCACCGCACAGCGTCCGCGCCAAATCGGTCGAACAGCATGAATGGATCGACGACGTTGCCCAGATGCTTGCTCATCTTGCGTCCGTCGGCGTCGAGAATGAGGCCAAGGCACAGTACTGTTTCGTAGGCAGAACGATCGAATAGCAGGGTGCCTTCGGCCATTAACGAATAAAACCATCCACGCGTTTGGTCGATCGCCTCACATATGTACTGTGCTGGATATGCTTCCTCGAAGGCTTGCTTGTTCCGATGAGGCGCGCCCCACTGCGCGAACGGCATCGCACCGCTGTCGTACCAAACATCGATGACTTCTTCGACCCGACGGCATGGTGCATGGCAGCTGGGACATGAGATGAGGATCCCGTCAACGTATGGCCTGTGCGGGTCTAACCCAGATAGATCCTCGCCGGCCAGCTCAGACAGCTCCGCTAGCGACCCAACACATGTCAGGTGAGTAGCGTCCTCGGTGCACCGCCAGATTGGCAGCGGCGTACCCCAGAAGCGGTTTCGTGACAGAGCCCAGTCCACATTGTTCTTCAGCCACTCGCCGTATCGGCCCTCCTTGATGTGGTTCGGGAACCACATGGTTCGTTCGTTTTCGGCAATGAGGCGATCTTTGATGCTGGTCGTCTTGATGTACCACGAAGGCAACGCGTAATAGATCAACTTTGTGTCGCACCGCCAGCAGAGTGGATATGTGTGCCGGTACGGTTCGAATCGCCAAAGCAGACCGCGGTTACGAAGGTCGGCAACCAGGGACTCGTCGGCGTCTTTGAAGAACTTGCCGCCGACGAGGGGAACGTCGGCCTTGAAGTGTCCGTTGGCAGAGATTGGATTGACGAGCCTCAGCCCATGGGCTCGCGCAACAGCAAGATCTTCCGCCCCGAATGCCGGAGCCAAGTGAACGAGGCCCGTGCCGCTCTCGGTGGTGACATAATCTGCTGGCAAGACTCGATGAGCATCGCCGCCAAAGTCTTCCAGAGGGAGTAACTCGAAGGGCCGATCATAGGTTGTGCCGATCAAGGCTTCGCCAGTGAGCCTGTCGAGAACTTCGGCGGAGTCCTCCAAGAGGGCGTCTGCGAGCTCTTCTGCCAGCACCAGCAGCTCGTTGTTCACCTTGGCCAGAACATAGGTAACCGAGGGGTTTACTGCGACTGCTGTATTGGACACTAGGGTCCACGGCGTAGTCGTCCAGACGAGAAGGGCCGCACCTCTATTGGCCCAGGGTCCGGAAATAATCGGAAAGCGGACAAAGACCGAAGGGTCGATCACTTCGGTGTAGCCCAGCGCCACCTCGTGATCGGACAGGGGGGTCTCATCACGCGGGCAATAGGGTGCGACACGGTAGTCCTCCACGAGTCGCCCAGCGCGGAATGTCTGCTGCAAGGACCACCAGACACTCTCGATGTACTCCGGGTTCATCGTCAGGTAGGCGTTCTCGAGGTCAACCCAGTAGCCCATTCGCTCTGTCATAGCCGCGAAGTCGTCAACGTAACGCAGTGCCGACTCTCTGCAGAGGCTGTTGAAATCAGCGATGCCGAACTCTTCAATGTCCTGCTTCTTCGTGAAGCCGAGTTCCTTTTCGACCAGAAGCTCGACCGGAAGACCGTGGCAATCCCAGCCAGCCCTCCGCGGAACATGAAAGCCCTTCATCGTCTTGAATCTAGGAAACAGATCCTTGAACACGCGGGTTTCAACGTGGTGCACGCCGGGCTTTCCGTTGGCGGTTGGTGGCCCCTCGTAGAAGATCCATCTCGGCCCCGAAGCGGTTTGATCCAGAGAGCGTTGAAACACCTTGTTGGTCTTCCAGCGCTCCAGAACCTCTCGTTCTACGGCTGGAAGATCGACGTCAGCAGCAAGCGCTGGAAACTGGTGATGTGATGTAGGGTTCACAGGTTCTCTCCGTTAGACGCGCAAGTGTTCTAACGGAGGGACGACGCGGACGCATCGCGGTACCACCCTCCTTGCCGGACATGTCTGCCCGACCTCTCGACTTCGTTCACGCGGCGCCGGATCTACTCAACAACTTAGTCGTCTTTCTGCCGGCAGCTCTGGGGTGATGTTCACGGCGGGCGCACCGCTAGGCTCGCACCATCCCTAGCTCGCTCGTGGTGGCCTGCGCTGCTACTCGTCCCCTTCATCGCCTTCCGCGCGACGACAGTGTAGCGGTAAAGCTATCAACGCTGTCCACCGAAATCTGACGACTCGCCGTAGCAAAGGACGATCTAGGCAAGGGGGGCGGCCTCGTCGGGTGTGGTGGCATTGTGCGGGCGCGTATGGTGGGCATCGTCGATGGCTGATGCACCCCAGCGTCGTGTGGGTGCGGAGCTGCGGCGCATCGGAGAAGAGATCGGGATCTCCGCGCAATCGCTGGCGGATGAGTTCGGGTCGCCTCCGCGCTCTCGGAGAGCAAACCCAAGAGCGCGTGTGCTTTTCCCACGATCTCCGGCGCGGCCTTGGTCCGAGCTGGGTACACCTAACCGTTGGCGGCAGGCCTTTTCTCGGGTCGCCGACAGATGGTGCCTGTGGCACAACCTGTTCGGCCACGTCGAGGACGCCGTGATCGGCCACCACCGCGGCATCAAGGAGTCTCATTCACGTCCCTGGGCGCGTGTTAGCCACTTCAGTTTCGCCTCGCTGATCGCCTTTGCTGCTTCGCGTCGTTCGGCTTCGATATTGACGTCAGGGTGGCGGAATCTGGACAGGCGTCACCAGGTGTCCTATGCGCTCCGATCGGCATGGCTGTCATGCCACGACGGGCCACGTGATGATGTCGAGGAACGGTTCCGGACGCCATACGAAGTCCGGGGCAGCGCGACCGGGTTACTCATAGGTGAGAGTCGGAGCGATGGACGGTCGGGCGAGGAGCCGGGCCGGAATGCTGACGATCAGCGCGTACAGCAGCGTTGCGGCCAGGATGACGGCGAGGTACGTGGTCGGTGACAGCGCTGCTTCGCCGCCGCCCGCGGCGGCGAACAGGGCCACCCCGAGCGGGATGCCGATGACGCCGGCGAGCAGGCACACGGCGACCTGCGCGATCACGAGGGCGGTCACCGTCTGGCCCGGTGTGGCACCGAGTGCACGCAGGATGGCGTGGTTGCGGGCGGAGTCGCGAGCGGCGAATGCCGCGGTGATGATGGCGTTCACCACTGCCAAGGCCAGCAGCAGCGCGGCGGCGACCAGCACCACGGCCCGGAGTTCCTGGTACAGGTCGACCTTGCCCACGTCATTGAGGTCGGTGCTGCCGGACACCGTTACCCGGATCTCGCGGACTTTGCGATCCAGCGCCAAACTCGAGGTCACCATGGCAAGTGCCAGCGCGGTGCCGAGTGTGGTGGCCAGCGTTCGTCCGGGCCGGCGCAGCGCGGTCCGCAGCCCGAGTTCGGCTAGGAGCGGCAGCCCGAAACGGTTGGCGAACCGGGCCAGGCGACTGCTGCGCCGGGGCGCACGAACCGCCGCGGTCAGCGACCGCAGGGTGCTGTGCCGGATCCCGCGTAGCGCCGGGCGGACCGTGGCGAGCAGCACGACGGCGAGGGCGAGCGCTGTCGCCGCCGCGGCGCGGGACCAGGTGATCGGCGGCGCCTGTGGCGCGCCATAGAGGGTCCGGACCGACCGTGCCAACAGCGGCGCGACGAAGGTACCGGCGGTCAGGCCGACCGCGACAGCGAGACCGGCCACGGCCAGGTATTCCACCAGGAGCGCGCCGGTGACCTGCCAGGGCGTGGCCCCGACCGCCTTGAGTACTCCGACCTGACGGGTCTGGGCCGCTACCCTCCACGCGACCAGCACCGCGGCCGTACTCACGGTCAGCGCGGCGAGCATGGTGCCGACGATCAGCAGGGCGGTTCCGAAGACTTCGAGTTCGTTCCTGTTGGCTGCGCGGCGGTCCTGCCAGGTCTCCACGTCCCAGTTGACCTCGGGGCCAGCTGTGCCGGCCGGTGCGAAGATGGCGGCGTCGGCAGGGTTGGCCAGGCGCAGGTCGATCCAGTCGTACCCGTACTCGACGGCGGCGGGATCGAGGCGAGCCGCCGCCGCCGGACTGATCCATATCAGCGCCGGGTCTTCCTTGGGGAACCGGAAGATGCTCATGGTCATGGCGGTGCCGCGCACCGGCAACCGCTGTCCGGCGATGGTGACCGCGCCGCCCGGGCCGACCCGCATAGTCGTGGCCAGCCCGTCCTCGAGCACCACCCCGTCCCCGCCGTCCAGCCACCGGCCCGACACCAGCAGCGGCTGATCCACCACTGAGGACGTTGCCGCACGGACCTGCAGCCGTAACTCCATCCGGGTCGAGCCAACCTCGCCGGTGGTAAACAGCAGCGGCCACGGCCCGCTCGCGGCCACCACACCCGGCGCGGTGGACTGAGCAGCAAACTGCTCGGCGCGCAGCTGCTCCCGCCGGGCCGGGTCGACGTTCTCGGCATAGCGCGCCTTAAGCGTGACATGTGCGCCCTTGGTTGCCGCGAACACCCGATCCCAGGCACCGTCTGCGGTTTCGCTGACGGCCAGTGCCAGCGTCAGGGTGGTCGTGGACAGGCACAGTGCGAACAACAACAGCAGCGCCTGCCACGGCCGATGGCGCAGGCTCCGCCAGGCCAGGCGCGTCAGAAGCGACATCTATGCCTCCCAGCCGGTGATCTGGGCCAGCACGGCCTGTCGGGAAGGGCCACCGACCAGGCGCGTGTCCTCCACAATGGAGCCGTCCCGCATGCTCAACAGCCGGTCCGCCGTCGCCGCCACCCGCGGGTCGTGGGTGACCACGAGCAGGGTCCGCCGTGTGTCGCGCAGATCGGCGAACAGCTTGAGGATCTCTCCGGTGGCGTGTGTGTCCAGGTTGCCGGTCGGCTCGTCAGCCAGCACCAGCAAGGGCTGGTTGATCAGTGCCCGGGCAAGGGCAACCCGCTGGCTCTCGCCGCCGGAGAGCCGGCTCGGCAGGTGTCGCGCCCGACCCCCGACCTCGAGGCGGTCGAGCAGTTCCATCGCGGCCCGGCGGGCCCGACGCCTGGGCGCACCTGCCAGCAGCGCCGGCAGCTCGACGTTCTCGACCGCGGTCAGCTCATCCACCAGGTGAAAGGCTTGAAACAGAAACCCGATGGTCCTTCGCCGCAACCGCGCCCACGCCGCCTCGGAGAGCCGCTCGACGCGGTGCCCATCGATGGACAGCTCACCAGCCGTGGGCCGCTCCAGGCCCCCAAGCAGATGCAGGAGGGTAGATTTGCCGCAGCCACTGGGGCCCATGACCGAAACAAACTCCCCCTGCTCGATCACTAGGTCGACGCCGTCGACCGCGCGGACCGGCGAACCATCGCCCGGGTAGTGGCGCGTCAGAGCGCGAACGCGCAGGACCTCACTCACATCGACCTCCTCGTGGTCCACCGCTGTTCGCAGACCTCCAGCCAGCGAATGTCGGCCTGCAGCCGCAACGCAGTCCCCTCCAGTAGCAGCGCACCATCGTCGTCGCCCGAGTCGGCTTGAGCCAGCCGCTGCACCTCGCGCAGGCGGCGCAACAGATCCCGACGCTGCGCGTCGATCAAAGCAACCGGATCGGCAAGTCCCGTGGCCGACGCCGCCACCAGCTTGAGGTGAAACTCCACAGGAGCAACCTTCGGCCACGACGAATCCATCAACCACGAGCCGACCTGCTCGCGACCGGCCGCGGTCACCTCGTACACCTTTTTGTCCGGCGCCGCAGACTGCTCGACCTGATCGGCCCGGACCAGCCCGGCGCGCTCAAGCCGGGACAGCGTGACATACACCTGGCCCGGGTTGACCACCTCACCGACCAGTCCAAGCGCCCCGGACAGCCGCTGCCGCAACTCGTAGCCGTGCGCCGGTTCCTTCATCAACAGCGCGAGCATCGCCTCCCGCATTGACCCACCTCCTAGGTAACCGTAACCTACAACGGTAACCTAGAGCGAGTCAACCTCCCCATTGTCCCGCAGCTTGACTCGGCATTTGCGAGCGACAGGAAGCCGCAGATCAGGACCGATCGTCGCGGCCGGGGTGTTCGTATGCCATAACCTCATCTCCACCGATTCAAGCTTCGCCCCCGCTGGCGTAGCATTGCATCGCATTCGTAGTGGTGACCTGGTCGAACGCTTCGCCGATGTCTCGGTGACTGTGGCGGCGAGACGATCACCCGGGCCAGGCATGCTCAGTAGATCTCGCCGCCACGAAACCCGTTCCCCGAGCCTGGATCTTTGGGCTGTTGGACGTGATGTCTCATACAGGCCGCTGTGGACCTGCGGCTTGCCGAGATCGCCTGCGCGGCGGGCGGGTCGCCGGGCAGGATCAGGGGTGACAGATCAGCGCTGACCAACGGGGGCAAGCCATGCAGGGCGTTGTTACGACACGCAGCACGGTCGATGTCGGGCAGACCGTCGCCGCGATCCGTGCCGAACTGCAGCGGCGCGGCGTTGGCGTCATTGCGGTGGTGGATCACGCTTCAGCAGCCCGCCGAGCCGGGCTGGATCTGCCAGACACGCAGGTCCTCATCTTCGGTGACCCGCACGCCGGAACCCCGCTTATGCAGATCAGGCCGGAAGTCGCGGTCGACCTGCCACTGCGGGTCATGGTCCGCGACGACGGCCAACCCGGCTCGCTGGTGACCTGGCTAGACCCGACCTACCTCGCCGAGCGGTACGAGCTGCCCAGCGACCAGCTCGCACCCCTGAAGGCACCCGCGAGCATCGTCACCGCCGCCCTGGCCAGAGGGGGTACCTGACCCGCGGGCAGCTCGCGGTGCCGACAGGTGAGGATCAGGTTCATCGGGCGGGCACAGCCCGGATCGCTGCTACGCCAAGCCGCATCAGCCCTCAGCGTCGACGCTGCGTCCGGCTCGTCAGGCAGCAGCGGGTCGGGCGCGAGAAGACCGGAGCCGATGTCGGCGACCAGTGCTACGCCGAGCGGGGCGAGGTCGGCGACCGGTACGGCGGACGTGAAGCCGCGCCGAGGGCGCCGCCGCGGCGGCAGGCGGTTTCGGTGTGCAGGCGCAGCGGGAGGGCGTCGAGGATGGCATCGTTGCCGCTGGCCGGGGCCGCTTGGGCCGACGGAGAACGAGGAACGAAGGGCCCCAGTTGCCCCAGCATCTTAGCGGACTGTCGCTGGATTCGCAGATTTGGACGGCTGGACCGATCGCCGAAACGCTAGAGGCGAACGGAATGCCATCTAAGATGATCAATCCTGTGTCCGTACACCCGCCGCCTGTGTCAGAATCGTTTTTACATGGTGCTATCTGAGAATCCGCTGGTCGAACTCGTTCACGAAGCCGGGTGGGGGAGCGGGTTGTTCGTTGACGGCAACGATCCAATACGCACACGATGTAGGGGCATGTCGCTATATCTACTTTCGTTCTCACATAGGTGGCCTACTCGGACGGTCGCGTCCTCGTCCCGCTCGGGAACGCCCTCCAGATAGCCCCGACCTGTCTGACCGGAAATAGGCGCGACCACGCCGGCTTGCGCGGGCAACCCGCCCTATTCACAACGGAGTGGCGTCCCGAAAGACTAAGTTTCGGAAGGGCTAGCGGAAGAGGGCACGGCGCCTCAAACTGTGCTCACCCTTTGACCCTTCTGGTCCGGAGCTGTCCATGCGTCGATATGCGACTGAATTCATCGGAACGTTCTTCCTCGTGTTCACGGTGTGCGCCGCTGCCCTCAGCGGGGCGAGCCTCGCGCCGCTGGCGATCGGTGCCGTGCTCGCCGCCATGGTCTTCGCTGGTGGTCACATCTCTGGCGGCCACTACAATCCGGCCGTCAGCCTCGCCGCATTCGTGCGCGGCCGGCTTGGGATCGTAGACCTCGCCTGCTACACGGCGGCCCAGCTGCTCGCGGGGGTCGTGGCCGCCTACGCGGCCAAGTACGTCGTTGCCGTTCACACCGACCGGTTCACGATCGCCAGCAGCGACCTGCTGCGCGCGTTCCTGGCGGAACTGCTGCTCACATTCGCGTTGGCCTACGTCGTCCTTAACGTAGCGACGAGCAAGGATCACCCGAAAAACTCGTTCTACGGTCTCGCCATTGGTCTCACGGTGCTGGCCGGCGCGGTCGCCGTGGGCGGCGTCTCCGGCGGTGCTTTCAATCCGGCCGTGGGGATTGGCCTCGTCGTGGCGGCCATGGCCACCCTGAACACCCTTTGGATCTATCTGGTGGCGACACTTGCTGGCGGCGCGGCGGCCGGGCTCGTATTCGGGCTGCTCAACCCCGACGACAAGTAACCAGAGCACGGCTTGCACGATCACCGCGGGCAACACCATGTGCAAGCCCCACGCCTCTCCACCGTCACAGCGCTCGACCGCGGTGTCGCCATCGTCGCCAACTGGATCCGTGACGGCCGCCGCCACGCCACCCCCGGACGACATCAACACCGAGATCGACGGCTTCGCCTACGTGCCGGGGACTCCCGCGCTGTGAGGCAGCGCCATCAGCTTGTTGGCCGGCGGCGGGGTCCGATCTGGATCAGCAGTTCAATGTAACCTGACGCACCAGCCCCCGCCGGCCACGGCGACCAAAGCGGCCACGTGAGGCGCGGCCTAACCTTCGATCGTGACGGCGACCGGGCCGATTCGCAGGGTGCCGTCGCTTAGCGGGGTGCATCGAATGCCGCCCTTGCGGCGCAGCGCCTTGAACGCGCCGGGACCGATGGTGACGTCCATCCAGGCACACGGGTTCGCCGGACGGTTGACCCGCAGCCTGACCGGACCATCCCCGGAGTCCAACACCAGCACCGACCCGACGAGCTCGTCCACGGCGATACCTTTGGTGAGCACGTTGCGCCGCACCTGCACCAGATCGACACCCGGTGGCAACGACTCCTGCGCTATCAGGGTGACGCTCGCGTCGCGATGCGCCGGCTTGCCGAAGTACCTGTCACCCATGATTCCCAGGCCCGCTCGGATCCGAATCTCCTCCACCAGCTCGCCGGGCGGGGCTGGCGCCGGGCCGTCCGCGGGGCGGCCCACGTAGCGGTGCACGGGCGAGGCCAACAACTGGACGATCTCAGGCACGGCAATGAGTCTACGGAGCTGGCTTTACCTCCTGGAGCATGCAAAAGCATTACCCCAGAGCGCGTCGCGGAGCCGCGTTGAGCCAGCCACTAGAACAGCAGGTGTAGCCGAATAGTGTGGGCCGGCCGATGGCGTGTCCCACGCGGGGAGGGGGACGACACCGGGTTCGGCGTCGCGGACGACCGTCGGATCCAGCAGGGTGGTGCCGTCCATGTTCATCGGCCCGGGCTGCAGGCTTCTAACACGACACTATGCCCACCATCGGCACAGCAGCCCCATCTGCACTCGGGTGTTGTTCAGCACGTCAGCGGCCACCGGGTGCCGTTCGGCGTGGTAGCTGTCCAGCAGCCCCTCCGGTGCCCAGCCGCCGACCTCGGCGGCCAGTTTCCAGCCGAGGTTGAACGCGTCCTGAATGCCGAGGTTGAGCCCCTGCCCGCCGGTCGGCGGGTGGATATGCGCCGCGTCGCCGGCCAGCAGCGCTGCACGCCCCAAGGCATGGGCCTGGTAATACTCACCACTACACCGTGGCCATACCCACCACTCTCCATTCGGCTTTCATGACAGGTCGTTGCCTGAGCTGCCTCGGGCTGCACACGACGCTTCGTCGGCGGCCGGGGCGGGGTGACGGGAGCCACCAACAAGGCCACAATGGACAGCTACAGCCGGCAACCTCAAGCCTGACACCGCTTGCGAAACGCCCTAAGACGCACCGGCAGTCGCTTGTGGTCAAAGGGTCGATCTCAAAGGGCGGCTACAACACGCTACGAACGAGCCGCAAACAATGTGCCGATTTCTCCGTTGGCTCGACCGGAAATTCAGTAGCGCTCGAGTCGCCGCGGCCCAGTCATCGGTGCTCTTGGTCGCCCGCTCGTACGGCCAGAACGCAAGCACCACAAGCACTATCGCGACCGCCCAGCACCGCTGGATCAGCGCCGCGATCGCCACGAGCAGGCGTCCGTAAAGAAGGCAGACGAAGAAGTCCACGGTGATGCGCGCCTGTTCAACCTGTTGCGCGCCACATCCGAGGCGGTGGAGTACAGCTCATACCAAAGCGTTTTCGAGTCCAACCGATACCGTGGGCGAGTCCGCCTCATCTTCCGCTTGATCCACTACCGGAGCGTTTCATGATTCGCACCGACCTCTACAGCGCCACCGCGTCTTGCCGGAACTCGTCGCAGTACTTTCGTCGGACGTCCCACCTGGACATTCCCCTCCTGGACCAACAGATCCCAATTTCATGGCCGTCCACCTCAAGGGGCAAACCTCAAGTGTCCAGATATTTATCTGAACCACGGGGCGGTGATGGCCAGTACAAATGACCGTACGCCCCTGCGGTTGCGAAGCGGACGGGCTGGTGCTAGAACCAACGCATAGATAGAATCTGGACGCACATCTGCGTTGGCCAGCGCATATCAGCGTTGGCCAGCAGCGTGTTCGCCTGCTGATTCCTCCCTGGCCGCCCGTGATTGGATAGAAGTTGGCGCATATACAGGCTGACCGCGCGAGCAAGCGACCGGACTCGGACAACCGCGAGCAGCCGTCTCCCCGGAGTCGGCGAGGTGGCCGACAGCAGACGATCAAGCGACGTGTCATCAGGCTCGTGCTTGTCCCCAGTGTCGTCGCCGTGGTTCTTTGGCTCGTAGCGTCCGGGTACCTCGTCTTTCAAGGATTCTATAACCGGGCAGTCGCCAGCTCGGTTCGTCAGGTGTCAATTCCTGCGGTTTCGGCGTTGGCCTCGATCCAACAGGAGCGGCGGCTGACTGTCGCTTACCTGGCTCAGCCATCGAATGACTTGAGCACGCTGCTCGATCAACGGCGACAGACCGACCGGGGGCTGTCCGAGCTACGTACTGTCGCCACCTCCGCGTTGGCTCAAGCCCCCGAGTCCATCGTGACCCGGTGGAAGAGGCTGACGGATTACCTGGACCAGCTTCCGAGTACCCGAAGCACCATCGATTCCAGGTCGGCCGGTGGACAGCAGGCCTACGGCTTCTACAACGAACTGCTCGATGCGGCGACCGACCTCTTCGATACCCAGGCCAGGGTGGTGCCTGATGTCACGGCGACGCAGGGGGGCATCGCGGCGACCGAGGTTTTCCGGGCCAGCGACCTGATGTCCCGGGCCGGGTCAACCATTGACGGCGCTTTCGCGTCTGGCACGCTCGGCCAGCCGGATCATCTCGAATTTGCGAGGCTGGTGGGCACCTATCATTCCAGTCTGGCCAACCTCGCTGCACACTTGCGGCCGAACATCCGTCAGCGCTATGAGAGCGTCACGGCGAGCGACTCCTGGAAGAAGCTGGTCGCCGCAGAGGATGCGATCATCGCCGGCGGTGCGTGGCGCAATGGTGTACCTCGCGGTCTGCCCGTGGACCGGGCTCGCTGGGAGGCATTGACTCGCCAGGTCTCCGACGAGTTGATCAACTTGACCATCGGGCAGGCTGACGAGGTTTCGGCCGAGGCGCTGCGAACGGGCAACAATCAGTTGCTGACGGCATCGCTCGGGAGCCTCATCGCACTGTCTATTGCGATTGCCGCGATCGTGTGGGCGGTCCGTCAATCACGCGTCCTGGTTGACCGGGCACTGTCGGTCCGCTTGGCGCGGTTGGGCGAGGACGCCGCTGCGGTGGTAGATCAGCGACTACCGGCCATGATGGAACGCCTGCGCCGACGCGAACAGGTTGACCTCGCGGTCGAGCTTGCGACCAAGGATTACGGAAGCGATGAGATCGGTCAGGTTGCGGAGGTCATCAACAGATCATTGCAGGCTGCGGCGGGCGCGGCGGTCAACGAGGCGAAGGCGCGAGCTGCTGGGACCGCGATGCTGATGGGCGTCGCGCGCCGGCCTCAGCGTCCGCTACAACACGGCCTCAAGGTTGTCGAGGACCTGCAGAGCCAAGTCGGTGACGAGAACCTGTTGAGGCAAGTGTTCGACATCAATCATCAGTTGACCCAGACCCGGCGTTTCTTGGAGAACCTGGTTATCTTGGCCGGTGGGCAGATCGGCCGGCGTTTTCAGAAACCGGTGCCGCTGCGTAGGGTGCTGTTGGCGGCATTCGCAGAGGCACGGCACTACCAGCGGATCACGCTGCGCAGCGCGGCCGATGTGGCGCTCGTGGGGCACGCGGTCGCCGAAACCGTCCACCTGTTGGCCGAACTGCTGGACAACGCGCTTGCGTTCTCCTCTCCCGCAACAACGGTCTGGGTCACCTGTAGTGAGGTCAAGCACGGTGTCGCGGTGGAAATCGAAGACGCCGGCGTGGGCATGAATTCGGAGGCCGTCGAGCGCGCGAACACGCTTCTGGCTACCGCGCCCACGCCGGATGTGACAGAGCTCAAGGACGGCGCACAAGTCGGCCTGCACGTTGTGGCTGAACTGGCCAAGCGTGAGGGTGTCCGGGTAAGTCTTCGCAAATCGGCATATGGCGGGCTCCTGGCAATCGTGCTCCTGCCTAACCGTATTCTGGTTACCAACCACGCCGACGCCGACATCGAGCGCACCTATGCTGACGTCCCTACGCCGGCGTTCGCCGCTTCGGCTTCTCCACCGGTCGGCCGTGGCCACGATCTCCATCTCACTGGCGCTGGTGTCGCGACGATCTCGAACGGGTCAGTCCTGGGACTATTCAATACAGACGCCGGCGAAGGCCGGCGACACGACAGTGCAGGCGGCATGTTGAGCGACGGTCAGCCGAGCAGCAGTGCCGGCATTCCTCGGCAACCAGAGTCCTCTGTGACACCTGCGGTTGGTACGGCTCCGCCCGGTCCGCATGCCGATGCGCGCCCGCCCCTGCCTCAACGGCAACCCCAACAACACCTCGCGCCCGAATTGCGCGAGGACGACTCGACAGACACTGGCACGCAAGGATCGGCGACGTCTGCAACGTCCCCGGAGGAGGCCCGGAGCAGGTTCGCGCGGTATCAACAAGGTTGGACCGATGGTCGGGGCGCGAGCCACGACGAAACAGTTACCAGCGCTGATCAAGGCAGGAAGACGTGACCCGACTCGACATGCACAATGATCTGGCTTGGATGTTGGATGGTCTTGTAGAGATCCCCCATGTTGTTTGTGCGGTTGTTCTGTCCACCGACGGGCTGATCGTCCAGAAATCTACGTCGCTGTCGCAGGAGGTCGCAGAGATCCTGGCTGCCGGCGCGTCTTCGATGTACAGCCTCGCCGCGGGAACAGGGCGGCGCTTCGACAGTGGGCCAGTACAGCGAGTCGTTATCGATTATCACGACCGAACCTTGCTCGTCGCCGCTGCCGGACAGAATGCCCGCTTGGCCGTCCTGTGCGAAGAGGCCGTCGACCTGGGAACTGTCGCCTACGAGACGAGCCGCCTGGTAACCCGCATCGGCGAGTACCTTGGCACCACGGCGCGTCCGGCCGCCCTGAAAGTCGATAGCCAGCTTGGCACCGGCCATGACGTATGACGTCTGGGACGGCGACGAGGCGGCGGCAGGGCGGCTCGTGCCCTTGTACATCCTGGTCAATGGACGCACGAGTCCGCGGGCCAACAACCTGGACCTGGCCACTCAGGTTTTCGCCCTCCCAGTTGATACGAGGAGGTTGGAACCAGAATACGTGGAGATCGTCAAGCAATGCGCTAACTGGATATCCATAGCTGAGATAGGTGCCTATATGCATATGCCGCTTACCATCACGAAAGTGATGGTTGATGTGCTCCTCGAGCAGGGGTACCTGGGCATCGGATCCCCGGCACAACAGAAGATCGCGGACCTTCAGCTGATGGAAACGGTTCTGGCCAGTCTCCAACAAACCCTAGACGTGAGGGACTGATGTACGTGGATCGCAAATCGGTCAAGATCGTCGTAGCCGGCGGCTTCGGCACCGGCAAGACGACCTTCGTGGGATCGGTGAGCGAGATCCCGCCGTTGACCACGGAGGAAGTTCTGACCGATGCGAGTGTCGGCGTGGATGACGTGACAGGCGTGGAAGACAAGACACACACGACCGTCGCCCTCGACTTCGGGCGCATCACCATTAGCCCGAATGTCGTGCTCTATATGTTCGGCACACCGGGGCAGGACCGGTTCTGGTTCATGTGGGACGAACTCGCGCAGGGCGCCGTCGGTGCGATCGTGCTCGTCGACACCAGAAGGCTGGACACCAGCTTTCCCGCCATCGACTACTTCGAACGGCGGGAAATCCCTTTCATCGCTGCGGTCAATCGGTTCTTCGGCCAATGCGCATACAGCGACGAGGAAATCCGTTCAGCGTTAGAACTGCGCTCAGACGTTCCGCTCGTGTGGTGCGATGCCAGGGATCGATCGTCGAGCAAGCTAGCGCTGATCGCGCTGATTCGGCACGCCATGTCACGCATGTCGGTCACCGCGTGAGCGCTGCAGGCCTTTTTCCGCGGTTTTCGCGGCTCCCACCACCGCTACGGTCGGCTCCAACCTCACCTTAAAGTGGCGCAACAAGCGCGGCGCTGAGACGATCCGATGTCCGTGGACCCGCCTGGGCGCGTTGGCGATGTGCGCGAGGACCGCAGCCACGTACTCAAGATGCGCATCGGTGTAGACCCGGCGCGGGATCGCCAACCGCACCAGTTCGAAGGGTGCTGGGTTTACCAGTCGGTGCTGGTCATCCATGGCGCCCAGATACAGCGACCCCAACTCGGCGCAGCGGATGCCGCCGTCGAGATACAGCTGGCACACCAGGGAGTGCCCGGGAAACTCGTGCGGGGGCAGGTGGGGCAACAGCCTACCGGCGTTGAGGTACAGGGCGTGAATGCCTGGCGGCTGGACGGTGTCAACGCCGGCGTCGTTAATCATCCCGGCCAGCCGGGCAGTCGATGCGGCACGACTCTGCAGGTACGCGGGGTCGACCACCTCCCGTAGCCCTTGAGCAAGCCGTTCGAGGTCGTGGCCGGCCAGCCCACCATAGGTGGAGAACCCTTCCGTGGCGATCAGGTTCGCTTCGCACACCGCATACAGGTCGGCGTCGCGCAGACCGATGAATCCGCCGATGGCCGACAGTCCGTCCTTCTTGAGGCTCACCACGCATCCGTCGGCGAGCTGGAATGCGCGACTGGCGATCTGCCGCGGCGTCCAGTCTCGATAGGCGGGTTCCCGCTGACCGACCAGCCACGCGTTCTCGGCAAAGCGTGCCGCATCAAGAAAGAACGGCACGCGGTGACGCCGGCAGAGTTGTCTGGCAGCCGCAAGATTTGCCATGGATACCGGCTGCGCACCGAGGCCGTTGTTGGTGATCGTCATGAGGACCAGCCCGACCCGGTGTCCATCGGGCCCGGTCAGGATGCGTTCCAATGCCTCAAGGTCGATGTTGCCCTTAAACGGTTCGGCGCTGTCGAGATCGGCGGCCTCGGGGCACGGGAGATCCCGCGCCTGCGCACCGGCCAGCTCGACGTTGGCGTGGGTGGTATCGAAATGGGTGTTGCTGATGCAGATCTGACCTGGCTTGAGCAGGCTGGTGAACAGAATGCGCTCGCCGGCCCGGCCTTGGTGAACCGGCAGGATGTGCGGATACCCCGTGAGGTCGTCGACCTCGTCGCGGAACCGGAACCACGATCGTGCACCCGCGTAAGACTCGTCGCCCAGCGCGGCGGCGGCCTCCTGCGCAGCCGAGGTGGCACCCGTCCCCGAGTCGGACAACAGATCGATGGTGATCTGGTCCGCGCGCAGGTTGAACGGGTTGTATCCGGCCTCTTCGAGGGCCCGCTGGCGTTCCTCCGGGCTGAGGAAGGGGATCGGTTCCACGACTTTGATCCGGTACGGCGGCGGCATCTTGAGCGGATCCGGGGACACAACTCGCTCCTTAATGTCAGCAGGTGGCGGCCGCAGTGCGCGCCGTCGGACGCTCCACGGGATTACCAGCCGCCAATATTCGTAGTGAACGCGGTGGGTTCACCCGGTACGCCTCAGCGGACAGATAGACGGTCACACCTGGACGCGGTGGGCCTAGCCGCAGTGAGACGTGCGCGATCAGCCCGACACCGTCGCGAAGCGACCGCTGCGTCACTGCGGTGACCGCCCGATCGAATAGCGTGCTGTCGAATCCGTGCCGAGCTAGTAACGCCACCACCCGGTCACGGGCCTCCCGGTCATCACCGACGTAACTGCGGATCGGCACGTAGATGCTGTACCCGACCGGCGTGTCAGCTCCCTCAGTGAGCGTGTAGCTGCCCACCAGCGGCCGGCCACCGAAACGGCCGGTACCGCCGGCCGCCGCACAAAACTCGGCGAGCTGCGTCGCGTCGACGCCGTCGACCACGCCCGCCGCCCGGACCACATCCCGTACCTCGGCGTCGTGATGTGTCAGGTAGAGCTTGACGCGAGCGTGCGGTCCGTCGTGCAGGTCTAGTGCGAAGAAAGTCAGCCGATCACTTCGACCCAATTCGCCTGGACGGACAGCGTGGTCCAGTATCGTCTGGTACGACCGGCCCAACCCGAGGCGGTGTAGCGCTTCGACCACCAAGTCTGGGGCTCGCTCGACTCCCTTGAGCTCCGGATTGAAATAAACCTTGAGCTCAGGCCGTCGGTCGCTTCGAAACACCAGCGAACACCACAGCGCGAACTCCCCACGTGGATGCTCAGCGGCAAACAGGTCACGCACCGAATCCAGCCGGGACGTGGACAGGCCGAACCGATCGGTCTGGATACCTATGAACTTGTTCGCGGCGGACATGTTTGCTTGCGCGCCCGGTGGTGAACCCAGTACCTCACCCAAAATCCGCAAAGCGGGAGGTTCTCCCTCGTTGTAAGCGAGCGAGAACTCCACTGGGGTATGGTCGTCTGCGACATTGGACGGCCACGCAGGTGGCTCGGACAATGGACGCGAACCATTGAAACCCAGAAGATCCCTCAACAAATCCATCGGTGTGGCCGGATCCGTCCCGACAACCTCACACAAACGCACCAACTGGCCGCTCAAGTGCTCCAAAATGGACAAGCCGCGCATTACTGCTCCTCGTGTTAACCGCAACCGAAAGCTGTTATGCCGTCAAATCCATATATCGACACTTGCCTGCATCTGGAGTGTTTCTGTCTGTTGTGGTCGGGTTCCTGCTAATGCCACAGCACATATTCGCGATTATCTGTCTCGCATATCGTGCGTGCCCTGTAACCCAAAGTCGAGTGAGATATTGGTCACAGTCAAAATGGGTCCACCTCGGACAGGCTGCACCGGTCAGCCAGCTCGAGACCATCACCGGCTGCAGGATGGTGTCTTAGCCAAGGTGTGTCGCCAGTTTTTGCCTGACCAGTGTCCACTACTTGAGCTGTGCTCGGGCCTCGGCGGCTGTCGTACTCGGCGACCAGGCGCTTCGGTGCCCGGTTGCGCCAGGCGTCCTCGATCAGCTCCTGCATGCCCTTCTTGGTGACCTTCGCCAGGTCGACGCGGAGGCCGACGAAGATCCGGCCGTCTCGTCGCACCTCCTGGTAGACGTCGGCTGAACCGCGGCCGCCGCCTTGGCCTCCGCCTGCCGCAGCGTCGTAGCGGCGATGCGATTGCACGGCCAGATCCACCGATCCCGGGCTGGTCATCAGTTCGGCGGCGATGTCGACTACCCGCTGGCACCGGAGAACAAGTTTCCCGCTGCTGTCAACGTCGGCTACGCGGCGACCAAATGGGTCGCTGACGCTTTTGGAGCCGAACCTAAGCGGACTGCCGCCGGCGTTCATCATCACCGCTGAGTACGACGCCCTGCGCGACGAGGGGGAGCAGTACGGCCAGCGTCTTCTAGCCGCCGGCGTTCCAACCACCGTCAAGCGCTACGAGGGGATGATCCACGAGTTCCTCCGCCACCCCTTCGACGACTCCAAGATCGCCATCGGCGACGCCACCGCCGTGCTCAGGACCTTCTTCGACGCTGGTGCCGCCCGCGTTTGAGGCCGCCGGCGGCGCTCAAGGGTGCTCACCGCGGCCGAGAAAGCCATCCATGCCGGGACTGCGACGGCTCGCTGTTGCCCGGCACTCAAATTGCGCGTAAACGGGTTTCGAATTCAAAGGGCGACGGCCGGCCGCATAGGGTTCCGAACTCATACCAGGCCGGGCCGTCCGAAAAGGGCGGCCAATGCGAACCCAAGAGTTGATCATAAGTGCCTGAGGGATGAGTGTGGGGCGTACCTTGGCCATTTGTCTGCCAACCTCCTATGGCTACAGGTGTTTGTCGTATCGATGTCGGCGTGACATGAATGGCTGCGGGCGTGACGTCGCGTGGCACACTGATGCCGTGGCGGACGCTTCGTCACGGGCGAGCCGCTTTGTCGGTCGCAAGCGGGAGCTTCAGATCCTCGAGGAAACTCTTGCCGGGGCGGGTGAGGGCGAGGGCGCGGTGGTGCTTGTCACCGGCCCGGCCGGTATTGGCAAGACAAGGTTTTGCCGGGAGGTCGCGGCCCGGGCCCGCCGCAGCGGGCACACCGTGGCGTGGGGCAGCTGCTGGCCGGCGGGCGGCGCCCCGCCGCTGTGGCCATGGCAGCAGATCCTTGGCGCGCTGGGCGAGGCACCGGCCGAGCTGCTCGCGGCTGATCAGGGAGGGTCCATTGTGGACCCGGAGCGGTTCGCGCGGTTCACCGCGATCGCCGAGCGGGTCGACGCGGCATGTGCCCGCTGGCCGGTGCTGATCGTCATCGATGACATCGATTCGGCGGACGCGGGAGCCATGCTGCTGTGCCGGTTCGTCGCCCGGACGCTGGCTGGAAGGCCGCTGGTGCTGCTGCTGACCCGGCGCTCCGATCCGGACGGGATCGAGATCGCGTCACCGGCCTGGGCGGTTGAGGGTGAGGCGACCCTTGTGGCCCTCGACGGTTTCGACCTGGGTGAGACCGCGACGATGCTGCGCAAGCGGGGCCGGGCGGTCGACATCGAGCTGCTGGACACGATATTCAGGCTGACCGGCGGGCATCCGCTGCACCTGCAACGGGTTGCCGCCGCAGGCGCGGCGGGTGGGGCGCTTTCCGGAGGTGGCGTACGGGCGGCGATCGCCTGGGCCGTCGGGCGGCTCAGCGACAAGACCCGTGACGTGCTGGGCCGCGCTGCGGTCCTGGGCGCCGCACCGGCCATTGTCGAGGCCGGTATCGTCGGCTGCGCGCCGCCAGAGGGCGTGCGCGAGGTCCTCGACGAGGCGCTGACCGCCAGCCTGGTCTCGGTCGAGGGGCAGGACCATTTCTCGTTCACGCACGAACTTGTGCGCGAGGCCCTGCTGCGCCGTCTGACGGTAGAGGCCACGCTTGACGCGCATGCCCGCGCGGCCGAGATGCTGTCGGCGGCCCCGGCCGGTGACACCGATCGGCTGGTCCGCCTGGCCCGCCACGCGTTGCAGGCGGCGCCCCGGTCCCCGGCCGACACGCGCCGGGCGGTTGCGGCCTGCCGGGCCGCGGCGCGGGCGGCCATTGCCGGCTTCGGGTACGAGTACGCTGCCGACCTGCTCGCGTCGGCCACTGAAGCTCACCAGCGCAGCGCTTCACCCGACCCGATCGCGCCGCTGCTCGTGGAGTGGGCGGAGGCGGTGCTGCAATGCGGGCGGCTGGCCGAGGCGCGCGAGCTTTTCCAACGGGCCGCCGAAGTTGCCACGGCCGAAGCCGACGCCATAGCCCTGGCCGGTGCCGCGCTCGGTCTCGGCGGTATCTGGATCAACGAACACCGCACCCGGGTGGACCGCGAGCGGGTGACCGGGCTGCAGCAGCGGGCACTGGCCGCACTGCCAGCCGACCAGCACGCCCTGCGGCAGCGGCTGCAGACAAGGCTTGCCGCTGAGGCGGTATACCAGGGCGGCCCGCTGGAACCGGCGCTGGCCGCGCTCGAACGCGCCCGCCGGCTCGGTGACGGTCGCGCCCTCGCCGAGGCGCTCTCGCTTGTCCACCATGCCCTGCTCACCCCCCGGCATACCCATGACCGGCTGGCGCTGGCCGACGAGCTGATCGCGGTCGCGTCCTCGGCGGGCGAGGGAATGCTTGCGCTGCTTGGGTTGTGCTGGCGCACGGTTGACCTGTTCCACCTCGGTGACGCCCGTGCGGCCACCGCCCTGGCCGAGCTTCGCCAGCGAGCCGACACCGTCAGCTGCTTGACCCAGCGCCACGTCGCCGAGTCGATCGAGACCATGCTGCTCATCCGGGCCGGACAGCTGGAGCTGGCCGAGGCCCAAGCGTACGAGTGCTTCCAGCTCGGAACCGACGCCGGCGACGCGGACGCGCTCGGCTTCCTCGCCGCCCACCTGACCACCATCCGATGGCTACAGGGGCGCGACGCCGAGATGCTCGACACTGTCGAGCAGGTCGCCGGCTCGCCGACGCTGAACCCGGCCGAGTTCGCCTTCCAGGCAACGGCCGCGAGCCTTGCCGCCCGCACCGGCCAGACCGCCAATGCCCGTTCCGCCCTCGACCGGCTGATCGCACCGGGCCTGGCCAGCCTGCCCGAGTCGAGCACCTGAATGGCCGGCATGCTCGCCATCGTCGAGGCCGCTCACGCGCTGGGCGACGCCGGCCTGGCCCGGCAGGCGTACGACCTGCTTGTCCCGTACGCTGATCTGCCTATCATGCCGTCGCTGGCGGTCACCTGCTTCGGCTCCGTCCAACGGGTACTCGGCGTGGCCGCGCTGACCTTCAACGACACGGAGCTCGCCGTCGCGCACCTGCACCGGTCGGTGACAGCCAACCGCCTGCTGCCCAACCGGCCCGTGACCGCGGTGGCCACGGCCGACCTCGCCGGGGCGCTGCTGCGGCGCGGCCGGCCCGGCGACCGCGAGGACGCCCGAACCCTTCTCGCCGAGGCGTGCGCGGAGGCCGGGGCGCTGGGGCTGACCGTCCGGGCGCAGGCGTGGAGCCGGCGCCTGGCCGAGATCACCAGCCAGGCGGCGACCATAGGCCACGAGCATCGGCATTGGACACTGGAGGTCGACGGCAGGCAGATCGTTGTCGCCGACCGGCTCGGCGTCCAGTACCTCGCCCGGCTTCTCACCAACCCCGGACGGCAGCTGTCCGCGCTCGAGCTTGTCAGCGTCCCCACCACCGACTCCACCAGCCAGGCGCTCGCCCCGGTCACCCGGCAACCGCTCCTTGATCAGGATGCCCGAGCCGCTTACCGGCGGCGGGTGCACCAGCTCACCAGCGAACTGGCGAGCGCCGACGCCCGCGGCGACCAACAAGGCAGCCAGCGGCTGCAGGCCGAGCTCGACGCGCTGCTCGACGAGCTGCGCCGCGCCACCGGAAAGGGCGGGCGGGCTCGCGCCTTCTCGGATGCCGGCGAGCGTGCCCGCACCGCGGTACGCAAGGCGATCAAGCGGGCCATCGACGAGATCAGGGCGAGCGACCCCGACCTGGCCGCGCTCCTCGACACGACAGTCACCACGGGCAACATCTGCTCATACACCCCGGATCCGCAGCGCCCGCTGCACTGGACCTACGTGGCCGACGCGCCGCAGCCGTAGCCCGACCCGTGCGCGTGCCGCGCTGCGGCACGGTCGGCGCCGCCCGAGACACGCACACCCCGGCAGGACTGGAACTCCTCCCGGAGGTATGACGATGATTCTCTTCCGCCGACTGTTCACCTTCAGCGCGTCGATCGCCGCCGCGGTCGCGCTCTGGATCGCCCACCCGACGCCGGCCGCGGCCGCTGTCACCCCCTACGACCTGGCCGTGCGCTGGGCACCGATCCACTACCAGGACACCGACAGCTCCGACTACGACGCCGACTACCTTTCGTCGGTCAACTTCGACGGGGAATGGGACACGCTGAACAACTGGCAGCACCAGGACGACTCGGTGAACCGGTTGATCGGGACCGCGTACTACTCCGTCGTGCAAACCTCGACCCACTGGTTCCTGGTGTACGCCTTCTACCACCCTCGCGATTGGACAGAGTTCGACCCGTTCGGCACGATGTCACACGAGAACGACATGGAAGGCGTGCTGCTGACGGTGCGCAAGAACGGCTCGACCTACGGCCGCCTCGAGGCGATGGTTACCGTGGCGCACAACGACTTCTACTCGTACGTGCCCGCCGGCAGCCCGTATACCGGGGGCCGCGAGGACGTGGATGGCCCGTTACTGCTGCACAGTTACAACGGATACCAGCATCCGACCACCTTCCAGGAGGCCAAGGGCCACGGCATCTACGCGTGGGACGCGGCGGGCTTCCCCGGCGGCGACGGGATCATCTACTACCCGAGCGGCACAGGCCAGGTCCCGGCCGGTGGCAACGATCGATCGGTCGGCTACCGGCTTGTCAACACCTTCGCCGCCGACGGCCTGTGGGCTCACCGCAACAACAGCCTTACGTTCGCCGACTGGGGCACCTTCCGAGGCGACGACGGGGTGCCGGACGACCAAGCGCACGCCGCGTGGGGTTGGGACGACCACGACGACGGCAGCGACCTGCAACGCGGGATGCTCGCGACCGACCCGGCCTACCTCGTGTCGCGTTACTTCGCGGGCGAGGGGGCCTTCAGCCTCTCGTACACCGTCAACAGGTACCTGTCCTGACCGCTTCGCTGCCAAATGACCGTGCGGCGTGCCATGCCATGGCACGCCGCCGGCTTTCGATGGCACGCCTTTCGGGACACAGAGCCACATTGGCCTATTTGAACGGAGAGGCAATGAAGCAGTTCGCGGGACCGCTGGGCAAGCTCCTGATCGTCGCGGCGGTCGCCACCGGCGCGGCGATGATACCCACCCCGGCACACGCGTTCATCGGTGTGCCGGAGAACGTGCGCTTCGTCGAGATCAGCCCTGACCACGTGGACTTGACCTTCGTCGACATGTCCAACGCGGAGATCGAGTTTCGTATCGAGTACAAGGTGCTGGGAACCATCACCTGGAGCGTGGTGCGCGTCTACCGCGACCACCGCACTGGGCAGCCCGGCCTCACCGGCGTGACCATCAGGATCAACGACCTGCCGCATACCAGCGTCGGCGGTTGCTACAAGGTTTGGGTCGTCGGCGCCAGCTCCAGCCTTGGCACGGCGCAGAAGTGCACGGCCGAGGTGCCCCGCGCGATGAAGATGGCCCGGATGTCGAGCTGGACCCAGACCTCGGAGTCAAGCTACGACGGCTGGTACTTCGGGCTGCAGCACCAGCGGCTCTACGAGGAGTTCGAGTTCACCTGGGCCACCGACTACTGCTCCTCGAGCCCGGACCAGCCGTCCGGCTTCGACTTCCGGCTGTCGTGCCACCGCCACGACTTCGGGTACCGCAACTACAAACGGCTCGACGCGTTCGACGCCAACAAGTCGCGAGTGGACAGCGCCTTCTACGCAGACATGCTGCGCAAGTGCGATACGTACCTGATCGTCGTCCGACCCGTCTGTTACAGCCTCGCAGCCGCATACTACGAAGCGGTCAAACTGTTCGGCGCCTTGGTGGTCAGCGACTCCACCATCGCCGACCATGCCCGCTGGAAGGCCGAACTCATGGCATCAGCACCACAGCCCTAGCTGTAGGCGTTTGAAGCTGATCGCTGCAGGATGGCTGTTCGTTCACGAGCGCCGAGACATAGACGATGCTTAGATCATCTTTCTGATCTGCAGCCGGCGGTTAGTGTCCGCGGCCAGCATCTCCGACCGATTCAAGTTGCCTAGTGTGTCGAGCCATTGGGTCAGCACGCTTGCGCGGCGGTGGTGCAGCTTGTGATAGATCGCGTGGGCTTGTTCCCAGTGCCTCCGGGCTTCGCGCGTGTCCCTGCCGCACGTCGCTGACCCCAGCATGTCGTGTGCGGTCGCTTGGCGTAGCGGGTCGCCGATCTGGGTCGCGAGATTCAGCTCTTGGCGGGCGTGCTGCGCTGCGGTGCTCGGATCGCTTCGACGTAGGGCGATCTCGGCGAGGTTCTGGTGCGCGTGGCAGGCGTTAATGGGGTCCTGGGAGACGCCGGTCAGAGACAGCGCCCGCGTGAGGGCGTCGGTCGCCTCGTCCAGGCGGCCGAGGTCTATCAGCGCGCAACCGTAATTGATGTTCAGCGGGATCGCGTTGCCGGGCGAGCTGCTGTACACCTTCTCGGCAAGGGCGATTTCGAGATGATGGGCACCGGTGGCCGGGTAACCCTCGTTGATGCATAGACCACCAAGGTTGACCCGGCAGGCCGCGGCCAGCTTGCGATGCGCGATCTCCTCGCTGAGGTGCAGAGCGAGAGTCCAGTGTTTGTGTGCGCTGGGATAGTCTCCGGTCTGCTTGTGGACCACGCCGAGGCATATGTGCATCCGGATTGCGGCCTCGCGGTCGGTGCTCGCTTCGGCCGACATGAGCCCGATCTGGTTGATCCGCAGCCATTCGTTCCAGAGCCTGCGCCCACCGAGAAACGGGTAAAGCATCTCCGCAAGACGCCACGCCGGGTTGTGCCAGCCGTGCGACGCGGCCAGCGCGACAGCACCCATAATGTTGTCGCAGTCCTGATCGAACCACGCCAGGGCCTGCTCCCAGCCGGCAAACCGCAATTGATGCAACGGGGGATAGACAGTTTCCCATTTAGTCTTGTTGCTGCGAGGATCACCGAACATTTGCGCCTCGTTAGTGGTGTCGGTGTAGAAGTCCACCAGCCGGCGCTGCACCTCTTCCCGCATTGACGCGTCCCAGTCGCGATGTGCACGCTCGCGCGCATAAGCGCGCAGCAGGTCGTGGCTCCCGAATCGACCCGGACGCTGCTCGGTCAGCAGGTGCGCCGCGGTGAGCTCGTCAACGGCTTTGCGAGTGGCCGCCAACGTGAAGTCCTTGATCGCGGCCATCGAGTAGATCTCGAAGTCGTGGCCCGGTAACAGACCGAAGCAGCGAAAGATCTCCTGGGCCGGCGCGGGAAGGCTGGCGAAGGAGACTCCAAAGGCGGTCGCAACGGCGTTGTGCTCGTCACCCTCCACGCGAAGCACGGCCATCGGACCCACCTCGTCGAGCCGGCTTACGAACTGGTCGACTTTGAGATGCGATTGAAGCGCCAGGTTTGCCGCGGCCACCCGCAAAGCGAGCGGGAGATAGCCGCATCGCCGGGCGAGACCCGCCATGGCAAGGGAATCGGTCCTTCTTCGCTGACCGAGCAGGTGCTCCATCAGGGACACCGCCGCCTCCCGATCCAACGGTTCGGCCTCGATGAGTCGCGCGCCCTGCCTTGCTACAAGGCCGCCGAGGCGGCGCCGGCTGGTGACGATCACATGACAGGAATCGGTCCCCGGTAACAGCGGCCGGACCTGCTCGACGTCTCGCGCATTGTCCAGCACGACCAGCATCTGCCGCCCGGCCACGAACGTCCGGTACAGATCCGTCGCCTCATCGAGGTCTCGCGGCACGGCGCCGGCCGACACACCGAGCTGCCGCAAGAATCGGCTTACTACCTGTAACGGCGATAGTGTCCCGCCTGCGGGGTCAAAACCGTGAAGATCTACAAAGAGCTGGCCGTCGATGTAGCGAGCCATGTGGCGATTCGCCCAATTAACCGCGAGCGCTGTTTTGCCGACGCCGGGTGCGCCCGTTATCACAACGATCACCGCACCGAAGCCGGAGTCAGCCGCAGCGGTGATCGCATCGAGCTGCATCAGCTCGTCACGGCGGCCGGTGAATCCCTGGACATCGGCGGGCAGCTGCGCGGGAACCGGTACGATATCGGATGACCGCCACGTAGTGCTACCGGGCCGGGACCGTGCACGGCAGATCCGCAGGCGTGGCAGACCTTCCTCGATTTGGAGGAGCAATCGTGCGCCACCCCCGGAGCGCTCGATGGTGGTACACACATCATGTTCGCTGCCAGCCTCTAAAGCCCCGCGCCAGGAGCCATAATCCAATGTAGACATTTGCTCGGTTGATGAGGTGAGTCCTTGGCAGGGGACTCCAGCACCATGGATTCGGCGAGCTCATCGCCGCCGTCGCATGCCCCGCTGACCTGGTCGAACGGCGCCGGGTAGCGCGCCGAGAGGATCGGCACGAACCATTTCCCAACAAAACGCTGCAACTGTTCGGCGCCCCGGCACCGTTCGGCTCGCCTGAGCCAGCCGGTCCGCGCAACGGGAAGCCGAACTGCTCGCCTGGGGCTAGCGCACCCGGGTCGGTATCGCGGAGCGCGGGCGGACGCGGATCCAAAAATAGGTGAGCCAGCACACGTCTACGCGGGGGGATCACCGCCTGGGCGGCGAGCCCTGTGATCCTGAACCCGGAAGCTGGGGAGCGGGACATCACGACCGTCGGATTTCGTGCGGCCCACATCCCTTGACATGCACTGAGTCGACATCGCCCCTAGCCCACCGACCACCTGGACCCTGGAGAGTCATGTGACCACACAAGCCACGGCGTCTAACAAACTCGACGGCGCCGTTCTCAAGATTGCCGGAGTGGTGGTGCTCGGCGCGATCATGTCGATCCTCGACGTCACCGTCGTCAGTGTCGCGCTACCGACATTTCAAATCCAGTTCGACGCGACGTACGCCGAAGTCGCCTGGACCATGACGGGCTACACGCTCGCCCTCGCCACGGTGATCCCGCTCAGCGGCTGGGCCGCCGACCGGTTCGGCACCAAGCGGCTGTACATGCTCGCTCTGCTGCTGTTCACGCTCGGCTCGGCACTGTGCGCTACCGCCGATTCGATCAGTCAGCTCATCGGTTATCGGGTGCTGCAGGGCCTGGGCGGTGGCATGCTCATGCCACTCGGCATGACAATCATGACCCGCGCGGCAGGCCCGGAGCGCATCGGCCGGCTGATGGCGGTACTGGGCATCCCGATGCTGCTCGGCCCGATCGGTGGACCGATCCTCGGCGGCTGGCTGATCGACGTGGCGAGCTGGCACTGGATCTTCCTGATCAACGTTCCCATCGGCGCGGTCGCGCTCGTATACGCCCTGTTTGCGCTGCCAAAGGACAATGCCGAACCGTCCGAGTCGTTCGATTTCGTCGGCATGCTGATGCTCTCGCCGGGTCTGGCCCTTTTCCTCTATGGCATCTCGTCGCTGCCGGAGACGGGCACGATCACCGCTACCAAGGTTTGGGTCACGATGCTGATCGGCGCGAGCCTGGTGATCAGCTTCGTCCTGTACTCGTTCAAGCCGCGGCATCCGCTGGTCGATCTGCGGCTTTTCCGTAACCGGAACCTGACGGTCGCGTCGATCTCGCTGTTCGTGTTCATCATCGCGTTCATGGGCGCCGGTTTGCTGTTCCCGAGCTACTTCTTGCAGGTCGGCGGTGAGTCCACGTTGAATGCCGGTCTGCTGATGGCACCGCAAGGCTTCGGCGCGATGCTCACCATGCCGATCGCCGGCGCCCTGGCCGACAAGATTCCTGTCGGCCGGACCGTGCCGTTTGCCATGGCGCTCATCGTTGCCGGATTCTTCACGTTCACCCAGGTCGGTACGGACACCTCGTACTGGCTGCTGTGCGGTTCGCTGTTTGTGATGGGCCTTGGCATGGGCGGCACGATGATGCCGATGATGACCTCGGCGCTGCGGACGCTGACACAACATGAGACGGCGCGCGGTTCGACGCTG
>Ga0209382_10001960_pt1 | contig 31067 bp, 22 predicted proteins | sample SoiMetdeltSBSDD5_FD_187599 | JGI IMG/M metagenome (GOLD analysis project Ga0209382, IMG submission 187599) | Bulk soil microbial communities from a Populus tree surrounding site in Tennessee, USA - Soil MetaG P. deltoides SBSDD5 (SPAdes) (version 2) | ecosystem: Environmental > Terrestrial >...
TAACAACGGCGACGTCACCGAGGAACGCCCGGAATCCGTCTTGTCCGGACTTCGCGTCGAGGAAATAGGCGAGCCCGGTAAAAAGAAATCGACGGAGACCAAACATTGGTTCACACCAATCGAGCGGGAAATGGAGCAGCGCGGCATGAAGGAACCGGGCCGCGTGCCGATGCCAAAATCCGTGGAGCCGATGCTGGCCACGCTTGCGGAAAATCCGTTCAATAACGACAACTGGGTGTTCGAACTTAAGCTCGACGGTATCCGCGCCCTCGTCGCGAAAAATGCCTCAAAGCTCGACATGTGGACTCGAAACGCGAAATCGATGGCTAATCGATTTCCGACACTGGCGGCAGCGCTCCGCGAATTGCCGGCCGACTCCCTCATCCTTGACGGTGAGATCGTCGCGCTCGATGAAAAAGGGCACTCGCACTTCGGAAAGATTCAGCCAAGGATCAATCTGACCCGGGCGAAAGACATCGCGATCGCGGACGAACAAATTCCCGTCCACTTCTACGCGTTCGACGTTCTGTATCTCAACGGGTTCAACCTCATGAAGTTCCCGCTCGTCGATCGAAAGGCCGTTCTGCGAGCGTTGATTCCCGATAACGCCGGCTGGATTCGATACACGGATCACGTTGAAAATCGCGGCAAAGACTTCTTCGATGCGGTGTCGAAGCACGGCCTTGAAGGAATTGTCGCCAAGCAGAAGGCAAGTGAATATACCCCCGGCCGATCGCGTGCCTGGATAAAGATAAAAAGTCAGCGCAGGGATCACTTCGTTGTTGGAGGGTTCACGCCGCCGGCCGGTTCGCGAAAGTACTTTGGTGCTCTGCTGCTGGGGCTCTACGACCGCAAAGGAGATTTCATTTACGTCGGGCGCGCAGGCGGCGGTTTCGACGACCGCAGCCTTGCGGATTCGTTCAAGCAAGTGACGGATCTCGTCGTCAAGAAGTGTCCTTTTAAAGAAGTACCGTCCGAGGTTCGAAAGTCCACTTGGGTCGAGCCCAAACTCGTTTGTGAGGTCCGCTTCGTAGAGTGGACTTCCGATCTGAAGTTGAGAGCGCCGGTATTTCAAGGCTTCCGCGACGACGTCGATCCGAAGCAATGCATTCTGGAAGACTCGATTCCCAACTCGTCCCCGCCGGTCGACACGGAGGCCCCGGCGCCGCGGTCGGCTGCGAAGAAGCATTCAGCAAAAGCAGAGCGGCAAAGCACGGCTAGTTCCCGGTCCGGAATCGAGACCAAAGTCGAATTGACGAATCTCGACAAAGTGTTCTGGCCGGACGATGGATTTACTAAGGGCGACCTGATTCGTTTCTACGATCGGATTTCAAAGTACCTCGTGCCGTACCTGCTGGATCGGCCGCTCGTCTTCAAGCGTTACCCGAACGGCATCAACGAACCGTACTTTTACCAGAAGGACGCGGCGGACCACACGCCGGACTGGGTTCGCACCAAAACGATGTGGTCCGAAGACGTGCAGCGCAATATCCGATACTTCATTGGCGCCGATCGCGAGCAACTGATCTACATCGCAAACATGGGCGCGATCACTCAAAACCCGTGGATGTCGCGCGTCCAGCATCTCGAGTATCCCGACTATATTGTCTTCGACCTCGATCCTGTCGAAGCGCCTTATTCGACAGTACAGAAGGTCGCGTTGACTCTGAAAGATGTTCTCGATGAACTGGGCATGCGTTCATATCCCAAGACGTCAGGATCGTCGGGAATACATGTTCACCTGCCCATTCTCGAAAAGAAATTTACCTATGAAGATGTTCGATTGTTTGCCCACGCCGTCGCATCGGTTGTGGTGCAGCGAATGCCTCAATACGCGACGATCGAACGCGTAGTGCGGCGACGGAAACCGGAATGGGTCTATGTAGACTACCTGCAGAATATTCGCGGCAAGACTGTCGCATCCGTGTATTCGCCGCGCGCGAAACCCGGTGCGCCGGTATCGACACCATTGAAGTGGGAAGAGCTCAAGAAGCCGATCGACGCGCGCGATTTCAATATTGTGTCTGTCTTCAAGCGGTTAGATAAGGTCGGCGACCTGTTTGAACCGGCCTTAACAGATCGTCAGGACATCTCGGGATTCCTTTCGGTACTAAGACAGCGGTAAACCCGGGCGGAGTAATTCACCGCAGAGCCTCTGCGTCTCTGCGGTGAATACTCGTGTTACTGTCCTTCGCGGCTGATCCGCAAAGAGAGGGCCATCGTTGCTTTCCGGGCCTTTTCGATGTTCGTCGCCGTTGAGAACATGGCGAAATCCACGCCAAATCTTCTCGTGATATTCAAACCCACGCCCCCAGCGGGCTGCCATTGATCGCGAACGTACCGGCCGCCTCCTCGGAATTCCAAAACGAACAGACGGTACTCGGCGCCGCCGCGGAACTCGGTCTTCTGCAAGCCATGCATCAATTCCGAATCAACCGTCCAGCGATCGGCGTTGTACGTGCCGCCGGCGGAATACTGAACCGGCAATTCGATTCGACGAATACCGATCGGCGCCACAATTGGCCTTTGAGTGAAATCGAGATTCTGCAGCAGGCTGTTCAGTACGTATTGCTCGGCGTCGAGACTCTCCCACTCGATGCGGTTGGCGATACCACTCATCGAAAAACGAAGATCCCAACGATCGATAACGACCTCAGTTCCGAGATCAAGGGAGAAGCCATGCCCTTTCTCCGACCATTCGTGCGTGGCGATAACAGGTGTTGTCGTGGGCGCCAGAGTAAGCAAACCGCCGCCGTCCGTATCGAAGCGGACATTGAGGTCGGCCTTGTCGTAATGAAAGCCGCGAAGGTAGTTGTAGTTGGCAGAAATGTAGAGACCGTCGCGCGTCGATCCCGGCGTGGTGCGTCCGGGGACTGGAACCTTCACGCGGTAACCGCCGGTGATCGCCGCCGCAGCCTGACCGTCAGTGATGTTGTGGATTAGAAAGTTCGAGTTGGGTTGATAGACATTGGTGGAACTGCCAAGGATGTCCACAAGGCGCTGATCGATGGCGACATCTGTTCCGACCGAGATATACGGACCGGCGCCGACATACACGCCGTGATAGATGGGGCTGTCCTTGTCGCCATAGACCCCGAACGTCTTCCCAAAATTCGGCGAGACCAGACCCATTGCCGTCATCTGCGGCTGGGGAGCGAAGCCGCGATACGTATTGAGATCACGGCTGAGTCCGCCTTTTACGATGTCGTTAACCAGGCGTTCCGCCGATGCACCCTCTTTGCGATTGAATGTGTAATGCACCGGGCTGGCAATGGACTCGACGGCTCGTATCGGGTTGAACTCGTCACTTCCGGGGTTGTAGATGTCTCTGTTCCGCAGAACCTGAAACAGACCCAGGGGGACCACGAACGTTCTGTATTGCCTGGAATTACCTGCGAGTTTGCCCGCGTCGTTAGAGCCGCTGCCCAGTCCGCCCATGGCAATCGCTCTCGCGTCGCCGCTGAAATTTTGAGCGGACGCGGATATACCTAGGAGTGAAACGAAGCAAGCGGTGAGAATGACCTTTGCGATCGTACGTGAGGTCAGGGTTAAGGAAACCATCATAGTCCTCCTGATTAGTGCTTACTGCGTGACATATTTACGGTATTCAACGAAGGGGGCACGCTTGTTGCAAGAGAATCCGGCGGGTAAAATTCGTTAATGCTTGAAGTTAGCGGAAACGATTGGCAATCCCTTCAAACCCGAACCAGAAGAGGTAAAAGAGAAAACCGGCGATCGCTGCGACGATGATGGCGAGCCCGAGAGGGATGGCGGACCCGATCAGTCCTTCCAAAAATGTAGGCTGCTTGAGCGGCTTTTTCGGATCAGCCATTCAACGAGTTTATTTCATCAAGTGGGGCAATGAAAGCATCGCATGCCTGAAGATCTGACAGCGTACCGACCCAACTTCGCGCCCGGCCACTGGACCGACCGCGATCGGCACTTTCTTGAGGCCTTCGCGACGAATCCGGACGGCATCATTTCCGTTCTGCGTAATCTGCCGCCTGAGATAACCGGCGCGTTGTGCTCGAGAGCGAGCCGCGCTTCGAGATCGCTGTTCGAGGTATTGCTGAAGGAATACATCTTTCCGATCGTCAATGGCGAAGACCGCAAGCTTGGCGCTGAACTCGAGGACACCGTCCGTTTCCTCCGAGAACACGGATTCAAGAATATTCTCAATAACCAGCGCGCCCAGGCGTTTTATTCCAAATGGCTCTCTCAGTACGGCGACGATTCGATCGCACAGATTACCGGGACTCACGTAATCGTCTGGGGAATCTCTCAGGTAGCGATGAAATTCATCGAGGATCAGCGCGTCGGTCTCGAGCCCATCGAAAAATCGACGCGATATGTGAATTTCGGCACGAAAGTAGACGGACACTACCTTTATTACGTGCCGCGGCCGGACCTCGAACGTGCGGGATTGTTGAAGGAATACCAAGCGACGATGGACCGGCTCTTCGATACGTACGTAAGCCTGCTTGGTCCGCTCCAGTCTTGGCTCAAGCAAAACTTCGCTGAGAAGGAATCGATCCTCGAGAAGAAAGCATTCGATACTTTGCGAGGCCTCTTACCGATGTCGACGGTCGGGCAAGTTGCGTTCAGAGGTAACGCCCAGGCCTTCGAATATCTCATCAATCGGACGGCGAAACATCCGCTCGGCGAGTTGCGGTGGTTTGCGTCGGAGCTGAAACGCGAACTCGACAAAGAGATTCCCTCATTGCTGCTTCGCGTCAGCGACGATAAGTCGGGGGAGTATCAGGAATATCTCAATAGCCGGTACGAGAACGTTCGCAAAGCCGTACGCGACGTGCACTCCGAGCTCGCTTCGCGCGCAGAGGTTCGGCTTGTCGAATTCGATCCGGATTCTGAGACCAAAATTGCCGCGGGAATCATTTTTCAGCAAACACACGCAAGCTGGGCGACAGCGCTCGAAACTGCACGCGCTCTGGATGCGAGTGGAATGCGAGAGCTGTTCGAGAACTACATGCCGAAACGGCCGGCGCGGTGGTACAAGGTCGGGCGCGCCTTTGAGAACGCATACGTTCGTTTCGAGATCGCGATGGACATCGGTTCGTATCGCGACCTGCATCGGCATCGGATGATGACGCAGGAACGGCAATTGTTTTCGACCGCGCACGGCTACGGCGTTCCTGCGGAGATCGAGCAGTCTGGGCTCGCGGCTCCATACCAGGATGCGTTGGAAGACGCCGCCGCGTTGTTTCAGAAGCTCGAAGCGGTCGATCCGGACCTTGCACAATATGCCGTTCCGCTCGCCTATCGGATGCGATTCTACCAATGGCAAAACTTCCGCCAGCTCTTCTGGGAAGCCGAACTCCGCACGGTTTCGCAGGGACACCCCGATTACCGTTTCATCGAACAGGAAAAGTATCGGCTGGTCAAAGAGAAGTTCCCGCTGATCGCGAGCTTCATGCTCGTGGATCTCAACGACTACGCAATCGCGCGTCGCGGCACGGAGGAGCGGATCCTGGAGAAAGAGCGCACGGTTATGGAGAAACTTCGCCGCAAGAATGAATCCGAGTGATGCTTGGCTCAAAGCCGACACACGCGGGCATAAAGCCCGCGGCTACGGGCCGACCGCCGATCAATTCGCGTAACGTTACAGTGTGGTCGTAGCCGCGGGCTTTATGCCCGCGTGTGTCGGTCTTGAGCCAAGTATGTTAATGCCCCTCTGGGAGAGGGGGTTAGACCGCAACGAAGTCGTGTCCTGTAAAGACCGTGACACGATTCCGGCCGTCGGACTTGGAGCGGTACATTGCGCGATCGGCGGCGTCGATCAACTGCGTGCGCTGAGTGGGATGTTCCGGTTCGTATGTGGCCACGCCGATGCTGATGGTGACGCGGATCGTGTGATTCCCGACTTTGATTTGCAGGCCCTCGACGAGTTCCCGGCAACGTTCCGCTTTCACTTCCGCCCCGCTCGCACTCGTTTCCGGAAGGATGATCGCAAACTCTTCGCCGCCGTATCTTGCGAAGATGTCGCTCGATCGGATCTGGCGGCCGACGTACTGGCTTACCGTTTTCAATACGACATCACCGACCTGATGACCGTAGGTGTCATTGATATGCTTGAAGCGATCGATATCAAACATCACCAGCGAAACGGAATGCTTGTATCGCTCGGCCCTGGCTAGCTCCCGAATCATTGCCTCCTGGAAGTAGCGATAGTTGAACAAGCCCGTAAGGCTGTCGCGGAAGGCGTAATGTCGAAGCTTTTCGTTGGCTCGTTTCAATTCCAACGCAAGCCGCTCGGCTCTGTGCTTCGCTTCACGGTTTTCGATGACGAGCATTTCATAGGAGAGATTCAGCCGGCTCAGTTCATCATTCGCTTCCTGCAGGATTTGGGAAAACGGTTTCAACCTGCCGGGCTCGAGGTCGAATTGACACAGAACTTCGACGCTCTTTTCCGCAACCTCGTCGATCAGCGCGGCGCTCTTAGCCGGATTCATTCGAAAAGTCTGCGACAAAAGTTCTTTGGCACCCTGAACGTTTTTGGCGCTTCCACTGCCGTAGTACACCGCGGCAAGCCGGTCAGAGGCGTTGACGATTTTGCAAAGCATCTCCGTGCCTTTTGGGGCCAGAGAGGGTTCGTGGTGGTAGCGGATCGGCAAGTAAATGCTTTCCGGCAGCTGCCACGACTTCAGCAGTTCTGCTCCGACCTCCTGATGCTCGAAGCCGAAAACTTGTTTTTCCACGATCGTGACAGGCAGGCCGGTTACGGCTTTTTCGTCAAGAACGCTGAGGTAGTCATCGGGACGGCACGAGAACATGACAGGGATACCGATGTCCTGAAGAAGCGTGGCAATAAACGTTTCATCGCTTCGATAGCCGATCGCCGCCGCAATCAACTCTCCGGCAACTGCAGCGGTAATCGACCGACGCCAGAACCAGTCGTAGTCGAAACGCTCGCGCTTCGGCCCCTGAAACTGTTTGTTCAGTACGAACGATAGCGCCAGGTTCTTCAACGCGTTCAGGCCGAGGATCGATACCGCCTTGTCGATGCTGGTGACTTTTCTGGGTAGGGAGTAGAGGCCGGAATTGGCCAGCTTCATGATTCGTCCCGCCAACGCGGGATCCGCTTGAATAATCGAGCCAAGTTCGCCGAACGTTAAATCGTCACGTTTGACAAGTTCCAGAATGCGAACCGCAATCGCCGGGGCCGAGGGCAACTTGAGATCTTGATCCTTAATAAGATATTCGAGAGCGCTCACGCGGCGGAAAGTATGGGGCGGGAGCATCCTTGAGGCAAGCGGGGAAAATGGTCAATGTTCAACGTTCAATTGTCATTTGTTATTTAAGGTGCGCGCTTCGCGCGGCATTTGCTTTATAAAGAAATGAAACCGCGCGAAGCGCGCACCTTAAATGACAAATGACAATTGAACGTTGAACATTGAACGTTTCCCCCGTTCCCTTACAGTTTCCCCCGTTCCCTTACAACAGTGATTCGAGCGCCGCTTCCAGTTCGCTTTGCGTGTGCGCGTCTTTCTGCCGGATAGCAACGGAAATGCCGGTGCGAAACGTTTTCTCGGCTTCGTGGGACAGACTCATTTTCTGGTAGAGCTGGCCCAGTTGGTAATAGGTGGCAAGATAATCGGGATCGTTGGTGCGCACGGTCTCGAATTCGGTTCGCGCGTCCTCCAGCTGTCCCAGCTTCACGTACTCCAGCGCGAGCGCGTATCGCGAGAATGAATCGTTCGGATTCTCTTGAAGAAAGCCCTTCAGCAGTTCAATGCGACCCATTAAGTTTTATCCTCTCGTAGCCGTCCGGGTAATGAATCCGATCGGGATGAAGAATTGAGGCCAGGATTTCCACGCCATCCACCAATCGCGGTCCGGACCGGTTGAAGTAGGCAGATCCATTAACGGCATACAACTCGCCATTGCGCACGGCTGGAAGGTCGTTCCATCCGTCGAACATCGGAGTTCGCCGGTACTCTTCGATTGTACGTTCGAGTGAAAAACCGCAAGGCATTAGAACGATGACTTCGGGCTGCTGCGCAATGACTTGATCCGGAGTGATACGGGCCGACTTTTGGCCGTGCTTGCCCAGAACCTCTGTGCCGCCGGCGATCTCGACCATCTCGGGCACCCAGTGCCCGCCGGAGTATGCGGGGTCGAGCCATTCCATTGCGTAAACTTTCGGTCTGCTCGCGCCGCGTACCAGTTCGCGGACGGCGGCGAGTCGCGCTCTCAACGCAGTCACGCGTGCTTCCGCCAGCGCGTGCCGGCCCGTCATTTCACCGACCAGAATGATTGTCTCCAACATTTCCTCGAGCGTATTGGGCTCGAGCGACACGATGCGAGTTTCCGCGTCGAGAACACGGGATGCCCGTTGAACGTCGGAATAAGAGACGGCACAGACCTCGCACAGCTCCTGCGTGACGATCAGGTCCGGTTTCAGCGATTCGAGCAGATCCTCTTTGAGCCGATAAATACTGCCATGGCGGCCGACGCTCGAGGACACGCGGTGATCGATCTCCAGGCTGTTCAACCGTTCGTGATCAATGAGGTTTTCTGTTACCTGCGGTTTGGAAGCTGCTTCGGGCGGATAATCGCACTCGTGGGTTACACCGACGATCTGATCTCCGAGGTCAAGCGTGTAGAGAATCTCCGTACCGCTCGGCAGTAACGAACAAATTCTCATAACTCTGCCCACTTTCCGTGACCTTCCCAGACACGCAATGTGTATTTGAACGGCAGATGTGGCTTCAGCTTTTCGTTTATCAGCATGCAGATGTTTTCCACAGATGGATACTCGAGAAAGTCGTTCCAGTGACGATGGTCGTACTCAGCCAGCACATTTCGCGCAGCTCGTTTCAAATCGGCGAAATCGAGAACCATGCCGTCGCGGGTTTCGCCTTCGATCACGATTTCGACCTTGTACGTATGGCCGTGAACCGCCCCGCATTTCGGGTGTCCGGGCAGAAAGTGCGCGCAGTCGATATAGTCGACGATGCCTAGCTTCATCTGATGAGAGAATAGCAGAGCCTGTATACTTCATCACATGCTGCGCTGGTTTTTAACGGCCTGGCTGGCCTTTGTCGTCGTCCGGTATAGCAACACCGTCTTCAAATCGCTGGACGCGCCATTCAACAGCGGCCTTGATCTTGAATGGACGCGCGCCTGGCTGATGTTTTTGCTTGCGGCGGCCGGCACTTTGGTTTTCCTCAAACGACAGACCGCGTTACGCCTCTGGTTTAGCGTTACTGCGGCCGTAACGGTGGGCATCGTCGTGATGAGCGATTCGACGGTTCCTGCCCTGAAGGCATTGGTCGTTCTTGCAGTGGCGGCGGGGCTCGGCGAGTTGATTATTCGAAAGCTGGACGTTCAACCGGGCGGTTTCATTGAATGCCTCACGCTTGCCGTTCCGGTTGGCATCGGACTGCTCGCGCTGGGTCAATTAAGCCTGGGGATTGCCGGACTGTTCAATCCGGCGTCGACCTGGTTATTCGTCGGTGCGCTTGCGATACCGGCGGCATTCGGCATACGCAACATCGGCCGTCTGAGGTTCGAAAAGGGAATCGGCGAGTATCCCCTCGTTGTCATTCCCATGGCGTGGATCTTTTTGCTGAACCTGCTGTGGGCCATTGCGCCGGAGATTCAATTCGACGCAACCAGCGCACATCTTGCGATTCCGGATATTTATCTGCGGTCCGGCGGACTTCTCAACCTGCCTTATTTTTGGCATTCGTATTTCGCCCATCTGCTCGATTGGACTTTCGGTTTATGTATGGCACTCGGCGGGCCGCTGGTTGCAAAACTCCTGGTGTTGAATCTCGGCGTGATCGCGGCCGGCGCGATCTTCGTCATCGGCCGGCGTTTGTTTACTGCCGAGGTTGGAGCTTGGTCCGCTTTGATCTTTTACTCCACGCCGCTCGTGATTTGGTCGTCGGGAACGACTTATTTGGACCTTTCCGAAACGTGTTTCATTCTCGCGGCAATTCTTTCGTTTTTACTCTGGTTCGAATCGCGATCGGCCGGCGCCCTGGTCATTGCAGGATGGATTTCCGGCGTCGCCATCGGAACGAAGCTTCACGCCTTTTCTGTGCTGGGAGTCATTCCGTTCGCGATTCTCTGGTACGAGTGGAAGCGTCGGGGTTTTGCCGCGCTAAAAAGCGTGGGAGTCTATCTGGTAATACTCGCGGCGATCGCGGCACCCTGGTACGCGATCGTTTATACGTATACCGGCAATCCGGTGTACCCGTTCATGAACGCCGTATTCCAGAGTCCGCAATGGGAGTTGGTGAACACGAACCTCAATTTTGCGGATTACGGGATCGGGTCAAAGCCTTCAAGTCTGATTCGACTTCCGTTCTGGCTAACATGGGACACGATTCGATTTGGTGATCCACTTCCACGCGGCGGCATGGGCTTCGGCGTTTTGCTGGCCTTTCCTTTCGCGTTCATCTTTTTGGCGAAGTCCGGACCGGGCGTTGTCCGGGTTGTGTTGCTTGCGATTCTTGTTCATTTCTCGTTTTGGGCGCTTTCCGTTCAGTACGGCCGGTATTTCCTTCCGGAACTCCCGTTAGCCGTTCTCGCCGGCACAGGTTTGCTGATCGACCGATTTAGTGTTCGGTGGAATCGCTTGCTGCTGTTCATGGGCGTTCTGGCTCAGGTGCCCATCGCGTCAATTCAGTTTTGGCAGATTGAAGAGCGCTATCCGCTGGAACACGCGCTCGGGCGCGAGAGTTACGATCAGTTGCTCGATCGCGGTCTCTCCGGACATGCAGGTGCGCGTTACGTCAACAGTGTGATCAAGCCTGGCGAGAGGGTTCTTGGCGTCGGCATCGAACAACTCCGTTTGTATCTGAAAGCACCCGTACACACGTTGGCCGAAAGCGTCCAAGGCGAGGAATTGAAGATGTTGGCAGCAATGGGCCCGGGACCGAAGATGGCGGCCGCGCTGGTCAGATTCAATTTTGCGTACGTTCTCGCTCCAGTCAATGAACTGAAAAACCCCGCTTCGTTCTATACATTTTTGCAACCGGAATTCTTAAGCAGTTTTACCAGGACGGTATACAGAGACAACTCGATTGCAGTGTTCAAAATCTGCGCGGAAGTATGTCAGGGGGAGTGAGGTGAGTGAAACGACTGGATCGCGAAGATCCAGTCGTTCAAAAAGTCTTAGTGGTGTTTGCCTTTGCCCGGACCGGTCGGCAACGGCAGAACGGTTTCGCCGCCATCGGGGGCAATTCTCTGTTCCAATTCCTCAATCTGGATCTCGAGGTCGACTGCTTCCTGCTTATTGATCGCGTTCATGTATCTCCTCCATGAGGTTAATCATCTAACCATTCAATGGCTGGTGCCTTCGCCATCGGAGAGCAATATATTCTGGCGACATCGTGACGGCAACCTTGAAATTCAGGTCCCGTAACTCGGCTGAACCTGCCAATAGTGCCAGGAGTTTTATGCACTGGGGTCAGTACCTTGTAAAGCGGAATCTCGTTTCCCGACGGGGGCTTATAGGTCTTCGGGCCCGCAAATCACGCCGGTAATTGCCGAAGCTGCAACAACATAAGGATTAGCCAGGTATGCATCGCCTTCTCCCATCCGCCCGGGCATATTCCGATTTGTGGCCGAGATCGCCGTTTGTCCCCGAAGAGGGCCGCCAGGTCCGGCATTGATGCAGGCGCCGCAACCCGGCTCATCGATCATTTGGACTCCGGCTGCAGTGAGGGTCGCGTGAATACCTCGTTGTTTTGCTTCTTCACGAACACGTTCAGACCCGTATTGGATGAAGGTAGGAATTCGCACCTTCCGGCCTTTTAGAACTTCTGCATACATCGCGATGGAGGTGATGTCCCCGGCCGTGCATGATCCTGCGTACGCAAGATCGACATGCGTTCCACGAACCTTTGCGAGCGGTACACCGTTGCCGGGATGACCTGGGGTTGCGACGAGCGTCTCCACGATCGATAGATCCAGTTCGATCGTCTCGTCAACTGCAGCATCATCGTCGGTCCGTACGATCATCCGAAGCACCTGGTCTCGAGTCAGACCGCGCCGCTTCATCAAGTAGTCGATCATTGGCTCGGTTGGCTCCATGATCGCCGTGAGCGCATTGCATTCCACCGACATGTTGGAAAGCACGGCTTGTTCTTCCAAAGAGAACTGGTCGAGGCCCGGTCCGACAAACTCCATGACCTTGCCCGTGAACGTACCTTTCTGCTTTCCGATATTGGCAAGACGAAGAATGACGTCCTTGGCAGTGCACGATGCCGGCAGCCTGCCTTTCAACCGAATGCGAACCGTGCGAGGTACTCGACCCGCAACTTCGTTATGTTCCCAAATGCAGGCGATCTCCGTGTTGCCGATGCCATATGCGAGACAGTTCAACGCACCGGCGGAACACGTGTGGGAATCTGTTCCGAGAATTACCTGTCCGGGAAGAGCAATTTCTTCTCGCACCACGGTATGGCAGATTCCGGTGCTTCCCCCAGCCGCCGTGCCGTGGAATTGAATCCCGGATTCTTCGGCGAAACGTTTCTGCCCCTGCCGCAGGTCTCGGATGCCCTCGAGTGCTTCCGCCGAAATCCCAGGGAGTCCGGACGCCAGAGTGAGGTGGTCGGGAAACGTGTGAATCGTCGCAGGGTTTTTGACGCGCGGCGCTCGATTCAACGATGAGCGGATCATGGCCGCGGCGGGCGCAGTGGTGTAGTCGTGTGAGAAACCGATATCGACTTGAATGAATCCGGCGTCACCCGGTTTCACGAACCCATGCCGCGTCTTCATGTGCTTCGCCAGTATCTTTTCGGCGATCGTCATCGGTCGCGCAGCTGTGTCGATAAGGTCGTCCGCTTCGAGACCTTGCGCACGCGCTTCCATGTAGCGGAACAGACCGCCGTATCGGACGATGCGTTTCGTGAGGTCATCGAAGGTTGCGATGATTTCGTCAACCGGGACGCGATTTCCCGCGGCCAGCTTCTTGGCCAGCTCGAGATCCGTGACCGGAAACATTCCGTTGTTGATGAGGTTCTGCTTGTGGATCGGCGCAATGCTCGGGGCGAACACGATTCCAATGCCGGCGTAGAGTAGAGCGAGTGCGGCGACCTCTCGCGACGATCCTTCACCCCAGCCGTCGCCGGCGAGAAGCATGCCGAAGCCGCCCTTGCGAATGTCGCCGGGCTCCACCATGCCGCCATTTCCAAGTGACCGCAGGACGAGCGTCCCCAGACGATCGTCGTAGTAATAGCAGTCCGGATTGGCCTTGATGATGGCGTCGGTGGAGACGTGGCTGTAAAGACTCGCCACATCCGGCGTCGACGTTAGCGTCTCGCCGCGAAACTGTTTCTTGAGGAGCGCGGAGTCCGAAGTCAGGTACAGCGGTTTTCCTTTAAGTTGAACCGCTTCGACAAAACCCTTCGCATCAAGAAAAACATCAACCTGACCAACCTTACGTGTTCCGCCCATGATGAGAATGTTACCAGAAGTCGAAATCAGTTATGGTTGGACGCAAGTTCGGTATGTCATCCCGACGCTGATCACGCCACAGGGTCCCTCTTCCTAAGGGAGACGGACCCCGAAGCGCGGGTGAACGTCGGATCATCTTGTCTTTTCGTGTCCAGCGTTACTCGTTATGAAAGTCGATGTGTGGGTCGAGAATGATGGGTGCACCGAGAACGCGTACCGAGTACTTGTAAAATCTTTGTTTCTTGCGCCGCTCGCGACTGGTCGAATCATTCTTGAGGAGACCGCTGCGGACGGACGCTGCGGGACCGGGTCCCAGGAACAGGGGAAAAAGATTCTGGAACGGGTTATTCAGCGAGTCTCGACCATGAAGCACACGCTCTATCTCGCAGTGAAGATCGTCATTCGTTAGTTCATCCGTGTGGGGAAGCGGATCATGCAAGTAGGCCAGCTCGGGATCGGGTCCGAAGTCAATCATATACGTTAGATTATCGTCAGTTACCCAGACAATCTGGTCGGCAGCTCCGTTGGTGAAGTGAATGCCTGGATGAATGACTGGCGGCTCTCCGTGGTAGTCGTCAGTGTGAACTCGACTACCTCTACCCAGCTCGTTGCCCTTTTTTGCCTTCCGTATTTTCGTGTTTTGTTCTGCTTGAATCTGTTCCTTCCGAGTTTCAAAGTAGAACTCTCTGTCCTTCTGGAAGAATGCCAACTTCATTGCGGCATTTGTAAAGTCGAAATTGATGTGTTTGGTAGCGTTGTCAAAGCTCAATCGAATTTCTATGTCGGCCACTTCTTACCTCACATTCGTCGCACGTGCGGCGATAAAAGCGCGAAATCCTGGATCCTCGCGCAGGTTGTCGAGTTCAACTTCAGCGTCGATGTCGGCTGTGGAATAACCTCCAGCGACGGCTTGCTGCAGCAAATTGACGGCGAGCGCACGCTCTCCAAACTGGTTGAAAATGACCGCGGCTATTGCCTGATAGTGTGCATTCTTCGGATGTCCTTTCAGCGCCGTATTAAGGTGTGAAAGCGCGCTGTTTCGGTCGCCGACCATCGCCCAGTATCGGGCGGTCATGATGTGAACGTCCCAGTTGTACGGATTCGTTCTGAGTTCGTCCTGCGCAAGGCTGATTGCGTTTCGAAATATTGCTAAAGACTCACCTCGTTTGCCCGGTATCCAGTAGTAAGCTCGTGCGAGATGCCCCACGACTTTGTAGTACTTGGGGTTCAGCTCTCGGGCATGTGTAAATGCGCTCGCGGCTTCCTGAAAATTCCGAGTCATACTTAAAGCAACTCCGAGATTCATGTAGCCGCTTGCGGTTGGACTTATTGCAATGGAAGCCGTGCATTCCTCGATCGACTCTTTATGCCTTCCCAACAATATGTACGCTCCACAGAGCGCGAGATGAGGAACGAGATTATCCGGAGAAAGGTCTCGAGCTTTTTTGAACAACTCAACCGATTCGCCATATTTCTGTCGAGCCGTGGCATAGAATTGGCCGAGCCACGTATAGCTGTACAAATAGTCCGGTCTTTCTTTGACAGCCTTCAGATACGTTGCCTCGGCTGCTTCGAGATCATCAAGCGCTTGATATGCTCTGCCTAATCCTCGATATGCGGCATCGAATCCTGGCTCGATTCGCAACTTAGGCTGAAACGCCGACAACATTGAAGATTCATAATGCACGTTGAGTGATGACGGGGCCTTGGATTGAAGTGCCCTGCGGAATTCTTCAACGGCAGCGCGGTATTCGCCGATGGCATAGTAGACATTGCCACTGCAGATATGTCCTTCTTGAAGGTCCGGATCGATACTCAGCGCCCTTTCACAAGCTTCTTGAGCTCTGGTTATGAGTTCCGGATCTTTGGCAATCGCCTCGTACTTAACGAGATATGCTTCACCCAAGCCCGCCCGAGGAAGCGTGAACGAGTTGTCCAAAATGAGTGCCTCACGAAACTGCTGGATCGCATTTTCGACGCTATCGGTCGTCCTGCTCGCGAGGTATCCAATGGCGTTCAAATAGAATTCGTACGCTTGAGGGTCAGACGTCCCCTTCGCTGCCAGGGCGGCTCTTTGGGCTGGCATTATCTCGAGCTCGAGCATCTGTAAAGCTGACGTCATGATTCCGTTCTCGACAACGAGGGAATCTAGTTTCGAGACGGTGATGACTTTCGATCGTAGTTGCTTCAATTCCTTTGGGTCCGTCAACCGAAGCACAAACTGAAATGAATCGCCGACCGCGTAAACGGATCCTTCTAGCGCCAAGTTCGCCCCGAGACGACCGGATGCCTCTTGCGGCGATATGATGCCCGCCTGCCGCACTTCAGACGCGGGCCGAATTATGAGCTGGGGTACTGCGTTCGAAAGCTCGGCCAACTTCGCGGTGATCAGCTCCGTTAGACCGTCCATATATGACCGGGGAGCGCTATCTTGGATAACTGTAAACGGCAGGACGACCACGATTCTGCGTTCCGGCAGACGCGCAAGCCAGACACGCTCGATGCGATACCAGTTCATCCAAAGCGCCGACGCCGCAGCCACGATCGCCAGAAGCGTGAAAGCGGCTATCTTGATCCACCTTGATTCAGTAAACGCTTCGCGAATGTCAGTGGCTGCATCTCTTAAACGTCGTTGCGACCGCCGAACCGAATCCAACTCCGTCTGTAGCTCTCGGGCGTTGTGGAATCGGTCCTCTGGATCCTTCTCAAGCAAACGCATCACAATCTTTTCCAGCTTTCGGTTGACCGCTGGATTGTCGATTAGTGCGGCTGGCTCGGAAACCACTCGGGCTGTGGTCGCTGGACTCGTCGCCGCCAGGAACGGGTTCCGGCCGGTCAACATTTCATAGAAAACCGTGCCCAGCGAAAACAGGTCGGCGCGTTCGTCGAATTGATAGCTGAGGATCACCTCCGGAGCCATGTACGCCGGGGTTCCGGCGAAAGTCCAGTCCGGGGTGCTGGCGTCGGACGTATCGCTATTCGACTTAGCTGACAGTCGGCGGGCGATGCCGAAATCGCAGATCTTCACGCGGCCGTCGGTCGTCAGCATGATGTTTTCGGGTTTCACATCAAGATGCACGATCCGTTTTTCGTGAGCGGCGGCCAGCGCAGCCGCACACTGGAGGGCGATCGGAAGGAATTCTTCGACGGTGAGCGGCCTGCGGATTCGTTCCAGCCTCTGCCGGAGCGTTTCGCCTTCGATGTGTTCCATCACGACGAACATTTCACCGCCGGACTCGAGGACATCATGAACTCGGGCGACATTGTCGTGCCGTAGAACAACTGCGCGCCGTGCTTCCTCGAGAAAACGCTGTCTAAACTCGGGATCCTTACGCAATATCGGTGCGGCGCGCTTCAGAGCGAATGATGAATCGAGGGCGATATGATCTGCCAGATAGACATCCGCTTGGCCGCCGGAGCCGATGCATTCGCGGACTCTGTATTTGCCGCCCACGATCGTGCCGATCAGATCGTCATCGTCATCGAACAGACTGGCTGCGCTCACCACGATCGAACTTTGCGTCAGGTGTTCGGCGGCTTCCTTATGTTGAAGGAGAGATTCGACTTCGAGGCGCACGTCGGGCCGGTCGCGGTAAACCTTCTCAAGGAAAGGCGTGCGCTGCTCGCCGGGCAGCTCCGCTGCTTCCAGATAGGCGTTTTCGACCTTAGCCCAGAACTCCTTATTCATTGGGTCGGATAGTCCCCTCGTTCGATGCTCTTCAACTCACGAGCCAGCCAGACCTTCGCGAATTCGAGATCGCGATGAACCGTGGAGGTTCCGATGTCCATTGCTCCCGCGATTTCCTCAACCGTCATACCGCCGAAAAACCACAGTTCCACCACTTGCGCTTTTCTCGCGTCAATGCCCGCAAGTTTCCGCAGCGCTTCGTCGAACGCGACAATATCAGTGGCCTCCGGCAAATCAGAGGGATACGCCAACGCTTCCTCGAACGGGACTCGCCGATGGTCTCTCCCTCGCTTGTACGAGCGTTTTTTTCGCGCGTAATCTACCAGCACCCTGCGCATGATTTGCGACGCGGCTGCGTAGAAGTGTTTGCGGCTTTGCCAATCGGCCCCTGAAATGTCGATAAGCTTAAGAAAAGCTTCGTTGATCAGAGCGGTCGGCTGGAGCGTATGGCCTGCCGATTCGCGCGACATGTGAAAGCGCGCTAGCTTTCTCAACTCCGCATAAATAAGTGGCGTCAGCTGATCGAGGGCAGACTGATCGCCATGACTCCACGCTTGAAGCAGCTTGGTGAGCTGCCCCTGTCCTGCAACCAAAGGGTGCCTCCAATTTATTGATGCCCGGTGAGATATGGAACGGGAGCACGTTAGCACAGCTTCTCGTCCGGGGTCACCTTTACATAAATGCGGGATTCGCGGGAAATATTTCAGCCCGAACGCGCATGTAAGAGTGAGGGGCGGCAAGTAACACTGCTCCTGGAGGTCACATGAAAGAACAATTCATTAAGGCATTAGTGGCGGGTCTCATGGCGGTCGTACTGCCCGCAGGCCTTCCTGCCCAGAGTTTGCCAATGACGGTAGACGTCCCGTTTACCTTTCACCTGGGCGACGCAACCTTAAGCAGCGGCAGGTATATCGTCCGGGTTCAATTTGGAAACGTCCTCCAACTCCTTCCTGTCGAGGGCGGAGGCGTCAACGTTTTGACGACGGCCGTCGTGGCGGGCGACGCACCGGCAAAAGGTCAGCTCGAATTTCGGCGCTATGGCAATGAATACTTTCTGGCGAAAGCGTTCTGGAAAGACAACACCTACGGCCGCCTGCTGCCGAAATCGAAGATGGAAGTCGAGCTTGCCCGCATCAACAGCCCGCGCACGGTGCAAATCACAACGAAGTAGTAATGAGTGGTCAGTTGGAGTTTTAGATAAGGAACGGGATCTGACCAATTCCTAATTCTTAATTCCTAATTCTTATCCGAGGGGAGCGTGTCTCCAGAGTCCCGTCGGATAAGGATTAGGAATTAAGAATTAGGAATTGGTCAGATCCCGTTCTCTATTTCTTAAGCTGCTCCATCGCCTCAATGATGAGCGCTTTGGAATCTTCGATCTGTTGCATCACGATCCGAACATCCATGGAGGGAAACTGCGGCTGCCGGGTACTGCGACAGTAAACGCCGTGCTGGCCGACGAGCGCGAGCGCGTCGGTCAGCACGTCAAGCGCGGTTGCGAGACCGCCTCGAACGCGGCCCATCTGAAAGTCGTAACGTTCTCTAGCCTCACGATAGTTGTCGAGCATATGTCGTCGTCAGGCGAAGTACTGATTGAACCGTTCGGCCACGTCGATCAACGTTTTTGCTCCAAAACCAATCGCGCCAGCCTCGTAGTACTTCCAATCCTTTTCGCGAATGAACGGACCTGCGATATCGAGGTGAGCCCACGACGCGCCGTCCGGCACAAACTCCTGCAGGAACAGGCCGGCGGTTAATGCGCCCGCGACGGGACCACCGATGTTGTTGATGTCGGCATATGGGGTTTTGAGCAGTTCTTTATATTCGGCGGGCAAAGGCAATTCCCAAAACGACTCGCCTTGATTCTGCCCGGAGGCGATAACCGCTTGAATGAGTTTGGAATCATTGCCCATGACGCCGGCGACGCTGAGCCCGAGAGCGCGAACGACCGCTCCCGTCAACGTTGCGATATCCAGAATGTGCGTGGCCTTTTCTTCACCTGCCAGATGCAAACCGTCGGTAAGGATCAAGCGACCCTCTGCGTCGGTGTTGTCCACCATGATCGACTTTCCGTTCTTCGCATAGAAGATGTCGCCCGGCCTCTGTGCGTTGGCGTCGGGAAAGTTTTCGGCTGTCGGCACGATGCCGGTCACGTTCACCTGCGGCTTGAGCTTGCCGAGCGCCAGCATCGCCGTCAACACGGCAGCTCCGCCCGACATGTCGCCCTTCATCTCAAACATTTTGTCGGCGGGTTTGATGGAAATCCCTCCGGTGTCGAACGTAACACCTTTGCCGACCAGTGCGAGGTGATGCTTCGCCTTCTTGGCGCGGTACGACATTCGAATTAATCGTGGAGGATGCGAACTTCCGCGGCCGACCTGAATCAAACCGTTGTAGCCCTCTTTCGCCAGTTTTCGCTCGTCCCAAACCTTCACATCGAGGTCTGCTTCTTTCCCGATCGCGCGTGCCGCCTCTGCCATGTACTCAGGGATGACGACAGACCCAGGTTCGTTGATCATGTCGCGCGCGCGATTGCACGCCTCCGACACAATCGTGTACCGATCCAGGTAATGCCGATTCTGCGCATCGTGGGCCTTCAGCCCCACGACGTTTAACTGCAGCTTGCTAAGATCACTCTTATCCCGTCGGTATTTATCAAAGGTGTAACCACCGAGAATCGCACCTTCGACCGCTTTCCCGATGAACGGAACAGCCGCATCCGTGTTCAGCAACACCGTAACTCGATTCAAATTCAGGTCCTGCGCCATCCGGATAGCGCGCGCGACGAAGGTTTTCGAGTTTTCCCAAAGATTGAACGCAGGAGAGAGCGACGAAGAATAAATGATGACGTTCTTGATCGCGGATTTCGAATCGAGCGTCGTGAAGTATTCCTTTTTGATCTTTTTCTGATCGAAGTCGGTGCCGACGCGCCGAACGGTTTCCTGCAGGGACGATCCCGCTAAGTCGAACAGTGCAGTGTCTTTGTCGAGGATGAGGACCAGCAGATCTGTTTCGATCTGCTGGGGTCTGTCATAGCTGAGAGTGATCTTCATGTCTTCTCCTGGGCGATTCGACTACAGAACATCAAGTCAGATTAGCAGATTTCTTTTTCAACCTACGCATGTGTTTCCTTTAGAAACAGCTGTTTCCTTGTGTTGGGGCGAATCGTTACAAGTCCACGTCGCGGCCAAAAAAACCGAGTCGGCGTCACGACTCTAACCTGCTGAAGTTTAAATGAGTTGCGAAACTGGAAAGATCAAGGACATTTTGGCAAGGTTCATGCAAACATCAAGAACGGAAGGGCGTTGAGAAGCTTTTATATGTAACCGTTTTCTCTCCCTCGCCCACTCCTCTCATAGGCGCGAAAGGCAGTTCTGGATGGTCCGCTCCCAACAGAACTGCCTCTTTTTTTTGCTCGATTGCGAAACGTTCCAACCCCAAACACGCGGGCGTAAAGCCCGCGCCTACGAAACCGCGCATTCATTCTCAGACGATGTACGAATTGGACCGTAGGCGCGGGCTTCATGCCCGCGTGTTTCGGGTTGGCCGGATGTTACGGAGCGAGGGACGCCGCGTAAGCCGCGATCGAAACAAAGTCCTCATCCGTCAGGTTCGCCAGAGCAGCTTTCATCAGCGCCGACCATTCGCCTTTGCGGGCGCCGTTTTTCATATCGAACAACTGGCGGACCATGTAGCTCGGCGAGCGTCCCGCGAACCCCGGCACGGGTCCGAGTCCTTTTAAGTCGGCGCCGTGACACATTCCGCATTGCACAGTTTTCCCCGCACCGCCGGTTTTCACGAGTGCTTCACCCTTCTTCACACTGCCGGTTGGGACGTAAGCGACGAAACCCGATGCAGAGTCTCGAAGTTCGGTGCGCTCGAGATTTTCAGGCACTTCCACAATGCGTTGGCCAATGGGTTCGGTTTCGCCACCCTCGATCGCTACCCACATGCTCGCCTGGACGCGAGATTTCGGAACGGTGTTCGTCTCGACCACTCGGATCCAGGGCTTCATCTTGAATGATGCAAAGTATTCGGCTGCGACTCGGTTGTCTTCATCCGATGCGGCTTTCGCGAGTGTCACCATGGCTGCCGGCGGACCCATTCGCGGTTCGGAACTCTTTCTCAAGCCGTTCTTGAAGTCGGCCATCTGTTGCATGATGTACGACGCCGGCAAGCCTGCGAGACTCGAGTTTTCCGGCCGGCCCTGACCGTTCGGCAGATGGCAATAACCGCAGGCGCGCACATCCGGACGGCGTCCGTGCAACACGATATCGGGAGCAGGGGGATGGTTGTCGGGATGCCAGTCCGGTACATTGAAGAGGTCGCGCGTTTGCGCGAGCGTGAGCGAAACGCTGCTGCCCGGTACCGTTCGAGGCGCATCAGCCGCCGGCGCTGCCGCCGCTGCGGGTTGTCCGCCTCGAGCACCTGCGGGAGCTGGTGGATTCACCGGATAAGCCCACGCTGGAGGCGTCGGCCCCGATGGCGCTGCACTTTGTGGGGATCCAAGAATCCCAACCGTGATAGTTGAAGCGAGAACTACTGTCAGAACACCGATCGCAATCTTCATGAGTTCGTCTCCCGTGGCTCTTTATACACCATGACGCTGCCTATATACGAGATTGAGAACGGCATCATCGACGCCTTGAAGCAAACGAATCGGCTCGTGCTTCAGGCGCCCACAGGATCCGGCAAATCCACTCAAGTGCCGCAGATGCTCCTGAATCACGGACTCCTCGGTAACGGCCAGCTAGTCGTCCTCCAACCACGCCGTCTCGCAACGCGTCTGTTGGCTTCACGTGTTGCACGCGAATTGCGTGTGGAGTTGGGGAAGGAGGTCGGCTATCAGATTCGATTCGAAAACATGACGACGCCTCGCACTCGAATTAAGTTTGAGACGGAAGGCATCCTCCTGCGCCAGATGCTCGAATCGCCAGAACTGGACGGAATTCAGGCGATCATCTTCGACGAATTTCACAAACGTCATTTATACGGCGATATTACGCTTGCCAGAGCACTCGATATTCAGGAGCAGCGTCGGTCTGACCTGCTCATCATTGTGATGTCGGCTACGCTCGACGCCGCCATTCTCGAAAAGTACCTTCGGCCGAGCGCGGTACTGAAATCGGAAGGTCGAACATTCCCGGTCGACGTGGATTACCTCCAGCGTTCGTCGAGTGCGCATTCGCCGGAAGTGTGGGATATGGCTGCCGATGCCTTCGCGAAGCATCGTCCACCTGAAGGCGACGTGCTTGTTTTCATGCCCGGCGGATACGAGATCAATCGAACGATTGAAGCCATAAGGCGACGGCCGGAATCCCGCGGCTACCTTGTTCTTCCATTGCATGGCGAATTGCCGCCCCGTGAACAGGACGCGGCCGTGGCCACATACGATCAAGCGAAAATTGTTGTCGCGACGAACGTGGCGGAAACGTCGATCACGATCGAGGGTGTTCGACTCGTGATTGATTCGGGATTGGCTCGAGTTCCCAGATACGATCCAAATCGCGGCATCAACACGCTGCTGGTTGAGCGCATCAGCCAGGCCAGCGCAGATCAGCGTATGGGCCGCGCCGGACGAACTGCCGCAGGTGTCTGCGTTCGGCTGTGGTCCAAAACAGAACACGAACAGCGGCCGCAGCGCGACCTGCCGGAAATCAAGCGGCTCGATCTTTCGGAAGTGATTCTGACGTTAAAGGCCGCCGGCGTCAGCGATCTCAGCAATTTTCGCTGGCTCGATGCACCGGATCCCAAAGCTTTGCAGCATGCTCAAACATTGCTTGTCGATTTGGGCGCGTTAAAGCAAGACGGTGATGCAAGCGTCATCACCAACCTCGGCCGTCGCATGCTGGCTTTTCCGCTTCATCCGAGGTACGCAAGGATGCTGCTCGCCGCCCAGCAGTTTGGATGCGTTTACGAGGCTTGTCTCGTCGCGGCATTAACGCAGGGCCGCGACCTTTTAATGCGCAACGCGAACCGGGAAGCTATTTCGGCGCGCGAGGACCTGTTTGGATCGGACAACCACACCTCCGATTTCTCCGTTTTGATTCGTGCCTGGGAGTTCGCCGTCGAAAACCATTTCAGAGTGGACGTTCTCAACAAAGTGGGATTCCATGCTATTACGGCTCGCCAGGTTGGCCCGCTGCTCGAGCAGTTCTTGCGCATTGCGAAAGAGGAAGGACTGGACATTCAACGCCGCAAGAGCGATGAGGCCGCATTGCGCAAATGCATTCTGATCGGTTTTAGCGATCGTGTCGCGCGCCGTCTGGACGACTCCACGTTCCGATGCGAGTTGGTTCACAAACGACGTGGAGAGCTTGCTCGCGAGAGTGTGGTGAGAAACAGTCCGTTGTTCGTAGCAGCCGAGGTCCGAGAAATCGGGCGCCACGGCGGAGACGTCAACACGATCGTTTCGCTGGCCACTGCGATTGAGCGCGACTGGCTGACGGAAATGTTTCCGGCGGACGTTCAGAGCGACAGGCAGGCGACATTCAATCCGGTTACCCGTAAGGTTGATGCCGCAGACGTCGTACGTTTTCGCGATCTCATCCTGTCGTCAGTGGAAGTTGAACCACCGACCGATCTCGCGGCTAGCCTTCTGGCGGATGAGATTGTCGCCGGCCGGCTTCAGGTGACGAGCTGGGATCATGCGGTCGAGCAGTGGATCCGACGACTCAACCTTCTAGCACGATCATGTCCGGATTTGCAGCTGCCGCCGCTGCTCGAGGACGATCGTCGCCACATCCTCGAACAGTTCTGCCTGGGGGCGACCAGTTACAAAGACATTAAGACGCGCGACGTCAAACCGGTCGTCAAATCGTGGCTGTCGCCGGCCGCCCGCGAACTAGTGGATAAATACGCTCCCGAACGGGTGACGCTTTCAAACAATCGAACGCCGAAGGTGATGTATGAGGACGAAACGCCGCCTTACATATCGATGCGCATTCAGGAACTCTTCGGCGTGACGCAAATTCCCGCAATTGCGATGGGCCGAATTCAACTCAGCATCCACATTCTTGCGCCCAGCATGCGCCCGGTTCAGGTTACCCGTGATCTTGCCGGCTTCTGGCGCGACCATTACCCAGGCATCAAGTCCGAGTTGCAACGCAAGTATCCAAAGCACGAGTGGCGCTGAGCCCAACGTGGACTTTGACCGAGTGTGCCTTTAAACTGGCGGCGCTCTGGTGTGTGCTATGGACTTGCGAAGCATATTGGAAAAGATCACTGCGGCGTACGTGGAGTTCGATCCTGGCTGGCGCTATGTCTACGTGAATTCGGCTGCGGCGCGGATGCTCGATCGTGCGCCGGAAGAACTGATCGGCAAAAATCTGTGGGAAGTGTTTCCCGAGCTGATCGGCACGATGACGGATCAGGAATTCCATCGCGCCGAACGCGAACGCGTGGACGTTCGCTTTGCGTACTTCTCTCCGGTACTCCATCGCTGGGTCGAGATGCAGGCGATTCCCAGCGAGAACGGATTTTGCGTTTTTTTCCACGACATCACGAAACACCGCGAGGCGGAAGAAGAGGTCAATCGCCTCAACCGTGATCTTATGAGGCGTGTTTCCGAACTGGAGACACTCCTCAACGTGGTTCCAGTCGGCATCGCCGTCGCTGACGATCCGCTCTGCAAGAACATCCGCACGAATGCGACGGCCGCCCGGATGCTCGGCATCACCACAGAAGAAAACGCCTCGAAAAGCCAGCCGGAGCCCGGGAATCTGCCCTTTAAGCTGATGCGGGACGGCCAGGAACTTGCGCCGGAAGAACTTCCCATGCAGCGTGCCGCGGCACAGAACATTCACGTTCGAGCCCAGGAAGTCGATATGGTGCACGAAGACGGTCGTGTCCTGAACCTATTCGAGTACGCATCGCCCTTGCTCGACGAGCAGGGAAAAGTTCGAGGTTGTCTGGGTGTGTTCGTTGACATCAGCGAGCGAAAGCGCGCGGAGCGGCAGTTTCAAGCGATCTATGAACTCACGAGCAGTGTGGCGCACACCGAGAACATTGAAGATGTCTTTACCGCGACACTCGATGCTTTGGAGCGCGCACTGGGCGCAACAAGCGGGGCTGTGCTGCTCATGGATGACGACGGCGGCATGCGTTTCAATGCGTCCCGGTCGTTGTCGGCGAATTTCAGAACTGGTTTTGAAAAGGAATCCTTGTGGCTAGGGGTTGAGCCGCGAAAACCGGTCTTGATTCCGGATGTCGCTGCGATCGATGCCCTTGACGTGAAGACGATCACCTTGGCCGAAGGAATACAATCGCTCGCTTTAATCCCGCTACTTGGAGCACGCCAACTGATCGGCGCCGTCATGGTCGCTTTCACCGAACCTCATGCTTTCAGCGACGCCGAGATGAGCGTATTGCAAGCGATCAGCTACCACGCCGGCTATGCCATCGATCGAACGATTGCCGAAAATGCGAGATTGCGACTGCTCGAAAGGGAACAACAGGCGCGCGCCGAGGCGGAACGCGCTAACCGTCTCAAAGACGAGTTTCTCGCCGTCGTTTCTCACGAGATTCGCACACCGCTGAACTCCATTACGGGCTGGTGCCATATTTTGAAGTCCGGAAGACTGGACGAACAAGGTATTGCACGAGCAGTCGAAACCATAACCAGGAATGCGCGATCGCAGGCGCAGTTAATAGATGACATCTTGGATGTGTCGCGAATCATCACCGGCAGGCTAGTTCTTCAAAAGGTGCCGGTGCCGTTGATCCGCCTGGTTCGGGCGGCAATCGAATCCGTGCGGCCTGCAGCCGAAGAAAGGCATATTGAGATCACCCTTCGCTCGGTTCCGGTGACCGAAATCGTTTTTGCAGATATTGGACGTTTGCAGCAAGTGCTCTCGAATGTTCTCTCGAACGCGGTGAAGTTCAGCCGCGACGGCGGCCTTATCGACGTTCTACTCGAACAAGCCGGCCCGGCTGCACGATTGGTGATCACAGACACGGGACAAGGAATCAGTCCGGATTTTCTGCCTTATGTTTTCGAACGATTTCGTCAGGGCGATGGCAGCAAGACGCGCAGGCATGGTGGACTTGGGCTCGGCCTTTCTATCGCCAAGCACATTCTCGAACTACATGATGGTTCGATCTCGGTGCACAGCGACGGTGTTGGACTCGGCACGCGTGTGACCATCGATTTGCCCACCGTGGTCCGAGGCTGGGAGCGAAAAGCGGCGGCGGGCGTCGAAAACACCGTCGACCACAGAATTGTCGAACCGGAAACCTCAGTTAGTCTGGCAGGAATTCGTGTGCTGAGTGTTGACGATCATGAGGATTCACTGGATCTGCTCGATCGGTTGCTCTCGAATGAAGGAATCACCGTGCGTCGGTGCCGTTCAGCGGCGGAGGCGATGAACAGCGTTCAGGAGTTCGATCCAGACCTTTTGATTGCCGATATTGCGATGCCTGAAGAAGATGGTTGTTCGTTATTGCAGCGTCTAGGGACCGAACGCGGCAAATCTATGCCCGCAATCGCCGTCACCGCCTGCGTGCGTCAAGAAGATCGCGAACGTATTAAAGACGCGGGGTTCACCGTTTGTCTGCCAAAGCCGCTCGAACCTGCCGATTTGATACGCGCGATCGCGCAGGTTTGCCGTCGCGCCCGCGCGGTCACAGACCGCGCCAAGGCTGTAGGGGCGGTCTATGACCGCTCGATATAACGACGCCGCGCATCGGCTATACTGGTTCTTGATAACAAGGAGGACGAGTATGAACGGATTTTCGCGAGTTCCCCAACCCATCAACGACCCGGTGCGCTCGTATGCGCCGGGCACTCCCGAGCGGCAGTCTATCAAGAAGAAACTCGCGGCGATGTCCTCTGAAAAGATCGATATCCCCTTGCTGATTGGCGGGAAGGAAGTCCGCACCGGTGACACCGCGACGCAAGTGATGCCGCATCGGCACGGTCATGTTCTTGCGACGTTTCACAAGGCCGGAGCCCGAGAGATCGAGATGGCTGTTCAGGCGGCCAAAGAAGCCCATCGCGAGTGGTCGAACTGGAAACTTGAAGACCGCGCCGCTGTGTTTCTTCGCGCGGCCGATCTGCTGACTGCCGGGTGGCGCGACACCATAAACGGTTCAACGATGCTGTGCCAGAGCAAGACCATCCACCAGGCTGAGATCGATGCGGCCTGCGAACTGGTCGATTTCCTGCGCTTCAATGTTCACTTCGCCGAGCGGATTTACTCCGAGCAGCCCACCAACTCTCCCGGCATGTGGAATCGATCGGAGTACCGGCCGTTGGAAGGCTTTGTTTACGCAGTTACACCGTTCAACTTCACGTCTATCGGCGGCAACCTGACGTCATCGCCGGCAATCATGGGCAACACAGTTCTTTGGAAGCCGGCCAGCACAACCGTCTACAGCGGTTACTTCATCGCAAAGTTGTTCGAGGCTGCGGGACTTCCCGGCGGCGTCATTAATTATGTGCCAGGGAATGCATCGACGGTAAGCGACGTCCTGCTCAATCATCCGGATCTTGGCGGTATACACTTCACGGGTTCAACTGAAGTGTTTCAAACGATGTGGAAAACCGTGGGCGCGAATATCGCGAAATACAAGACATATCCGCGATTGGTTGGTGAAACCGGTGGCAAGGACTTCATCGTTGCTCACACCAGCGCCGATCCTGACGCGTTGATCACGGCAATCGTGCGAGGCGGATTCGAATACCAGGGCCAGAAGTGCAGTGCCGCGTCTCGCGTGTATGTCCCGGATACGCTGTGGGCGAAGATCAAGGACAAGTTGATCGACACCGTTAAAGGTTTGACGATGGGCGATGTCGCGGATTTCCGCAATTTCATGGGCGCGGTGATCGATCGCAATTCGTTCAAGAAACTTTGCGGATACATTGAGGAAACGAAGGGTTCGAACGACGCGAAGATTCTGGCGGGCGGCGAATGTAACGATTCTGTCGGCTATTTCGTCCGGCCGACGCTAATCCAGGCGCTTCGTCCGGATTATCGAACGATGTGCGAAGAGCTGTTCGGTCCTGTCCTCACGCTCTACGTCTATCCTGAAAAGCAATGGCTCGAAACTCTGGATATCGTCGATAAGACGTCACCATACGGATTGACCGGAGCCGTGTTCTCGACGGACCGCGGTCCGATCAAAGACGCTTTCGAAAGACTGCGCTACGCCGCCGGCAATTTCTATATCAATGACAAGCCGACGGGCGCTGTTGTCGGCCAACAACCTTTCGGTGGATCACGAGCCAGCGGAACCAACGACAAGGCCGGTTCGATGCTCAACCTTGTACGTTGGACGACGGCGCGAACGATAAAAGAAACATTTGTCCCACCGACCGACTATCGCTATCCGTTCCTCGCCGAAGAATAAAATTGGTATCTGGGATGCATGGTTCCTCCGCGTAACAAGGAGGAACCATGAAACCCACGGAAGGTGGCAGTCCCAGAAGGCTTTTCTTAGACATTCCAAACGCTGCGCAACTCGCCGGATTTTCGGTCCGTCATTTCCGCAGAATCATTGAAGATCAACAGATTAAGATCGTTCAGATCGGACGCAAGTTCTTCATCCTAGGCGCTGATTTCGAGCGTTGGCAGGTGACCAACCGCCGTAAAGCATGTTGACGGACCACACACCAAGTGTGTGGATTGCATTGCTTGCGGCGGGCCCGGCAACTCACTTTTCAGTTGCCTCCGCCGCAGTCCCCTCTTCCAGCCCTGACATCCTTTAATAAAGTCGCCCGATTCTCGTAAAATCTTCTGTTGTCCTAATCGAAAGATTCGTAACAGGAGAGAGAAGCGGTCACATGAGTACCAATACAGAGACATTCCAGTTTCAGGCAGAAGCTCGTCAGGTTCTCGACCTGATGATTCATTCGTTGTACACGAACAAGGACATCTTTCTTCGAGAACTGATTTCGAACGCGTCCGATGCGATCGACCGGCTGAGATTTGAAGCGTTGAGCAATCCGGATCTGATCGATAAGGACGATCGCCTGGAAATCGTTATCGAAAGCGATCCCACTGCCAAGACCTTCACCATTCACGACAACGGCGTCGGCATGAGCCGTGACGAAGTGGTCGCAAACATCGGAACGATTGCCAAGTCGGGGACGCGTGAGCTTTTACAAAGCCTCAAAGAGAAACAATCTTCCGACGTCTTGAATACGCTGATCGGTCAATTCGGCGTCGGATTCTATTCCGCGTTCATGGCCGCTGACGTTGTAACGCTCGTCACGCGTCGCGCGGGCGACGAAAAGGCGACGCGCTGGGAATCCACCGGCGACGGGACCTATACCATCAGCGACACGCGCAAATTGACGCGTGGTACTTCGATCACCCTTCGACTGAAGCAATTCGAAGAGGCCGACGACGTCGAGGATTTCACCGACAAATTTGTCATCTCACGAATCGTACGGCAGTACTCGGACTTCGTCGCCTATCCGATTTATTACAAAGAGAAGGACGGGAAGCAGGAAGACAAGCCGCTCAATTCGATGAAGCCGATCTGGACGCGTCCAAGATCGGAGGTCACCGACGACGAATACAAAGAGTTTTATAAACACATCTCTCACGACTGGAACGAACCTATGAAGACATGGTCGTTCCGGGCCGAAGGCCGAACGGAATACCAGGCACTGTTGTTCGTTCCGTCGCAAGCCCCATTCGATCTTTTTTATCAGACGGCTAAGTTTGGTCTTCACCTGTATGTGCGCCGCGTTCTGATCATGGAACACTGCGAAGAACTGTTGCCGGCGTATTTACGATTCGTACGCGGCGTTGTCGATTCTTCCGATCTCCCGCTTAACGTCTCGCGGCAACGTCTTCAGGAAGATCGCCACATTGCGCAGATCAGAAAATGGATTACCAAGAAGGTCCTGGATTCCCTCGAGGAGATGCAGAAAAACGAAGCCGACAAGTACCTCGAATTCTGGAAGCATTTCGGCCGAGTTCTGAAGGAAGGCGCAACCTTCGATTTTGAGAACAAGGACAAAGTGTTATCGCTCTCCTTGTTCGAGTCGTCAGCAGATCCGCAAAAACTGACGACGCTGAAAGAATACGTAGAACGTATGAAGGAAGGTCAGAGCGCGATTTATTACATCACCGGACCATCACGCCGCGCCGTCGAGAACTCACCGCACCTCGAGGCGTTCAAAGACAAAGGATACGAGGTGCTATATCTGACGGATCCCGTTGACGAAATGCTCGTGCAGTGGGTCCAGGAATTCAAGGAAAAGAAACTCAAATCGGTTGCGAAGGGCACAGCCGATCTCGGTGAGGACACCGATCTTCGGGATAAAGTTAAGGAGTTCTCCAGCCTGCTCGATGCTTTGCAGTCAAAGTTGGACGACCGGGTGAAGCAAGTCCGGCTGTCCGGCCGCCTGAAATCATCGCCGGTGTGCCTCGTCGTCGCCGAACACGAGGCGAGTCCACATCTTGAAAAAATGCTAAGTCAGATGAAAGTCGATCATGAGAAACAAAAGCGCATCATGGAAGTAAATCCGGATCATGAGCTCGTGGCCAAGATGCGCGATCGACTGGCGGCCAACGCGGACGATCCGTTGCTCGATGATTTCGCTCACGTCATGTATGGCTACGCATTGCTCGCGGAGGGCTCGGAGCTGGACGAGCCTCAACGTTTCAACGATGCGGTCATGCGGATCATGGCAAAGTCGATGTAGTCGGTGGGTTGTTTTGTCGTGGATACGCCTCCTTCGCGAAGGCAGAGCTGTCCAAAATGCTTCAGGGCACGCGCTTTTGCCCCTCCTGGGTTAGGAGGGGCGAGCGAGCCGAGGAACGAGGCGAGTGGGGTGGTACTAAACAACGCGAGCGTAGCGAGCCTCCTTATATATCCGCACAGCGCTCCTTATTGAAAACCAAGGATGCGCTATCGCGCGACTTTTAAGGAGGCTCGCTACACTCGCGTTGTTTAGTACCACCCCGCTCGCCTCGTTCCTCGGCTCGCCCGCCCC